>Ga0114898_1000028_pt1 | contig 158662 bp, 151 predicted proteins | sample Malvired_Geostar_FD_83496 | JGI IMG/M metagenome (GOLD analysis project Ga0114898, IMG submission 83496) | Marine viral communities from the Global Malaspina Expedition - Malaspina viral metaG DeepMed_Geostar | ecosystem: Environmental > Aquatic > Marine > Oceanic | place: Mediterranean Sea...
ACGCACCTTCGCCCGGCGAGGCCACGTTGTCGGATCCACCACCGCAGGCGCTGAGCGCGAATGCCGCGGTCAGGGTCATCAACAGGGTCTTGGAGTTGCTGGAAGCAGCCATTTGCACGATTTCTCCGATGATCGGGTTGGCTCGACGCCGGGCGGCGAAGATTCGGAAATCGTTATAGGCAGGCTTTGTGACACGCAGCTTTCAGCTTTAACGGTTTCTTGACCTCGGCTGCCGAATACCCGAAATCAGCCGCCGGAATGAAACCTGGCTGTCATAAGAAATCTGCAATCAACGGCGTGCACACTCGCGGCATGACCCGAGCACTCGAACCCCGCACCGAACAATGGATCGTCCAGCAGGCGCGCGAGGGGCAGCCTCCGGATGTGCTGCTCCAGCCCTTGCTGGAAGCCGGTTGGACCCGGGAGGAAGCGACCTCGGCGGTGGAGGCGTCGGTGCGGCGCTGGATGGAGTCACATGCCCGCGATGCGGGACTGCCGCCGTCGGTGCCGGTGCCATCACCCATCGAGCTCAACGGTGCATCCGTCCTCCGCGCGCATGACCGCGACATCACGGTGCTGGCCAACATGCGGCTGCCGCGGGTGATCGTGTTCGGCGGCTTCCTCAGCGGAGGGGAGTGCGACGAGCTGGTCGCGCTGTCGCGGCCGAAGCTGAAACGTTCCACCGTGCTCGATCCCGCGTCCGGAGGCGACGAGGTGCATGTCGACCGCACCAGCGCGGGCACCCATTTCGGCCGTGGTGCCAACGCGCTGTGCAAGCGCATCGAGGCACGCATCGCCGCGCTGCTGGACTGGCCGATCGACCATGGCGAATCGATGCAGATCCTGCGTTACGGTCCGGGCGCGGAGTACAGGCCGCACCACGACTACTTCGATCCCGCCTGGCCGGGCAGCGTGAAGCAGATCGCCCGCGGTGGGCAGCGCGTCGCATCGCTGGTGATGTACCTCAACACACCGGAGCAGGGCGGGGCGACGACGTTCCCCGAGGTCGGCTTCGAAGTCGCGGCAGTCAAGGGCAACGCCGTCTTCTTCAGCTATGACCGCCCGCACCCGATGACGCGCACGCTGCATGCCGGGGCGCCGGTATTGGCAGGCGAGAAGTGGATCGCGACCAAGTGGTTGCGCGAGCGCCGCCACGACTGACGGCGAGACACGCCGGCGGAGGCGTTCCTATGAGCCCGCCAGCGGCGCCGGCTCGCCCGGCGTCTTGTCCCTGTACCGGCAGATGTCGCGGATCGGACAATGCGGGCAGTCCGGCACGCGTGCCTTGCAGACGTAGCGGCCATGCAGGATCAGCCAGTGATGGGCATCCTGCAGGTACTCGCGCGGAATCACCCGGACCAGCAGGTCCTCGACTTCGCGCACGTTCTTTCCCGGCGCCAGTCCCGTGCGGTTGGACACGCGGAAAATGTGGGTATCGACCGCCATCGTCGGCTCGCCGAAGGCCGTGTTGAGCACGACGTTGGCGGTCTTGCGGCCGACGCCCGGCAGCGCTTCCAGCGACGCCCGGTCACGTGGGACTTCGCCGCCGTGGTGTTCGATCAATTGCCTGGCCATCTCGACCACGTTCGCGGCCTTGGTGTTGTACAGGCCGATGGTCGAGATGTAGGGCTTGAGTCCCTCCACGCCCAGCGCGGCAATCGCCGCAGGGGTGTTCGCCACGGGAAACAGTTTGCGGGTGGCCTTGTTCACGCCGACGTCGGTGGACTGCGCCGACAGCGCCACCGCCACCAGGAGCTCATAGGGGGAGCTGAACTCCAGCTCGGTCGTGGGTGCCGGATTGAGCGCGCGCAGGCGCTCGAACATTTCACTGATCTCTTCGCGCTTCAGCCGCGAGCGGGCGCGACGCACTTTCGCGGCTCGTACGGACGGCATGGCTGTCAGGAGCTGCGCGCCGCGGCGCGGGCCTTGGCCCGGGCTAGGGCCGCTGCCGCCGCAGGGGGCAGGCCGGATTGTGGCTGCGTAGCCGTGTCCTGCCCTGGCACGGGCACGGGCACGGCCACCACGGCACGCCGCGCGGCCTTTGCCTCTGTCCGCCGTTGCAGGCGCGCCTGGCGGGCCCGGAAGCGATCACGCGCCGCGAGCGCGGTGCGCCGGGCGGTGCGTGCCGCCTCCAGCGAGGCCGAACAGGCAGGGGTACAGTCCAGGCACGACGGACACTCGAGCAGCCCCGCATCGATGGCCCGGTCGAGGTCGTCCACTGCCAGCGCCGCCGCGACGAGGTGGGTCGTGACGCTTGCCGGCGTACGGCAGCCGCATCGACAGACGGGAACAGCCCCCGGCATCGTCGTCAGCTGCCGCGGAACGACGGCTTGCGACGCTCGAGGAAGGCGCTGGTGCCTTCACGCATGTCGTCCGTCGAGAACACCAGGCCGAACTGGGCCGACTCGTATTCCAGCCCCTCCTCGATGCCGCATTCTCCGCCGACGTTGATGCAGTCGATCATGCCGCGAACCGCCAATGGTGCCGACGCGGCCAGCTGGTCGGCCAGCTTCATGGTCTCGGCTTCGAGCGTGCCGGCCTCGACCACCCGGTTGACGATGCCCAGCGCGCAGGCCCGGTCAGCGCCGATCGGCGCGCCCAGCAGGCAAAGCTCCAGGGTCGCCGCACGCCCTGCCAGGCGCAGCAGGCGCTGGGTCCCGCCGAAGCCGGGGATCAGCCCCAGGTTGATCTCCGGCTGCCCCACCTTCGCGGTGTCGGCGGCGATCCGCAGGTGGCAGCACATCGCCAGCTCCAGTCCGCCGCCCAGCGCGAAGCCGTTGATCATGGCGATCACCGGCTTGGGCATCTTCTCCACGAACCGCATCATCCGGGTGCCACGCAGGGAGAAGTCCCGCCCTTGCGATGGCGTCAGGGTGTTCATTTCGCTGATGTCGGCGCCTGCCACGAACGCCTTCGAACCGGCGCCGGTGAGGATCACGCAGCGCACGGATTCATCAGCGGCGGCCGCCTGGAAAGCCTCGTGGAGCGCATCGATGGTGGCCGCGTTCAGTGCGTTCAGCTTGTCCGGGCGATTGATGGTGACGGTACGTACCGCGTCCCGATCGGACACGGTGACGGGGGATTGGCTGGGGGCTGCTTCGGACATTCTGGCTTCCGGGTTGGAGTGGGGACCGGGCGTTGCGCAGACGGTCGGGAACTCATGCGGCAGCGCGCTGTCTGAGCCCGTGGCGTCAGTGGCGGTTAAGCCCTGCCGTCGTTATCCTAGCGCGTCCCGTTGTCGCCCTTCGACCTCGGGACCACCCATAACGGGGCGGTGCCGCCGCTTCGCGCCATCACCGGAGGTTTCACCGAATGAAGTTGCGTTTGATTGCGGTCGCAGTGGCGGCCCTGACCCTGACCGCGGGCTCTGCCTTCGCCCAGGACACTTCCACCGAAAAGGGCAAGCTCGGCTACGCGCTCGGCTATGACCTCGGTCGCAACGCAGCCGAAAGCGGCGAGGCACTGGACGTCAACACCATCGTCAAGGGCCTGCAGGACGGCTTCGCCAAGCGCGACCCCTCGGTGCCGGTCGACCAGCTGCGTACCGCGGTCGAGAACATGCAGAAGCGCCAGGCGGAGAAGGCCAAGCAGCAGTGGGACCAGGCTGCCGCCCAGAACAAGACCCGCAGCGATTCGTTCATTGCCCAGAACAAGGCCAAGCCCGGTGTGCAGTCGCTGCCCAGCGGCGTGCAGTACCGTGTGATCGAGGCCGGCAACGGCGCCAAGCCGACCCAGTCGAGCACGGTGCAGCTCGAGGTCGCCGGTCCGTTCCCGTGGGGCGAGCGCGGCCAGAATGCCCAGGCCCGCCCGATGCCGGAGCTGAAGCTCAGCGAGGTCGAGATGCCGGCCATGCGTGAAGTGCTGATGCAGATGCCTGCCGGGTCGAAGTGGGAAGTGACCGTGCCCGCCGACCAGGCCTACGGCGCCGACCCGCGCACCGGGATCCCGCCGAACATGGCCGTCCAGTTCGAGATCAAGCTGGCCAGCGTCAAGTAATCCGACGCCACCAGCGCTACCCTGACTTGCGCCGGCTTGCCCGGCGCAAGTCTTTTCTGGCCCCGAATTCCACTCGGGCCCGATCCAGCGGAACCTGTCGACGCACATGATGTCTTCGCAACCACAACGCGCAGTGCTGACCCCGTGCACCGGGGTGTGCAGCCTGGACCTGCAGGGCTTCTGCGAAGGCTGCCAGCGCACCGGCACCGAGATCGCCGGCTGGCTGCAGATGAGCGACGAGGAGCGGCTGCGGATGATGGAGGAAGTGCTGCCGGCGCGCGAGGCGGGGCAGGGGTGAGCTCCGCGCGGTTGCTGGATGTCCTTGCAGAGGCTGCGCGGCTGCGACGGGCATTGCGACCGCTGGATGCGCCTGTTGTCGACCGCGGGTGGAACCATGAGGAAGTCGAGGACCTGTTGGCGCCGGCCGTGCGACTGGCCGACGCGTCCGTGCTGGTCGGGCTGGTCCCGAGGGCGGGGGAGACCCGTGTCCTGCTGACCCGGCGCACCGACGGACTCCGCCATCACGGCGGCCAGGTGAGCTTCCCCGGTGGCCGCGTGGAACCTTCCGACTCCGACGCCATCGCCGCGGCGCTGCGTGAAACCCATGAAGAGATCGGTGTGCTGCCGGCGCAGGTGGAGCCCATCGGCCTGCTTGATCCGCTGGTGACGATCACCGGCTTCCGGGTGCTGCCGGTGGTGGCGGTGGTGGACCCGCGCCATGAGGTCCGCGCCGATCCCGGCGAAGTCGCTGAAGTGTTCGAGGTGCCACTGTCTTTCCTGCTTGATCCGGGCAACCTCGACAGCGTGATGCTGGAGTACCGGGGGCGGCAACGGCGCGTGCTGGAGTACCGTTACCCGGCGCAGCGGATCTGGGGCGCCACCGCCTCCATCCTGTTCAACCTGCGCCAGCGACTGGAGGACATGCAATGAGCACCGATGGGAGTCCGTGGGACAGCCTGGTGGAAGCCGAGGCCCTGGCGGCGGCACTGGGGCGAAGCGACCTGGTGGTACTGGACGCACGCTCGTCGTTGGCCGACCCCGCATCATGCGAGGCGGCCTACCGGGAGGCGCACATCCCGGGGGCACGGTTTGCCGACCTGGATCGCGACCTTTCCGACCATACTGCTCCCGGCGGTCGCCATCCGTGGCCGCGCTCGGATGCCTTCACCAGGCGCCTCGGCGCATGGGGGATCTCGCCCGAGACACAGGTGGTGGCCTACGACGCCGGCAACGGCGCATTGGCGGCGGCTCGCGCGTGGTTCCTGCTGCGTGCCCTCGGCCACCGGCCGGTGGCGGTCCTCAACGGCGGCTGGGCACGCTGGCTCGAGCTCGGGCTGCCGGTGGAGTCGCGGCCGCCCGGCGTGGTCGAGACGACCTACCGCGGCGAGTTCGACCGCACCCGGGTGCTGGACGCATCCGACGTGCAGGCGCACCTCGCCAATGGCGGCATGCTGGTGGATGCCCGGGCGCGGGAACGCTTCGCCGGGGAAGTCGAACCGATCGATCCGCGGGCCGGGCACGTGCCGGGCGCGGTCAATCGTCCTTACACCGACAACCTCGATGGAGGGCTTTTCAAGCCCGCTTCCATACTCGCGCAAGAGTTCGGGGCGCTGCTGCAGGGCCATCCGCCGGCCGACGTGGCAGTCATGTGCGGGTCTGGCGTGACCGCGTGCCACCACCTGTTGGCGATGGCGCACGCCGGCATGCCGGGCGGCAAGCTTTATGCGGGTTCCTGGAGTGGTTGGCTGGAGGACCCGGCACGACCGGTGGCGACCGGGTATGGCGATGCCTGAGGGTGGCGTTACTTTCCGAGCCGCTCCACCAGCGCCCTGAGCGCGGCCTGGGTCCCGGGTTCGAACCATCCGTCAACGAACCTGTCGAGTTCGATGTGCTCGTTCTGCAGCGCTTCCACAACGTCCGCCCGCGCGATGCGACGGGTCTGTAGCACCGCATCGCGCGGCAAGGACAGCAGCTCGCGCATCCATGCGAGCGCCCGTACCGTGACCAGGTCGGCCTCGGCGAGCTCATCCACCAGCCCGATGTGCAATGCGCGGTCCGATGCCACCATTTCACCTGATACCAGAAGGCGCTCCGCGCAATTGTTCCCCACCGCGCGGCGCATCAGGCGCTGGATTCCTTCCGGTGCCACCAGGCCCACGCGCACCTCGTTGAGCCCGATGCGGAAGTCACCCTCGGCCATCACCCGGTAGTCGCAACACAGTGCGAGCACGCAGCCGCCGGCGGGAGAATGCCCGGTGATCGCTGCGGCGACGGGCACCGGGCAGGTGGCGATGGCCCGGGCCGCCGCGAAGAATGCCTGCCAGGCTTCCACCAGCGCATCGCGGTCGTCACCCAGGCCGAGCAGGTGCGGTACATCCAGGCCTGCCGAAAAGATCCCGGCACTGCCCGACAGGATGATGCCGCGTGCATCCGCCACGATCGCCGACTCAAGGGCGGCCCGCAGTTCGCGGCACAGCGCCGGATCCAGCGCGTTCACCGGCGGGCGCGCGAGCGCGATCTCGACAATGTCGCCGTGGGTGATTACCTGCACCCGGCTCATCGCATCACCCCCTGCGGCCAACGGTAGCGGACGGTGTACTCCAGCTCGCGCTCGCCCCCGGCCGGCACGGTGACATCGAAACCGACCCGCCGGTCCTCCTTCTTTTCGGGCTCTACGCTGCTGGAGATGATTTCCCATTCGCTCCAGCGCGGAAGCGGTTCCAGCACCTCGACCTGCACATCCTGCTGCCGGGCGTTGCGCAGGGTGATGCGGAAGGATTCGGTGAGGGAGCGCCCGTTGGCGTCGAGACGGAAATCGGTGGATTCGCGTTCGGCGCCCAGGTCGAACGCTGTCCCGACTTCCAGGTGGACTTCGCTCCCGGTGGCAGTGTGCTGCAGCGTGGATTCCCCGAGGAAATCGTCGCCGTCCTGGAGCCGCACCCGGCCCGCCGGCAGCGGCCGGCCCAAACCCGCGGCTTCGGTGTTGGCGACGGTCACCGCCACCGTTACCGGTAAGGCACCGGTACGGCCATGCTGGCCCGGCTCGAGTAACGGGAAAGGCGGCTGCCACTGCGCATCGCCGGCATCGACGACGTAGCCGCGCTCGCAAGCCACCGATGCAGCCGCCGGGAACAGCGGTACGCGTTCGGTCGAACCACTGCCGATGCGGATGGTGCCCGGAACCTCGTAAGCGTGGTACTCGGCCGATTCGCGCTCGATCGGCATCTTCGCTGCCGGGGCCGCGCGTGCCATGTCCTGGTACATCGCTTCCGGGGAACCGCCGCTGCCGCGTGCGACGCGCCGCGGCTCGCCCGCGACCAGCGTCAGTTGCGCATCCGAGAAGGACACGCCGGCGCGGTTGGCGATCAGCGCGGCACCCTCCAGGGCGAGTTGGCAGTCGTTGCCTTGCCCGGCCTCGGCACCTGCGTCTTCGATGGTGGCCAGGTATTCGGCGCGCCACGCCAGCCCGCCCATCGGATAGGCCAGGGTGAAGCGTGCATCACCGGGACTGGCGGCGGTGACGGTCCACTCGATCCGCGCCTGCTGCGGCAGCAGGCGCGCGCCGTCCACAACGGAGAACGAGTCGTATCCGCGGATGGTCTTGATCCGACCGTCATTCAGCGCGAGGGTGAGCCCGTCGCTTGCGTCGACAAGCACGCCCGAGTCGGTCTGCTTTGCGTTGCCGGAGGTGTGCTCGACGGTGATCCGGTGCCCGAGCAGGCGTGAGACCAGGTCCCCGGTGCCCGTCAGCGCGGCGACATGCCGCTGCGACTCGATCGTGATGCCCGGGGCCTTGCTGCGCAGGATGGCGGCCTCGACGTCCGTGCTCGCCGGCATGCCCGTGGCCGAGATCTCGTTCGGGCCCGCCTGGAGCTGGTATTCCAGCGGGCGTTCCACCAGTGCATAGCCGGGCATCGAAGGGGACGGGCCGCCTGCCTGGGCGAGTGCTTCGTAGTCCCCGCTGTAGATGGTCAGCCGGGTGGCCCCGCGGGATCCCGAAGTGGCCTGGCCTTCAGTCCTGGGCGAGTCCCCTCGGACGCTCGCGGCCGTCGTGTCCGGCGCGGGCTCCCCGGAACACGCCGCGAGGGCGCAGGTGAGCACAAGCAACTGGGGACGGTGCATTCGCGAACTCCGATCTCGGCCTGCCGGTATCATAGGCCGATGAACCCGATCCGTGCCTCCCTGCTGTCTGCACTGGTGCTCGCCAGCACCACCTTCGCGCCTGTCCATGCCGGCGAATGCATCCCCCGGATCAACGATGGCTGGGTGCGTTTGCCGCCGGTGGAGATGCCGATGATGGCGGGGTTCGGCCGGATCGAAAACGACTGCGCGACGGCCGCGACGATCGTCGGGGTGCGCAGTAGCGCGTTCGGTGATGTATCGCTGCACGAGACCACCGTGGTGGATGGCGTCAGCAGGATGCGCGCGTTGCCGCGGCTCGATATTGCTGCCGGCGCCAGCGCCACCCTCCAGCCTGGCGGTTTGCACCTGATGCTGATGCAGCCCGTGCGGCCGTTGGCCGAAGGCGAAGCGGTGCCGGTGGAATTCCTGCTGGAAGGCGGGGGCGTGGTCTCCGGCAGCTTCGAGGTCCGCGGTCCCGGCGGCTGATCAGGCGCCGGGCGAGCAGGCCGTCCGCACCGCTTCCGGCAGCGTGGCGGCGGCGCCGCTGTCACGATCGATCCAGACCATGACGACGTTGCCGTCGCAGTAGAGCGTGGCCGGATCTGCGGCATCGACGATGCGATGCCCGACGGTCAGGCTGGTGTTGCCCAGCCGCTCGACGAACAGCTCGATGGCGATCTGCGCCGGCCAGGTGATGGGTCGACGGTAGTTGAGGTGCGCCGCCGCCACGACCGGCGCGACGTGCTCGTCCAGTCCCTGGCCCGGTACCTCCATCATCCACTGCAGCCGCGCCTCTTCCAGGAAGCTCAGGTACTTGGAATTGTTGACGTGGTTGAACGCGTCGAGGTCGCGCCAGCGCACCGGCATCGGCACCTGGATCAGCGTGGTCGGGTCCGCCGCCGCCGGCTTGCCTTCCCCGCCTTCGCGCTGGAGTCCGGCCGTCTGCTTCGCGGCAGTCTTCCCGGGCGCCTTCTTGCGGGCGGCCGCCTTGCGCGGCTTGCGCTTGGGCTTGTCGGTGGGGATGGCGTCGCTCATGGGCTGGACTTCTTCTTGGTGGCCTTGCGGGCGCGGGGGGGCTCGGCGGCGGTGGCCGGTGTGGCGGTCTTGCCCGCCGATGCCTGCTGCAGCAGCGGGGCGAGGAACCGGCCGGTGTAGGAGTGGTCGAGCGAGGCGATGTGCTCCGGCGTGCCGGACGCGAGGATGGTACCCCCTCGATGGCCGCCCTCGGGGCCCAGGTCGACCACCCAGTCCGCCGTCTTGATCACGTCCAGGTTGTGTTCGATCACCACCACGGTGTTGCCGTCGTCGCGCAGGCGGTGCAGCACGGCCAGCAGGTGCTCGATGTCGTGGAAGTGCAGGCCGGTGGTGGGCTCGTCGAGGATGTACAGCGTGCGGCCGGTGTCGCGGCGCGACAGCTCCTTCGACAGTTTCACGCGCTGCGCCTCGCCACCCGACAACGTGGTGGCCGACTGACCGAGCCGGATGTAGCTCAGGCCGACATCGATCAGCGTTTCCAGCTTGCGCGAGATCGAGGGGATGTTCTCGAACAGCTCCAGCGCGTCCTCGACGGTCATCTCGAGCACGTCGTTGATGTTGTAGCCCTTGTAGAGGATCTCCAGCGTCTCGCGGTTGTAGCGTTTTCCACCGCAGACGTCGCAGGGCACGTACACGTCCGGGAGGAAGTGCATCTCCACTTTGATAAGGCCGTCGCCTTGGCAGGCCTCGCAGCGCCCGCCGCGCACGTTGAAGCTGAACCGTCCCGGCGCGTAGCCGCGGGCGCGGGACTCGGGCACCTGGGCGAACAGCTCGCGCAGCGGCGTGAACAGGCCCGTATACGTGGCCGGATTGGAGCGCGGCGTGCGGCCGATCGGCGACTGGTCGATGTCCACGACCTTGTCGAACAGGTCCATGTTCTCCACCGAGCGGTGCGGCGCGACCGGCCGGGATGCGCCATTGAGCTCATTGGCGGCCAATGGATACAGCGTGTCGTTGATGAGCGTGGACTTGCCCGAGCCGGAGACGCCGGTGATGCACGTCAACAGGCCGGCCGGGATCTCCAGGTCGACCTGCTTGAGGTTGTGGCCCGATGCGCCATGCAGGCGCAGCATCAGGTCCTCGCGCGGCGGGTGGCGCTTGGCCGGGATCTCGATGCGCCGGGCACCGCTCAGGTACTGGCCGGTCAGCGAACGCGGCGCGGCCAGCACATCCTCGTAGCTGCCCTGGGCGATCACCTCGCCTCCGTGCACGCCGGCGCCCGGGCCGATATCCACGATATGGTCCGCCAGGCGGATCGCATCCTCGTCGTGCTCCACGACGATCACCGTGTTGCCCAGGTCGCGCAGGCGGGTGAGGGTGCCCAGCAGGCGCTCGTTGTCGCGCTGGTGCAGGCCGATGGACGGCTCGTCGAGCACGTACATCACGCCGACCAGGCCGGCGCCGATCTGCGAGGCCAGCCGGATGCGCTGGGCTTCGCCGCCCGACAGCGAATCGGCCTTGCGTTCCAGCGTCAGGTAATCAAGGCCGACATCGACCAGGAACTTCAGCCGGTCGCCGATTTCCTTGACGATCTTGACTGCGATCTCGCCGCGCCAGCCGGGCAGCTCCAGGGTGCTGAAGAACTTCAGCGCCTCGTCGATCGGCATTACCACGATGTCCGGGAGGGGGCGTTCGGCCACGAACACGTTGCGCGCGGCAGCATTCAGGCGGGCGCCGCCGCACTCGGTGCAGGGGCGTTCGCTGATGTACTTGCTCAGTTCCTCGCGCACCGCCGAGGACTCGGTCTCACGGTAGCGCCGCTCCAGGTTGGGCACGATGCCCTCGAAGCGATGTTTGCGCGGGTGTCGGCTGCCGCCTTCGCTGAGGTAGGTGAACGAGATCACCTCGTTGCCGCTGCCGAACAGCACCGCGTTGCGGATGTTCTCCGGCAACTGCTGCCACGGCGTGTCGACGTCGAACCGGTAATGCCTGGCGAGCGACTGGATCAGCTGGAAATAGTAGGCATTGCGGCGGTCCCAGCCGCGTACCGCGCCGGCAGACAGCGCCAGTTCCGGGTGGACCACCACGCGCCCCGGATCGAAATACTGCGACACGCCCAGCCCGTCGCAGGTCGGGCAGGCGCCGGCGGGCGCGTTGAACGAGAACAGCCGCGGCTCGAGTTCCGGCAGCGAGTAGTCGCACACCGGGCAACTGTACTTGGACGAGAACAGCAAAGGCGCGGCTTCGGCGTCGTCCAGCGATACCACCTGCGCCATGCCGTCGCCGAGCTTGAGCGCGGTCTCGAATGATTCAGCCAACCGCTGCTTCATGTCCTCGCGCGGCCGGAAGCGGTCGATCACGGCATCGATGGTGTGCTTCTGGCGAAGGGCGAGTGGAGGCACGGCGTCGATCTCGTGCAGGGTGCCGTCGACCCGCACGCGCACGAAGCCCTGCGCCCGCAGCTGCTCGAACACCTGCGCATGCTCGCCCTTGCGGTCGCGCACCACCGGGGCCAGCAGCATCCAGCGGCCGGCGCTGTCGGGATCGCCCCCGCCCAGCGCGACCACCTGGTCGACCATCTGGCTGACGGTCTGGGCCTCCAGCGGATAGCCATGGTCGGGGCAGCGGGGCGTGCCGACGCGGGCATACAGCAGGCGCAGGTAGTCGTAGATCTCGGTGATGGTGCCGACGGTGGAGCGCGGGTTGTGCGAGGTCGACTTCTGCTCGATCGAGATCGCCGGGCTCAGCCCTTCGATATGGTCGACATCGGGCTTCTCCATCACCGACAGGAACTGCCGGGCATAGGCCGAGAGAGACTCGACGTAGCGCCGCTGGCCTTCCGCGTAGATGGTGTCGAACGCCAGCGACGACTTGCCCGAGCCGGACAGGCCGGTGATCACGATCAGCTTGTCGCGGGGCAGGTCGAGATCGATGTTCTTGAGGTTGTGCGTCCGCGGCGCGCGGACGCTGATGAATTCCATCGCCATCGAGGGGCCTGCAAAGGGGGAGGGGTCGCCGGTGCGGCGGGCAACAGGGGAGCGTATCGAGTGGGGGAAGTGGGGGCAAACGGTGGAAACGGAAGAGGGCGTGCCCCGGCAGTTGCCGCAAGCCGCTGAACCCACTACAATTCCGCTTCTGTCTGCCCCTCGACGGGTACGTCAGCGACCAAAATAACTACAGAGGAACTGGTCATGTACGCAGTAGTTGTAACCGGCGGCAAGCAGTACCGCGTGATGCAGGGCGAGACCCTGCGCGTCGAGCTGCTCGAAGCCGAAGCCGGTAGCGAGATCAAGCTGGACAATGTCCTGATGCTGGGTGACGGCGATGGCGTGAAGCTCGGCGACGAGCTGAAGAACGCCAGCGTCACCGCCAAGGTGGTCGGCCACGGCCGTGCGGACAAGATCCGCATCGTCAAGTTCCGTCGCCGCAAGCACCACCGCAAGCAGATGGGCCACCGTCAGCACTACACCGAAATCGAGATCACCGGCATCGCCGGTGGCGACAAGAAGTAAGGAGAAGCAGTCATGGCACACAAAAAGGCCGGAGGCTCGACCCGCAATGGCCGCGACTCCAACCCGAAATACCTGGGCGTGAAGATGTTCGGCGGCCAGGCCATCGAGGCCGGCAACATCATCGTCCGCCAGCGCGGCACCCAGTTCCATGCGGGTTCCGGCGTCGGCCTGGGTCGCGACCACACCCTGTTCGCGCTCGTCGACGGCAAGGTCGAGTTCACGACCAAGGGCCCCAAGCGCCGCCGCACCGTCAGCGTCGTCAACGGCTGATCGTCGCGCCGCGCAGCTGTACCGGGAGGCCCCGCTTCGGCGGGGTTTTTCGTTTCCGCCATGTTTGTCATCCTGTCACCGTCCCACCGAGGTCCCCCGCATGAAGCTCGTTGACGAAGCCGAAATCCAGGTAAGCGCAGGCAACGGCGGCAACGGCTGCGTCGGTTTCCGCCGCGAGAAGTTCATCCCGCTGGGCGGCCCGGACGGCGGAGACGGCGGTAATGGCGGCAGCGTCTGGCTGCTGGCGGACGAGAACCTCAACACCCTGGTCGACTTCCGCCACCAGCGCCAGTTCCGCGCCCAGCGCGGGCAGAACGGCATGGGCCGGCAGATGTACGGCAAGGCCGGCGACGACCTGGTCATCACCGTGCCGGTCGGGACCGTGGTCACCAATGTCGAGACCGACGAAGTGATCGGCGACCTGGCCCGGCATGGCGACCGCCTGCTGGTCGCACAGGGCGGCAAGGGCGGCCTGGGCAACATGCACTTCAAGAGTTCGACCAATCGTACGCCGCGCAAGGCCCTGCCGGGCCTGCCGGGCGAGGAGCGCGAGCTCAAGCTGGAGCTCAAGCTGCTGGCGGACGTGGGCCTGCTGGGCTTCCCCAATGCCGGCAAGAGCACCCTGATCCGCGCCGTCTCCGCCGCGACCCCGAAGGTGGCCGACTATCCGTTCACCACCCTCTACCCGAACCTGGGCGTGGTCAGTGTCGAGCAGTACCGCAGCTTCGTGATCGCCGATATCCCGGGCCTGATCGAAGGCGCCGCGGAAGGGGCGGGGCTGGGTGCCCAGTTCCTGCGCCACCTGCAGCGCACCAGCCTGCTGCTCCACCTGGTGGACGTGGCCCCGATGGAGGGTGGCGTCGAGGACATCAGCCCGGCGGAGCAGGTGCGTGCGATCGAGCGCGAGCTGGAGAAGCACGACCCCGAGCTGCTTGCCAAACCACGCTGGCTGGTGTTCAACAAGGTCGACCTGCTGCCGGCGGACGAGCGCAAGTCCACCGTGGAGGCGATCATCGCAGACCTGGGCTGGAAGGACCGCTGGTACATGGTCTCGGCCATCGGCCGCGACGGCACCTGGCCGATCATGCTCGACATCATGGCCTTCTTCGACCGCCAGAAAGAGGATGCCGCCGAAGCCGCCGCGGAAGCCGCCGCAGCCGGTACCCCCGGCGATGCACCCTGATCACGGCGTAGGGGCCGACGGTCCCTCGCGCCCCTGTCCCACCACGGGGACTTCCTCCCGTTGTAGGAGCGGCTTCAGCCGCGATCCAAACCCGGTCCGCCGTCCAGCATCCCGATCGCCGGCGACAACCCCCCGTAGGAGCGACGTAAGTCGCGACCCTCCGCTCACTCGGCCGATGTACAGGTCGCGACTTACGTCGCTCCTACGATTGGAGACGCTTCAGGGGGGGCGTTCCATTCGCGCGCGACCCGCGTTCCGCGACGGATTCCCTTCGCCCACGAAAAAACCCGGCCGGGGCCGGGCTTTTCCGATGCACACCCGCCAAGGGCGGGCGGCGACCACTCGATCAGGCGGCGGTCTTCAGCGCCTTGATACGTGCGGTCAGGCGGCTCTTGTGGCGGGCTGCCTTGTTCTTGTGGATCAGGCCGCGGGCGCTGAACCGGTCGAGGATCGGCTGCGCGGTCTTGAAAGCAGCCTCGGCGCCGGCGGCGTCGTTCTCGCCCAGGGCCTTCAGCACCTTCTTGACGGACGTGCGCAGCATCGAACGCTGGCTGGCGTTACGGGCATTGCGCACGACTGCCTGCTTGGCGCGCTTCTTGGCGGACTTGATGTTTGCCACGGCTTATTCCTGAAATATGTAGTTGAAGCAGAAAGAGTTGAACCCGCCACGCGGTACTTGCGGGCAAGTAGACAGGAAATTATGGGGGATTCAATGGTTTGCGTCAACAACCCGCTTGGGGTGCGTCCATGAGCGACTCGAACCCCGGCGCGGAGCCCTCGACCCCCGCCCGACAGCCCGGCGAAACCGGACCGGGCCCCTCCAGGCAGGGCGGCATGCTCCGCTCCACGGCCGTGTTCAGCGCGATGACCTTCCTGTCCCGGATCGCCGGATATGCCAGGGACGCGTTGACGGCGGTGCTCTTCGGTGCCGGCCCCGCGGTCAGCGCCTTCGTGGTGGCCTACCGCATCCCCAATTACCTGCGCCGCATCTTCGCAGAAGGCTCTTTCGCCTCGGCCTTCGTGCCGGTGCTGTCGGAGTTGAAGCAGAAGGGCGATCAGGAGGCCCTGCAGGAATTCCTCGACCACGTCGCCGGGGCACTACTGGCGGTGGTGGTGCTGGTCAGCGGGCTGGGCATGCTGCTGGCGCCGTACATTGCACGGCTATTCCTGGCGCTCGCTCCGGACGACGCCGAACGCATCCCGCTCGCGGCGGACATGCTCCGCATCACCTTCCCGTACCTCACCTTCATTTCGATGACCGCGCTGGCCGGGGCGGTGCTCAACAGCTTCCGGCAGTTCGGCCTGCCCGCGCTGACCCCCGTGCTGCACAACCTGGCGATGATCGCGGCGATGCTGCTCCTGGGGGGCTATCTCGACGTCCCGGAGAAGTCCATGGCTTGGGGCGTGCTTGCCGCGGGCGTGCTGCAGGTCCTGGTGCTGTGGCCGGCGATGGGTCGGCTGGGCATCCGCCCCAGGTTCCGGTTCAACCTGCGCCACCCCAGCGTGCAGCGGGTCACGAAACTGATGCTGCCGACCATCTTTTCGTCATCGGTGGCGCAGGTGAACGTGCTGGTGGGTACCGCCTTCGCCTCGGCCCTGGTGCCGGCGGCGCAGTCCTGGCTGTACTACTCCGACCGCCTGATCGAGCTGCCGCTCGGGCTGTTCGGCGTCGCCATCGGCACCGTGATCCTGCCGCAACTGTCGCGCCACCACGCCGACGAGGACGCCGGCGGCTACTCAGGCTCGCTCGACTGGGGCCTGCGCATGGTCGTGCTGATCGGGTTGCCGGCCGGCCTGGGGCTGGTGCTGCTGTCGGAAGCGCTGACCGCATCGCTGTTCAACTACGGCGCGTTCAGCGCCTTGGACACCCGCATGGTCGGCTACGCCCTGACCGCGATGAGCATTGGCATTCCCGGATTCATGCTCAGCAAGGTCCTGTTACCGGCGTTCTACGCCCGCCAGGATACGAAGACACCGATGCGGGCCGCCGTGATCACCGTGGTGGCCAACGTGGTGCTGACCATCGCGCTGGTGACGCCGATGTGGCTGATGGACAACCCGTACGCGCACACCGGCATCGCCGCGGCCACCGCGTTGGCGGGCATCCTCAATGCCGCGCTGCTATGGCGCTACCTGCGCCGGGCGGGCGTCTACCAGCCGCTGCCCGGCTGGCTGCGCTGGAACCTGCGCATCCTCGCTGCCCTGGTGGCGATGGCGGCGGTGGTGGTGGGCCTGCGCGAATGGATCGGCGACTGGACCGCCATGACCGTGTTGTGGCGCTGGCTCTGGCTGCTGGCCGTCGTCGCGGCCGGCGCCGGTGCCTACGGCGCTGCGCTGCTCGCGCTCGGCCTGCGTCCCCGCCACCTGCGCCATTGAGGCCCGGCTATACTCCGCCGCGATGAGCAGGCTGTTCAGAGACGTCGACGGCGGGCCCCGGTGCCCGCACGGCAGTGTGGTCTGCATCGGCGCCTTTGATGGCCTCCACCTGGGGCATCGGGCGCTGGTGCGCCACGCCGTGGCCCGGTCCCGGGTGCTTGGCCTGCCTGTTGTCGCCCTCAGCTTCGAACCCCTGCCACGCGAGTTCTTCGCCCCGGCCGATCCGCCGCCGCGCCTGTTGTCGCCCCGCGCCAAGGTCGAGGGGCTGCTTGCGCTGGGGGCTGACCAGGTCGGGCTGCTGCGGTTCAACGCCGCGATGGCGGCCCTGACCCCGGAGGCATTCGTCACCGAGGTGCTGGTCCGGCACCTGTCGGTACGGGAAGTGTGGGTGGGTCCGGATTTCCGCTTCGGCAAGCGCCGTGGCGGCGACCTCGCGCTGCTGCAGTCGATGGGCCTTGCGTTGCAGGCGGAGGGGCAGGGCTTCGCGGCCGGCGCCATCGAACCGGTACTGCTCGATGGCGAGCGCGTCTCCAGTACGCTGATCCGGGCGGCCCTGCAGGCGGGGGACTTCGAGGCAGCCGCGCGCATGCTCGGCCGGCCCTATGCGATCAGCGGGCGGGTGGTGCGGGGGCAACGGCTCGGGCGCACCCTTGGCTATCCCACGGCCAACATCCGGCTCGGGAGCAGGGCGCCAGCCTTGACCGGCATCCACGCGACGCGGGTACACGGCGTGGCCGACGAGCCTTGGCCGGCCGTGTCCAGCCTGGGTACCCGGCCCACCGTCGATGGCAGTGAACCGCTGCTCGAGGCCCACCTGTTCGATTTCGACGGCGACCTGTACGGTCGCAGGATCGAAGTCGAGTTCGTCGCGCGCCTGCGTGACGAGGAAAAGTTCGAAGACCTGCCGGCCCTGGTCGCGCAGATGCACCGCGACGCCAGCCAGGCCCGCGCCATCCTTTCGCAAGATCCAACACGAGCACCCGCGTGAGCGCCAAGAACAACGACGCCAATCCGTACCGGCATACCCTGCACCTGCCGGCCACCGACTTCCCGATGCGCGGGGACCTGCCCAAGCGTGAGCCTGCCACGCTGGCGCGCTGGGAGGCCGATGGCCTCTACCGGCAGATCCGCGAGAAGGTGAAGGGCCGCGAGCGCAGCTTCGTGCTGCATGACGGGCCGCCGTACGCCAACGGCGTGATCCACATCGGCCATGCGGTCAACAAGGTGCTCAAGGACGTGGTGGTGAAGTCGAAGCTGCTGTCGGGCTTCGATGCGCCGTATGTCCCGGGTTGGGACTGCCATGGTCTGCCGATCGAGATCGCGATCGAGAAGAAGTACGGCAAGGTCGGTACCAAACTGGATGCCGCCGCCTTCCGCCAGAAGTGCCGCGAGTACGCCGCCGAGCAGATCGATCTGCAGCGGGCGGATTTCAAGCGCCTGGGCGTGCTGGGCGACTGGGAGCACCCGTACCGCTCGATGGATTTCCGCTTCGAGGCGGACATGCTGCGCTCGCTGGGCAGGATCATCGACCGCGGCCACCTGGTGCGCGGTGCCAAGCCGGTGCACTGGTGCTTCGACTGCGGCTCGGCATTGGCCGAAGCGGAGATCGAATACGCCGACAAGGTGTCCCCGGCGGTCGACGTCGCCTATCCGGCGAAGGATGCCAAGCCGATCGCGACCGCCTTCGAGGTGGTGGCCGAAGAGGGCGTGGAGATCGCGGTACCGATCTGGACCACCACGCCGTGGACGCTGCCGGCCAGCCTCGCCATCAGCATCGGTCCGGAGCTTGATTACGTGCTGGTCGAGGGGCCCGCGCGTGCCGATGGCGGCCGCCGCTGGCTGGTGATTGCCGAAGCGCTCGCCGCGAAGGCGCTCGCGCGCTATGGCGTCGAGGAGGTGGCCGTGCACGGACGCGCCAGGGGCGTCGAGCTGCAGGACCTCGTCGTCGGCCATCCGTTCTATGCCGACCGGGAGATCCCGCTGCTGCTGGGCGACCACGTCTCGGACGAGGACGGCACCGGCGCCGTGCATACCGCTCCCGGCCACGGCCAGGAGGACTTCGCCGTTGCACGCCAGTACGGCCTGGTGCAGAAGTACAGCGCGGCCCAGCTCAACCCGGTCGACGCCCGTGGTGTGTACCTGCCGGGGACACCGCCACTGGGCGATACGGAAGTGGCGGGGCTGCACATCTGGAAGGCCAACGACGCCATCGTCGAGGCCCTGCGCGGCAACGGCACGCTGTTGGCGCTCGCCCAGCTCAACCACAGCTACCCGCACTGCTGGCGGCACAAGACGCCGGTTGCCTTCCGTGCCACGCCGCAGTGGTTCATCTCGATGGAACAGGCGGACCTGCGCGAGGACGCCCTCGCGGCCATCGGCAAGGTCGAGTGGTTCCCGGACTGGGGCGAGGCGCGCATCGCCGGGATGGTCGACGGCCGCCCGGACTGGTGCATCAGCCGCCAGCGCACCTGGGGTGTGCCGATCGCGCTGTTCGTACACAAGGCCACGCAGGAGCCGCATCCGCGCTCGGTCGAGCTGCTGTCGGAGGTCGCCAGCGTGGTCGAGCGCGACGGCATCGATGCCTGGTACTCGCTGGACGCAAGCACACTGCTGGGTGAGGAGGCCGATCAGTACGAGAAGGTCACCGACATCCTCGATGTCTGGTTCGATTCGGGCGTGACCCACGAATGCGTACTGGCCCAGCGCCCGGACGACGGCCTGCGCAAGCCGGCTGACCTGTACCTGGAAGGCTCCGACCAGCATCGCGGCTGGTTCCAGTCCTCGCTGCTGACCGGTGTCGCGATGGATGGCGCCGCGCCCTACCGGCAGGTGCTGACCCACGGCTTCGCGGTCGACGCCGACGGACGCAAGATGTCCAAGTCGCTGGGCAACGTGGTCGCCCCGCAGAAGGTGGTCGATGCCCTCGGCGCGGACGTGCTGCGGCTGTGGATCGCCTCGGTGGACTACCGCAACGAGATGACCGTCTCCGACGAGATCCTCAAGCGCAGCGCCGACGGCTACCGCCGCATCCGCAACACCGCCCGATTCCTGCTCGGCAACCTGCATGGGTTCGATCCGGCCACGCACCTGCTTCCGCTGGACGGTACCGGTGATGCCGGCATGGTCGCCCTGGACCGCTGGATCGTGCATCGCGCCCATGGCCTGCAGCAGCGCATCATCGATGCGTACGGCCGCTACGACTTCGCCGAGGTGGTGCAGATCCTGGCCAACTTCTGCAGCGTCGACCTGGGTTCGCTGTACCTCGATGTCACCAAGGATCGCCTGTACACCATGCAGGAGGGCTCGCGCGGGCGCCGCTCGGCGCAGAGCGCGATGTATCGGATCGCCGAGGCCTTCGTGCGCTGGATCGCGCCGATCCTGGGCTTCACCGCGGAGGAGATGTGGGGCCACCTGCCGTCGGAGACGGGGCAGGGGACCCGCGAGGACAACGTGTTGTTCACCACCTGGTACGACGGCCTGGCGCCGCTGCCGGAGGACGCGCCGATTTCCGCTGGGGACTTCACCCGCCTGCTGGCCCTGCGCGAGCAGGTGGCCCGGGTGCTGGAGCCGATGCGGGCGGCGGGCACGATCGGTGCCGCGCTGGAAGCCGAGATCGGCCTGCGCTGCGGCGTATCGGACCAGAACTGGCTGTCGCCACTGGCGGAGGAGCTGCGGTTCCTGTTCATCAGCGGAGACGTCAGCGTCGTCGCCGATGACGACGCCAAGGACGTGGTGGTGGAAGCGGTGCGCACCGGGAAGGACAAGTGCGGCCGCTGCTGGCAGCACCGTGCCGACGTGGGTGTGCACGACAGCCACCCGAGCCTGTGCGGCCGCTGTATCGACAACGTCGACGGCGACGGCGAAGACCGCCACTGGTTCTGACCCACTCGTTCCACAGCAGCACGCCCTCCCTGCCGCGGCGGGGATCCACGTACGCATTACCCCGGACCCACATGTCTCCTGCCAAGCCCACCCGCAACGCCCTGACCTGGCTCATCCTTTCGGCGCTCGTCATCGCGCTGGACCAGCTGACCAAGTACTGGGTCCTGACCTCATTGCCCGAGTACACCGCGATCCCGGTGATCGAGGGCTTCTGGAACTGGTACCGCACCTACAACACGGGCGCCGCCTTCAGTTTCCTCAGTGATGCCGGCGGCTGGCAGCAGTATTTCTTCATCATCCTGGCCATCGCCATCTGCGCGCTGCTGGGCTATTGGCTGTCGCGGACGCCGCGGCGGGACTGGAAGACGGCGCTGCCCTACGCGCTGGTGATCGGCGGTGCGCTGGGCAACGTCATCGACCGCTTCGTCCACGGCCACGTGGTGGATTTCATCCAGTGGCACTGGCAGGACTGGTACTGGCCGGCGTTCAACATCGCCGATGCGGCCATCGTCGGCGGTGCGGCCGGCATCATGTTGTTCGGGCTGTTCAGCGGAGAGCGCAAGCCGGACCCGGCGCGGGAGTAAAATACGCAGCATGGACCTGATCCTCGCCAATCCCCGTGGTTTCTGTGCCGGTGTCGACCGCGCCATCGAGATCGTCAACCGGGCGCTCGACGCCCTCGGCGCGCCGATCTACGTTCGCCACGAGGTGGTCCACAACAAGTTCGTGGTGGACGACCTCAAGCAGCGCGGCGCGATCTTCGTCGAGGAGCTGGACGAGGTGCCGGACGGCAATACCGTCATCTTCAGCGCCCATGGCGTGTCCCGCGCGGTCCGTGCCGAAGCCGAACGCCGCGGGTTGAAGGTGTTCGATGCGACCTGCCCATTGGTGACGAAGGTGCACCTGGAGGTCTCCCGCCAGTGCCGCGCCGGCCGCGACATGGTGTTGATCGGCCACGAAGGTCATCCCGAGGTCGAGGGGACGATGGGCCAGTGGCAGCGTGAGGCCGGCAGCGGCAGCATCTACCTGGTCGAGGACCTGGCGGACGTCGAATCCCTGGAAGTCGGGCAGCCGGACCATGTCTCCTTCACCACCCAGACCACGCTCTCGGTCGACGACACCCGCGGCATCATCGAGGCACTGAAGGCACGGTTCCCGGCCATCCAGGGGCCGAAGAACGACGACATCTGCTACGCCACCCAGAACCGGCAGGACGCCGTGCGGCAGCTGGCGGCGCGGTGCGACCTGATCCTGGTGGTGGGGTCGGTGAACAGCTCCAATTCGAACCGGCTGCGTGAGCTCGCCGAGCGGGAGGGGGTTGAAGCCCACCTCATCGACGGCGCCAATGAAATCGATCCCGCCTGGGTGAAGGATCGGCGCAACGTGGGCGTCACCGCCGGCGCTTCCGCGCCGGACGTACTGGTCCAGGGCGTCATCTCGCGATTGCGCGAGCTGGGTGCGGCCGGCATGGTCGAACTGGAAGGCAAGCCCGAGAACATGGTCTTTGCGCTGCCCAAGGAGCTGAGGGTCCAGCTGGTCGATTGATCGACCATCCGATTGACCCGGGTACCCCGCAGCCCTAGAATTCCGCCTCTTGGCCGGAGTAGCTCAGTTGGTAGAGCACGTCATTCGTAATGATGGGGTCGTAGGTTCGATTCCTATCTCCGGCACCAAGTTTCCAGACCCGCTCCGGCGGGTCTTTTTTTGCCTGGCGATTTCTTTCCGGTAGTCCGCCGCAGTGCCGCGGTTGCTACAGTTGCACGATCCGCCTTCGCCTCCGGAACACCATGCTCTCACTGGACAACGTCCGAATCGGCGTCATCGGCCTGGGCTATGTCGGCCTGCCGCTGGCGATGGCATTCGGTTCGCGGCTCCCGACGGTAGGCTTCGATATCGACCAGGATCGGGTGGAGGCGCTGCTTGGCGGCCACGACCGCACGGGCGAGGTGTCGGGCGCGGAACTGGGGTCGGCAACCAAGCTGACGCTGTCCGCCGATCCCGCCGCGCTCGAAACCTGCAACGTTTACGTCGTCACCGTCCCCACCCCGGTCGATGACGCGACCCGCCCCGATCTTCGCCCGCTCGAGGCGGCCAGCTCGCTCGTCGGGGGGCTTCTCAAGCAGGGTGACGTGGTGGTGTTCGAGTCCACGGTCTACCCGGGCACGACCGAGGAAGTCTGCGTGCCGTTGCTGGAGCAGGCGTCCGGGCTGGTCTTCAACCGCGACTTCTTCTGCGGTTACAGCCCCGAGCGCGTCAACCCGGGCGACCGCCAGCGACGGCTCGCGAACATCACCAAGGTGACGTCCGGCTCGACCCCGGCGGCCACCGTTTTCATCGACAATCTGTACCGGCAGATCATCAACGCCGGTACGCACGCGGCGCCCAGCATCAAGGTGGCCGAGGCGGCCAAGGTCATCGAGAACACCCAGCGCGACGTCAACATCGCCCTCATCAACGAGCTGGCGATGATCTTCGACACCATGGGTATCGATACCGCCGACGTGCTCGCCGCAGCCGGTACCAAGTGGAACTTCCTGCCTTTCACCCCGGGTCTGGTGGGCGGGCACTGCATCGGCGTGGATCCCTACTACCTGACCCACAAGGCGACGGTGCTGGGATACCACCCCGAGCTGATCCTCACCGCGCGCCGGATCAACAGCAGGATGGGGCTGCACGTCGCCCACCAGGTGCTGCGGCTGATGGCCGGCAAGCGCATCAACGTGGTCGACTCCCGCGTGCTGGTGCTGGGCCTGACCTTCAAGGAGGACTGTCCGGACCTGCGCAACACGCGAGTGATCGACATCGTGCGCGAGTTGCAGGCATCGCATGCGCAGGTGGACGTGCACGATCCATGGGCGGATGCGACCGAGGCGAAGGCGGCCTTCGGACTGGACCTGGTGGAGACGCCGGAGCAGGGCAGGTACGACTCCATCGTGCTGGCGGTGCCCCACGGATCCTTCCGCGATCTCGGCGCCGACGCGGTCCGCGCCTTTGGTCGGGAGGCGTGTGTCATCTACGACGTCAAGTCAGTGTTGCCCGCAGGCGCCGCCGACGGCCGGTTGTAGTTGCGCCTACCGGACTACCCACGCATCCCTTCTGCGACCCCCTGTCCCGCGGGGACTTCCTTCGGGCGTAGGAGCGGCTTCAGCCGCGATCCGGAAAACCGTCCGCCCGTCCCGCCTGCACATCGCGGCTGAAGCCGCTCCTACAAGGTAGAACTGGGCCATCGTAGGAGCGACGTAAGTCGCGACCCCGGACCCCACCAATCTCGCCTCCCGCGACGCGCCCCCGCTACATTGCCCCATCCGCCCCTCCGACAACCCAAATGTCCATCGCCAGCAAACCATCGAAATCAGCCCCCAAGGCAAAGATCGCCTACGTCTGCTCCGAATGCGGGGCCGACCACAACAAGTGGCAGGGCCAATGCGCCGAATGCGCAGCGTGGAACACATTGAGCGAGTTCGTGATCGAGTCGGCCGCCGCAGGCAAGGCGGCCGCAAGCGCAGGCGCGGCGCGACGCGGAGGCTGGGCCGGGAAGGTGGACCCGCCCAAGGTCACCGCCCTCAAGGATGTCACCCACAGCGAGGAGTCGCGGGTATCCACCGGCATCGGCGAACTCGACCGGGTGCTCGGCGGGGGGCTGGTGCAGGGCGCGGTGGTGCTGGTGGGCGGCGACCCTGGCATCGGCAAGTCCACGTTGCTGCTGCAGGCGGTGGCGAAGATGGCCGCCACCTTGCCCGCGCTCTACGTGACCGGCGAGGAGTCGCTGTCCCAGGTGGCCGGTCGCGGTTCGCGCCTGGGCTTGCCACTCGATGGCGTGAATGCGCTGGCGGAAACCTCGGTCGAGAAGATCCTGGAGCAGGCCGTGGCGACCCAGCCGCGACTGATCGTGGCCGACTCGATCCAGACCCTGTGGACGGAGTCACTGGCCGCAGCCCCGGGTTCGGTCAGCCAGGTGCGCGAAAGCGCCGCACGGCTGGTGCGCTATGCCAAGGAAACCGGGACAGCGGTGTTCCTGGTCGGCCACGTGACCAAGGAGGGCGGCATCGCCGGTCCGCGCGTGCTCGAACACATGGTCGACGCGGTGCTGTACTTCGAGGGCGAATCCGGCAGCCGCTTCCGCGTGCTCCGCGCGTTCAAGAACCGCTTCGGCGCCGTCAACGAGCTCGGTGTCTTCGCGATGGGCGACAAGGGCCTGCGCGAAGTCCCCAACCCCTCGGCGATCTTTCTCTCCGGCAGTGCCAGTCCACAGCCGGGCAGCTGCGTGATGGTCACCCGCGAAGGAACGCGCCCCCTATTGGTGGAAGTGCAGGCGCTGGTTGATTCCTCGCCGCTGTCCAACCCACGGCGCGTCGCGGTCGGCATGGAAGGCAACCGGCTGGCGATGCTGCTGGCGGTGCTGCACCGGCATGGCGGCATCGGTGTCGGCGACCAGGACGTGTTCGTCAATGTCGTCGGCGGCATCCGCGTGCAGGAGACCGCGGCCGACCTGCCGGTGCTGCTGGCGGTGCTGTCCTCGCTGCGCGACCAGCCGCTCGCCGAACAGGTGATCGCATTCGGCGAGGTCGGCCTCTCTGGCGAGATCCGTCCGGTTCCCAATGGCGAGGATCGTCTCAAGGAAGCCGCTACACACGGGTTCAAGCGCGCCATCGTGCCCAAGGGCAATGCGCCCCGCAGCGGCAAGGTGGGCAGCATGGAAGTCATCGCGGTGGAGCGCCTGTCGGAGGCCCTGGAGGCGATATGACCGCAGCCACCTTCGTTTCAGTCGGGCGACAACTGTCGGCCCACCCGAGAGCATCGAAGTTGCGCCCGCAGCGCTCGGACATTATGGTCCGCGCAACATAGGGAGACCGTTATTCGGACAGGGAAGGGCTGCATGACAGTGCGCGATCAGGGAAGAGGGCGTCGCAGGACGAAGTCGCGCGGCGCAGGAATGACCGAATACCTCATGATCGTCGCGGGGATAGCGATTGCGGCGGCGGCGACCTTTGGCGCCTTCGGCGATACGCTGAGGCACCAGGCGGCCGGGATGGCATTGGAGCTTGCCGGCCTCGACAGCTCGACTGCCATTGCTGGATCGGCTGCTGCAGCGGGTCGAGCCCGCAGTGCGGCTTCGGCCGGTGGTCCGTTCTTTGGTGACGGGACCAGCGGTGGGAGCTGGCCGGGCGCGGGGGGAGGCGGTGGCTTCGATCCTGGCCTGCCGTTCCAGCCACCCGGGTCCGGCGGTGGCGGAACTGGAGGCGGTGGCGGAGGTGGGGGCTCCGGTGCTCCGCCAGCCATGTGCCCGGCAAGCGGAGGCACTGGCCCACAGGCGGCCTCGGTGGCCTGCGACAGCGACATGGCGTTGAGCGACGCCGGCGAGACTTGGCTCAAGGAGGTTGAGAGGCTCGCGCTGCTTCCTTATGACGACCAGGTGGGTATCGTCGACGGAGCGCCTATCACCGAATGGGTGGAAGGGGCGACCATCGGTTACGGACACCTGATCAGTCGTGGCGAATGGGATCTTTACAAGGATGGCATCACGCAGGAACAGGCGGAGGCGTTGTTCTTGGAGGATATCGCTCCGTTTGTCGACAAGGTGAACGACGTCATTGAGGTCGACCTTGCCGCTCACCAGTTCGATGCACTGGTGATCCTCTCTTACAACATCGGGAAAGACGGATTCGCCAGCTCTTCAGTGGCCAAGATCGTCAACGATCCGGAAGCAGCCACCCCTTACGCTTCCCTGGAGGATGCGTGGAAAGCCTGGAACAAGTCGCAAGGGAAGGTCAATGCCGGCCTGGTCAATCGGCGCGCGGCAGAATGGGACATGTATTCAAACGGCATCTACCGGCACTGGTGATGCGAAAAATGCGAGCAATTGCGATGCAGCTGAAATCCACCAATATCCTTTCCCCGATCATCCTGGTCGCAATCTCGCTCGCGGGATGCAGCGCTGAAGCGCCCGCCGGTGTCGACCCACGCCCGCAACAGGTGGCTCCGGCGACCTCCGCGGTAGCCGATGCGTCCGTGGGGGAGGTTAATTGCGAGGATGCCAAACCTCCCGCCCTCAACGGGATAATGGGTAGGTACCAGGTCCGCTCAGCCGACAAGTATCGAGGTGGGCTGACCACGGCCGAGCATGCAACAGCACGAATCGGTAGTGGCGCGACAATCACCACCGACCACTTCAGGATCGACGATCTCGAGTCGACGGCGCCGGGCTACTCGCTCGAATGCCACGACATCACCCGGACCGAAGGAGAAGTTCCGGCGGGCCATCAGCGCCTGTTGGGTCCGTTCTTCGGACTCGGGGCCGACCGCAATGTCGTGTGGGAACTATCGGTGGAAGACGAGCGTTCCGGCCAACACCTCGCGGCATTCGAGGTGGTTCCACGGGAGGGCACGCTTGAGCTATGGCGCCTCTATGACGGTTGGATCTACGTCCTTTCCCGTGCAGGTGCGGAGGACGGCAGGTAGCAAGGGCACGGCGCGTGGTGCGGACCGACTACCTGCGGTCAGCCGTGTCCCAGCACCAGCTCCAGCACGAACTTCGAGCCAAAGAACGCCAGGACCAGCAGTGCCATCGCCACGAGTGTCCAACGGATGGCGGTCGAGCCGCGCCAGCCGCGGACCCTGCGGCCCAGCAACAGCAGGCCGAACGCCAACCAGGACAGGATGCTCAGCACCGTCTTGTGCACGAGGTGCTGGGCAAGCAGGTTCTCCACGAAGAGCACGCCCGTCAGGAGTGCGGCGCTCAACAGCACGAATCCAACGGCGATCGTCCGGAACAGCAGGGTCTCCAACTGGACCAGGGGCGGCAGCGCACGCAGCCAGGCGTGGTACTGGCGACGCCGCAGCGCGCGGTCCTGCATCCATAGCATCACCGCCAGCAAGGCGGCGATGGCCAGCGTCGCGTAGGCCAGCAGGGCCAGCCATGCATGCAGCTGCAGCCGCCAGTCGAGTGCTTCGGGCTCGAGCTGTCCGTACAGGTGGTAGCCGAGCAGGGCGAGGATAGCCACGGGATAGACGACCACGCCAAGTGCAGCCATGCGTCCGTTAGCCCCCACCGCCGTGGTCAGAGTCGTCATCCCCAGCGTGACCAGTGAAAGGGCTGCATAGAAGTGCAGGTCCGCGCCTCCGTGCGCTTGCCAGGTCAACCCGTGGACCAGTGCGTGCAACACCACCGCGGGCACGGCTGCCCACAGCCAGGCCTTGGGCGGGCGCGGGTCGGGCCCATGCCTGACGCCGGCGACCAGCAGGCCGACCGAGGCCAGGTAAAGAGCCATGGCGATGAGAACGATTGTCATCGGAGAAGTCTCGCACAGCCGCGGCCGTAACGGCCGGCTTTGTTATCGTCGATCCATGAGCTTCCACATGGCCGACATCCGCGATAAACGCCCCACCCGGCGCCGGGCCGTCGCCGTCGGTGAGCTGCAGGCGGGCCCCGAGGCGTTCCCGATGATCGTGGCGCGCACGCTGCCCAAGGGCGACGCGCTGGCCATGGCCGAAGTCGCGGGCCTCCAGGGCGCGAAGCTGGCATCGGCGCTGATGCCCCTGTGCCACCCCTTGCCGCTGGACCTGGTCCGTATCCATTGCGAAACGCTGGCGGAGCGCCAGGTGGTGAGGGTGTACTGCGAGTGCGCGGTCGAGGCGCGCACCGGGGTGGAGATGGAGGCCCTGGCGGGCGTCAATGCCGCGCTGTTGACGCTCTACGACCTGTGCAAGCCCGTGGAACCCGCGCTGGTCATCGGCCCGGTTCGCCTGTTGTTCAAGGAGGGTGGGAAGTCCGGCTTGTGGCTCAACCCCGATGGCTTGACCCAGGCGGAGCAGGAGCGGTTCCGGCCGCGGGCGCCCGCCGGTCTGGATGGCGCGCGCTGCGCCGTTCTCACCTTGAGCGACCGCGTCAGTGCCGGTAGCGCCGAGGACCGCTCGGGACCCGTCCTGGCGCAGGCGCTTGCCGCTCTCGGTGGTCACGTCGCGGAGATGGGAGTCCTGCCTGACGGCATCGAGCCGCTATGCGGACGCCTGCGTGAGCTGGCCGAGGACGGCGTCAAGCTGTGCCTGTGCACTGGCGGCACCGGGCTGGGTCCGCGCGACCTGACCCCGGAAGCCCTGGCGCACTCGGGGGGGCGCCCGATCCCGGGATTGTCCGAGATGCTGCGCTCGGAAGGCAGCCGTCATACCACGATGGCGTGGCTCAGCCGGGGCGGCGCAGTGCAAGTCGAGGGAATGCTGGTGATCGCGCTCCCGGGTAGCGAGCGTGCGGTCCGGCAGGGCTTCGACATACTGGCGCCGGTGCTGGCCCACGCGCTGGCGATGATCGATGGCGGGGGCCACGAGTGAAGGTCGAAATCCTTCTCTTCGGGGCGCTGCGGGATCTCCAACCGGAACCGCGGCTGGAGGTCGAGATGCCGGATGCGGCTTCAGTCGCCGGACTGCGCGAGGTGCTGAAACATCACGCGCAGGGACATTGGCCCGCGCTGCCTCAGGGCCTGCTGGACCGCTGCGCCTTCGCCAGCGACACCACAGTGCTGCGCGATGGCGACGCGCTGCCCCCGGGATCGGTTGTCGCGGTGCTGCCGCCAGTGAGTGGGGGCTGAAATGCAATTCGCGAAGTGCGAGGTCCGGGACGTGGCAAACGCCGTGCTGGAGCCGAAGGAGGCGCTGGAGTTCGTTTCGCGCCCCAGCTTTGGCGGCATGGCGCTGTTCATCGGGCAGGTCCGGGACCTCAACCTCGGCAAGTCCGTGGTGGCCGTGGAATACGACGTCTTCATGCCGCTGGCGGTGGCGGGATTCGAGGCGATCGCCGGCGAGGCACGAACGGTGTACGGGGACGGGGTGGCGATCTACATCGGCCATGCGCAGGGGCGCCTCGGAGTCGGGGGGCTGGCGATGGTCGTGGCCGCCGCCAGTCCGCACCGCGAAGAGGCGTTCGGCGCCTGCCGGCAGGTGGTGGAGGCGGTCAAGCACACCAGTCCCATCTGGAAGCGTGAGCACTACACCGACGGCAGCAGCCAGTGGAGCGAGGGCTGCGCGCTGTGCGGGCCGGAGGGCGCGCCGGGCTATACTTCAAGGCCGGTTCCACCCCCACGACCCCGGTAACAGCTCATGTTCGAATCTCTGACCCAACGCCTGTCGGGCACCATGGAGCGCCTGCGTGGGCGCGGCCGGCTGACCGAGGAAAATATCCGCGAGTCGCTGCGCGAGGTCCGCATCGCCCTGCTGGAGGCCGATGTGGCGTTGCCGGTGGTGCAGGCCCTGATCGAGCGCATCAAGGTGCGGGCGATCGGGCAGGAGGTGCTGAAGTCGCTGACGCCGGGCCAGGCGCTCATCAAGATCGTGCGCGACGAGATGACGGTGGTCATGGGCGCGCAGTCGTCCGAGCTGAACCTCAACGTGCCGGCGCCGGCGGTGATCCTGATGGCGGGCCTGCAGGGCGCCGGCAAGACCACCACCGTCGGCAAGCTGGCCAAGCACCTCAAGGACAAGCGCAAGAAGAAGGTGATGGTGGTCTCGGCCGACGTCTACCGGCCGGCCGCGATCGAGCAGCTGCGCACGCTGGCCGGCCAGGTCGACGTGATGTTCTTCGAGTCGCGTGCCGACCAGAAGCCCGAGGCCATCGTCCGCGCCGCCATCGAGGATGCGCGCAAGTCCTATGCGGACGTGCTGATCGTCGATACCGCCGGCCGCCTGGCGATCGACGAAGCGATGATGGAGGAGATCAAAGCCCTCCACGGTGCGGTAAAGCCGGTCGAGACCCTGTTCGTCGTCGATTCGATGACCGGCCAGGACGCCGCCGCCACCGCCAAGGCCTTCGGCGAGGCGCTGCCGCTGACCGGCGTGGTCCTGACCAAGACCGACGGCGACGCGCGTGGCGGCGCGGCCCTGAGCGTGCGCTACATCACCGGCAAGCCGATCAAGTTCATCGGTACCAGCGAGAAGCCGGAAGGCCTGGACGTATTCCATCCCGAACGGGTCGCCGGCCGCATCCTGGACATGGGCGACGTGCTGTCGCTGGTCGAGCAGGTCGAGCAGCAGGTCGACAAGGACAAGGCGACGCGCCTGGCGGAGAAGGTCGCCAAGGGCAAGAAGTTCAACCTGGAGGACATGCGCGACCAGCTCGAGCAGATGCAGGGCATGGGCGGCCTGAGCGGCCTCATGGACAAGCTGCCGGGCATCGGCCAGATTCCGGACTCGGTGAAGAGCCAGGTGACCGGCAAGGAAGTGCCGCGGCTGGTGGCGATCATCAACTCGATGACCATCAAGGAGCGGCGCAATCCGGCCTTGCTGAACGGCTCCCGCCGCAAGCGCATCGCCAATGGCGCCGGCGTGACCCCGGCCGACGTGAACCGCCTGATGAAGCAGTACCAGCAGATGGAAAAGATGATGGGCAAGCTGGGCCGCGGCGGCATGAAGGGGATGATGCGCGGCATGAAGGGCATGATGGGCGGCCGCGGCGGCATGCCGTTCTAGGAAAAATGTCTTATACTTGCCGGCTTACCCCGTCATTCCGGCGGCTGGGCAACACAGGAAAACACCCATGGTCAAGATCCGACTGACCCGCGGCGGCGCCAAGAAGCGTCCGTTCTACCACATCATCGTTACCGACAGCCGCAGCGCCCGCGACGGCCGCAACATCGAGCGCGTCGGTTACTACAATCCTGTCGCCACCGGCGGCGAGAAGCGCGTCGAGCTCGACACCGCGCGCGTGCAGCACTGGCTGGGCAACGGCGCGCAGCTGACCGACAAGGTCGCCGTGCTGTACAAGGAAGCGCTGAAGTCGGCCGACGCGCCGGCTGCTTCCGCAGCCTGACCTGCGGGCCGCGCTCCGGCGCGGCCGCATGCAATGAACGATCAAGGGCGTCGCATCCTCCTCGGACGGGTGGCTGGCGCCCTTGGCTTGCGTGGCGAGGTGAAACTTGAATCGTGGACCGAGCCCCGGGACGCGATCTTCCGCTACCAGCCCTGGACCCTGCGCGATGCGCAGGGGCGCGAGCGCCAGATCGAGGGCGTCCGTGGCCGCGACAGCGGCAAACACATCGTCGCAACCTTCCCTGATGTCACCGATCGCGACGGCGCCGAAGCCCTTCGCGGCCTCGAGATCCACGTCCCGCGTGAAGCGTTGCCGCCTGCCAAACCCGGCGAGTTCTACTGGGTCGACCTGGAAGGCCTGCGCGTCGTCACCGTTGACGGCGTGCCACTGGGGACGGTGTCGCACCTGTTTTCCACCGGCGCCAATGACGTGCTGGTGGCCCGGGACGACGAGCGCGAACGGATGATCCCGTTCGTACGCCCGCAGTACGTGACCGACATCGATCTGGAAGGTGGCGTGGTCACGGTGGACTGGGACCCCGATTTCTAGTTCGCGCCATGCGTATCGACGTCGTCAGCCTGTTCCCTGATTTCATCGCCCAGTGCGCCGCCTTTGGTGTCACCGGGCGGGCAGTGGAGCGCGGGCTCCTTTCGCTGCACGGCTGGAACCCACGCGACTATGCGGAAGGCAACTACCGCAAGGTCGACGACCGGCCTTTCGGTGGAGGGCCGGGCATGGTCATGCTGATCGACCCGCTGCGGAACGCGTTGCAGGCCGCGCGCCAGGCGGATCCGGCGCCATCGCGCACCATCTACCTCAGTCCCCAGGGCCGCCCGCTGACCCAGTCGCGGGTGCGTGAGCTCGCTGGGGAACAGCGGCTGGTGCTGCTGTGCGGCCGCTACGAAGGCATCGACGAGCGCCTGGTGGCCGCGGAGGTTGATGAGGAAATCTCCATCGGCGACTACGTGCTCTCCGGTGGGGAGCTGGCAGCCGCCGTGCTGGTCGATGCGGTGACCCGGTTGCAGGAGGGGGCACTGAACGATGCCGAGTCCGCGCAGCAGGACAGTTTCGGCGATGGCCTGCTGGACTGCCCGCACTACACGCGGCCGGTGGAGCACGAGCTGGGCGCGGTCCCGGAGGTGTTGCTGTCGGGCAACCACGCCCATATCGCCGCCTGGCGTCGGATGCAGTCGCTGGGGCGGACCTCGCAGCGGCGGCCGGACCTGCTCGACGAGCAGGCGCTCTCCAAGGCTGACCGCAAGCTGCTCGAGCAATGGCGGGTGGAGCAAGGGTAGGAGCGACGTGAGTCGCGACCTGTACATTCCGCCCCGGGCCGGGCGAGGTCGCGACTGACGTCGCTCCTACGGGAGGCTGCTGCCCTATGGCGCTCCAGCCTGGTCTGTTGCTATAATGTGCGGCTTAGCTACATCCATGCCATGACGCGGGTCCACGTGCACTCGCGCAACAACGACTCCAACAGGCCCGACCATGAACAAGCTCTCGCTCAATACGCTGCTGCAAGAATTCGAATCCGACCAGGTGCAGCGCCAGCTGCCTGACTTCAGCCCCGGCGACACCGTCGTGGTCAACGTGAAGGTCAAGGAAGGCAATCGCGAGCGCGTCCAGGCCTACGAGGGCGTGGTCATCGCCATGAAGAACGCCGGCCTCAACTCCGCCTTCACCGTGCGCAAGATCTCGCACGGCTTCGGCGTCGAGCGCGTGTTCCAGACCCACAGCGCCACCATCGACTCGGTCGAGCTGAAGCGCCGCGGCAAGGTCCGTGCCGGCAAGCTGTACTACCTGCGTGGCCTGGAAGGCAAGAAGGCGCGCATCAAGGAAGACCTGGCCGCCTACGCTAAGGCCAAGGCGGACGCCGCTGCCGCCAAGTAAAGCGGCGCAGCAGGCTCCAGCATGGACGGCCACCGCGAGGTGGCCGTTCGCGTTTCCGGCCTCCGGCCATGCACGACGCTTTCGCCGATGCCACGGATAATGGCCCGATGAGCAGCCCCGATGCCCCGACCACCGTGCGCCTGGACCTGTGGCTCTGGGCTGCGCGATTCTTCAAGACCCGCAGCCTCGCCAAGCAGGCGGTGGAAACCGGAAAGGTTGAGGTCGGAGGGCAGCGTGCCAAGGCCTCCCGGGGCGTGCGTGTCGGCGACAGCCTGAAGGTGACGCGCGATGATGAGCACTTCCAGATCAGCGTGCTCGGCCTCAGCGACAACCGGGGGCCGGCTGCGGTGGCGCGCACGCTCTATGAGGAGTCGGAGGCTTCGCGGCTGGAGCGCGAGCGGGTGCGTGCGGTACGTGCCGCCGAGCGCACCGGCTACCACGCCCCCGAGACCAAGCCCGACAAGCGCGCGCGCCGGCTGATCCGCGCCCTGGGCGACATCGACTCGATCTAGTTTCGACCGGTGTAGTCCGGGAGCTCCGGGTTGCGACGGAACTCGAAGATCAGTCGGGTCTCGATGTGGGCGACTTCAGGACGCTCGGTAAAGGCTTCCAGCGCCAGGTCGCGCAGGTGGTTGCTGTCCCTGACGCCCACGTGCACGAGGAAGTCGTCGGCCCCGGCCACGTGGTAGAACGCCAGCACCTCGGGCAGGCTGGCGAGATGCCGGTGGAAGCTGTCCAGTTGCCCACGCGAATGCCGCGCCAGCCGCACCGAGACCATCGCCTGCAGCTGTATGCCGATGGCCGCTGGCGAGATCTCGGCGTGGAAGCCCTGGATGGTGCCGGTGGACAGCAGCCTGCGCACCCGCTCGAAAGCCGTGGAAGGCGCGACCCCCGCATGTTCGGCAAGCTCCTTGTTGGGCAGCCGAGCATTCTTCCGCAACAGGCTCAAAAGGGCGAAATCGATTCTGTCCAGCATGGTGGAACGACTCCCGGGTCGAAGGATGTTCGGCAGTTGCCGCTGCAGGTGTACAGCATTCTACGATGCAGGGAATACACCGATCATGAGCCCGCCATGCCTCGTTTCGATACCAGTGCCGTGCACGCCGGCCGCCAGGACTTCCGCGAGCTGTGCGTGCACGCGCCGCCGCTGGACCTGTCGACCACCTATCCGGTCGATGACCTCGCCACCGGCACCGCCAGCTTCGACGCCCTGGTGGCGGGGGAGGCCGAAGCGGGGAATCCGATCTACGCGCGGTTGCACAACCCCACCGTGGCCCGTACCGAGCGCGCCATTGCGGAGCTGGAGGGTACAGACGCCTGCGTCGCCTTCGGTTCCGGGATGGCCGCACTGACCGCGGTGCTGATGGAGCGCCGCCAGCACGGCGGCCACGTGCTGGTGGTGCGGCCGTTGTATGGCACGTCCGATCATCTGCTCGCGAGTGGCCTGTGTGGACTGGAAGCGGAGTTCGTCGACGCCGGCGACATCGCCGCACGCTTGAGGGCGGATACCGCCCTGGTGGTGATAGAGACGCCAGCCAACCCGACCCTGGCGCTGGTCGACATCGCCGCAGTGGTCCAAGCGGCCGGAGACGTGCCGGTACTGGTGGACTCCACCTTCGCCACCCCGGTGTTGCAGAACCCGGCATCGCTGGGGGCCACCTATGTGCTGCACAGCGCCACCAAATTCCTGGGCGGGCATGGCGATGTGATTGCCGGCGTGGTCTGCTGCGATGACGCGCACGCCCGGCCTCTGCGCACGGTGAGGGCGGCGACCGGTGCCTTGCTGCATCCGCTGGCTGCCTACCTGTTGCATCGCGGGCTGCCGACGCTGGTGCTACGGGTGGAGCGGGCGCAGGCGAATGCCGGGGAGGTGGCGCGAAGGCTGGAACGCCATCCCGCCGTCGCCGCCGTCCACTACCCGGGCCTGGGCAACGTCCGGAATGCGCACCTGGTGGGTAGCCAGATGCGCGGGGCGGGGGCCTTGATCGCGTTCGAGATGAAGGAGGGCAAGGCGGCTGCCGCGGCGGTGATGCGCGAGGCCCGCATCATCACCCCTGCGGTGAGCCTGGGTTCGGTGGACAGCCTGATCCAGCACCCGGCCGGGCTGACGCATCGGGTCGTGGATGCCGCGGCGCAGGACGCCAACGGCATCACGCCGGGGTTGCTGCGCCTGTCAGTCGGTATCGAGCATGTCGAGGACCTGTGGGAGGACCTTGCGCAGGCGTTGGACGCGGCTGCGGATACGGGTGGCGTGGCGGAGCTTCGGGCGCGGGCGTAAGGAGTTGGCGGGGCTTCGCGGGTCGCGACTGATGTCGCTCCTACAGAAGGACCGGCAACACGGATGAGCCGGACGATCGCGCCATCGCACTTGTAGGAGCGACTTCAGTCGCGACCTGTACATCATGGCCGGAGGTGCGCGGTCGCGTCTGAAGCCGCTCCTACAGAAGGCAGCCCCTCACGACAGCGACTTCAGCCGGTATAGCGCCTCCAGCGCTTGCTTGGGGGTCAGCTCGTCCGGGTCCAGCGCCGCAAGGGCATCCATCGCTGCCGAGCTGGGCGAGAACAGGCCGATCTGCTGCGGCTGGTCCAGCGACGCGGCGGCCATCGACGGTTTCGGTGCATCGCGGCTGTGCTGCTCCAGTTCCGCCAGCCGGCCCCGCGCCTGGTTGATCACCGCCCTGGGCAGTCCCGCCAATGCGGCCACCTGCAGGCCGAAGCTGCGGTTCGCCGGCCCTTCCTTGACCGCATGCATGAACACCAGCTCGTCGCCATGCTCGACCGCGTCGAGGTGCACGTTGGCGATGCCGCTGCCACCGCTGCGGTTGGGCTCGCCGGCGAGCGTCGTCAGCTCGAAGTAGTGCGTCGCGAACAACGTGTAGGCGCGGTTCGCGTGGGCAAGGTGGCGGGCACAGGCTTCGGCGAGTGCCAAGCCGTCATAGGTCGAAGTGCCGCGGCCGATCTCGTCCATCAGCACCAGTGACTCCGCGGTTGCGTGGTGGAGGATGTAGCTGGTCTCGCTCATCTCCACCATGAAGGTGGACTGGCCGCGGGCGAGGTCGTCGCCGGCGCCGATGCGGGTCAGGATGCGGTCGACCGGGCCGATCACCGCCCGTGACGCCGGTACGAAGCTGCCGATGTGCGCCAGCAGCACGATTAGCGCGTTCTGGCGCATGTAGGTGCTCTTGCCGCCCATGTTCGGGCCGGTGATCACCAGCATGCGGCGGGTGTCGTCCAGGCGCAGGTCGTTGGGTTCGAACGGCTCGTCGCGCACCGCCTCCACCACCGGATGCCGGCCGCGTTCGATGCAGATGCCCGGATCCTCGGACAGCTCCGGGCGTGACCAGTCCAGCGCCTGCGCGCGCTCGGAGAGGCAGGCCAGCACGTCGAGCTCCGCCAGGGCCGCCGCGCACCGTTTCATCGGCTCCAGCCGTTCGCCGAGCGTGTCCAGTAATTGCTCGTACAGCAGCCGCTCCCGGGCCAGGGCACGTTCGCGCGCCGACAGCACCTTGTCCTCGAAGGCCTTCAGCTCTTCGGTGATGTAGCGCTCGGCGTTGGTCAGCGTCTGCCGACGGGTGTAGTGGGTGGGCGCCTTGGCGGCGTGCACCTTGCTGACCTCGAGGTAGTAGCCGTGCACGCGGTTGTATCCGACCTTCAGGGTCGGGATGCCGCTGGCCTCGCGTTCCCGGATCTCCAGGTCGACCAGGAACTGGTCGGCGGTGGTGGACAGCGTGCGCAGCTCGTCGAGCTCGGCGTCGTGGCCGGCGGCAAAGACGCCGCCGTCGCGGGCGAGCACCGGCGGCTGCTCGACAATCGCCGCTCGCAGCAGGTGCGCCTGTGCATCGTGCTCGCCGAGTTCGGCCAACAGCTCGTCCAGGCGCGGCGAGCCCAGCGGGGCGAGCAGACGCTCGACCTGCGGCAGCAGCCCGAGCCCATCGCGCAGCGTGGACAGGTCGCGGGGGCGGGCGCTGCGCAAGGCGATGCGCGACAGGATGCGTTCCAGGTCGCCCAACGCCCGGAAGCACTCGCGCAGGTCATCGCCTGCGCGCGAGTCGATCAGCACCTGCACGGCCTGGTGGCGTCGGCGCAGGACGATGCGATCGCGCAATGGCCGGTGCAGCCAGCGGCGCAACAGGCGGCCCCCCATCGGAGTAACGGTGGCATCGAGCACACCCAACAGCGTGTGCCGCGCATCCCCGTCGACCCGGGTGTCGAGCTCCAGATGGCGGCGGGTGGCGGCATTCATCGCGATGGCGCCGTCGCCGGATTCGACCGCGATCGACGTCAGGTGGGGCAGCCGCTGCTTCTGGGTTTCTTCGACGTAGCCCAGCAGCGACGCCGCAGCGGCGATGGCCTGGGGGCGATCCTCGATACCGAAGCCGGAAAGGTCGTGCAGGCCGAAGAACTTCAGCAACTGGCGACGGCCGCTGTCGGCGTCGAACAGCCACGGTGCACGTCGACGGACCCCGGTGCGCCCGGCAATGAAGGCAGGCCAGCCGTCTTCATCCGGACACAGGGTTTCGGCTGGATCAAGGCGGGCCAGTTCGGCTTCCAGTGCGTCCTCGCTCGCCACCTCGTTGACCAGGAAGCGCCCACCGGCCAGGTCCGCCCAGGCGATGCCATAGCCCGACTTGCCGCGGGATACAGCCAGCAGCAGCGTGTCGCGGCGCTCGCTCAGCAGGGCCTCGTCGGTGACGGTGCCGGGGGTGACGATGCGCACCACCTTGCGCTCGACCAGGCCCTTGCTGGCGGCGGGGTCGCCAATCTGCTCGCAGATCGCCACCGACTCCCCCAGCGCCACCAGCCGGGCCAGGTAGCCTTCGGCGGAGTGGTGGGGCACGCCTGCCATCGGGATCGGCTGGCCACCGGAGCTGCCGCGCTGGGTCAGGGTGATGTCCAGCAGGCGGGCGGCCTTGCGGGCGTCGTCGTAGAAGAGTTCGTAGAAGTCGCCCATGCGGAAGAACAGCAGCACGTCGGGGTGCTCTGCCTTGGCGGCGAAGAACTGCTTCATCAACGGCGTGTGTTCCGCCGTTTTCGTAGTGCCGGAGGCGGCAGGTTCCATGGAGTCCCGGGAGCTCGCGTTGCGCACCGCATTGTGCCATCGGCGGCTCTGCGTCTGGGCCATCGTCCGTGCTGGACACGGCGGTTGCAGGTGCCGGGACTGTGCTAACTTCCGCTGCAGGACGGGCATGGATGCTTCCCGCCGCAGTCCCCCACGGCGGCCGGACGCGCATCCGCCTCAAGTCGCCGCCGCAAGGCCGGCCTCTAATGCTGTGTCATGGCAAGGGGACAACATGATGAATATGAAACCCACCCGCTCGATGCTTGCAAGCGCAGTGCTGGTGGCGCTTGCCATGGGCGCTGCACCCGTGGCTGCCCAGGAGGCGGAAGCGCCCGCCGCGACGGAGGAGCAGCGCCCCACCACGTTGTCCGGACTGACCGTTACCGCGCAGAAGCGTGAGGAGCAGTTGCAGGACGTGCCGGTCGCCGTGACCGCGCTGGACGAACAACTACTGCAGGACACCGGCATCCGCGACATCAAGGACCTTCAGGTGCTGGTGCCGGGCCTGACCGTGACCAGCACCCAGAACGAGGCCATCACGACTGCCCGCATCCGGGGTATCGGTACGGTGGGCGACAACGTCGGCCTGGAGTCTTCGGTCGGCGTGGTTATCGATGGCGTCTACCGGTCGCGCAACAGCGTCGGCTTCGGCGACCTCGGCGAGCTCGAGCGGATCGAGGTCCTCAAGGGCCCGCAGGGAACCGTTTTCGGCAAGAACACATCGGCCGGCGTCATCAATGTGGTGACGCGGCGACCCAGCTACACCCAGTCCGCCGAGGCCGAAGTCACCGCCGGAAATTACGGCGCGATGGGGGTGGCCGGCTACTACAACGATGCACTGAGCGACAACGCTGCCTTCAGCGTCTATGCCGCCAAGCGCAAGCGCGACGGCTGGATGGACGTGGTCACCGGCAAGGGACCGCGTACGGAGACAGAGGATTACGACCAGAACTACCACCTGCTGCGCGGCCAATTGCTGTTGGAGCCGACCGACAACGTCGATGTCACCTTCATCGCCGACTACACCAGTCGCGAGGAGAACTGCTGCACCTCCGTGCAGCTGGTGACTGGCGGCACCGCCCCGGTGATCAACGCGCTGGGCGGTGGCAACGCGATCGCGATCCCGGCCGATCCGTTCGCCCGCGTCGCCTACAGCAATCGCAGCACCGAGCAGGACATCAAGGACAAGGGCATTTCAATGCAGGTCGATTGGGAGTCGCCGTGGTTCGGCGGCGCCACCCTGACCTCGATCACCGCCTCGCGTGACTGGCAATCGATCAACGGCTTGGACTTCGACTTCACCACCGCCGACCTGCTGTACCGGGAAGCCGACGCGGACGAATCCTTCAGCGGCTTCGAGAACTTCAGCCAGGAGTTCCGCCTGACCGGCGCCTCCGACTCGGTCGACTGGATGGTCGGGCTGTTCTACTCGGACGAAGATCTCACGCGGAACGACTCCTACCGGATCGGCGCGGACTACGAGCCCTACCTGTCGACCCTCGTCGGCTCGCAGGTACTTGGGGGACTCGCACAGCAACTGGCGCCGTTCGACATCGATGTCGACATGTCGAACCCCGCGCTGTTCATGTCGCAGGTCAGTGGGCAGCCCTTCGGCAGCAACTTCGCCGGGTTGGGCGCGCATGACCGCTACAAGCAGGACGCCCGCAGCCTGGGCCTGTTCACCAACAACACCTGGCACGCTACCGATGCGCTCGACCTGACGCTCGGGCTGCGCTACACCACCGAAAAGAAGGAGCTGAGCTCGGTCTACTCCAACCCCAACGGAAGCGTGGGTTGCGGCTCGGTGCTGGCCAATCCCGCAGGGCGGGTGGCGGCGGCGCTGATGGCGCGCGGGGTACCGATCACGTCGCTCCCACCCGAGCTGCAAGCGCAGATCCTGGGCGCCGTGGCGCCGCAGGTCGCCGGTTACATGTGCCTGCCCTGGGCCAACGCGCTGCACAACGGACGTGTCACCGACCAGGATCGGGAAGAGAAGGAGTGGTCGGGCACCGTCAAGGCGGCCTACCGCTGGAACGAGCACGTCATGACCTACGCCTCCGCGGCGCGTGGTTACAAAGCGGGCGGATTCAACCTCGACCGCGTGCAATCTTCGAACGGCCTGTCCAGCGGCGGGTCGGGAATCACCCCCGTGGACGACACCTCGTTCCCGGGTGAGTTCGTGGACAGCTTCGAACTGGGTGCCAAGACCACCTGGGCCGACGGCAACCTGCTGCTCAACGCCACGCTGTTCCACCAGACCTACGAGGACTTCCAGCTCAACAGCTTCCTGGGTACCAGCTTCGTGGTCCGATCGATCCCGGAGGTGGTGTCGCAGGGTGTCGACGCCGAGCTGATGTGGCAGCCTGCCGCGGTGGATGGGCTGATGCTGCAGGGCGGCCTGATGTACGCCGATACCACCTATGCCGATGACATTCCCGGCGCGGACTTCGCCCCCGGCGGACAGCTGTACAAGCTGCCGGGCAACCAGGCGAGCTTTGCCCCGGAATGGTCCGGCACGGCATCGGCGACCTACGAGTGGGGCTTCGGTGCCGACCTCGTCGGGCGGTTCAACATCGGCGCCAAGTACATGTCGGACTACAACACCGGTTCCGACCTGGACGACGAGAAGCACCAGGATGCCTTCACCGTATTCAACGCACGGCTCGGGTTCGGTGCCGCGGACCGCAGCTGGATGGTCGAGCTGTGGGGCCAGAACATCTTCGACGAGGACTACGTGCAGGTGGGCTTTGACGGACCGCTGCAGGCGATCGGTTCGCCGGAGCCGGGCGACCCGATGAATACCTACAACGCCTTCCTCGGCGCACCGGCGATGTACGGCGTGACTTTCAGGATGAGGTACTAGCCTGCGGAGGAGGGCGCGCGGGTCGTGCCGGTGACGGTATAGTCCGCGAATGAGCAAAGACGCCTCCGACGACGCACTGCGCAGCCTCGCCGAACAGGTCGGCGAGGCTGCGCGGCACCACCACCACCGGCTGGTTGCAGCGGAAAGCTGCACAGGCGGGTGGATCTCCAAGTCGCTCACCGACGTTCCCGGGTCGTCCGCATGGTTCGAGTGCGGCATGACCGCCTACAGCTACGAGGCCAAGCAGGCGATGCTCGGCGTCCAGCCCAGCACGCTGGAAGAACATGGCGCAGTGAGCCGGGAGACCGCGATCGAGATGGTGTCCGGTGCCCTCGTGCATTCCGGCGCCAGCCTTGCCGTGGCGGTGACGGGTATCGCGGGCCCGGGAGGCGGTACCGATGACAAGCCGGTCGGGACGGTATGGATCGCCTGGAAGCGCAGGGGAGGGTACCCGACCGCACTGGTGTTCCACTTCGAGGGCGACCGGGAATCGGTGCGTCGGCAGACCGTGGCTGCCGCGCTGCACGGGCTGCTCGACCTGGCGAACTGAGCGGCGCTTGCAGCGTCCGGGGTTCATTAGTAGCATTACTACTAATGAACCCCCTGACTGATACCCAGCGCGCGATCCTCACCCTCATTGCCGAGCGCATCAGCGAGGAAGGCATGCCGCCCTCCCAGGCTGAAATCGCGCGGGCGATGGGGTTCTCCAGTGTCCGGGCAGCCCAGTACCACCTCGAGGCGCTCGAGCAGGCGGGCGCCATCCAGCGCCTTCCCGGCAAAGCCCGCGGGATCCGGCTGCTCCAGCCGCATGTCGAAGACGAGGTCGGTTCCACGGTCACCCCGGACACCGGTGATGCGCTGCTGCTGCCGATCCTGGGACGGGTGGCGGCAGGGGCACCCATCGGTGCCGACGCCGGTATCGACGATCATCTGCTGCTCGACCGCAACATCTTCTTCCCGTCACCGGATTACCTGCTGAAGGTGAGTGGGGATTCGATGCGTGATGAAGGCATTTTCGACGGCGACCTCATCGGCGTGCACCGCACGCCCGAGGCCAGGAACGGCCAGATCGTCGTGGCCCGCATCGATGACGAGATCACGGTCAAGCTGCTGAAGGTCGGCAAGGACCGTATCCGCCTGCTGCCGCGCAACCCCGACTACCAGCCCATCGAGGTGTTGCCCGACCAGGACTTCGCCATCGAGGGGCTCTACTGTGGCCTCGTGCGCCGTGGTCGCTGAAATGCCCGGGCACGGCGCGGTGTTTTCCGACCCCGTCGCGATGCCTGGACCGATGCGGCCGGCTCGCCTCCATCTCCCAACATCCACCTCAGGGCCACTGTCGCAATCCGTGCGACCGGCTCCCCCTAATCTGGACGCACTCAACTGATGGCATCAAGGACAACGACAATGGACGACAACAAGAAGCGTGCGCTCGCCGCAGCCCTGGGCCAGATCGAGAAGCAGTTCGGCAAGGGGTCGGTCATGCGCATGGGCGACCGCGTCGTGGAAGCCGCCGAGGTGATCGGGACCGGTTCGCTGATGCTGGATATCGCGCTGGGCATCGGCGGCCTGCCGAAGGGACGCGTGGTCGAGATCTACGGACCGGAATCCTCGGGCAAGACCACGTTGACGCTGCAGGCTATCGCCCAGTGCCAGAAGGCGGGCGGAACCGCGGCGTTCATCGATGCAGAGCACGCGCTTGATCCGGTCTACGCCGCCAAGCTGGGCGTCAACGTCGAGGACCTGCTGCTGTCGCAGCCCGATACCGGTGAGCAGGCGCTGGAAATCGCCGACATGCTGGTGCGCTCCGCCGCCGTCGACATCGTCGTGGTGGACTCGGTCGCCGCGCTGACGCCGCGTGCGGAAATCGAGGGCGAGATGGGCGACCAGCTCCCGGGCCTGCAGGCCCGCCTGATGAGCCAGGCACTGCGAAAGCTGACCGGCAATATCAAGCGTTCCAACACGCTGGTGGTCTTCATCAACCAGCTGCGCATGAAGATCGGCCAGATGATGCCGGGACAGAGCCCCGAGGTGACCACCGGCGGCAATGCCCTGAAGTTCTACGCATCGGTGCGTCTGGACATCCGCCGCATCGGTTCGATCAAGAAGGGCGACGAGATCATCGGCAACCAGACCAAGATCAAGGTGGTCAAGAACAAGCTGGCGCCCCCGTTCAAGCAGGTCATCACCGAGATCCTGTATGGCCAGGGCATCTCCCGCGAAGGCGAGCTGATCGACATGGGCGTGGAAGCCAAGCTGGTCGAGAAGGCCGGCGCCTGGTACAGCTGCGGTGACGAGCGGATCGGGCAGGGCAAGGAGAACGCCCGCCAGTACCTGAAGGACAATCCTGAAGTGGCTGCCCGGCTGGAAGCGGCGTTGCGCGAGAAGTTCGTGCCGGCGGAAGCCCGTCCGGAGGAGTCGGACGCCGCCGAGGTCGAGGCCTGACCAGGCCTCGGCTTGACTGATGCCGGACGAACGTCCCGACAATGAAGGCGCCGACGGCGGCCTGTTCGGTCCCGGCGGCGCCACCGGCCGGCGGCGAAAGCGCCAGCCCCAGACCCCGATGCAGCGTGCATTGGGGCTGCTGGTGCGTCGCGAGCATTCACGCAAGGAGCTGGTGCGGAAACTGGTCACCCGGGGGCTGGATGCCACCGAGGTGGAGCAGGCGGTGGACCGGCTTGCCGAGGCGGGATGGCAGGACGACAACCGTTTTGCCGAGAACATCGTCCGCGCGCGCGCCAATGCCGGCTACGGCCCGATCCATATCCGCGCCGAGCTCGGTACGCACGGGCTCGACAGCGACGCCATCGATGCCGCGATGGAGACGTTCGACGGGGACTGGCTGGAGAACGCACGCGAACTGGTAGTTCGCCGGTACGGGGAATCCGTCCCCGATGACCTGCCCCTCCGGCGGAAGGCGGCGGACCTGCTCATGCGGCGCGGGTTCCCCGGTCAGATCGTGCAGGCTGCCACGCGGTGGGATCCAGACGACTGAGGCAGCGGCTCGACCTGCCTGATACGCTAAGAGGCTTTCCGCAGTTGCCGATGCGGCCCATGGCCCCCATGCTCGGGGATCGGGCGCACGCGCCTGCCCAGCCCCTTCTTATCCGTGCCAGGCATGAACAACAGACCCAGCATCAGCACCAGCGACATCCGCCGTGACTTCCTCGAATTTTTCCGGGACAGGGGCCACACGATCGTACCGTCCGCGCCGCTGGTGCCGGCGAACGACCCGACCCTGCTGTTCACCAACTCCGGCATGGTGCAGTTCAAGAACGTCTTCCTCGGCAGCGAGAAGCCGGGCTACGTGCGGGCGGCCGACGTGCAGCGGTGCCTGCGCGCCGGAGGCAAGCACAACGATCTCGACCAGGTCGGCTACACCGCCCGGCACCACACCTTCTTCGAGATGCTCGGCAACTGGTCGTTCGGCGACTACTTCAAGAAGGACGCGATCCATTGGGCCTGGGAACTGCTGACCCAAGTCTGGAAGCTCCCGGCCGAGCGCCTGCTGGTGACCGTCTACCAGACCGATGACGAGGCCTATGACATCTGGAAGGACGAGATCGGCATCCCCCCCGAGAGGATCGTCCGCATAGGCGACAACAAGGGCGCGCCGTTCGCCTCCGACAACTTCTGGCAGATGGCCGACACCGGCCCGTGTGGTCCATCGACCGAGATCTTCTACGATCACGGTGAGCAGCACTTCGGCGGCCCCCCGGGCTCCCCGGATGAGGACGGCGATCGCTTCATCGAGATCTGGAACCTGGTGTTCATGCAGTTCGACCGCCAGCCCGATGGCACGCTGGCGCCACTGCCGGCGCCCTGCGTCGATACCGGCATGGGCCTGGAGCGGCTGGCGGCGATCCTGCAGGGCAAGCACGGCAACTACGAGATCGACCTGTTCCAGCACCTGATCGCCGCCGCTGGCCGCCTCACCGATACCGCGGACCTGGACAACAAGTCGCTGCGGGTCATCGCCGACCACATCCGTGCGTGTGCGTTCCTGATCGTGGACGGGGTGTTGCCCTCCAACGAAGGCCGGGGCTACGTGTTGCGCCGGATCATTCGCCGCGCCCTGCGCCACGGCTGGATCCTTGGCAGGAAGCAGCCCTTCTTCCACCGCATGCTGGAGCCGCTGGTCGAGGTGATGGGCGACGCCTATCCGGAACTGGGAAAGAATCGCGAGATCATCGCGCGGGCACTGCTTGCCGAGGAAGAGCGCTTCGCCGAGACGCTGGACTCCGGCATGCGCATCTTCGATGAAGTGGCGGCGCGCTGCGACGGTGTCATTCCGGGCGCGGACGCGTTCCGGTTGTACGACACCTATGGTTTCCCGGTGGACCTCACGGCGGATATCGCCCGTGAACGCGGCCTTTCCATCGATATGGCCGGCTTCGACGAGGCGATGGAGCAGCAGCGGCAGACCGCACGCGCGGCGGGCAAGTTCGGTGGCGCGGTGTCCATCCCGGCCGAACTGGTCGCACAGCTGCGGCCCACGGAGTTCCTCGGATACGACTGCCTCACCGACGGCGGGCTGGAAGTGGTCGCGCTGCTGAAGGATGGGCGTCCGGTCGATGCCATCGAGGCTGGCGACGAGGCGGTGGTGATTCTCGATCGAACGCCGTTCTACGCCGAGAGCGGTGGCCAGATGGGCGATGCCGGCGAGCTGGACATGCAGGGCACCCGTTTCGTCGTCGGCGATACGGTGAAGCTCGCAGGTCAGTTCCATGGCCACGTCGGCCGTTTGTCGGATGGCACGATCAAGCGCGGTGACCATGTGCTTGCGTCGGTTGACGAGTCGCGTCGGCGGGCCATCGTGCTCAACCATTCCGCGACCCACCTGCTGCACGCGGCCCTGCGCGAGGTGCTCGGCGATCACGTCGCGCAGAAGGGTTCGCTGGTGGCTCCAGAGCGCCTTCGGTTCGACTTCTCCCACTTCCAGCCGGTCTCCGCCGAAGAGCTTGCGCGGGTCGAGCAGCGCGTCAACGAGGAAATCCGCGCCAACCACGAGGCGGAGATCCGCCACATGGGCATGCAGGACGCCCTCGACTTCGGCGCGATGGCACTGTTCGGGGAAAAGTACGGCGACGAGGTCCGGGTGTTGCGCATGGGCAGTGCTTCGACCGAGCTGTGCGGCGGCACCCATGTCTCCAGGACGGGTGACATCGGGCTGTTCAAGATCGTGTCAGAGGGCGGCGTGTCCGCCGGTGTCCGCCGTATCGAAGCGGTCAGCGGACAGGGCGCGCTGGACCACGTCGCCGCGGAGCAGCGGCGGCTGGACGAGGCTGCGAGGTTGCTCGGCGGTACCAGCGCGGAAATCACCGACAGGGTCCGTGCGCTCGTGGAGCGGCAGAAGCGCCTGGAGCGGGAACTCGAGGCCGCCCGCGCCAAGGCCGCCTCCGGAGCGACTTCCGGCCTGGCGGACTCGGCCGTCGAGGTTGGTGGGATGAAGGTCCTGGCCGCTCGCCTGGAGGGCCTGGATGCCAAGGCGCTGCGGGACACGCTCGATCGGTTAAAGAACCAGCTGGGTGATGCCGTTATCGTCCTTGCAGGGGCCGTGGATGGAAAGGCGGCTCTTGTCGCCGGCGTCAGCGGTGCCGCCCTGGGACGTATCAAGGCTGGGGAACTGTTGGCCCACGTCGCCAGCCAGGTCAATGGCAAGGGCGGTGGCCGTCCGGACATGGCCCAGGGCGGTGGCGAGGACAGTCCCGCGCTCCCGCAGGCGCTGGCCGGTGTTCCGGGCTGGGTGGAGGCGAAACTGTGCTGAACGTGTCCACAAAAGCATGACTTCCTTCGCTTGTTGGGATGTCCCGACGCGCGGATAATTGACGTTTACATGGCAACCGGCTGAGCTTGCGTATGATCACGGGCAAGGCCCGCCGGTGCATGAAGCGCCGGTACAAGGAGAATTCCAAATGTTGATCCTGACGCGTCGCGTCGGTGAGACCCTGATGATCGGCGACTCGGTGACCGTCACCGTGCTGGGCGTCAAGGGCAACCAGGTACGTATCGGCATTACCGCGCCGAAAGATGTGGCGGTCCACCGCGAAGAGATCTACCAGCGCATCCAGCGTGGCGAGGATGCAGGTTCCGCGGATGTGGGGAACGCCGGCGACTGAACAAAAGGTTTGCCGTGGGTGGGGTGAGCCGTTATGCTCTGCGCCCGCAAACGTTTCATGTCGCGGAGAGTTGCCCGAGTGGCTGAAGGGGCTCCCCTGCTAAGGGAGTATGGGGGTTAAACTCCATCGAGGGTTCGAATCCCTCACTCTCCGCCAGTTCCACTGGCCATGGTGCAGCAGTTGCATCCGGCCAGGTTCCACCGGCCGCCTCAGGGCGGCTTTGTGTTCCCGGCACCTCGTTTCTCCAGGACCGCGAGCGCGATTGGCAGTGAATTTGCGGTAACGGAAACATTGACGGAATGTTCTTCAATCGTCATAATTTTCCGACTACGCGCCCGTAGCTCAGCTGGATAGAGCACCAGGCTACGAACTTGGGGGTCGGAGGTTCGAATCCTTCCGGGCGCGCCATACAAGACAGGAAAGCCGACGGGTCTCCCGCCGGCTTTTTTGTTGCGCGAATGCATCCGCGCGCGTGGTGCATGGGTTCGATCCCGGACTGAAGGCATGGAATCCGCCGGGGGGCTGGAGGGCCGTCACCGACCCCGGCTGATGCGGGGATCAGGCTCCGTCGGTGCGAAGGAAGCCGGAGTCGGCAACCAGGGTGCGGGCGACCACGTCGGGGTGTTTCATCCAGTGGAAGTGGTCGGCCCGCGCGCCGAGCGCCGCGGCGTCCAGGGTGCGGACGGCTTTCGGTGGCAGCGGGATCTTCGAAAGCAGGAACCGCATCGAAGATTCCGGTGCCAGCCAGTCCTTCGCGAACAGCAGCGCGTTGACCGGTGCGGCGATGGCGCCCAAGCCGGCTTCGGGTGCCGGCTCCATGCCGTCGACCTCGTAGCGGCCGGTGAGCGCCGTGTGCGCCCAGTGCTCCATGACACCGGGCGCTTCCTGGCCGCCAAAACCGATGCGGCGGCCGGGCAGGGCGCCGTTGCGCCGGGCCAGCCATGGCAGGAAACGATATGCGAGCGGCAAGCCATAGCGGGTCGGCCGCGGGAACGCGCGCCAGTACGGTGCGCCGCTGGCGACCAGCCACAGGCGATCGGCGATTCCGGGTGAGCGCCCCAGCAAGCAGCAGGCCAGCTGTCCGCCAAGGCTGTGCCCACCGATGATCGTCGGTATGGGAGGCGCACCTTCGGTCATGGCAGCGTGGCTGGCCGGGAGATCGTGCTGCAGCAATTCCGGGTAGCCCCAGTCACTGCCGTTGCCGGCACGCAAGGTGCTGCTGCCGTGCCCGCGCCACTCGTGCAGGAACGTTGCCACGCCCTCCCGCGCCAGGGCATCGGCGAACGGCTGGTAATGGCGTGCCGCCACGCCCAGCGCGGGCAGCCAGAGCAGGGAAGCCACCGGATGCTCCGGCATCGTTGCCAGCAACTCCCACTGATGGCCATCCGCGGCCTCGACCTTCACCGGCGTCGCGTTCGTCATCGTGCTGCCTCCGTCGCGGACATCGCGCCGAAGTGGTCAAGTACCAGCACCTCACTGCGGCCGGGGCGATAGCCGCTGCGCAATGCCCGGTGCACGTAGTGCGATGCGTCTAGGCATGCGGTCTGCAGTGGCTTGCCCAATGCCAGGTTCGCCGCCACGGCCGAGGCCAGTGTGCAGCCGGTGCCATGGGCGTCGACGTCCAGCCGCGGGTTCTCGATACGCCCGATGTCCCTGCCGGGCTCCGAAACCAGGTCGAGCACGTCGCCGCCATCATCCAGGTGCCCGCCCTTGAGGAGGACGGCGGCGGCACCCGCTGCGTGCAGGGCGGCGCATGCGGCGTGCATGGCTTCGCGGTCGGGGATCGGCTGGCCCAGCAGCAGCTCCGCCTCCGGCAGGTTGGGCGTCACCAGCGTGGCCAGTGGCAGCAACCGGCTGCGCATCGCATCCAGGGCGTCGGTCTCCAGCAGGCGCGCGCCGGAGGTGGCCACCATCACCGGATCCAGGACCACGTGCCCGGGCCGGTGGCGTTCGATCATCGCCGCCACCTCGGCAATGACCTCGGCAGTGGCGAGCATGCCGAGCTTCACCACGGCGACATTGAAGTCGTCGAAGCAGGCATCGAGCTGGGCCCGCAGGAATGCCACGTCCGGTACGTGCACCGAGGTGACGCCGCGGGTGTGCTGCGCCGTCAGTGCGGCGATGGCGCTGAGCCCGTGTACGCGGTGGGCGGCGAAGGTCTTGAGGTCGGCCTGTATGCCGGCGCCACCGCCGGAGTCCGAGCCGGCGATGGTCAGGGCGCAGACGGGACGGGGATCGGTATTCATCCGCCCATTGTCCCCGAACCGCAGGCATATGTAGGAGCGGTTTCAGCCGCGATCGGAACGCGCCGCACAGACGCCGCCTCCTCGACCGCGGCTGAAGCCGCTCCTACGAGGGCGGAGGGACTGGAAGGGCGAACTGGCGGTATGCGAAGTAGGCCAGGCCGGTGCCGCCGGTCATCAGCGCGGGCAGGTAGAGCGTGGCGTAACCGAAATGCATGAACAGCCATGCCCCCAGCAGGCCGCCGCCGAAGAAGAACGCGATGACCAGCGTACACAGGGCGAGCCGGCGGCGGCCCAGCGGCAGCCCGCGCAGCGCGTGCCCGAGCATGATGCCCAGGTCGGTGAACATGCCGCTGACGTGCGAGGTACGGATCAGTGCGCCGCTGTAGGTGGTGGCCATGGCGTTCTGCAGCCCGCAAGCGACGGCCGCGAGCATCGGGCCGGCCAGGTGCTGCTGGCGGAACAGCGGGATCGCCAGCAGCAACAGGACCGATTCGATCGTGAGGGCGACGCCATAGCGGCGCCCGAGCCGCAGGGTGCTGTCCTGGATGATCAGGCCACTGAGCATCGAGCCGAAGACAAAGGCCGCGATCATGGCGCCCAGGTGCAGCACCGCGGTGCGGTCGCCGACGACCAGCGCCGCCCCCAGCAGGGAGGTATTACCGGTGAGGTGGGTGATCGCCTGTTCCTGGAAACCCAGGAAGCCGACCACGTTGACGATACCCGCCACCGTGGCCAGCGCCGCTCCGCCCACCCATACCCAGCCGGCGAACCGCTCGGCCATCGTGCTACAGCACTTCCGAAGCGTAGTCCGCCAGGCGCGAGCGCTCGCCGCGGCGCAGGGTCACGTGGGCGCTGTGCGGCCAGTCCTTGAACCGGTCCACCGCGTAGGTCAGGCCGGACGTGGTTTCCGTCAGGTAAGGCGTGTCGATCTGCTCGACGTTGCCCAGGCAGATGATCTTGGTGCCCGGGCCGGCGCGGGTGATCAGGGTCTTCATCTGCTTGGGCGTGAGGTTCTGCGCCTCGTCGAGGATCAGCCAGCGGGTGAGGAAGGTGCGCCCGCGCATGAAGTTCAGCGAGCGGATCTTGATGCGGCTGGCGAGCAGGTCGTTGGTCGCCGCGCGGCCCCAGCTGCCGCCTTCCTGGTTGTGCGTGAGCACCTCGAGGTTGTCGGTGAGCGCGCCCATCCACGGCGTCATCTTCTCTTCCTCGGTGCCCGGCAGGAAGCCGATGTCCTCACCGACGCTGACCGTCGCGCGGGTCATGATGATCTCCCGGTAGCGCTGCTGGTCCATCGTCTGGGCCAGTCCGGCGGCCAGCGCAAGCAGCGTCTTGCCGGTGCCGGCGGTGCCGAGCAGGGTGACGAAGTCGATGTCCGGGTCCATCAATGCGTTGAGGGCGAAGTTCTGCTCCCGGTTGCGCGCGGTGATGCCCCAGACCGAGCGCTGGCTGTGCCGGAAGTCCTCGACGATCTGCAGCACCACCTTGTCCGGTCCCACCTGGTCGACCTTGAGTTCGGCTTCGTCGTCGCCCGGCAGGTACAGGTACTGGTTCGGATACCAGTCATCGCCCTCGACGCGGGAAATCTCGTAGTAGGTGCGGCCCCGGTCGGTCCAGGATCGTAGTTCCTTGCCGTGGCGCTTCCAGAAGTCCTCCGGCAGTTCGGTGGCGCCGGTGTACAGCAGGCTGAAATCGTCCAGCGCCCGGTCGTTCTCGTAGTCCTCCGAGCGGATGCCGGCGATGGCCGCCTTGATGCGCAGGTTGATGTCCTTGGAGACGAACACCACGTCCATCTCCGGCGCACCTTCCTTCAGCGCGAGGATGGCCCCGAGGATCGCGTTGTCCGGAACCACGGCGCCGAAGCGCTTGCCTGCGTCGAAGTCGCCGGTCTGGAACAGCAGGCAACCGACGCTGCCGGCGCCACGCAACTGCAGCCCCTGGGGGGATGCCAGCGGGATGCCGGTCTGGATCCGGTCGGTGCCGGCCGCTTCGACCAGCTCGTTGAGGAAGCGGCTGACCTGGCGCGCGTTGCGGCTGGCTTCGGACGTACCCTTCTTGCCGTTGTCGAGCTCTTCGATCACCTGCATCGGCAGGTAGACATCGTGCTCCTCGAACTTGAACAGCGCCGTGGGGTCGTGCATCAACACGTTGGTGTCCAGCACATAGGTCCGCTTGCTTCTCGTCATCGCGCACTCCACTGGGGTTGGCTCACGGCAAAGCCCACCACGGACCCGCGCGGCGGGGTGGTGGGAGGAAAATGGGGAGAGGTGGTCACCGGTTCGCGGCGGCCTTGAGTGCGTCGAGCACGGCTTGGGCATGTCCCGGTACTTTCACCGGTTGCCATGTCTGGGCGATGACGCCTTCGGGATCGATAAGGTAGGTGCTGCGGACGATGCCCATCACCTTGCGGCCGTACATGTTCTTCTCGCGAATCACGCCGAACGCGTTGCACAGCGATTCGTCCTTGTCGCTGACCAGTTCGAAATCGAAGCCCTGTTTGGCGCGGAAGTTCTGGTGCGACTTCACCGAATCCCGGGAGACGCCGAGGACGGTGGCGCCCAGCCTCTGGAACTCCGGAAGCAGGCCGTTGAAGTCACGCCCTTCGTTGGTGCAGCCCGGGGTGCTGTCCTTGGGGTAGAAGTACAGCACCACCCAGTGGCCGGCATGCTCGCCGAGGGTGGTGGTTTCCCCGCTGGAAAGCGTGAGGGGCAGGGTGGTCGGGACGGTGTCGCCGGTATCGAGCAAGGGACGCTCCTCAGAACTTCATCGGGTCCATGATGGCATCGAGGTTCAGGTGGTCGCAGAACTCCAGGAAATCGTCGCGCAGCGCGGCGATGTGCATGCTCGCCGGCACGCCGATGGTGATCTGCGCCGAATACATGTCCGCGCCGGTCTGCATGGCGCGATAGCGCGAGCAGTGCAGGCTCTCGATGGTGATCCCCTGGCGGTCGAAGAAATCCGCCAGCTGGAAGGTGATGCCCGGCTTGTCCGCGGCCACCACTTCGACCACGTACGGCAGCAGGTCCGATCGCACCTCCTTCTCGCTGGTGCGGTACCAGACCAGCTTCAGGCTCTCTTCGCGCTCCAGGCGCGCGAGCATCGCTTCGAGCTTGGCGATGGCGTCCCATGAGCCGACGGCGAGCGCCGTCATCGAAACATCCCGCCCGACGGTCGACAGCCGCGCATCGGCCAGGTTGCACCCGCTGTCGGCCACCCGCCGCGACACCGGCAACAGCGGTGATTCCGGATGCGTCGTATAGGCGTTGATCAGGAGATGGTTTTCGTTGGGCGACGGTCGGGGGGTGGGATCGGTCAAGACGGCGCCTGCAATGGAGAAAACTGGCTTCCGGATGCCCGGTTGCTGCCTGGGGCCGGATACTGAATGACGTCCCGCGAACGGGCCGTGATTGAAAAGCAGCATACTTGCCCGTGCTTTCGCGCCGCAAGTAACATCAGCCGGCACCGGCCCCCGTGGCCGGACGCGCATCCCGTCCCCAGCCAAAGGCCTTCCCTTGCGACTTTCCGGCAGCATCACCGCGTTGGCCACTCCCTTCGATGTCGATCGGGAGCTTGACCTGGATGCATGGCGTCGCCTGATCGACGCACAGCTGGAAGGCGGCACCGAGGCGGTGGTGGTCGCCGGGTCGACCGGCGAGGCGGCAGCGCTTTACGACGCCGAGTTCGACGCACTGGTGCGCTCCGCGGTCGAGCACGTCGCGGGGCGCATTCCGGTGGTGGTCGGAACCGGGCTGTCCAATACCGCCAAGACCATCGAGCAGACCCGCCGGGCGCGCCTGCTGGGTGCCGATGCCGCGCTGGTGGTGACGCCGCCGTACGTGAGGCCCACGCAGGCCGGGCTGGTGGCGCATTACCGCGCAGTCGCCGACGACGGCGCGCTCCCGCTCATCCTGTACAACGTGCCCGGCAGGACGGGGTGCGACATGCAGCCCGACACCGTCGGCGAGCTGGCCAGCCATGGCCGGATCATCGGCATCAAGGAGGCGAGGGACGACGCGGCGAGGATGGAAGCGCTGCTGGCGCTCAGGGCCGACGGTTTCGTGGTCCTCACCGGCGATGATCCGACCGCATGCCGCGCCATGCTGGCTGGTGCCGATGGCGTCATCTCGGTCGCGTCCAATGTGTTGCCCCGATCCTTCCGCCGGCTGTGCGAGCTGTCGCGCGTCGGCAAGCGCGACGCCGCCGCGGGTTGGAACGAGCGCCTCGCGTCCATCGTGGCATTCATGGGCGTGGAGCCGAACCCGATCCCGGTGAAGGCGCTGCTCGCACTGCAGGGCATCGGCCACGGCCTGAGGTTGCCGCTGCTCGCCCTGTCCGATGACCATCATTCCGAAGCGGCTTCGATCGGCGCCTCGATCCGTGAACTTGAAGCCGCCTGCGACGCCGTCGAGGCCTGACTGGAGATCCACATGCCTTCCATCCCCCAGATGTCCCGCCGCACGATGTCCCGCACCGCCTTGGGCAGTGCCCTTCTCGTGGCGCTCGTCGCCACCTCCGGCTGCAGCTGGTTCCGCAAGACCGACGACCTTTACGCGCAGGCGCCGCAGAACCGCCCGCTCGAAGTGCCGCCCGACCTTGACGTGCCCGCCGGCCATGGCGCCGCCGCACCGGCAGGTTCGGTCACCGCCTCGCAGGCGATCGCTGCCGCCCCCGGCGCCGCACCGGCACCCGCCACCACCGCGAACGCCGCGACCGGCTTCATGGTGGAAGGCGGCAGGGACGCGGTGTTCGCACGGGTAGATGCCGCGCTGGCCGGCATCGACGGTGTCGAAGTGGCGAGCCGGGCGGAGCTGCTGGGTGCCCTGGACATCAACTACATGGGCAGCAATTTCCTGGTCCGCGTCAGTGACGCGCAGGGTGGCTCGTATGTCTCGGCGGTCGACCCGCGCGGCACGCCGGCCAACTCCGAAGCGTCCACGCGACTGATCGCACTGCTACAGGAAAGCCTGGCGGCAGCCGCCAACTGAGGCTCAACGTTCCAGCAGATCCAGCTTGCCCGGCTTGCCTTCCCAGTCCTTGGCGTCGGGCGGCGGATCCTTGCGGGTGGTGATGACCGGCCACTCCTTGCCGAGCTCGGCATTCAACTGGATGAAGACTTCCTGGCCGGCGGGGACGTCGTCCTCGGGGTAGATCGCGTTGACGGGGCACTCGGGCTCGCACAGGGTGCAGTCGATGCACTCGTCCGGGTCGATCACCAGGAAGTTCGGCCCTTCATGGAAGCAGTCCACCGGGCACACCTCGACACAGTCGGTGTACTTGCACTTGATGCAGTTCTCGGTGACGACGAAGGGCATGGACAGGTTCCAGTAGGGCGAGCCCGGCAATTGTAGCCATTCGGGCAGTGGCGACCCAGAGCGCGGGCGGCATCTATAAAAGAAGAAAGCCCGCACATCACTGTGCGGGCTTTCGGTATTGGCGCTCCCTACGAGATTCGAACTCGTGTTTTAGCCTTGAGAGGGCCACGTCCTAGGCCTCTAGACGAAGGGAGCAGATCCGCGCCGGACTCTCAACGTCACGCGGCTTGCTAGTATAGTGGGCTAATTCGTGCCCGGCAACGGGTGCCCCCGAAATTTTCCAAGCCGCGGCGACGCCCGCTCGATGCCAGACAACGACCAACATTCCAGCCCCACCCTCCGGATCATCCCGCGCGACCAGCACAACGTTTCGCGCAAGGACATCAGCCCCAACGCCCTGCGGGTGCTGTACCGGCTCCGCGACGCCGGCTTCGGCGCCTACCTGGTGGGCGGTGCCGTCAGGGACATCCTCGTAGGCGGCCACCCCAAGGATTTCGACGTCGCAACCGATGCGACGCCCGAGCAGGTCAGGCAGTTGTTCCGCAACTGCCGGTTGATCGGCCGGCGCTTCCGGCTCGCCCACGTGGTGTTCGGCCGGGAGATCATCGAGGTCGCCACTTTCCGGGCCAACGTGGACGACGGCAGCGGCGACCGGGAACTGCACGAGGGCGGGCGCCTGTTGCGCGACAACGTCTACGGCTCGATCGAGGAGGACGCGGTACGGCGCGACTTCACCGCCAACGCGCTGTACTACGCGGTCGAGGACTTTTCCGTCCGCGACTACACCGGCGGCTTCGAGGACGTCCAGAACCGCCTGATGCGCCTCATCGGGGATCCCGAAGCGCGCTACCGCGAGGATCCGGTGCGCATGCTCCGGGCGATCAGGCTCTCGGCGAAGCTGCAGTTCGATATCGAGCAGGCCACGGCCGCACCGATTCCCGCCCTTGCGCCGCTGTTGGCGGAAGCAGCGCCGGCGCGCTTGTTCGAAGAGTGCCTGAAGCTGTTCCTCTCCGGGCATGCGGTGGAGAGCTTCCTGAGGCTGGAGCGCCACCAGCTGCTGCCGGCCCTGTTCCCGGAAACCGCGGCTGCACTGGCGGCGAACCGGAGCGGCGCCCTGCGGAAGATGCTGCTTGCCGGGCTCGAAGGTACCGACAAGCGAGTGGCCAATGAGGAACCGGTATCGCCGGCGTTCCTGTTCGCGCTGCTGCTGTGGCCGGCTTATTGCCGGGCCCTGATCGCGCTGCAGGCTCAGGGCGTGCATGCCAGTGAAGCACAGCGGCGCGCGGCCGACCGGGTGACGGTGCACCAGCTGGACATGGTTGCGCTGCCCCGGCGTTTCTCTGTCCCGATGCAGGAGATCTGGCTGTTGCAGTCCCGCTTCGGCACGCGCCAGCGCAAGCGGGTGTTCCGCATGCTCGCCCATCCGCGCTTCCGCGCGGCGTTCGATTTCCTCAGTCTCCGGCTGGTCGCTTCCGACGAGCACGCCGACGACGTCGAGTTCTGGCGCGAAGCCCAGCTGCAACCGGGGGATGCGCTGTCGGCGCAGCTTCCGGGACACCAGGGGCCGGTGGCATCCGAGGCGGGAGAAGGCGGGGAAGATGCCGGTGAACCCCGGGCCCGCCCACGCCGTCGACGCCGCAAGCCCGCAGCCGCCGGGGAATGAACACGCCGGTGGTCGCATTCGTCGGCCTCGGCAGCAACCTGGGGGACAGCGTCGGCTTCCTGGAACAGGCCCTCCTGGGCCTGGACGCCATCCCGGGCAGTCGCCTGCTCCGCCGGTCCCGTCTCTATCGGACGCCCGCCTGGGGCGTAACGGACCAGCCGGACTTCCTCAACGCGGTCGCCATGCTTCAAACCACGCTGCCTGCGCGGGAGTTGCTGCAGGAACTGCTGGAACTCGAGCGCGAGGCCGGGCGCGTTCGCCGGGAGGACGGGGCCGACCGCTGGGGACCGCGGACGCTTGATCTCGATTTGCTGATGCATGGCGGGTCGCGGTTCGACGAGGCCGGGCTCTGCGTGCCGCATCCCCGCCTCCACGAACGCGCGTTCGTCCTCCTGCCGATGCTCGAGATCGCGCCGGAGGTGGTCGTGCCGGGTCGTGGTCCGGCACGCGAACTGCTCGACGCGATGGATGCCGACGGCATCGAAGCGCTACCGTATGCCGACCCGCTGCCCCCCGGCGCGACCTGCTGAGGCTCCCCCATGTACACCTCCGCCCCCGATGCTCCCAGGCGCTCGCCCTGGACCGTACCCAGATTGCGCGAGGCCAAGCGCGAAGGCCGCAAGCTCGCCATGCTCACCTGTTACGACGCCGGCTTTGCGCGCGCGATCGACGATGCAGGCATCGATCTGGTGCTGGTCGGCGATTCGCTCGGCATGGTGGTACAGGGGCGCAGCAGTACGCTGCCGGTCACGGTTGACGACATCGCGTACCACACCCGCTGCGTCAGGCGCGGCCTCTCGTCCGCCTTGCTGGTCGCCGACATGCCGTTCCAGTCGGATGCCTCGCCCGCGCTTGCGCTCCAGGCGGCCACGCGCTTCCTGCAGGCGGGTGCGGCGATGGTGAAGATCGAGGGCGCGGGGCCGAAGCTGGAGGTGATCCGTTACCTCGTCGAACGCGAGATCCCGGTGTGCGCCCACCTCGGGCTGACGCCCCAGTCTGTGCTGCGGCTGGGTGGCTACAAGGTGCAGGGGCGCGACGAAGCGGCAGCCGCCCGGTTGCGCGAAGACGCACGCGCGGTGGCCGAAGCGGGCGCCGAACTGCTCGTGCTCGAATGCGTGCCTTCGCCGGTCGCGGCCGCGGTCACCGCCGACGTTGACATCGCCACGATCGGGATCGGCGCGGGCCCCGGCTGCGACGGGCAGGTGCTGGTGCTGCACGACATGCTCGGGCTGGACAGTGGCCACCGGCGCCCGAAGTTCGTCAAGGATTTCCTGGCCGAAGGCGGATCCGTGCCCGGGGCGGTGCTGGCCTACGTCGATGCCGTCAGGGAAGGGCGCTTCCCCGATGCCGCCCACTCCTATGACTGATACCTTCGCCGTCATCCCGGTCGCAGGCCACTGTCGATGATCGAGACCGTTACGCAATTGCCGGAACTGCGCAGCAGGGTCGGCCGGTGGAAGAGTGAAGGCCTGCGGGTCGCGTTCGTGCCGACCATGGGCAACCTGCATGCCGGTCATCATTCGCTGGTCGCCCTGGCACGCTCCCGGGCTGATCGGGTGGTCGCCAGCGTGTTCGTCAATCCGACCCAGTTCGGCCCGGGTGAGGACTTCGAGCGCTACCCGCGTACGCCCGACCAGGACGTGGCAGGACTGGGTGAGGCCGGAGCCGACATCGCGTGGCTGCCCGATGTCGGAACCATGTATCCGTATGGCGTGGAGGCGACGGTGCACGTGCGCGTACCGGGAGTCACGTCGATGCTGGAGGGCGAACACCGCCCCGGACACTTCGATGGCGTGGCCACGGTGGTGTCCCGGCTGCTCAACCAGGTGGCGCCGGACATTGCGGTCTTTGGCCGCAAGGATTACCAGCAACTGGCGGTCATCCGGTACATGGTGCGGGACCTGGCGTTCCCCGTGGAGATCGTTGCCGCCCCTACGCTGCGTGAACCCGATGGACTCGCGATGAGTTCCCGCAACCAGTTCCTGAGCACGGAAGAGCGGCGCCTCGCGCCGCAGATCCACCGCTGCCTGCAGACGATGCGTGACGCGGTGACGACCGGCACGTCGCGGGAAGAGGCCGAGCGCCAAGCCCACGACCAATTGACGGCCGCCGGCTTCCAGGTCGATTACGCGGCCATCCGCCGTCCGGACCTGCTGGAACCGGAGCCCGGTACCAGCGGGCTGCGGGTCGCCCTGGTGGCGGCCCGGCTCGGTCGGACCCGGTTGATCGACAACCTCGAGTTCGATACCTGAACGGCCACCCGCGCGTGGGCGCGCGGGCGCGCGCCGGCGGCCTTCATCGTTCCGCCACCGTTGTGTTGGCATCGTGCCCGCACTGATAAACTTGCCGCTCGCAAACGGCCGCAATTTCGCGGACGGAGTCATCTGAATGCAACTGAATCTGCTCAAGGCAAAGATCCACCGCGCGACCGTCACCCACGCCGAGCTGCACTATGAAGGCTCCTGCGCGATCGACGGCCGGTTGCTCGATATTTCGGGCATCCGGGAGTACGAGCAGGTGCACATCTACAACATCAACAGCGGCCACCGCTTCGTGACCTACGCGATCCGTGGCGAAGAGGGCAGTGGCATCATCTCGGTCAACGGTGCCGCGGCGCATTGCGCGCAGCCGGGCGATCTCGTGATCATCTGCGCCTACGGCCAGTGCGACGAGGCCGAAGCCGCGGGCTTCAGACCGACGCTGGTGTACGTGGACCGGGACAATCGCCTGACCCACACCAACGACTCGATTCCCGCACAGGCGGCCTGAATCCCCGGATGGTCATGGAACGGACCAGCATCACCTCCGCAGTCAAGCAATTGCGCGCCCATGCGGCGCGACTGGACACCACCACCATTGGCGACCTGTTGGAGCAGGATCCCTCCCGCGCCGGTCGGCACTGGTTGCGGGTGGGTCCGTTGCAAGCCAACTTCGCCCGCCAACGCTATGACGATACGGCGCTCGAAGCACTGTTCTCGATGGCCGACACGGCGGGCGTGGCCGAGCAGCTGCGTGCTCTTTTCGAAGGGGAGCCGCTGAACCGTACGGAGGCGCGACCTGCTTTGCACACCGCGCTGCGGGGGGACCTTGGCAGCGCACCGGTAGCGCGTGAGGCCAGCCAGCAAGCCCGCGCCGCCCGCGCAAAGATGCGCGCAATGGTGGAACGGATGTCCGGCAGCGGCATCACCGACGTGGTCAGCATCGGCATCGGCGGCTCCGACCTGGGTCCGCGGCTGGTGGTGGATGCGCTGGCCGGCAGTAGCCGCCAGCGGTTGCGCGTGCACTTCCTGTCCAACGTCGACCCGGCGGCGGCCGATGCCGCGACTGCTGCACTGGATCCGGCCCGTACCGCGGTCCTGCTGGTATCCAAGAGCTTTGGCACCGAGGAGACCCTGCTCAACGGTCGCATCCTGCAACGGTGGCTCGGCGACGACAGCCGGCTCTTCGCCATCACCGCGAATGCGGAGCGGGCCGAGGCGGCGTTTTCCATCCCCCGCGAGCGCATCCTCCCGATGTGGGACTGGGTGGGGGGGCGTTACTCGATGTGGTCGGCGGTGGGTTTCCCGATCGCGCTCGCGCTCGGCATGGACGGGTTCGAAGCGCTGCTGGCGGGCGCCGCCGAGATGGACGCCCACGTGCTCCAGGCGCCGGTGCGGGAGAACCTCGCCGTCCGCCACGCGCTCACCGCGGTGTGGAACCGCAACGGCGTGGGCCTCTCCACCCATGCCGTGATTCCGTACGCCGAACGCCTGCGCCTTCTGCCCAACTACCTGCAGCAGCTCGTGATGGAGAGCCTGGGCAAATCGGCTCGCATCGATGGGAGGCCGGTCGCGGGCGATACGGTGCCGGTGTGGTGGGGCGGAGTCGGTACCGACACGCAGCACAGCTTCTTCCAGGCATTGCACCAAGGCACCCAGGTGGTGCCGATGGACTTCATCGGCGTCGTCGACACCGGCAGCGCGGAGGCGGAGAACGCCCGTGCGCTGCTCGCGAACCTGCTCGCGCAGGCCGAGGCATTGGCCAACGGGCAGCCTGACGATGACCTCCACCGCAGCTACCCGGGCAACCGCCCGAGCACCATGCTGCTGCTTGATCGACTCGATGCGCGTTCACTGGGTGCACTGGTGGCGATGTACGAGCACAGCGTGTTCGTACAGGGCGTCCTCTGGGAGATCAATCCGTTCGACCAGTTCGGAGTCGAGCTGGGCAAACGGCTCGCCAAGGGGCTGATGCCCGCGCTGCAAGGCGAAGCCGAGGCTCAAGATCCCGTGACGCGCGAACTGCTGGCACGCATCCGCCGCTGAGGTACGGCGCTGTCGCACCAGGGTTCAGCACTCGCGTTCGCGATGCTGCCGGAGCGCCCATTCGACATGCTCTCTCACCAGTCCGTCGGGGTTGTCCCTGCGTGAGTCCAACGCGTCCAGCACGGCGGGCGTGGTCGGTGCGTTCCCCAGCGCCACGGCGATGTTGCGCAGCCACCGCCGGTGGCCGCTGCGGCGGATCGCCGAGCCTTCGGTACGCTGCAGGAACTCCTCTTCGGTCCACGCGAACAGCTCCGGCAGGCTCGCCTCGTCCAGGTTGTTGCGGGCGCGGAAGTCCGGCTCGTCGGTGCGCTTGGCGAACTTGTTCCAGGGACAGGCGAGCTGGCAGTCGTCGCAGCCGAAAATCCGGTTGCCGATCGGCTTCCGCAACTCCTCGGGGATGGCGCCGTCATGTTCGATCGTCAGGTAGGAGATGCAGCGGCGGGCGTCCAGCCGGTACGGCGCCGTGATTGCGCCGGTCGGGCAGACGTCGATGCACCGCGTGCAGGTGCCGCAATGCGAGGTGGCCGGCGCATCGACGGGCAGCGGCAGGTCGACGTAGATCTCCCCGAGGAAGAACCATGAGCCGCCATCGCGGTCGATCAGGCAGGTGTGCTTGCCGATCCAGCCCAGGCCGGCGTTGCGGGCGAGGGCCCGCTCCAGCACGGGGGCGGAGTCGACGAACGCGCGGTAGCCGAAGGGCCCCACCAGTTCGGCGATGCGGTCGGCCAGCTTCTGCAGGCGTTGGCGCATGAGCTTGTGGTAATCGCGCCCCAGCGCATAACGCGCGACGTAGGCCCGCTCGCCATCCGCCAGCGTCTGCCAAGCCTCCTCGTCGTCGCGGCGGCCGTAGTCCAGCCCCACGGAGATCACCCGCAGCGTGCCGGGCAGCAACTCGGCGGGCCGGGACCGCGCGCTGCCATGCCGCGCCATCCAATCCATTGAACCGTGCAGTCCCCTGGCGAGCCAGTCGAGCAGGTGTGCTTCGTCCTCACCCAGGTCCACGCCGCTGATGCCGCAGCGCTGGAAGCCCAGATCGGCTGCGAGTTCGCGGATGCGCCCTGCGAGTTCCGCGGGGTCGGCTTGCGGCTGGTTGGGGGCGGGAGCAGACACGGATGCAAGTATAGAATCCATGCCATGCCCACCGCCTCCGACCTCTACGGTCCTGACGCCTTGCGCGCCCTCGAGGCGCTTGCCGCCGATGCCTGTGGCGACGCGTTCGAGCCGATGCGCCGGGCCGGTTCGGCCGCGTACGAAGTCGCCGCGCGGTCATGGCCAGGTGCGCAGCGGATCGTGGTCATCTGTGGCCCCGGCAACAATGGCGGCGACGGCTACGTCTTGGCCCTGCGTGCACTGGAGCAGGGGCGTGATGCCCTGGTGGTGCGCATGCCTGCCCATCAACCGCGGCCGGGGCTTGCTACCCGTGCATGCGGCGAGTTCCTGGCGGCTTGTGGCCTTGTCCAGGAATTCAACGGCACGTTGCCGGTGGCCGACCTGCTGGTGGATGCGCTGTTCGGCATCGGCTTCTCCCGCGTGCCCGGCGAGGACACAGCTGTGCTGATCGACGCGATCAACAGTCATGGAGCGCCGGTGCTGGCGTTGGACGTGCCCAGTGGCGTGGTTGCTGCGACGGGTGCCGTGCCCGGCGCCGCGGTCGAAGCCGGTTGCACCGTGGAGTTCATCGTGGCGAAGGCCGGGCTTCGAACCGGGGCCGCGCGTGACCATGTGGGTGGACTCGAGCTGGCCTCGCTTTCGCTGGATGCCACGCTGCTGGAGAACGTCGAATCCGCCGCCGAACGACTGGTGCCGGCAGATCTCGGGCGATGGCTCCGGCCGCGCCGGCGCGACAGCCACAAGGGCCGCCACGGCCGGGTCCTGCTGGTGGGCGGCGACCACGGACACGGTGGTGCGATCATCCTTTGCGCAGAGGCCGCCTTGCGGTCGGGGGCCGGCCTGGTCGAGGTGCTGACGCGCGAGGCGCACCTGCCGGCGGTGCTCGCCCGCGTACCCGAGGCGATGGTCAGGGCCATCCCTGATGCGGCGCAGCCTGTCGCGGCCGCCCTTTCCGGTCACGCGGATGTGATCGCCATTGGTCCGGGGCTGGGGCAGGACTGCTGGGGCCGCTCGCTGTTCGAAGAGGTGCGCGCGTCGGGCACAGCCATGGTGCTGGATGCCGATGCACTCAACCTGCTCGCGCTTTCACCCTGCAGGCTGCCGTCCGGGACGGTGCTGACCCCTCATCCCGGGGAGGCGGGGCGGTTGCTGGGGTGCACGGTCGCGGACGTCCAGGCCGACCGCTTTGCCAGCGCAGCGGCGCTGGTCGAGCGTTACGGCGCGGTGGTGGTGCTCAAGGGCGCCGGTACGATCATTGCCGCGCCCGGACGCACGCCGCGGCTCATTGATGCAGGCAATCCGGGCATGGCGGTCGGCGGAATGGGGGACCTGTTGACCGGTGCGGTCGCGGCGATGCTGGGGCAGGGGCTGGAACCTTTCGATGCCGCCAGTGCGGCAGCCCTGTTGCATTCGGCTGCGGGCGACGCAGCGGCCGCGATCGACGGACAACGCGGATTGCTGCCCACGGACTTGACGCCCTGGTTGCGCCGTCTTTCGAATTCGGAGCTCCATCCTTGGACCTGACCTTCCACCTTGAAGACACCGCCAGTACCGAAGCCCTCGGCCGTGGCCTGGCGCTGACCCGCCCCCCGCTTGCGGTGGTTTACCTGCGCGGGGACCTCGGTGCCGGCAAGTCCACACTCGCCCGCGCGCTTCTGAGGGCGCTTGGCGTGGAGGGGACTATCCGGAGTCCGACCTACACGCTGGTGGAGCGCTATCCACTCGCGGAAGGACGGGAGGCCTGGCACCTGGACCTCTACCGCATCGCCGACCCCGGGGAGCTGGAGTACCTCGGCCTGGACGGCGAACTGGTAAGCCTGTGGCTGGTGGAATGGCCGGAAAAGGGGGCCGGAGCCCTGCCGATGGCGGACCTGGTGGTGGATCTGGCAATCGACGGTGACGGGCGGCGGGCCCGGGTGCAGGCCGGGTCGACGATCGGCCGGTCTTGGCTGTCGAAGATGGGCACTGAAGTCCCGTTTGCACCGGACTCCTGAACAATTCCACAAGAAGATCCGGCAGGTGCTGGATATCTAAGGGAAAAAGTTCTTGCATTCGGGCGGGTGTGGTGCTTGACTACCGCTCATGCGAGCCGACCGGGCCATTCTCCAGACGTTCATCCTTGGCTTGGCGCTGCTCGTCGGGCTGTGGACGGGTGTCAGCAAGGCCAACGAAATCAAGGGCTTGACCGTAAGCAGCGGCGCTACCGGCACCCGTGCCGAGATCGCCCTGGCCGAGGCGGGCGATTTCAACATCATCAAGCTCAGCGGTCCCGACCGCCTCGTGGTGGATCTCGCCGGCACCTCCATCGCCGGCGGCGTCCAGGTGCCATCAGGCGCTGGCGTCGTCAGCCGTGTCCGTACCGGCCAGCCCGTACCGGGCACCGCCCGCGTCGTGTTCGACCTGGGCGAGACCGTTGCACCCCTCCAGCCACGGATCGAGCAGGGCGCATCCGGCCCGAAGCTGGTGGTGGAGTGGCCCGACGACGGCGCTGCCCGCCTGGCAACGGAGAACACGGGCGCGACCGCCACGCCTGCACCCGCCCCGGCGACAAGCGCGGACCCCATCGACCAGGCGGCCGCGTCTTCGGAGGCAACGAGCCGCCTGATCTCGGAAATCGCTGCACGTGCGATGGCGCAGCAACCGGCAGCCGCATCGACCGGTTCGGCCGCGCAGGTTTCTCTTCCGCCAGTGCCCACCACGGTTGCCACCGGCGTGCCAACTCCGGCGCCCGGCGCCGCGCCGGCACGGGAGCAGCCCGCGGCCACCCCGGCGAAGACGCTGCAGCAGGTGATGCAGGGCACCCCGATGCGACCGCTCGTCATCGCCATCGATCCGGGGCATGGTGGACAGGACCCGGGCGCCATCGGCAAGAGTGGCACCCGCGAGAAAGACGTGGTGCTCGAAATCAGCAGGGAGCTGGCGCGGCAGATCAACGCCACCCCAGGCATGCGTGCCTATCTCACCCGCGACCGCGATGTCTTCATTCCGTTGAACAAGCGCGCGAGCCTCGCCCGTTCGGCGGGGGCCGACATGTTTATCTCGATCCATGCGGATGCGGCCGAGAACCGGGCAGCCGATGGCTCCTCGGTGTACGTGCTGTCGCTGAAAGGTGCTTCTTCCCAGCGTGCCCGCTGGCTGGCGAACAAGGAGAACGCGGCCGACCTGGTCGGTGGCGCGCGCCTGCCGCAGAACAACGACACGCTCACGTCGGTATTGCTCGACCTGACCCAGAGCGGGAACATGAAGGCATCTGAAGAAGCGGCGGGCGAGATCCTCGACGGCCTGAAGCGCGTGGGCAACATCCACAAGCCGCAGATCGAGCGGGCGAACTTCGCCGTACTGCGTACCTCCGATATCCCGGCGATGCTGGTCGAAACGGCCTTCATCTCCAACCCCGAAGAAGAGCGTCGCCTGCAGGACCCGGGCTTCCGCCGAAAGGTGGCGGGCGCCGTGCTTGACGGCATCAATACGTTCTTCACCCGCCAGCCCCCTCCGGGCACCCTGTACGCCGCACGCGCTGCGACGGGCGGCGGTGCTGCCGGCGCGGCCGGCGGCAGCCCCTAGCGCACCCGGTTCCGCCCCTTCCGCGCTGGCGGCACTCCTGGATTGGTTATGATGGACGGCCTTGCCTGTCCGGTCTTCGCGCCTCCGTGCCGATCCTTCTGCTTCCCGACACCCTGATCAACCAGATCGCCGCGGGCGAAGTCGTGGAGAGGCCCGCCTCGGTGGTGAAGGAGCTGGTCGAGAATGCTCTCGATGCCGGAGCGCACAGGGTCGACATCGATCTCGAGGAAGGCGGGGTGCGCCTGATCCGTATCCGCGACGACGGCGCGGGGATGGAACCCGACCAGCTCCCCTTGGCGATCTCCCGGCACGCCACCAGCAAGATCGCTTCGCTCGATGATCTGGAGGGTGTCTCGACGCTGGGTTTCCGCGGCGAGGCGCTGCCTTCGATCGCCTCGGTCAGCCGGTTCCGGCTTGCATCCCGGCGCCCTGACGCGGAGCACGGTGCGGCGCTGGAGGTCGAAGGCGGGGCGGTCGGAGAGGTCGTGCCGCGACCGCATCCGCCAGGTACCACGGTCGAGGTCCGCGACCTGTTCTTCAACGTGCCCGCCCGTCGCAAGTTCCTGCGTGCGGAGCGGACCGAATTGGGGCACATCGAGGAATGGTTGCGCCAGTTGGCGCTGGCGCGCCCCGACGTTGAGCTGCGCGTGTCCCACAATGGGAAACCCTCCCGGCGCTGGAAGGGCGAGGGTGACGACCTGCTGTCGGACAGCCGTCTGCACGCGACGCTCGGTGAAGAGTTCGCCCGCAACGCCATCCGGCTGGACCACAGCGGTGCGGGATTGCGGCTGCACGGGTGGATCGCCCAGCCGGCCTACAACCGGGCCAGTGCCGACCAGCAGTACCTGTACTGCAATGGCCGAGCGATCCGCGACCGCAGCGTCGCCCATGCCGTCAAGCAAGCCTATTCCGACGTGCTGTTCCACGGGCGACAGCCGGCTTACGTCCTGTTCCTGGAGCTGGACCCGCGGCGGGTGGACGTCAACGTACATCCAGCGAAACATGAAGTGCGGTTCCGCGATTCGCGGCTCATCCACGACTTCGTCTACCGCACGCTTCAAGGTGTATTGGCCGAGACGCGCGCGGGCTCCACGCCGTCCGCGCTCGACGCCCCGCATATGCAACACGCGACGCAACCGATGGAGGGTGCTGCTGCCTGGGGACGGCAGCAGGCTCCGCTTGGACTGCGGCAGGTCGCCGAGGCACGTGCCGGGTACGAAGCGCTCTATGGGCGCAGCGATGCGGTGGAGTCCCATGACGCGGATGCCGCCACTCCGGGCATGGCTTTCGCGCCGTCCGTGCCGCACGGCGCTGGTGCGGGGGCGACGGACGCCGAGGGCGATGCCACCCTGCCGCCCCTCGGTTACGCGGTCGCCCAGCTGCACGGCATCTACGTGCTGGCCGAGAGCCGCGAGGGTCTGGTGGTGGTGGACATGCACGCCGCGCATGAGCGCATCGGCTACGAAAAACTCAAGCGTGCCCACGACGGAGAAGGGTTGCGAAGCCAGCCGCTGCTGGTGCCGGTAACGGTCGCGGTCTCCGAGCGCGAGGCCGATGTCGCCGAACGCGAGGCGGAGACGCTGGCGAAGCTCGCATTCGAGGTGACGCGCGCGGGGCCACAGTCGCTCGCGGTGAGGAGCGTTCCGGCCCTTCTGGCCCATGCCGACGTGGAGGCGTTGCTGCGCGACGTGCTGGCGGACCTTCGCGAACACGGCCAGTCGCGGCGGATCGCCGAAGCGCGCGACGAGTTGCTCTCCAGCATGGCCTGCCACGGCGCAGTCCGGGCCAACCGCCGCCTCACGCTGCCGGAAATGAATGCGCTGCTGAGGGAAATGGAAGCGACGGAGCGCTCCGGCCAGTGCAACCACGGCCGGCCGACCTGGGCCTTCTTCAGCTTGCCGGAGATCGACAAATGGTTCCTTCGAGGGCGCTGACTTGAACCGCTCAGCGTTTGCGGCATACCTGCTGTCCGGCCTGGCCGCCCTTGCCCTGTCCGGTTGCGGCGGACAAAACCCATCCGATACCGCCACGGAGGCGACGATGTCCCCCGAAGTCGAAGTATTCCAGAAGTACCAGGCCGCCTGGCGAGAGGACCGGCGCCAGGCGCTGCTCGAGCCCGATGGCTGGGCGAGCCTGATCGGCCTGCACTGGCTGGAGCTGGGGCCCCACTACGTCGGCAGCAATGCCGACAACGGGATCCGGTTGACGATGGGGCCCAAATACCTGGGCATGATCGAAGTCGGCAGTGGGCGAATCCGTCTCGTCCCGGAGCAGGGGACGGCGCTGCTGCTGGATGGTGAGCCGGTCAAGGGCGAGGCCACGCTGCGTGCGGATGACGACCCGGACGGTCCCAGCATCCTCGGTTTCGATGACGGGCGGGGGCAGGCGACGGTGATCCGGCGCGGCGACCGGTACGCGCTGCGTGTCCGCCATGCCGACGCGCCGACCCGTCTCGGGTTCAAGGGGCTTGAATACTGGCCCGCGGCCCTCGAATGGCAGGTGGCGGGCTGGTTCGTCCCGCACCCCGAGGGGCAGACCATGGACGTCGCGAACATTGTCGGCACGACGGACCCGGTGTCCAACCCGGGGATGGTCGAGTTCGAAGTGGATGGCGTCACCCACCGGCTCGAGGCCCTGGACCAGGGCGGCAACCAGTTGTTCCTGGTCTTCGCCGACCTGACCAGTGGCCACGAGAGCTACGGGGCGGGCAGGTTCCTCTACGCCCCCATGCCGGATGCGCAGGGCCGGGTGGTGCTGGACTTCAACCGTGCCTACAACCCGCCCTGCGCGTTCACTGCCTACGCCACATGCCCGTTGCCGCCCGACAGCAACAGGCTTGGCCTGGCAGTGACGGCGGGGGAGAAGGTCTATGGACGCTGAGCGAGTGTCGAAGGCAACCCGAGGCGCTACCACCGTGGCAAGGCCGGTGGCGTTCGCTCTGCTGCTGGCGGCCTTTGCGGCCGCCGCCGGTGCCCGGGTGCCTGCGACGGGTATGGCGGACCCACCCCAGGCCACGCCAGTCGCCCACGTACCACCGGTGCCCCTGTTGTGGCAGGTGTCGGATGCCGATTCCTCGCTCTACCTGCTGGGGTCCTTCCACCTGCTCAAACGCGGAGACTATCCGCTCTCGAGCGATGTCCAGCTTGCCTTCGATGCCGCCGACGAGGTCGTGTTCGAAGTGGCGCCCGAACAGCTCGACGGCCCGACCACCCAGCAGCGCTTCATGGCGGCGGCGGCCCACGACGATGGCCGTACCCTCTCGGAGGTGCTGTCTCCGGAGCTCCGGTCGGCCTTGGACCGCTTGCTCGCGCAGCAGGGTGGATCGGTCCGGCAGGTGGATGCCTACGAGCCCTGGTTCGTGAACCTGTCGCTGGTGTTGGGACTCTCGCAGTCACTGGACTTCAGGCCCGAGCTTGGCCTCGATCGCCACCTGATGGATCTTGCGGCGCAGCGCGGGAAGCGGGTGGCGGGTCTGGAAACATTCGACGACCAGCTCGATGCCCTGGACGCCTCGCCGATGTCCGAACAGGTCGAGGGCCTGGCGGATTTCGTGGAGCAGCTCGACGAGATGCCGGGGAAGTTGTCCGACCTCCACCAAGCCTGGCGAGACGGGAACCTCGAGGTCCTCGACGCGATGACACGCGTGGAGATGAAGGAAAAGACGCCGCAGACCTATCGGCTGGTGAACGTCCGCCGCAACCAGGCATGGCTTCCCCGTCTCCAGTCGATGCTGGATGATCGACAGGAGGGCGAGGTCATGGTCGTCGTGGGTGCGCTGCACCTGCTCGGCGATGACGGCCTGGTCGAGCAACTGCGCGGGCGGGGCTATGAGGTGGAGCGTGTGTGTTCGGCGTGTCGCGAGGCCGGACCGTTGCCCGCGGAGTGACAAGCGCCCCGGTTTCGCCTGCCCGCTCAGGCGGGTCTCGCCGGAACCAGCTCGATGCAGTCCACGGGGCATGCTGGCACGCATAGCTCGCAACCGGTACAGAGCGGCTCCACGACCGTATGCATGTGCTTGGCGCCGCCGATGATCGCGTCCACGGGGCAGGCCTGGATGCACTTGGTGCAGCCGATGCAATCCTGCTCGACCACCAGCGCAACCTGCGGCGGCTTGTGGGCGCCGCGGGTGCGGTCGAAGGGCCGGGGTGGCTTCCCCAGCAGGCGTGCCAGCGCACGCGCGCCCTCGTCGCCGCCGGGGGGGCAGCGCTCCACTCCCGCTTCGCCTGCGGCCATCGCCTCGGCATAGGGCCTGCACCCGGCGTAGCCGCATTGGCCGCATTGCGTCTGCGGCAACAGGCGGTCCAGGCGCCCGACGAGGTCGGTCATCCCGGTCAGCGGACCGGCATCCCCGCCTGCGCACCGTGGTCGGCGTCGAGCAATGCGAGCGAGCCGGCATCGAAGCCCGCCGACAGGATCATTCCCTCACTGATGCCAAAGCGCATCTTGCGGGGGGCGAGGTTTGCGATGAAGACGACGCTGCGGCCGACGAGCTTTTCCGGCTCCGGATAGGAGGCACGGATGCCCGAGAAGATCTGGCGCTTGCCGAGCTCCCCGCCATCCAGTTCGAAGCGCAGCAGCTTGTCCGAACCTTCAACCAGCTCGCACGCCAGCACCTTCCCGATCCGCAGGTCCAGGCGGGCGAAGTCGTCGATGCCGATGGTCTGCGGCGACTCTAAGGCTTCCGTCGCCGGGGCCTGCTTCGGAGCTTCGGCTTTCGCCTCCGCGGCGGTGGTGGGCTTGAGGGATTCCTTGCTGGCGTGGGTCATGGCCTGGATCTGCTTGGGGTCGATACGGGTGAACAGCGGTGCGTACGCGGCGATGCGGTGGCCGAGCAGGGGCTGGGCAAGTGTGTCCCAGCTCGTGACCGGCGCCGCCAGGAAGGCCTCTGCTTCGGCCGTGACCCGCGGCAGCACCGGCTTGAGTGCGGCGTTGAGTACCCGGAACAGGTTCAGTCCCTGGGTGCATACCGCCTGCAGCTCCGCATCGGCGCCTTCCTGCTTCGCGATTACCCACGGCTTGTGATCGTCGATGTAGCGGTTGGCCTCGTCGGCCAACGTCATTGTCAGGCGAAGGGCGATGGCCGCTTCGTTGCGCAGGTAGGCCGCGGCGATCGGTTCCAGTTGCGCCACGAACCGCGAGTACATCGCGGCATCCGGTAGCTGGTCGGCCAGCTGGCCATCGAAACGCTTGCTGATGAAGCCCGCGCAGCGGCTTGCCAGGTTCACGAACTTGCCGACCAGGTCGGCGTTGACGCGTGCCACGAAGTCCGAGAGGTTCAGGTCGAGGTCGTCGACCCCGCCACTGGTCTTGGTGGCGAAGTAGTAACGCAGCGCCTCGGCATGCAGCCCGGACTCGAGATAGGTGCGGGCCATGACGAATGTGCCGCGCGACTTGGACATTTTCGCGCCGTCGACGGTCAGGTAGCCATTGACGTGGAGCCGGGTGGGGGCACGGAAGCCGGCACCGTGAAGCACGGCCGGCCAGAACAGGCCATGGAAGTTGACGATGTCCTTGCCGATGAAGTGGTGGAGCTCGGCTTGACTGTCGCGCTTGAGGTAGCTGAAGAAGTCCAGTCCTTCGCGCTCGCACAGCGCCTGGAAGCTGGCGAGGTAGCCGATCGGGGCGTCGATCCAGACATACAGGTACTTGCCGGGATGGCCGGGGATCTCGAAGCCGAAGTAGGGGGCGTCGCGGGAGATGTCCCACGCGCGCAGCCCGCCCTCGGCGTCCAGCCACTCGAGCAGCTTCGCCTTGACCCCCGGGAGTGCCACGTCGCCGGACAACCAGTCACGCAGGAACCCTTCGAAATCGCCGACTTCGAAGAAGAAGTGTTCCGATTCGCGCAGTTCCGGCGTGGCCCCGCTCACGACCGACCGCGGTTCCTTCAGTTCGGTGGGCGCATAGGTGGCGCCGCAGTGCTCGCAGTTGTCCCCGTACTGGTCGGCGGTGCCGCAGTTGGGGCAGGTGCCCTTGACGAAGCGATCGGGCAGGAACATGCCCTTGGCCGGATCGTACAGCTGGGCAACGGAGCGCCGGCGGATGTGCCCGTTGTTGTCGAGCTTGGCGTAGAACGCCTCGGTCACGGCCCGGTTGCGCCGCGAGTGGGTCGAATCGTAGTGGTCGAACGCCACGCCGAAATCGGCGAAATCGCGCTCGTGGCTGGCTTGGATGCCGGCGATGTACTGCTCCGGCGTCAGCCCCGCCTTTTCGGCGGCCAGCATGATGGGGGTGCCATGGGTATCGTCGGCGCAGACGAAGTGCGCGGTATTTCCCGCCAGCCGGTGGGCGCGGGCAAAGATGTCGCCCTGGATGTAGCCGACCAGGTGGCCCAGGTGCAGGGGGCCGTTGGCGTAGGGCAGGGCGCAGGTGACGACGAGCTCGCGTGGCATGGGCATCGGGCTGGCAAGGGAACGCGCGATTATCGCATGCCGTTTCCCGGCTGGCCGCCCATGTAGCCCGTTGCGGAAAGCAGAAGGCCCGCCGAAGCGGGCCGTCCAGGTCAGGTGGGAGCCAAGGTCAGTTGCGCTGCCAGGTCTGCGTCTTGCCAAGCAGGGAGAAGCCCTTGAAGCCCCGGACTTCGAGCTTCGAACCCCCGTCGATCGGCTGCATCTTCACCGAGTAGACCTTGCCACTGGCCGGGTCGAGGATGTTGCCGCCTTCCCATGTGTCGCCCTTCCGGTTCACGCCCCAAAGGATGACCATGCCTTCGATCGGCTGGTCCTTGCGTTCGCCATCGCACTTGCTGCAGACCGGGTTCGGCCCCTGCGAGGACTGCAGGACCTCCACCACTCGGCCAGCCAGGCTGCCGTTGCGGGTCTCGTAGATCTCCACCGTCGACTTGGGCTGGTTGGTCTTGTCGTCGATCGTGGTCCAGGTGCCGACAGGCGTTTCCTGCGCGAAGGCGGAAAAAGAGAGTGCGAGCAGCGGAAGTGCTAGCAGGCTGTAGGCGCGGTGCTTCTTGTTCATGGAGTCTCCAGTAGGCATTGGCAGGCAGTGGAAGATTGCTGGCAGCGGCTACCCTTATACCGCATCGCCGACACCGTCAAGCTGCTGCTTTGGTTTCGACGGTCCAGCAAATCCGGCCGTGCTCCCTGTACCGGATCCGGCCGTTTCCTTCGCCGTGTGTTGCGTTAGGCTTTGCAGGGGAACGTTTTTTACAGGGGAGAGGTCATGATCAAGTACATTGCCGCGCTTGCGGTCGCGTTGGGTGCCGGTGGCGCGCACGCGGCTGCCAGCACGCCTTCCATCGAAGACTTCGTGCGGCATCCCACCTACAGCGGGGTCAAGATTTCGCCAACCGGCGAGTATCTGGCCATGACGGTCGATCGTGGTGAGCAGGACGTGTTGACGGTCCTGCGGACCTCCGATCTTTCGGTCGTGAAAGTGAACCAGCTGCCGGACGACAAGAGCGTTGGCAGCTTCTACTGGACGAGTCCGGAGCGCCTGCTCTTCAACGCCATTCGCAAGGTGGGCAGCTACGCGCAGCCGTTCGGTACCGGCGAGTGGTACGGCGTCAATGCAGACGGCAGCCAGGCTCGTCCGCTCGTGTTCTACGGCACCCGGGACGTCACGCAGCGGGGCAAGCAGGTGGGCAACGAGAGGTTCTCTTTGCTGGACACGCTTGAGGACGACCATCAGAAAGTACTGATGGAAGTGAATTACCCGCGGTCCGCGACGGGATCGGGGGCCGAGGTTGTGCAGATGGACACCGTCAGCGGCCGCCGCGCGACACTGGCACGCGCGCCGCGTGAAAACTGTGGTTTCGCGGTGGACGCAGCTCGTGAACCCCGCTTCGCCGTGTGTTACGACTCGGAAAATGCCGAAGGCGAGTTCGACAGCGAAACCGAGCTGTACAGGCTGGATGACAGCAATGACTGGACGCTCGTGAACAGCTCCAAGTCCTCCGGAAAGATGCTCACGATCGCGGGCACTGCCGAGGACGGTACGGTGTATGCGTACCAGCGCGAAGGCGGAGCGACTGCTGCATTTGGAACGCTCGACACCGCCACCGGGAACTTCACCGAGCTGTTCCATGACCCGGTATCCGACCCTTCCTCGTTCATCACTGCCGCCGATGGGGACACGGTGATCGGCGTGGTTACCGAGGCGGGGGCGCCGCGGGTGGAGCTGATCAATGAGTCCCATGCGGACGCACAGATTTACGCGTCACTTGCTGCTGCGTTTCCCGGTCAGTTCGTCGATTTCAGCAGCGCCACCCAGGACGGCAAGCAGATCGTGGTGTCTGTTACCAGTGACCGCAATCCCGGGGAGCTCTACCTGTACGACCGCGACAGCGGGAAGGCCCGCTTCCTGATGCAGGGACGGCGCTGGCTCGAGGCGGACCAGATGGCGAACGTGAAGCCGTTTTCCTTCGTTTCGCGCGATGGCCTGAAGCTGCACGGATACCTGACCATTCCCAATGGATCGGACGGCAAGAATCTCCCCATGATCGTCAACCCGCACGGTGGACCAATGGGGCCGCGTGACCATTGGCGCTTCAATCCGGAGGCCCAGCTACTTGCGAGCCGCGGCTACATGGTCATGCAGGTCAACTTCCGCGGATCCGGCGGTTTCGGCAAGGATTTCGAAGACATGGCCTACGGTACGTGGGCTACCGGCATCATGAACGACATTATCGACGCCACCCACTGGGTGGTGGAGCAGGGATACGCGGATGGTGAGCGGATCTGCATCTATGGAGGCAGTTTCGGTGGCTATGCCTCACTCATGGCGCCCGCCAAGGCACCCGGGCTCTACAAGTGTGCCTTTGGCTATGTCGGGATGTACGACACCGAGATCCAGAACAAGCGGAGCGATACGAGCAAGCGCGAGGATGGAAGGCGGTATCTTCTCCGGGCTTTCGGCAGCAGCAAGGCCGAGCAGATGGAGATGTCGCCGGTGAATCATGCCGACAAGATCGATCTGCCAGTGTATCTGGCAGCCGGTGCCCGCGATCCACGCTGCCCCCCTGAGCACACCGAGGCGATGTACAAGGCGCTTGCAGACGCGGGGAACAAGCCTGAAGGAATGATCATCCAGCCCGGTGAAATGCACGGATTCTATAAAGAGGAGAACAACCTGAAGCTCTATACGGAGATGCTCCAGTTCTTCGACCGTCACATCGGCACCGGTACCTGAGGGTTTCGAGAACCCCAGTGTCGAGTGGAGCACTGACATTGAAAGTTTCGAAGCGGCCATGGAAGCATGGCCGTTTTTTTCTTTCCGATTTCAGGAGTCGGTGTCGTGCTCGATCAATGACGCGGGAAGACGGCCGCCCTCCTAGTTGCTGGGGACCGGGCCGCGGCCACGTGTCGACGGTCTTCTGAGGGAAGCTTCGGTCGCAGGCTATGCCTACCGACCCCGTCGCTTCTGGTGCTGCGACGATCCCGCTGGTCGCGGAGATACGGTGTAGTCGCGGTGTCGAGGAGAAACAAAAAAAAGCCCGGCTTGCGCCGGGCTCCTTTGATCAAGAGACGTTCGGTCAGAAGCGATAGTCGGCCTGCACGAAGACCTCCCGACCGATTGGGCTCTGGCCACCCCAGAAGTTGAAGTATGGCCAGGAAGTGTGGGTGGGATCTTCTATGTTGGTGTTGTTGAAGACGTTGTTCACCAGCACCGTGACCTTCAAGTCGTCCGTGATCTGCTTGCCGACGTTGAAGTTCCAGGTGATGTACGGGGACAGGCGGCTCTCTTCCGCCCAGTCCGGGATCGAGCCGTAACGGAGGCCGAAGAGGGTGGTGGTCCAGTCCTCGTATTGCCAAGTGACCGCGCCACGTACGCGACTGCGGTGCTCGAAGTTCTGCATGTCATCGCGCCAGTTGACGACAGGCGTGTCCGAACGCTCCTGGTTTTCCGAGCTCAGGATGTGCGAGTACGCGAGCTGGGTATTGAACGAGCCCCAGCGGTCAGTGTCGTACCGGTAGCTGAAGGTCGCGTCGAGCCCGTCCACCTTCCTGTATGCGCGATTGATCGGGCCGCGTACGATTTCGTCGACTTCCCCATCCTGCGGAAGCCCTGGCGCATCGAACCGACTGATGCGGGCGAGGATGTCCTGGCAGAACGCCGAGTCGATTGAATTGTCGGCAGGGCTTCCGTCGCGCTGGACGCCTAGTCGGCAGTCGGCCTCCTGCTGGAGGATCCATGCGTTGGTGATGTCGCCGACCTGATCGGTCAGCTCGATGGAGTAGTAGTCCACCGTGGTGGACATGCCGTCCATGATGTCCCAGACAAAACCGGCAGTCCACGATTCACCCGTTTCTTCGCGAAGACCTGGAGTGCCTTGGCGGATACCGAAAGCCGTGTAGACGGTCTCGTCGCCGGTGACGTTGCATTCGGACGTGGAGCGGCCGGCTTCACGACATGCATATTCGTCGAACACGGTGCTGAAGCTGCCGCTCTGCTCGGCGAATACGTAATGCATGTCGGGAGCACGGAAGCTGGTTCCGTAGTTGCCGCGGATCAACAGGCTCTCGAATGGGCGCCATTCAAGCCCGGCCTGCCAGGTGGCGGCGCCGTCCACGTCGGTGATGTCATCGTACTTGTCATAGCGCCCCGCCAGCGTCGCGCGGAGACTGTCGAAGATCGGCACGCTGAGTTCGGCACCCACGGCATACCGGTCACGTTCACCGCCACCGCCGGTACCGGTGAGGTTGAGCGGCTTGTCCGCTGCATCCGTCGGGTAGCTTGGCAGGATGCGGGGGTCGGCATTCAGGTCGTATTCCTGGGAGCCCCACTCCAACACGCCTGCGAAACCGAGAGGGCCGGCGGGTAGCTGGAAAAGATCACCGGAGACCACGAAACTCGCTGTGGTTGCCGTGGAGGTTCCTTCGTTGACCACGCGGGTCGACATGGCGCGATACTCTTCCGGCGTCAGCGGGCGGTGCCAATTGTCGAAGTTGAGGTTGAAGACCGGATAGGCACCGAAGAAGGGATCCGTCGCACCTTCGACCTCGGTCAGGAACGTATCGTGAACCGACCTGGCGAGCAGGCGCGGGCGGTCGTTTTCATACTTGTAGCGGGACTGTGCCAGCGTCACGTCCCAGTCAAAATTGTTGTTGAACATGGAGCCGCGCAGACCAGTGGCGAATTCGGTCGCGCGCTCCTTGTACTGGGACGCTACATTGTCCAGGCCACCGTACTCCTCAGGGCGGAAGATGCGCTGTAGCTGCACGATGGTCCCCAGCGTCGGCTCGTAGAACAGGCCGCTGTGTACATCGACGGTGTTGCCCCACCATTCTGTACCGCCGCTGGAGATGGCCTCAGAGTCCCAGGCCATGCCACTCGCCCAAGCCTGCATGCCATTGTCGAAGTCAAAGGTGCCGTACAGGTAGCCGGCGGTATTGGACTGCTTGTTGCGGATGGTCTGGAGGGCCGCATCGTCGTCGGGACCGCACACCAGGCCGCGCGTCGGCGAGTCGAAGGTCCGATAGCCGAACCTGTCGCAGACGTCGGCGCCGGGGTAGTAGGAAGCGTGTCCGCTAGGGCCGACCGCACCGACCAGGTCCAGCGCAACGAGGGCCAACGCGGGACCGGGATTGCTGTTGGGGCCATCGAACACCGAATCGATGAAGTCGCGCTGCGTGCCATAGATGGGCTCGCGCTCGAGGTGCTCCAGGGCGTAGGTGATGTTCCAACGGTCGCCAGACTTGCCGCCGGTCCATTGCACATGGCCCGAATCACCACCGCCTTCCGTGGTGGTGCCGGCGGTCAGGCGGATCTCGTCGCCGTCGAGGTTCTGGCGGAGGACTACGTTGACCACGCCGGCAACGGCGTCGGAGCCATAGATCGCCGATGCGCCTCCCGCGAGCACTTCGATGCGCTCGATGATGGCGGAGGGGATGGCGGCAACGTTCACGAAGTTGCTTTGGCTATTGTATGGCTGCGGGTACTCGGCCATCCGGCGACCGTTGACCAGGAGCAAGGTATATCCGGGCCCGATGCCGCGCAGGTTGATGACGCTGGCGTTGGGCGTGAAGCCGCCCGCGTACATCGCGCCCTGCACGTCCGTCGAATTCTGCGTCAGGGTCTGCAGTGCATCGAAGACAGTCTGGTGCCCTTCCCGCTCCATGTCCTGACGGGAGATCACCATGACGGGCGCGGGCCCCTCGATCTCGGCACGCTTGATGCGGGAACCAGTGACCACCACCGCGTCCATATCGGTGGCTCGAGTCTGTGCGGCTGGGGTTTCGGCGTCTTGCGCCTCCTGGTCGTCACTGTCCTGCGCAAATGCGATACCGGTAGCCGGCACGAGGAGCGCAGCGAAGAGTGCTGCGCTCAAGCGGCTGCGTTGCAGCCTGGAGTTCACCATTCCCATCTCATCCCCTTAAGTCGTTAGTGCGTACTTGTTGCATGGGCCATCGGACCCACGGCTCTACAACGACGGCATTAAGACGCCGTTAAGCCTTTTGCCATATTGCACTTGCCATGGCAACCCTTCTTGTGATCCGAGCAGGTCGCATTTCTACCGGCCGACGGTTGGCTGCGACAATAGACTTCGAACCAAGTACGGGAGAGGGGCGTGGAACAGGATTTACAGAGATGGATCGGCGAGCTCACGGTACCGGGGGCAGACGTTCAGCTATCGAATTGCACCAACAGCATTCGCGTCAGGGCCGATGGTAGTAGCGTCGCTGTCGCCATCTCGGCTGGAATACCGCACGAGGCGCTCCGGGATGCCCTGGTCGCCGCTGTTCGAGCGCGTTTGGCGGCCGAAGGGGTAACGCTAGCCCATTTTGAAGTTGCCCAGCGCATCAACTCGCACGCGGTCCAGCCCAAGCTCCAGCCGCTGCAGAACGTACGCAACATCATCGCCGTAGGCTCCGGCAAGGGCGGTGTCGGCAAGTCCACCACCGCTGTCAATCTGGCCCTGGCGCTTTCGGCGGCAGGCGCAAAGGTGGGCGTTCTGGACGCGGACGTGTATGGCCCCAGCATTCCGATGATGCTTGGCCTCAGCGGCAAGCCGGACAGCCCGGACGGCAAGTCGATCGAGCCGATGCGCGCCCACGGTGTCGAGGCGATGTCGATCGGACTGCTGGTCGAGCAGGACACTCCGATGATCTGGCGCGGTCCGATGGCAACCTCCGCCTTGACCCAACTGCTGAACGACACGCGCTGGGGCGACCTGGATTACCTGATCGTCGACCTGCCGCCGGGGACGGGTGACATCCAGCTGACGCTTGCGCAGAAGATCCCCGTGGCCGGGGCGGTCATCGTGACGACGCCGCAGGACATTGCCACGCTGGATGCCAGGAAGGCCCTGAAGATGTTCGAGAAGGTGGAAGTGCCGGTGCTGGGACTGGTGGAGAACATGGCCGTGCATGTCTGCAGCAACTGCGGGCATGCCGAACATGTCTTCGGCGAAGGTGGCGGCCAGCGCATGGCAACCCAGTACGGGGTGCCGTTGCTGGGCAGCCTGCCGTTGGAGCTGGCGATCCGGGAGCAGGGCGATGCCGGGGTGCCGGTGGTCGTGGCGCAACCCGATTCCCCGGCAGCGCAGGCATACCGCGATGCGGCGCTGCAACTGGCGGTGCGGCTGGCGATGAGGCCCCGGGTCACGCCCGGAATCTCCGCCTCCCTCCTGTAGGGCTACAATCCTGCGCTTTCGTCGCGCGCGCTTGCGTGCGACCCGCGTCTACCGCATCGGGAATTCCAATGAGCATCAAATCCGACCGCTGGATTCGTCAGATGGCCGAGCAGCACGGCATGATCGAGCCGTACGAGCCGGGGCAGGTGAAGCAGGCCGCGGACGGCCAGCGAATCGTGAGCTATGGCACCTCGAGCTATGGCTACGACGTGCGGTGCTCGCGCGAGTTCAAGGTCTTCACCAACATCAATTCGACGATCGTCGACCCGAAGCACTTCGATCCCGGCAGCTTCGTGGATGTCGAGGCCGACGAGTGCATCATCCCGCCCAACTCATTCGCACTGGCGCGGACCGTGGAGTTCTTCAGGATCCCGCGCGACACGTTGGTGGTGTGCCTGGGCAAGAGCACCTACGCCCGCTGCGGGATCATCGTGAACGTGACGCCGCTCGAACCGGAGTGGGAGGGACACGTGACTTTGGAGTTCTCCAACACCACGCCGCTGCCTGCGCGCATCTACGCCAACGAGGGCGTGGCGCAGATGCTGTTCTTCCAGTCCGACGAAGTCTGCGAAACCTCCTACAAGGATCGTGGCGGCAAGTACCAGGGTCAGCGGGGCGTCACGCTTCCGCGTACCTGAGTCGGGCGCTTACGCCGATGTCGTTCCGGGGGCGCGGATGACGACCCCGGCACGTTCCAGGCTCTTGCGCATTTCCCGCGCCAGCGCGGGCGCGTCGCTGCGGTCGCCGTGCAGGCACAGCGTGTCGGCGCGGAGCCGCAATCGAGGGCCATCCGCGGTGGTCACGCCGGTACCTGTTGCCAAGGCCACTGCCTGATCGACGGCAGCGTCGACCTCGGCAATGACCGCCCGGGGGTCGGAACGCGGCAACAACCGGGCGTCGGGACCGTAGCGCCGCTCGGCGAATACCTCGTGCGCCACGCGCAGACCCTCGCGTTCGCCGGCTTCCACCAAGGAAGAGCCGGACAGTCCGAACAGGACTAGCGAATGATCGACCCTGGCGACGGCAGACGCGATCGCGCTGGCGGTTGTCGGATCCCGGGCCGAGAGGTTGTAGAGCGCTCCGTGTGGCTTGACGTGCGAGAGGACGATGCCTTCTTCCGCGGCGATGGTGGCAAGAAGGGTGCATTGCTCCAGCACGACGTCTTCGATCCCGGCAGGAGACAGCGCCAATTCCCGCCGTCCGAAATGCGCGCGGTCCGGAAAGGAGGGGTGGGCACCCGCCGCTACGCCATGCTCGACGCACAGCCGCAGGGTGGCGCGCATGGTGGACGGGTCGCCGGCGTGGCCACCGCACGCGATGCTGGCAGAGGTGATCCACGGGAGGATGGCCGCGTCGTCGAATCCTTCGCCGAGGTCGCAGTTGAAGTCGATGGTTCGGGTCATGATCGTGCGTCCAGCATCAGTTGCACCCTCGCCAGGAGTGCGCGTTGCCCACGCCATAGTCCCGCCGCCGTTTCCGCGTCCATGGACTCGAAGGTGAGGGCGGTGCCGGGCGCGGCCTGTGCCAGGCGTCGCAGGTCGACCGCCGCCACGTGGCCCATCCGGGGATAGCCGCCGACGGTCTGGGCATCGGCCAGCAGCACGATCGGTTTCCCCTCCGGGGGAAGCTGGATGGTACCGGGCGCCACCGGTGACGAGACCATGTTCCCTCTGTCGGCGGACAGCGGTTTCCCCTCCAGACGCAGGCCTTGACGATTGCTATCGCTGCCGACCGTCCAGCGTTGACTGCAGATGTGCGGGCCGGCCCAGCCAGTTGCGCGCACGTACCGGATCGGCGCCTCGGGCGATTGGCGGCCGTCGGGTGCGACCCACCACGCCGGCGCCTGCGGCACGGCTTTGCTCGTCAGGGCCGCGTGGCTGGCAACCTGCAGGACGTCTCCGCGCCGGAGCGGCCTGCCGTCCAATCCGCCGAACCCGCTCTTCAGGTCGGTGCTACGGCTGCCGAGCACCCTCGGTACCGACAGCCCTCCCGCGAATGCGAGCCAGGCGCGGATGCCGCCGCTGAACCCGCCCAGTCTCAATGTGCCGGCGGGCAGGGTGACGGGGCGGCCGAAGTGGACCGGGCGAGTCGTGCTGGCGGTGTCGGCCTCGGGTACGAAACCGGCTTGCGCCTCGGCTCCGCACAACGCGATCTGCATCGGCCGCCGGAGCCGCAGGACAGGGCCGTGCAAGGTGCACTCCAGCACCGCCGCGTTGTCCGGGTTGCCGACCAGGCGGTTCGCGACGGAGGCAGCGAGGGGATCGAGCGCACCCGCAAGCGCCACGCCGAGATGGCGCCATCCGCTCCGCCCCAGGTCCTGGACGGTCGTCAGCGGTCCGGGCGAGAGCACTTCGATCGTCATGCCGATCCTGCTCCCGGATTGTCCGCAAGGCGGTCGAACTCGGACGCATCGATAGCCTTGAAGCGCACCCGGTCGCCCGGTGCCAGCGAACACGGCGGCTCACGCAGCGGGTCGAACAGTGGCAACGGCGTACGGCCGAGCAGGTGCCAGCCGCCCGGGCTCTCGCGCGGGTAGATGCCGGTCTGTGCACCGGCAATGCCGACGCTGCCGGCAGCCACGCGGACGCGCGGGGAGTCCAGCCGGGGCAATGCCAGGTCCGCGTCGAGCCCTGAGAGATACGGAAAGCCGGGTGCGAAACCGATCATGGCGACCGTGTAGTGCCCGGATGCATGGCGTCGAACGAGCTCATCGGGCTCCATGCCGAGTTCCGCGGAGGCGGTGTCGAGATCCGGCCCGGCCGCGCCTCCGTACAGGACGGGAACGTCGATCTGGCGCGAGTGAACGGTCTCGACGGCACCGGTATCCGACAAGGCGGCATCCAGCAGGTGCTGGCGAACCCGGTCACGATCGACCTCGCCCGGATCGAAGAACACTGCGAGACCCGCATAGGCCGGGACGATGTCCTGGACGCCCTCAAGGCCCAGCGCCGACAACCGGGTCGCGGTGGCATGGACTCTCCGGTTGAGCTCGTCGTCGATGACGTCGCCGAAAACCAGCAGCCAGGCGTCGTCGGCCAGTGGTTCGATGGCGGGCCGGCCGGCGCTCACGTCCGCAGTGCGCTGCGTATCAGCTCCACGCGCTCGACGAGTTTCTCCGGGGAGTAGGGGCGGGCGGTTGCGGTGCCCCATACCGGTTTCGGCCAGGCGATATCGTCGTGGAATCGGGCGATGACGTGCACGTGCAGTTGCGGTACCAGGTTGCCCAAGGCGGCGACGTTGAGTTTGTCCGGGCGGAAGCCCTGGCGCAGCGCGCGGCTGGCGGCGGTGATTTCCCGGCCGAGCCGGTCCTGCTGGCCATCGTCCAGGTCGATCCATTCCACCGCGTCTTCGATCCGCGGCACCAAAATCAGCCACGGATGGTTGGCATCGTCCATCAGGCGTAGCTCGCTCAGTTCGAGGTGCGCCACCGGATGGGTGTCTTCAGCCAACTGTGGATGCAGGTGCCAACCCTGGGGCTGGGAGTGGGAGCGCGGGTTCATCGCAGGGCCTCCGAGAAGAAGTCGATGGTTCGCGTCCATGCAAGGGTGGCACTGGCTGGATCGTGGTCGGACCGCTGGTCGCAATTGAAGCCGTGGCCGGCCGGATACTCGTGGATGATCGCCCCGGGATGCTTCGAACGGTGCAGGGCGACGTGTTCCGGGCGAATGATCGGATCGCGTTGGCCGAAGTGGAACATCATCGGCGCGCGCAGGGGTTCGTCCAGGAACGGTACGCTCTGGCCGCCGTAATAGCTGACCGCCGGCAAGCCCAGTCGGGTGTTCGCAAGCAGTGCGATGGTGCCACCCCAACAGAAGCCCATCGTTCCGGTGCGCAGGCCGCCACGCTCAAGCAAGTGGGCGGTCGCGGCGACCAGGTCGATGGCGCGGTCGGCCCCCAGTTCCCGCCTCAGTTCCCGCCCGCGCTGGGTGCCGGCGTCGTCGTAGTCGAGTTCCAGCCCACGTTCCAGAGGGTCGAACAGGGCAGGGGCCACGGCCACGAAGCCTTCGCTGGCAACCCGCTCGGCGACGCTGCGCACGTGCGCGTTCAGACCGAAGATCTCCTGGATGACCACCACGGCGCCACGGGATGGGCCGGCAGGGTCGCAGCGCCAGCCCCGAATGGGGCCGTGGGCGGTCTCGATATCGATCCAGTGGTTCATCCCGACTCCGTTCAGTTTGAGGCCTTGCATCGCTGTGGTGATTCTAGCGCCGGGGCTATAATTCGCGACCCGCCGCCGATGCCGGTCCCGCGCTTTTTGCCGGGAGCCGCGCCGTGGTCGGGCGTCCTCCGCTACCTGGCTGTCCAATGTCCCTGCACGAGCTACCGGTGAAGCCGGTCCCGGCGCCCGCCACGCCCCGCGCCACGTCCACGCGCTCCGCTGCCGCCAACCCGAAGGTCGGCTTCGTCAGCCTGGGCTGCCCCAAGGCGCTGGTCGATTCCGAGCGCATCCTCACGCAACTGCGGGTGGAGGGCTACGACCTGGTGCCGACCTACGACGATGCCGACGTGGTGGTGGTGAACACCTGCGGCTTCATCGATTCCGCCGTGGCCGAGTCACTCGACGCGATCGGCGAGGCGATGGCGGAGAACGGCAAGGTCATCGTCACCGGTTGCCTGGGCAAGCGCGAGGAGATCATCCGGCAGGCGCACCCGGGAGTGCTTTCAATCAGCGGCCCGCAGGATTACGCGAGCGTGCTGGACGCCGTCCACACGGCGCTGCCGCCGCGGCACGATCCCTTCATCAGCCTGGTGCCGGACACCGGCATCAAGCTGACCCCGAAGCACTATGCCTACCTGAAGATTTCCGAAGGCTGCAACCATCGCTGCACCTTCTGCATCATCCCGTCGATGCGCGGCGACCTGGTTTCGCGCCCGGTCGACGAGGTGCTGCGCGAAGCCGAGCGCCTCGCGATGGGCGGCGTGCGCGAGTTGCTGGTGGTCTCGCAGGACACTTCGGCCTACGGCGTCGATATGCGCTACGCCGAACGCGAGTGGCGTGGCAGGCAGTACCAGACCCGGATGAAGGCGCTGTGCGAGGGCCTGGGCGAACTGGGCCTGTGGACGCGGCTGCACTACGTCTACCCGTACCCGCACGTCGACGAAATCATCCCGCTGATGGCCGGGGGGCGGATCCTGCCGTACCTGGACATCCCGTTCCAGCACGCCAGCCCGCGCATCCTGAAGCTGATGAAGCGCCCCGGCGCGGTCGACAAGACCCTGGAGCGCATCCAGCGCTGGCGGTCGGTCTGCCCCGAGCTGACCATCCGCTCGACCTTCATCGTCGGCTTCCCCGGCGAGACCGACGCCGAGTTCGAAGCCTTGCTGGACTTCCTCGACGAGGCGCAGTTGGACCGCGTCGGCGCGTTCGCCTACTCGCCGGTGGAAGGAGCGCGTGCCAACGAGCTGCCCGATCCGGTGCCCGAGGCCTTGCAGCAGGAACGGCTGGGCCGCTTCATGGAGCGCCAGGCGGAAATCAGTGCCGTCCGGCTGGAAGCCAAGGTCGGCACGGTGCAGCGCTGCATCGTCGACAGCATCGATGGCGAACTGGCCATCGCCCGCTCGCAGGCCGATGCTCCCGAGATCGACGGGCTGGTGCAGATCCAGAACGGGCAGTTCGCCGGTCTGAAGCCGGGCGATTTCTGCGACGTGGAGATCATGGGCAGCGACGAGCACGACCTGTTCGGCGAGGTCGCGTTCGAGGATTGATGGCGAGGGCCCGAGCACGGTCGCTTCGGCCCCGGACCCTGTCCCACGGCGCTTTCTTCGCGTAGGAGCGGCTTCAGCCGCGATCGTGGAGCCGGTGCAAGCGAACGATTTGCGAATCGCGGCTGAAGCCGCTCCTACAACTGCGGGGAGTCCAGGGCGGTCGGAGTCCGCGGGTCAGTCGGAGGCGTACTCCACGTCGACGATCACGAACTCCTGCGGCCCGGCCGGCAATTGCGCCTGGAACTCGTCGTCGATCCGCTTTTTCAGCATCGCCCGCGCGAGCGGCGAGTCGATACTGATCCAGCCGGCCCGGGCGTCGGTTTCGTCGGGCCCGACGATCCGATATCGCGACACTTCGCCGCTGTCGAGGTTCTCCACCTCCACCGTGGCGCCGAAGAACACCGCCGCCGGATCCGCGGGTGCTTCCTCCACCACGCGCAGGGCGGGCACCCGCTTGCTCAGGTATCGAACCCGCCGGTCGATCTCGCCCAACTGCTTCTTGCGGTAGGTGTACTCGGCGTTTTCCGAGCGGTCACCCTCCGCCGCCGCCGCGGCAAGCGCCTTCACCACTTCCGGCCGACGGACCCGCCACAGATCATCCAGCTCCGCCTTGAGGCGGTCGTGCCCGGCACGCGTGATCAGCGCCGTACTCTTTTCGGCGGGTGGTCGCCAACGACTCATCGATGCTCCATCGGGCAGGCAGGGCAGCCGGCCAACGCCGGGCCGGCTGCCTGCAATCCAGTCAGTCCTGTTGCCGGGACAGGGTGCGGCCGTCCGCAGCCGGCTGTCCTTCCGCATCGAGCGTCTGCAACTCGTCATCGGAAGAGATGGCGAACAGACGGTCCTCTTCCGCCTTGGTGTTCGGGTCGAGCCGGACATGGCGGTCATCGGCTTCCACGGTCCAGGTGCCGTCCATGACTGCCTCGCCGCCGCCGGCTGCATCGCGATCGACGATTTCATAGGTGCCGTCGGGCCTGAGCTCCACCGTGGTGGTTTCGTCGCCAAATGTGCCGGCGAAAGCGCGCATGTCGAAGCCGGCGCCGTCGGTGGAGGGGTTTGCGGCCGGCACGATATCGGGGGTCGGCTGGGCCTCTTCGACAACGGGCTCGACCGGAGCGGCGGCGGGGGCGGCAGTCTCCTGCTGGCAGCCCATGGCGAGTGCGGCGAAGCAGGCCAGGGTGGCGAGGCGGAACGACTTCTGGTTCATGCGGGGACTCCTTTCGTCCTGGGGGATTCAATGCTTGGAGGTTGTACGAGGAACTAGCGGCGGCCACCGAAGATGCCGCCGAGCACGCCGCGCAGAATCTGGCGACCGATCTGGCTGCCGATGGTACGGGCGGTCTGCTTGGCCATCGTCTCCACCATGCCCTGTCGCCGTTTGGTGCCGAACACGGCATCGCGCACCGACCGGCCGAGGCTGCCACGCTCTTCCTCGGCGGCGGTCCTGGCGGGTGGCGCACCAGCCTGCACTGCCACGGCTTCGGCCTTGCGCGCGAGCATCTCTTCGGCCGACTCGCGATCCAGTGCGATGTCGTACTTGGCGCCCAACGGGCTGCCGGCCCGGACTGCTGCCCGCTCCGCACTGGTGATGGAGCCCATCCTGCAGCGCGGGGGCGCGACCAGGGTCCGCTCGACGGGCATCGGGATACCCTTGTCCTGCAGGGTCGAAACCAGCGCTTCACCGGTACCCAGTTGTCCGATGGCGTCCGCCACGTCGAGCTCGGGGTTGGCGACGAAAGTTTCGGCAGCGGTGCGCACGGCCTTCTGGTCGCGTGGGGTGAACGCCCGCAGTGCATGCTGCACGCGGTTGCCGAGCTGGCCGAGGATGTCGTCCGGGACATCGTTCGGGAACTGCGAGCAGAAGTACACGCCCACGCCCTTGGAACGGATGATCCGCACCACCTGCTCGACCCGCTGTCGCAGCGCCGCGGGTGCATCGTCGAACAGCAGGTGCGCCTCGTCGAAGACGAACACCAGCCTGGGCCTGTCGAGGTCCCCGACCTCCGGCAACTGCTCGAACAGTTCGGACAACATCCACAGCAGGAAGGTGGAATACAGCCGCGGCTTCAGCACCAGGCTGTCGGCGGCGAGGATATTGACCACCCCGTGCCCCTCGGCGGTCGTCCGCATCAGATCGGCCAATTCGAGCGCAGGCTCGCCGAAGAACGCGTCGCCTCCGTCCGACTCGAGTCGCAGCAGCGCCCGCTGGATGGCGCCGATCGACGGAGCGCTGACGAGCCCGTATTCGGTCGACACGGCCTTGCGCTGTTCGGCGACGAGGTTGAGCAGGGCCCGCAGGTCGCCGAGGTCGAGCAGCAGCAGGCCCCGGTCGTCTGCGAGCCTGAAAACGATGTCGAGCACCCCGGACTGGGTGTCGTTGAGCTCGAGCATGCGCGACAGCAGGGTCGGCCCGATCTCGCTCACCGTCGCCCGCACCGGGTGCCCCAGCTTGCCGTAGAGGTCCCAGAACACGACCGGGTTGCCCTCGCTGGCGTAGTCATCGATCCCGATCTCGTCGATCCGCGCCTGCAGTTTCCCGTTGAGCTCCCCCGGCATCGCCAGGCCGGCCACGTCGCCCTTCACGTCCGCGAGGAACACTGGCACGCCGATGCGCGAAAACTCCTCGGCAAGGGTCATCAGGGTGACGGTCTTGCCGGTACCGGTGGCACCGGCAACGAGTCCGTGGCGGTTGCCGAAGCGGGGCAGCAGGCACACGCGGCCGCCGGTGTCGGGGAGGGCATTGGCGGTGGTGACGGCCTTGCCGATGAGCAGGGGCCGGGCTGCCTGGGGCATGTCCACTTCCTTGGTTGGAGTCGGCCGATTCTATGTCGTAACCTGCACGACCCGCGCAACGCAGCTTCCCATGCCTTTTTTCTCGTCCCCGCTCTCCAGGAACTTTCCCGGGCGGTCGTCCGTCCGATTCGCCCGGACCCTTGCGTCGCTCGCACTCGTCTCGATCGCCTGCACCGCCTTCGACGCCGAGGCGATATCGCGCCGTGACCAGGCTGCGGTCGACGCGCTCGTGGAGCGCATGACGGCGGCGGAAGAGAAGTACCTGGACGCCATGGTGAAGCTCGGCAACGCAGACCCTGCCGGTACGGAACAGGCGAACGAGGCGCTGGAGGACATGGAGGACGTGGTCCAGGCCTGCTCCGAGCAGCGTGGCTGTTCGATGCCCTCGATGATGGTCACCTTCAAGCGCCTGCTGAAGCAGAGCGCCGACGCCGAGGCCGGCGACCTGATCGTGGTCGAGGCCTACGAGCCGGGCCACGGCAACCTGCTCCACGACGTGCCGGAAGCCGCGCGCGCGGCGGCATTGCTGGCTTCGGATGATCGCCACCAGTTCGACCGCATGGTCCGGTACAACCCGGCCGTGCAGGAAGGCATCCGGCGCTGGTTGACCGACATGCGCGACGATCTGATGACCAGCCACGAGAACTACCAGTACATGCGGCACCTGATGTGGCCGCACTACGAGCGCGCCGGGCTGCCCGAGGCGCTGCTGTTCGGCATCATGGCCAAGGAATCCAACGGCCGTGTGCACTCCACCTCGCGTGCGGGCGCTGCCGGCCCGATGCAGTTCATGTACGCCACGGGCAAACGGTTCGGCCTGGGCGAGGACAGCACCGGCTTCGACACCCGCTACGACCCCTACGCCGCGTCCGGGGCAAGCGTCGCCTATCTCAACGAGCGGATGCGCGAGCTCAACAATGACATCGAGATGGCCCTGGCGGCCTACAACGGGGGCGAGGGGCGCGCGCGCCGCATCCACCGCGAGAACCCTGGCCAGAGCTTCTGGAACGAAGGGCTGTACCACCAGTTCCCCCCCGAAACGCGCGACTACGTGCCCATGGTGATCGCAGCCGCGTGGCTGTTCCTGCACCCGGACGAATACGGACTGAGCCTGCCACGCGTCGACGTGAAGCCCACGGCGCTGCGCCTGGAGCAGCCGGCCTCGATCTACCAGCTGACGATCTGTCTGGGCAACCGCGGGGTGCGCGATGGATACATGCGGGCGCTGCGCAACCTCAACCCCCGTTACCAGGCGGATGACGTGATCCCGGCAGGGACGATCCTGTCGGCCACCACCCGCATTGCCGGGCTCTACAGGCGGCACTGCCTGGAGGGTCGGCGGGCCGAGTTGGCGAGGACGCTGGTGGCGAGCGACCCGACCGCGGCCATCGTGCGTGCGGGGGCGGCATCGCCTGCAGGGCCTGCCACCGGGCCCGCTGCTGCCGTGGCGCCACCGCGCCAGACCGGGAGCTACAAGGTGCAGCGCGGCGAGACGATCACATCGATCGCCCGCAAGTTCAACTGCAATGCCCGCGAGCTCGCGGCGGCCAACGGTATCCGGGCGCCACGGTTCACTATTCGCCCGGGGCAGACAATCGAGCTGTCCGGTTGCCGCCTGTAACTGCGAGCGAAGCGACGGCGAGCGCGCCGCGATCAGGCGCTACAGCAGGGTGGCGAGCCGCTCACCCAGCTTGACCGGGCTTTCCGCTCCGAGCCCGCCGGCCAGCTCCGCCACGCCGGGGGGGAGCAGCACGATCACGGTCGAGCCGTAATTGAAGCGCGCCATCTCCTCGAACCGCTCCAGGGTGATGTGCTCGCCGCGGTATTCCTTCGGCGTGATCGTATTGCCGTAGGCGGGGATCTCTTCGCCGCTCCAGACGGTCTCGACCCCCGAGACCAGCAACGCCCCGACCATCACTACCGCCATCGGACCGAAGCTGGTGTCGAAGTGGCAGGCCAGCCGCTCGTTGCGCGCGAACAGCCGCGGCACGTGCTGCACGGCGGCGGGGCCAACGCTGAACAGTCGGCCCGGCACGTGCACGGTGCGCAGCAGCGTCCCCGTCCACGGCATGTGCACCCGGTGGTAGTCCTTCGGCGAGAGGTACACGGTGGCGAACAGCCCCTCGGCGTATGGCGTGGCCGCTTCGGCTTCGCCCAACAGCTCCGCCGCGGTGAAGGATTGCCCCTTGGCCTGGAAGATCCGCCCGCCCTCGATCGGACCGCACTGGCTGACCCGGCCGTCCGCCGGCATCAGCAGTGCGCGCGGGTCGGGGTCCGGCACGCGCACGCCCGGCTTCAGCGCGCGGGTGAAGAAGGCATTGAAGGTGGGATAGGCGGCCGGATCGGACTGCAGCGCCTCCCCGAGGTCGACGCCGAACTTTCGCGTCACCGTATCGATCAGCCAGCGACGGGTCGCGGGATGGTCGGAGTACGCGAGTCGCCGTGCCACCGAGGACAGCAGCCGGTGGGGCAGTACGTACGTCAGCTTGGTGGTCAGGCTCATGCCGGGGCTCCGTCGATCAAGGTGATGCCGCGGCGGTGAGGGCGGCCAGGTCGGCGGCGACCACGTCCGGATCGAACGGTTGCTGCAGTACGCCGGCCATGCGGCCCTGCGGGTCGAGCACGGCCATCGAGGCACTATGGTCGATGGTGTATTCGCCGGCGGGGGCGTCGTCCCCCAGTGGCACCTTCGCGAACACCATGCTCAGCGAGCGCACGAAGTTCTCCAGCGCTGGCAGGTCGGCAGTGGCGGCGAGCGTGTCCGGGTGGAAGGCGTGCGCGTACTCGCCGATGCGGTCGGGGGTGTCGCGCTCCGGGTCGACCGAAATGAACAGCACCCGCGGCCGCCGTGCTTCGGGCAACGACGCCCATTGCTTCTGCGCGCCCGCCAGCCTTGCCAGGGTGGTCGGGCAGACATCGGGGCAATGGGTGAAACCCAGGAACACCAGGGTCCAGTGGCCGTTGAGTTCACCGGGGACCAGCGGCGTTCCGTCGGATTGGCGCAGGCTGAAGTCCGGCAGCTCGCGCGGGGGGTCGAACAGGCGTACCTGCCGGGTCTCCGGCCACGGCGTCGGGGCCGGTTCGCCGAAGTGGCGCTGCGAGAGCCAAAGCCCGAGGCCGGCGGCGACCGCGGCGACGAGCACGATAAGGGTGGTGCGGTTGAACATGCGGGTTCCGCCATGACGACAGGAGCGTGCCGCCATGATAGCGGGCGGTGACGGCTATAATCGGCGGCCTTTCGCTGGAATCCCGCCATGACCGCCGAACAACCTTCCACCGGCCAGGCCGAGCACCGGTTCGATCCGGGGCAGGTCGTGTTCGAGCAGGCTTCCATCATCGACCTGATCCGCTTCGGCGGCAGCCGTTTCGCCGAGGCTGGCCTGGCATTCGGCCACAGCTACGACAACGCGATCGACGAGGCGACCCAACTGGTGTTGCATGCGTTGCACATGCCGCATGACCTGGGACCGGCCTACGGCGCCGCGCGCGTCACCGCGGCGGAGAAGGCACGGGTGCTGGAGCTGTTTGCCAGGCGCGTCAACGAGCGCATCCCGGCAGCCTATCTGTGTGGCGAGGCCTGGTTTGCCGGCCTGAGCTTCAAGTCGGACCCGCGCGCGCTGGTGCCGCGGTCCCCGATCGCCGAGTTGATCGAGGCCGGTTTCGAACCGTGGCTGGGCGGGCGCGAGGTGCGCCGCGCGCTGGACCTGTGCACCGGCTCGGGCTGCATCGCAATTGCGATGGGTCACTACCAGCCGGACTGGGAAGTGGTGGGCGCCGATATCAACGACGAGGCCCTGGCCCTGGCGGCGGAAAACCGCGAGCGCCTGCACGCCTCCAACGTGGAGCTGCGCCAGTCGGACCTGTTCAACGGGCTGTCCGGAGAGGTGTTCGACCTCATCGTTACCAACCCGCCCTATGTGACGCATGCGGAAACCGATGCGTTGCCGCCCGAATACGCGCACGAGCCGGAGCTGGGCCTGCGCGCCGGCGATGACGGGCTCGACCTCGCCCTGAAGATCCTGCGCGACGCGTCCGACCACCTGTCCGAGGACGGCTTGCTGGTCTGCGAAGTAGGCGAAGCCGAGCGTGCGCTGGTGGAGCTGTTGCCGGAGCTGCCGCTGGCGTGGGTGGAATTCCGCGTCGGCCAGATGGGCATCTTCGTGGTGGAGCGCGCCGACCTGGTCGAGCACCACGACCGGATCCAGGCACTCGCCGACGCACGCGGCTGAGCCCGCGACCCACTCCGCGACGGCAGGTATCCATGGCCAGCAACACCTTCGGAAAACTCTTCACGGTGACCACCTTCGGCGAGAGCCACGGCCCTGCCATCGGTTGTGTCGTCGACGGCTGCCCGCCGGGGCTGCCGCTGGAGGCAGGCGATTTTTCCGCCGACCTGGCTCGGCGTGCGACCGGCAAGAGCCGCCATACCTCGGCACGGCACGAGGCGGATGAGGTCGAGATCCTGTCGGGCGTTTACGAGGGCGTGACCACCGGCACGCCGATCGCGCTGCTGGTGCGCAACACCGACGCCCGCAGCAAGGACTACGCCCGCATCACCGCGCAGTTCCGCCCAGGCCATGCCGACTACACCTATTGGCACAAGTACGGCATCCGCGATCCCCGCGGCGGCGGGCGGTCGTCGGCCCGCGAAACCACGATGCGGGTGGCTGCCGGCTGCATCGCCCGCAAATGGCTGGAAGTCCGGCATGGGGTGCGCGTGCGCGGGCATCTCTCGCAGCTCGGGCCGATCACGCCTGCCGGGTTCGATCCGTCGGTGGTCGAGGAGAATCCGTTCTTCTGGCCGCATGCCGCCCAGGTGCCGGAGCTGGAATCCTTCATGGACTCGTTGCGGAAATCCGGTGATTCGGTGGGAGCACGGGTGGACGTGGTGGCTGAAGGCCTTCCCCCTGGCTGGGGCGAGCCGGTGTACGGCAAGCTCGATGGGGAGCTCGCGGCCGCGCTGATGAGCATCAACGCGGTCAAGGGCGTGGAGATCGGCGACGGTTTCGCCAGCATCGCCCAGAAGGGCAGCGAACACCGCGACGACATGTCCGCCGAAGGCTTCGCATCCAACCACGCCGGCGGCGTGCTTGGCGGCATCAGTACCGGCCAGGCACTGCGTTGCTCGGTCGCGTTCAAACCCACCTCCAGCCTCCGGTTGCCGGTCGAGAGCCTCGACGTGCATGGGGCGCCGGTTGAGGTGGTGACCACCGGTCGCCACGATCCGTGCGTGGGTATCCGTGCCACCCCGATATGCGAGGCCATGGTGGCGCTGGTATTGATGGACCAGGCGCTGCGCCATCGCGCCCAGTGCGGGGATGTCGCGCCGGCCACGCCCCGGATCCCAGCGCAACGTCCCTGACCCGGCCTCGGCCCCGAACCTCTTCCAGACTGCGGCCAATGCCGCTTCGCCCCACGAGAACCGCCCATGAGCAAGACCGTCAACGTAGCCGTCGTAGGTGCCACCGGTGCCGTCGGTGAAACCATGCTGAAGATCCTGGCCGAACGCAGCTTTCCCCTCGGCCGCCTGCATGTGCTGGCCAGTGAGCGGTCGGCCGGTGACAAGCTCGATTTCGGCGGCAGGAAACTGGTGGTGGAGTCACTCGAGGGTTTCGATCCCGCCGGCATTGACATCGCGCTGTTCTCCGCAGGCGGTGACGTGTCGCGCGAGCATGCGCCGCGTTTCGCGGCCGCCGGCGCAGTCGTGATCGACAACTCCTCCGCTTTCCGCCAGGACGACGACGTGCCGCTGGTGGTGGCCGAAGTCAACCCGGAAGCGGTACGCAACCGGCCCCGCGGCATCATCGCCAATCCCAACTGCTCCACCATGCAGATGCTGGTGGCGCTGGCACCGATCCACCGCGCGGTGGGGATCGAGCGGATCAACGTGGCGACCTACCAGTCGGTCTCCGGCACCGGACGGCGCGCGCTGGAGGAGCTGGGACGGCAGACCGCCGGCATGCTGAACTTCCAGGAGGCCAAGCCCGAGGTCTACCCGGTGCAGATCGCATTCAATGTCATCCCCCACGGCGGCGACTTCACCGACAACGGCTACACCACCGAAGAGATGAAGCTGGTCTGGGAGACCCGGAAGATCCTGGGCGACGAGACCATCGGCATCAATGCGACGGTGGTACGGGTGCCGGTCTTCTATGGCCACTCCGAGGCGGTGCACATCGAGACGCGCGAGAAGATCTCGGCGGCCGACGCTCGGGCGTTGCTGGAGCAGGCGGCGGGCGTCGAGGTGGTCGATGACCGCGAGGCGGGCGGATACCCGACCCCGGTGACGCACGCGTCGGGCAATGACCCTGTGTACGTGGGCCGCGTTCGCGAGGACATCTCGCACCCGCGAGGACTTTCGCTCTGGGTGGTGTCGGACAACATCCGCAAGGGCGCGGCCCTCAATGCCGTGCAACTGGCCGAACTGGTCGCAGCGGAATGAGCGAGCCAGGCGCGCCCCCGGCGGCCGCGAGGCGCCCGTCTTCCGGCTGCTGGCGCATTGCCGTGGCCTGCGGCGCTCGCTAGAGTCGCCGCCAGGGGAAGCTTCAGGAGCAACGGTGAAACACTACATGCGTACGGCACTCGCGGCGGCACTGGCCTTGGCCAGTGGGTCGGCGGCTGCGCTGGGGCTGGGGCAGATCGAGTTGAAGTCACGCCTCGGGCAACCGCTCGTGGCGGAGATCCCGATCGTCTCCGAAGATCCGTCCGAGCTGGAGCAGCTGCGCGCCGGGCTGGCATCGCCGGCCACGTTTGCCCGCATCGGCCTGCAGCCGCCGGAAGGGGTGGTGGCGAACCTGTCTTTCACCCAGGCACTCGACAACCGGGGCAATCCGGTCATCCGCGTCACCAGCAGCGAGCCGATCCAGCAGCCCCTGCTCACCTTCCTGATCGAGGTGGACTGGGGGCAGGGCCGGCTGGTGAGGGAGTATTCGGCGCTCCTCGATACGCCCACCACGGTCTCGGCGCCGGCGCAGCCGCCGGTAGAGGCCCCGGTGGTCTCGGCGCCGAACACCATCGTTCGCGATCCGCAGCCGGAGCCGGAGCCATTGGCGGAGGAGGGGGCTGGGGCGGATGCCGCGGCACCGGATGGCGACTCGGCGATTGCGCCGGAACCGCCGCCGCCCGCCGCTGCACCGGTGCCGGCACCGGCACCGGCAGGTCGTCCCGACCGCTACGGCGCCGTCCAGGCGGGGGAAACCCTGTCGGCGATCGCGGCCACCCTGGATTTCGATGCCAACCTCGACCAGGCCATGATCGCGCTGCTCAACGCGAATCCCGACGCCTTCATCGATGGCAACGTCAACCTGCTCAAGCAGGGCGTCGTCCTGCGCATTCCGGAGCAGGCCGAGGTCCAGGCAATCGAAGCCGCCCGCGCGATGGCGCAGGTGCGCGAACAGACCCGCACGTGGCGCGAGGCGCGTCAGCCGGTGCCGCAGCCGGCACTTCCCGACGCGCCGGCCCCCGACGCCGTGGCAGGCGAAACATCCGCGTCCCCGGCCGGAGCCGGGGCATCCGCCGCCGAAGGCCGGCTTGAAATCGTTCCCCCCGGTGCCAGCCAGGCCACCGAGGCGGGGGCACAGTCCGGCATCGACGCCGGAGGCGAGGGAGACATGGTGCGACAGGAGCTGCAGCAGACGCGCGAGACACTGGCCGCGCGCGACGCCGAGCTGGAAGAGATGAAGGGCCGCGTGGCCGAGCTGGAAGCCCTGCAGGCCGACCAGCAGAAGCTGCTGGAGATGCGCGACAACGAACTTGCCGCCGTACAGCAGAACCTGTCCACGGATCCGGCAGTGAATGATGCGGCGCGTGCTGCAGGCGGGCCATGGCTGGTCGGCGGGATCCTGCTGGTGGTGCTTGCGCTGCTGGGTGGCTGGTTCCTGCGTCGTCGCTCGGCCGCACGCGCGCCGGTTTTCCGCGCTCCGGATCCGGCGCGTCGGGAATCCCCGCTGGCTGCAGCGTTTCCGGACCATGGGGCCAAGGCACCGGCACCGGTGAACGAGCAAGCCGCGGCGGGGCAACCGGCGCAGCCGGTCCAGCAAGCGCATGTTGTCCATGACCGGCCGGGTGTCGGCCGCGGCGACACGCCGCAGGCCGCAGCAGCGGCTCAGTCGGCTCGGGATGAAACGCACGACGCCCACGCCGGGGAAAGTCGGCAGCCGGCGGCTCCTGCAGCGCCAGCCTGGCATGCCGGTGCCGGTGCCGGTGCCGGCGTCTCGGGCACCGCCATGGACGACGACGCGGGTGGCAAGGCTCGTCCGGAACCGGCCGCAGCCGCGGAGATGCCGGCTGATCAGGAGGCGCCAGGCTCGGAACGCCTGGAGCTTGCCCGTGCCTACCTGGACCTGGGCGACCACGAAAGCGCACGGCAGTTGCTCGGCGAGGTGGTCGTGCACGGTGCCCCGGCGGACCGCCAGCAGGCGGAGCGGATGCTGCGGGATATCGGATAAGCCCATGGATCCCGCTTCAACCACCCCCGGCCGCTTTGCGCTGGGGGTTGAATACGATGGCGGTGGGTTTTCGGGCTGGCAGCGGCTGAACAAGGCAGGAGAGCCGGAACGGCGAGGGGAGCCGACCGTGCAGGCGGCCCTCGAGCAAGCGCTGTCGTTCGTGGCCGGTGCCGCGGTTGAGGTGGTCTGCGCCGGGCGCACCGACGCCGGTGTCCATGCCTCGTGTCAGGTCGTTCATTTCGACGGCCCCCGTCAACGCGACCCCAGGGGCTGGGTGTTGGGTACCACCAGCCGCTTGCCCCCTGCGGTGTGCGTGCGCTGGTGCGTTCCGGTTGGCGCTGATTTCCACGCCCGTTTCTCGGCACGGGCGCGACGCTACCGGTACTCGATCCTCAACCGCCCGGTGCGGCCGGCGCTGCAGCGGCAGTACCTGAGCTGGGAGCGGCGTCCCCTGGATGCCACGGCGATGCACCAGGCGGCGCAGGCACTGGTGGGCGAGCATGACTTCTCGGCCTTCCGCACCGTGCACTGCCAGGCGCCACATCCGCGCCGGGATCTCCAGTCGATTTCGGTCCAGCGCAACGGCGACGTGGTACAGGTGGAGGTCCAGGCCAACGCCTTCCTGCACCACATGGTCCGCAACATCGTCGGCAGCCTGCTGATGGTGGGGCGAGGCGAGAAGCCGCCGGAGTGGGTGGGCCAGGTGCTGGCCGGCAGGGACCGCACCCTGGCGGGTCCGACCGCGCCGTCGGCGGGTCTGGTATTCCTGGGACCGCGCTACCCTGCACAATGGGGACTCCCCCAAGAGGTCACGCTGTGAGCCGCACCCTTTTCCGCACCCGCATCAAGTTCTGTGGCTTCACGCGTCCCGGCGACGTACGCCTGGCGTGTGAGCTGGGGGCGGACGCGATCGGCTTCGTCTTCGCAGGCGACAGCCCCCGCCGCATCCAACCAGAAGAAGCACGGGCGATGAGGCATGCGCTGGCACCGCTGGTCGATGCCGTCGCGCTGTTCATGGACAACCGCGCCGACACCGTAAAAGAGGTCGTGCGCTACGTCCGGCCCAGCCTGCTGCAGTTCCACGGCAGCGAAGATGACGCTTTCTGCCGTGGCTTCGGCGTGCCGTACATCAAGGCCATTCCGATGGGCAGCGAGATCACCCGCCAGCACCCTGCCGCGCTCCAGACGCTGTACCCCGGCGCGGCCGGTTTCCTGTTCGACAGCCACTCCTCCGGGGGCCCCGGTGGAAGCGGGCGTACCTTCGACTGGCGAAAGATTCCCAGCGGCGTGCAGAAGCCCTTCATGCTGGCCGGCGGTCTTTCCAGTGCCAATGTCTTCGACGCCATCATCGGCACGCTGCCCTGGGCCGTCGACGTCTCCAGTGGCATCGAGAGCGAGCCGGGCATCAAGGATGGCGACAAGATGCGCGCCTTCGTCGAAGAAGTCCGGCGCGCCGATTGCCACGTGCTCGATTGAGCACTCCCGCCCCATACATCCTCCGCAGCCGGCTGTCCGGGTGCGTCTCCGCGGATTTTCCGACATGCCTCCAGCCCCGACCATCGACTACCACTCTCTTCCGGACGCGTCCGGGCACTTTGGCCGCTTCGGAGGCCGCTTCGTCGCCGAAACCCTGATCGGCCCCCTGCAGGAACTCGCAGCGGCCTACGACGAGGCGCGGGTGGATCCCGGATTCATCAGCGCCTACGAGCGCGACCTCGCGCACTACGTGGGCCGTCCGAGTCCGATCTACCACGCAGAGCGGCTGAGCGAGGAGGTGGGCGGCGCGCGCATCCTGCTCAAGCGGGAAGACCTGAACCACACCGGCGCGCACAAGATCAACAACACCATCGGCCAGGCCCTGCTGGCCAGCAGGATGGGCAAGACCCGGATCATCGCCGAGACCGGCGCCGGCCAGCACGGCGTGGCTTCGGCGACGGTCGCGGCGAGGCTGGGGCTGGAGTGCGTGGTCTACATGGGCGCGACCGACATCGAGCGCCAGAAGATCAACGTCTACCGCATGCAGTTGCTGGGCGCGAAGGTGGTGCCGGTCACCAGCGGTTCGGCGACGCTGAAGGATGCGCTCAACGAAGCGATGCGGGACTGGGTGACCAACGTCGATGACACCTTCTACATCATTGGCACGGTGGCGGGGCCCGACCCGTACCCCCGCATGGTGCGCGACTTCAATGCCGTGGTCGGCCGGGAGGCGCGCGAGCAGATGCTGGCCGAGTACGGCTGCCTGCCGGACGTGGTGACCGCCTGCGTCGGCGGCGGAAGCAATGCGATCGGCATCTTCCACGCCTTCCTCAACGACGCCGGCGTACGCATCGTCGGCGCCGAGGCGGCGGGCGAGGGGGTCGGCACCGGGCGCCATGCCGCGTCGCTTGCGGCCGGGCGCCCCGGGGTCCTGCATGGCAACCGCACCTACGTGTTGTGCGACGACGACGGCCAGATCATCGAGACCCACTCGGTCTCCGCCGGCCTGGACTACCCTGGGGTCGGGCCCGAACACGCCTATCTGAAGGACACCGGCCGCGCCGAGTACGTCGGGGTTACCGATGACGAAGCGCTGACTGCTTTCCACCAGCTGGCGCGGACCGAGGGCATCCTCGCCGCGCTCGAATCCAGCCACGCGCTGGCGCAGGCCACAAAGCTGGCGGCGGGGATGCCGCGCGACGCCATCGTGCTGTGCAACCTGTCCGGGCGCGGCGACAAGGATGTGCACACGATCGCCGCCCGCGAGGGCATCGACTTCGAAGGGGCGCCATGAACCGGATCGACGCGCGTTTCGCCGAACTCGCCGCCCGCGGCCGCAAGGCGCTGGTGCCGTTCATCACGGCTGGCGACCCCTCGCTGGATGCGACCGTGCCGGTGATGCATGCGTTGGCGGCGGCGGGCGCCGACGTGATCGAGCTCGGCGTCCCGTTCTCCGATCCGATGGCCGACGGCCCCACCATCCAGCGCAGCTCCGAACGCGCCCTGGCTGCGGGTGCGAGCCTGGACTGGGTGTTCGAGACGGTCAGGCGCTTCCGCGAGACCGACCAGGCCACGCCGGTCGTCCTGATGGGATATCTCAACCCGGTCGAGATTCGCGGCGCGGACCGCTACGCACGGCAAGCAGTGGCAGCCGGCATCGACGGGACCCTCCTGGTCGATCTGCCGCCGGAAGAGGCGCAGGAGTTCCGGGATGGATTCACTCCCCATGGACTCGCGCTGGTGCTGCTGGCGGCACCCACGACATCACCCGATCGCATCGCCAGCCTTTGCGCGCAGGCGTCCGGCTACCTCTACTACGTCAGCTATTCCGGCGTGACCGGGGCGGATCACCTGGACACCGGCAGCGCCAATGACCGGTTGAAGCTGGTCCGCGAGCACAGCCGGGTGCCGGTGGTGGCGGGATTCGGGATCAAGGACGCCGCCAGCGCCGTGGCCATGGCACGCGGGGCCAATGGCGTCGTGGTGGGCAGCGCGCTGGTGTCGGCAATCGCCGGCAGCGCGGATCCCGACCAGGCCGCCAGCCGCGCCCGCGCCTTTCTGGAACCCTTGCGCAGCGGACTCGACGGCCTCCCCGCGGCCTGAGCGAGGCGCTGCGTTAAACTGTCCGGCAGCCGGAGCCGCCCCGCACAGGGCGGCTCCGTACCCTTCCGCACCACGGGAACCCGCATCGCATGTCCTGGCTCAAGAAACTCATGCCGTCCGGCATCCGCACCGACAACGCGAGCGCCAAGCGGCGTAGCGTGCCCGAGGGGCTCTGGGAGAAGTGCGACCGTTGCGGCGCGGTGCTGTACCGGCCCGAGCTCGAAGAGAACCTCGAGGTATGCCCCAAGTGCGGGCATCACCGCGCGATCCGCGCCCGCGTCCGTCTGATGGCCCTGCTGGACGAAGGCAGCACCAGCGAAATCGGTGCGACCCTCGGCCCGACCGACGTCCTCAAGTTCCGCGACCAGAAGAAGTACTCCGACCGCATCCGGGCCGCACAGAAGTCCACCGGCGAGCGCGACGCGCTGATCGCCCTGAAGGGCACGCTGAAGCAGCATCCGCTGGTGGCATGCGCATTCGACTTCGCCTACATGGGCGGCTCGATGGGCTCGGTGGTGGGCGAGCGTTTCGCATTGGCCGCCGAAGCCGCCCTGGAGGCGCGCTGTCCGATGGTCTGCTTCACCGCCACCGGCGGTGCGCGCATGCAGGAGAGCCTGTTCTCGTTGATGCAGATGGCCAAGACCTCCGCCGCCTTGGGTCGCCTGCGCGCGGCGGGGCTGCCTTACATCGCGGTGATGACCCATCCGACCACGGGTGGCGTGTCGGCCTCGCTGGCGATGCTGGGCGACATCAACATTGCCGAGCCGGAGGCGCTGATCGGTTTCGCCGGCCCCAGGGTGATCGAGCAGACCGTGCGCGAGACGTTGCCCGAAGGCTTCCAGCGCAGCGAGTTCCTGCTTGAACATGGCGCCATCGACCAGATCTGCGACCGGCGCGAGATGCGCGACCGCCTCGCCGCCCTGCTGGCGTTGCTCATGAAGCAGCCACGCCCCGAAGACGACGCCGACGCCGCTGCCTGAGGCGCGCCGTCCCATGCACAGAGAGCTTCAATGACACGCAAGTATTTCGGTACCGACGGCATCCGTGGCCGGGTCGGGCAGGGGCCCATTTCAGCCGACTTCGTCCTGCGCCTCGGCAACGCGTACGGGCACTCGCTCCCCCATCGCGGCTGGCGCAAGCCGGTGGTGATCATCGGCAAGGACACCCGGATCTCCAACTACATGTTCGAGGCCGCCCTGGAGGCGGGCCTGGTCGCCGCGGGCGTCGACGTGCAGCTGATGGGCCCGATGCCAACGCCGGCGGTGGCCCACCTCACACGTTCGATGCGTGCCGACGGTGGCATCGTGATCTCCGCATCGCACAACCCGCACTTCGACAACGGCATCAAGTTCTTCTCGGCGATGGGCGAGAAGCTCGACGACGCCACCGAGCTGGCGATCGAAGCGGCGCTGGAGCAACCCTTCCGCACCGTGCCCTCCGAGCAGCTGGGCAAGGCGGTGCGCGCGCGTGACGCCGTGGGACGCTACGTGGAGGCGTGCAAGAACTCGGTGCCGCGCGGCTTCGACCTGGGCGGCATGCGGATCGCCATGGACTGCGCGAACGGCGCGACCTACCAGCTCGGCCCGATGGTGCTGCGCGAGCTGGGGGCCCAGGTCGACGCCATCGGTGTCGAGCCCAACGGCCTCAATATCAACGACGGGGTGGGCTCGACCCATCCGGAAGCACTGGCCCGGCGGCTTCGCGACACCGGCGCCGACCTCGGCATCGCCTTTGATGGCGACGGCGACCGGGTCATGTTCATCGATGACCAGGGTGAGGTGCGCGACGGCGATGACCTGCTGTACGTGCTTGCCTGCGACTGGCACCGCAGTGGCCGGCTGCAAGGGCCGGTGGTCGGTACGGTGATGACCAACTTCGGCCTCGAGCAGGCTTTCGGCGATCGCGGCATCGGGTTCATCCGGGCGAAGGTCGGGGATCGGCACGTCCACCAGCAGCTCCACAAGCATGGCGGTGTGCTGGGCGGCGAGGCGTCCGGCCACCTCCTGTGCCTGGACCGCAGTGGCACCGGTGATGGCATCGTCAGTGCCCTGCAGGTGCTGGAAGTCCTGCATCGCAGCGGCACCAGCCTGCGCGAAGCCCTGAAGGGTCTGCATCGCGTGCCACAGCGCACGGTCAATGTCCGATTCCCCAGCGGGGCACGTCCGGCGGAAGCCGATTCGGTGAAGGCCGCGCTGGCGGAGGCCGAGGCGGCCGTGGCGGGGCGGGGCAGGGCATTCCTGCGGCCGTCCGGCACCGAGCCGGTGATCCGGGTGACGGTCGAGGCGGACGATGCCGCGCTCGTCCAGTCCACCCTCGAACGTCTTTCCGCCGCGGTCGAATCCGCCGCACGCTGAGCAACCCCGGAATCTGCAGACATGACTTCCCCCTCCATCCCCACGCTGGACATCCGCCGCTTCGACGATGCCGGCACCCGACCGGATTTCGTCGACGAACTTGGCGCCGCCTATCGCGAGTGGGGCTTCGCCGGCATCCGTGGCCATGGCATACCGAAGGCACGGATCGACGAAGCGTATGACATCTTCCGCCGCTTCTTCGCGCTTCCGGAGGAAGTGAAGCGCAAGTACCACGTCGCCGACGGCGGCGGTGCCCGCGGCTATACGCCTTTCGGCGTGGAAACCGCGAAGGGCGCCACGCACTACGACCTCAAGGAGTTCTGGCACGTCGGCCGCGAGATCCCGCGGGACTCCGCCAATGCTGCGGTCATGCCGCCGAACCTGTGGCCGTCGGAGATCCCCGGGTTTCGCGAGGTCGCCTACGGGCTGTACCAGTCGCTCGACGAGCTCGGCTCCCGGGTGCTGTCGGCCCTGGCGCTGCACATCGGCCTTCCGGCGGACTGGTTCATCGACAAGACCGATTGCGGCAACTCGATCCTGCGCCCGATCCACTACCCGCCGATCACCGCGCCCGAGGTGCCCAACGAACGGGCGGGCGCGCACGAGGACATCAACCTCATCACCCTGTTGGTGGGTGCGAGCGCGGCCGGCCTGGAAGTGCTTTCACGCAAGGGCGAGTGGGTGCCGTTCACCGCCGACGAGGACACCATCGTCGTCAACATCGGCGACATGCTCCAGCGCCTGACGAACCACGTGTACCCCTCGACGACCCACCGCGTGGTCAATCCGAAGGGGGAGGGCGCGCGGCAGCCCCGGTACTCCACGCCGTTCTTCCTCCATCCCAATCCGGACTTCGTGATCGACGTGTTGCCGTCGACGGTGACGCCGGACAACCCCAGCCGCTATCCGGAGCCGATCACCGCGCAGGACTACCTGGACGAGCGGCTGAGGGAGATCAAGCTGAAATAGGCGGTCGGGCTGCAGTTCAGTCCGACACGTCGATCCCAGCCCGGAGCAGCGCGGTCCGCCACGCCGAGAGCCTGGTCGCGAAAGACACCGAAGCATTGGCGGGGCTGGTGGATGGCAGCCGCTGCAGCTCGAGTCCATGCCCGGGCAGCACAGGGGCGACGAACCGCTGGAAGGTGGCTTCCGCCTTCGCTCCGTTGAACAGGACGTGGCCGATGCCCGGATGCGACCGCAGGAAGGCGCCGAAGTCGTTCGTGAGCGCGGTGGAGTCGATGATCGCGCTGTCCAGGCTGCCTTCGCGCTCGCAGCTCGCCAGTACGTCCCATAGTGCGATACCTGCCTCGCAAAGGCGGCCGCACCGGTCCTGATACGCCAGCGCCGGGCTGGCGCCCAGCAGCGTGCCCATGATTGGCCAGAACAGGTTGCGCGGGTGGGCGTAGTACTGGCCGGCCTGGAGCGAGCGGATGCCGGGCATGCTGCCCAGCACCAGCACGCGGGCATCAGGGCGGGCGATGGGCGGGAAACTCTGGATCATGTCGGTGGAAAACGGGCGATTGAAGGGGAAGGTCCGTGGCAGCCCTGGTCGCCCGCTGCGGTAGAATCAGCAGTTTCCAATACGGGGCAAAGGCCATGGGGCGTCGCAGGATCGTAGCCGGGAACTGGAAGCTGCACGGTGATCGCGGATTCGCCAACCAGTTGCTCGATGCCGTTGTCGCGGCCCCTGCGCCGGACGGGGTGGAGCGCATCATCCTGCCGCCGCTGCCTTATCTGGGGGAGCTGGTAGCCCGCTACGGAACCCGGGGCCTCGAGTTCGGCTCCCAGGACGTGAGTGCCCGCGAGAAAGGCGCCTACACCGGCGAGGTGTCGGCGGCGATGCTGGTCGATGTCGGGGCGCGCTATGGCCTGGTGGGCCATTCCGAGCGACGCCAGCACCATGGCGAGAGCAGCGATGTCGTGGCTGCGAAGTACCTTGCGGCCAAGGCGGCCGGACTGGTGCCTATCCTCTGCGTCGGCGAGAGCCTGCGCGAGCGACAGGACGGCCAGACCGAGTGGCGTCTGGAAGAGCAGTTGGGCCCGCTGCTGAGGGCCGGCGTGGAAGTCTTCGACGGCGCGATCATCGCCTACGAGCCGGTCTGGGCCATCGGGACCGGAAAGACCGCCAGCCCGGAGGTCGCCCAGGAAGTACATGCGTTCATCCGTAGCGAAATCGCCGCGCACGATGCTAGAATCGCTGGCTCGCTGCCGATCCTTTATGGCGGTAGCGTGAAGGCCGACAACGCTTCGACGCTGTTTTCGCAGCCCGACGTGGATGGCGGCCTGATCGGCGGGGCCTCGCTGGTGGCCGCCGATTTCAACGCCATCGCAGCCGCGGCGGCGTCCTGAGCGGTTCCGGGCACAGTTCCAGGCCGTACCACTAACGGGTTTCTATCGATGCTGTTGTTCCTCAACGTCATCTATGTGCTGGTCGCCATCGCGATGGTCGCGCTGATCCTCATGCAGCGCGGCGCCGGTGCGCAGGCCGGCTCCGGTTTCGGCGGCGGCGCCTCCGCGACCGTCTTCGGCTCCCGTGGTGCGTCCAGCTTCCTGAGCAATGCCACCAAGTGGCTTGCCATCCTGTTCTTCGCCATCAGCCTGTTCATGGCATGGCAGGCCACCCGCGCCGTTGCCGCTCCGGAAGCGGCGCAGGGCCTTGGCGTCATGTCGCAGGTGCCGGTGGCCCCGGCAGCGCCGGAAGGCTCCTCCGCGGTGCCGGTCGCGCCCGAAGTGACGCAGCCCGCTGCTGTCGACAGCACCGTGCCATCGGCTCCCGTGGAGGAACCGACACAATCGGCACCGACAGACCCTGCTAACCAGTAGGTCAACGCGATACAATTAGCGTCAAACGCCCTGCATGGATGCAGGGTGTTCGGTCAGGACGACCGGAAACAGGCAACATCGCTGGATCATGTGCCCAGGTGGCGGAATTGGTAGACGCACTACCTTGAGGTGGTAGCGGCTTAGGTCGTGGGGGTTCGAGTCCCCCCTTGGGCACCACTCCAGCAACGTAACAACACGACGGCCCCCTGTGCCGAAGCACGGCACCGGTGGTGCCCCGAGCCAAGGCCGCGTCCGCGCGGCATAGCCGAGAGAACACGCGTGCTGGCCGAATACCTGCCGACCCTGATGTTCCTGATCGTCGCCAGCGTCATTGGCGTCGCCCTGCTGGTGGTGGGTAATGCGCTTGGTCCGCGCCGGCCGAGCGCGGAAAAGCTCTCGCCGTACGAATGCGGGTTCACCCCTTTCGAAGACGCACGCATGCAGTTCGACGTGCGCTACTACCTCATTGCCATCCAGTTCATCATCTTCGACCTGGAAATCATCTTCATCGTGCCCTGGGCAACGGTCTTCCGTGACCTCGGCGTGGTCGGCCTGATCGAGATGGGCATCTTCGCGAGCATGCTGCTGCTCGGCTTCATCTACGTATGGAAGAAGGGAGCACTCGAATGGGAGTGAACCAGACCCCGACGCTGGGCGACCGCGTCGCCGGGCTCATGCACAACCCGCTTCCGGAAGGTCGCCTCGACGACATCCTGTTGCCGGAGGGCGAGAACCCGCTGCTGAAGCAGGGTTTCGTCACCACCAACCTCGACACCCTGTGGAACTGGGCGCGCACCGGTTCGATGTGGCCGATGACGTTCGGCCTTGCCTGCTGCGCCGTCGAGATGATGCACGCGGGCGCCTCGCGCCTCGATCTTGACCGCTACGGCGTCGTGTTCCGTCCGTCGCCGCGCCAGTCCGACGTGATGATCGTCGCCGGCACCCTGGTCAACAAGATGGCGCCGGCGCTGCGCAAGGTCTACGACCAGATGCCCGACCCGAAGTGGGTGATCTCCATGGGCAGCTGCGCCAATGGCGGCGGTTACTACCACTACTCGTACTCCGTCGTGCGCGGCTGTGATCGCATCGTGCCGGTCGATATCTACGTGCCTGGCTGTCCGCCGACCGCCGAGGCGCTGGTGTACGGCATCCTCCAGTTGCAGAAGAAGATCCGTCGCGGCACCAACTTCGGCGAAAACCGGCAGGGCGTGCGGTGATGAGCGAGAACACCGTTCAGGACGGCGGGGTCCAGTTCCCGGACCAGCTGCGCGCCCGCTTCCCCGATGCCCTCGTCAGCGTGGCCGAACCGCGTGGCGAGGTGACCATTGATGTCGACCCGGCCGACTGGCTCCCGGCAGCCCAGTCGCTGCGCGACGAACTGGGGTTCGACCAGCTGATGGACATCAGTGGTGTCGACTACCTCAGCTACGGCGCGGACGAGTGGGATACCGCCGTGTCCTCCGAAGGTTACTCGCGTGGGGTCGAGGGCAAGGGTGCCGGCCGCTTCCTCTGGGGCGAGGCGCCCAATGGCGCGGCCGATCCGCCGCAGCGCCGCTTCGCCACCGTGGCGCACCTGCTGTCCGTCCAGTACAACCGTCGTGTGCGGCTGCGCGTGTTCGCGCCCGACGACGATCTTCCCGTCGTCTCGTCCCTGACTTCGGTCTGGCCGGTGGCCAACTGGTTCGAGCGCGAGGCCTTCGACCTGTTCGGCATCATCTTCGAGGGTCACCCGGACCTGCGTCGCATCCTCACGGACTACGGTTTCGTCGGCCATCCTTTCCGCAAGGACTTCCCGCTCATCGGCAACGTCGAGGTGCGGTACGACGCGGAGCGCGAGCGCGTGGTCTACGAGCCGGTGTCGATCGATCCCCGCGTGCTTGTGCCGCGCGTGATCCGTGACGACGCGCGCTACGAAACCTCCGCGGGCGAGAGCGCCGGCAGGAGGGAGGCCAAGCCATGAATACGTCTGTCGAGAATCCCTTCGGCGGCCCGGTGGTGGATGGATCCAGTGCCGGCCATGCCGAGATCCGCAACTACACGATGAACTTCGGCCCCCAGCATCCGGCGGCGCACGGCGTGCTGCGCCTGATCCTGGAGATGGACGGCGAAGTGGTACAGCGCGCCGATCCGCATATCGGGCTGTTGCATCGCGGCACCGAGAAGCTCGCGGAGTCCAAGCCGTTCAACCAGTCGGTTCCTTACATGGACCGGCTGGATTACGTGTCGATGATGTGCAACGAGCACGCCTACGTGCGTGCCATCGAGACGCTCGTCGGTGTCGACGCGCCGGAGCGCGCGCAATACATCCGCACGATGTTCGACGAGGTCACGCGCCTGCTCAACCACTTGATGTGGTTGGGTTCGAACGCCCTCGACCTCGGTGCGATGGCGGTGTTCCTGTACGCGTTCCGCGAGCGCGAAGAGCTGATGGACTGCTACGAAGCAGTCTCCGGTGCGCGCATGCACGCCGCCTACTATCGTCCGGGCGGCGTCTATCGCGACCTGCCGGACCACATGTTGAAGTACAAGGAGTCCCCCTGGCGCAAGGGCAAGGACCTCAAGCGCTTCAACGAGTGGCGCGAGGGCTCGCTGCTCGATTACCTGGACGCTTTCGCGGATGACTTCCCGCGCCGCGTCGACGAGTACGAGACCCTGCTGACCGACAACCGCATCTGGAAGCAACGCACGGTCGGCGTGGGCGTGATCAGTCCCGAGAAGGCGCTGGCCTGGGGCATGACCGGCCCGATGCTGCGCGGCTCCGGCGTCGAGTGGGACCTGCGCAAGAAGCAGCCCTACGCCAAGTATGCGGAAGTCGATTTCGACATCCCGGTTGGCGTGAATGGTGACTGCTACGACCGCTACCTGGTCCGCGTCGCCGAGATGCGCGAGTCGACCCGCATCATCAAGCAGTGCGTGAAGTGGCTGAAGGCGAATCCCGGGCCGGTGATGACCGACAGCTTCAAGTTGCGTCAGCCGTCGCGCGAGGAGATGAAGGAGTCGATGGAAGCCATGATCCATCACTTCAAGTTCTTCACCGAGGGCTACTGCGTCCCGGCGGGCGAGACCTACTGCGCGGTCGAGGCGCCCAAGGGCGAATTCGGCTGCTACCTGGTGTCCGACGGCGCCAACAAGCCGTTTCGCTGCAAGTTGCGCGCACCGGGCTTCGCCCACCTCTCGTCGATGGACGAGATCGTGAAGGGCCACATGCTGGCGGACGTGGTGGCCATGATCGGCACCTACGACGTCGTGTTCGGCGAGATCGACCGCTAGCGCGGCGATCGCTGAGGATCTACCCAAGAATGAAAGCGACCGGAAATTTCGAGGCCTGCCGACACGTCGACCCGCTGGTGGCGTTGTCCGACAAGACGCGTGCCCACATCGACCACTGGGTGGCCAAGTTCCCGCCGGACCGCAAGCGTTCGGCGGTGCTGCAGGGCCTGCACGCGGCACAGGAGCAGAACGGTGGGTGGCTGAGCGACGAGATCATCGCCGCCGTCGCCAAGTACCTGTCGCTCCCGCCGGTCTGGGCGTACGAGGTCGCCACCTTCTACTCGATGTTCGAGCTGGAGCCGGTCGGCCGGCATAACGTCGCCTTCTGCACCAACATCAGCTGCTGGCTCAACGGCGGCGAAGAAATGGTGGCCCACGCGGAGAAGAAGCTGGGCTGCAAGGTCGGAGAATCCAGCGCCGACGGCCGGGTATTCCTCAAGCGCGAGGAAGAGTGCCTGGCGGCGTGCTGTGGCGCGCCGGTGGTGGTGATCAACGGCCACTACCACGAGAACCTCGACAAGGCGAAGGTCGACGAACTGCTGGACGGGTTGGAGTAGGGCATGGCGCACGACGATTCGCACCACGACTACAGCAAGGGCTACGGCCCGGTGGGACCTGCACCGCAGGAGCACAACGTCGTCTACACGACGCTGCACTTCGACACCCCGTGGTCGTACGACAACTACCTCAAGACCGGCGGCTACAGTGCCTGGCGCAGGATCCTCGAAGAGAAGATCGCGCCGGCCAACGTCGTGGAGATGGTCAAGCAGTCCGGCCTGCGTGGACGTGGTGGCGCGGGTTTTCCGACCGGCCTGAAGTGGAGCTTCATGCCCAAGGGCAGCGGCACCCAGAAGTACATCCTGTGCAACTCCGACGAGTCCGAGCCGGGCACGGCCAAGGATCGCGACATCCTGCGCTTCAATCCGCACGCCGTCGTGGAGGGCATGGCGATCGCCTGCTACGCGACCGGCTCCACGGTGGCCTACAACTACCTGCGCGGTGAGTTCCATCACGAGCCTTTCGAGCATTTCGAGCAGGCGCTGAAGGAAGCGTACGACAACGGCTGGCTGGGCAAGAACGTGCTTGGCAGCGGCGTTGACGTCGACATCCACGGCGTCCTCGGCGCCGGTGCCTACATCTGTGGCGAGGAAACCGCGCTGATGGAGTCGCTGGAAGGCAAGAAGGGCCAGCCGCGCTTCAAGCCGCCGTTCCCGGCCAACTTCGGCCTGTACGGCAAGCCGACCACCATCAACAACACCGAGACCTATGCCTCGGTGCCGGCGATCGTGCGCAACGGCGCCGAATGGTTCCTCAACCTGGGCAAGCCCAACAACGGCGGAGCCAAGGTGTTCTCGGTCTCCGGCCACGTGGCGCGCCCTGGCAACTACGAGATCCGCCTGGGCACCCCGTTCTCCGAGTTGCTGGAGATGGCCGGCGGCATGCGCCCCGGACGCACGATCAAGGCGGTGATCCCGGGTGGATCGTCCATGCCGGTGCTGCCGGGCGAGACCATGATGGGCCTGACGATGGACTACGACGCGTTGCAGAAGGCCGGCTCCGGCCTCGGCTCCGGCGCGGTCATCGTGATGGACGACACCGCCTGCATGGTGCGCGCCTGCCAGCGCATCGCCCGCTTCTACTTCAAGGAAAGCTGCGGCCAGTGCACGCCGTGCCGTGAGGGCACCGGCTGGATGTATCGCATGGTCAGCCGCATCGCCGAGATGAAGGCGAGCCTCGCCGACCTCGAGATGCTGCGGACCGCGGCCGGCCAGATCGAAGGCCACACCATCTGTGCGTTCGGAGAGGCCGCGGCCTGGCCGATGCAGGGCTTCATCCGCCACTTCCGGCACGAATTCGAATACGCGATCACGAACAAGCGCTTCCTCGTCGATGACCAGGCGGCGGGCAAGGTGGAGAAGGCCGCATGAGTGCGCAGCCGAGCAACCCGAACGTGCCGCCGGACCACGTCACCATCGAGATCGATGGCGTCGAGATGTACGCGCCGAAGGGTTCGATGATCATCCAAGCGGCCGACAAGGCCGGGATCCCGGTGCCGCGTTTCTGTTACCACGACAAGCTGAGCATCGCGGCGAACTGCCGCATGTGCCTGGTCGACGTGGAGAAGATGGGCAAGCCGGCACCGGCCTGCGCGACGCCGGTGATGGACGGCATGAAGGTGTCGACCCGCTCCGAGAAGACGCTGGGCGCCCAGCGCAACGTGATGGAGTTCCTGCTCATCAACCATCCGCTCGACTGCCCGGTGTGCGACCAGGGCGGCGAGTGCGAGCTGCAGGACCTGTCGATGGGCTATGGCCGGTCGGTCAGCCGTTTCGCCGAACGCAAGCGCGTGGTGCCCGACGAGGACATCGGTCCGCTGGTGGCGACCGAGATGACGCGTTGCATCCATTGCACGCGTTGCGTCCGGTTCACCGCCGAGATCGCGGGTACCTACGAGCTGGGTGGCATGTCGCGCGGCGAAAACCTGCAGATCGGCACCTATGACGGCAAGCCATTGACGACGGAGCTTTCCGGCAACGTCATCGACGTCTGTCCGGTGGGTGCGCTGACCAACAAGCCGTTCCAGTTCCGTGCGCGGGCATGGGAGATGCTCGCGCGGGAATCGCTGGGCTACCACGACGCCCTCGGTAGCAACCTCTTCCTGCACGTCCGCCGGGGCGAGGTGATGCGTGCTGTCCCGCGCGACAACGACGCCGTCAACGAGTGCTGGCTGTCCGATCGCGACCGCTACTCGCATCTGGGCATGTACGCTGCCGACCGCGCCTCGGTCCCGATGGTGAAGGACGGCGGCGAATGGCGTGAAACGAGCTGGGAGGAGGCGCTGGCCAAGGCCATCGCGATCCTGCGTGACAACGGCGCCGACCAGTTGGGCATGCTGGTGCACCCGGCGACCTCCAACGAAGAAGGCATGCTGCTGGCACGTCTCGCCGACGCGCTCGGTACCGGCAACCTCGACCACCGCATCGGCCAGCGCGATCTGTCCGATGGCGCCGTGGCCGAAACCTTCGGGATGCCGGTGGCCGACATCGAGTCCGCCGACCTGGTGGTGATTGTCGGCTGCAACCTGCGCCACGAGCTGCCGCTTGTGAACGCGCGCGTGCGCAAGGCGTGGCGGAACGGTGCGGAGGTGCACGTGGTCAATCCGGTCGACTTCGACCAGACATTCGACGTCGAGGGCAAGCACATCGTCGCGCCCTCGAAGATCGCGGCGACGCTGGATGACGCTGCGTTGCGTGAAGCGGTCGGAGCCGCGTCCCGTGCCGTGGTGATCGTGGGCGGGTTGGCCGAGAACGGCAGCCATGCCGCCGCGATACGCACAGCCGTGCGTAGTTTCGCCTCGGCGACCGGGGCGGCCCTGTGTCGCATCCCGCAAGGCGCCAACGCCGTCGGCCTGTCCGACCATGGCGTGCTTCCGCGTACGCGGGATGCCAACGGCATGCTGGCCGATCCGCGCTCCGCCTACGTCATCTACGGGATCGAGCCGGGCCTGGACTTCGCCGATACCGCCGCCGCGATGCAGGCACTGGGTCGGGCGCAGGTGGTGGCCTTCAGCCACTTCGCGTGTGAATCCACGCGCGCGGTCGCCGACGTCATCCTGCCGGTCGGGCTGCTGCCTGAGATCGATGCGACGCTGACCAACCTGGACGGCCGCGAGCAGGCTGCGATCGCGGGTGGGAAGTTGCCTGGCCTGGCGCGCCCGGGTTGGCGCGTGCTGCGCGCGCTCGGCGGCGAACTGGGAGCGGAAGGCTTTGGTTTCACCGACCTTGCCGGGCTGCGGGATGGCATGTCCAAGCGTGAAGTGACTCCCGTGGCGGGCAAGGCTGCCGATATTGCCGGCGACGGGCTCGAAGTCGCGGCCACCACGGCGATCTATCGCGGCGACGCGGTGGTCCGTCGGTCCGGGCCGCTGCAGTCGCATCCGCTGAACGTGTCGCCCCGCGCCTCGCTGCATCCGGAGGACGCTCGCGCCATCGGGCTCGAGCAGGGCGCCACCGGCAAGTTCGATACCGCGGCGGGCGTGGCCACGCTGCCGGTCGATATCAATCCGAACGTCGCGCGCGGGACCCTCTGGGTCGAGGTCGGGCACGGTGCCACCGCACCGCTGCGCAGCGGCCGCGTCACGGCGAGGGGGGCTTGAGCATGTGGTTCGACCCGTTCCGTGACTGGTTGTTGTCGTTCGGGGCTGCCGGCGCCGCCCTTTGGATCGTGCTCAAGATCCTCGCCATCGCGATGCCGGTGATCATCGCCGTCGCGTTCTACGTGTTGTGGGAGCGCAAGCTCATCGGCTGGATGCACGCCCGCCGTGGACCGATGTACGTCGGCATGGGCATCCTCCAGACGTTCGCCGACGTCTTCAAGCTGCTCTTCAAGGAGGTCGTGCAGCCGACCGCGGCCTCGCCGTTCCTGTATCGCCTCGCCCCGCTGATCGTGCTGGTGCCTTCCTTCGCGGCCTGGGCGGTGGTGCCGTTCGATGCGCAGGTGGTGCTGTCCAACGCAAACGCCGGCCTGCTCTACCTGCTGGCAATGACCTCGCTCGGTGTGTACGGGATCATCCTCGCCGGCTGGGCTTCCAACTCGAAGTACGCCTTCATCGGTGCGATGCGCGCGGCCTCGCAGATGGTGTCCTACGAGATCGCCATGGGCTTTGCGCTGGTCGGTGTCATGGTGGCCTCGGGCAGCCTGAACCTGTCGATGATCGTGATGGCGCAGGCCGGCAACGCGGGCCTGTTCGAGTGGTTCTGGCTGCCGTTGCTGCCGCTGTTCATCATCTTCTTCGTATCCGGCGTCGCCGAGACCAACCGTGCCCCGTTCGACGTGGTGGAGGGCGAGTCGGAGATCGTGGCCGGCCACATGGTCGAATACTCGGGTGCGTCGTTCGCGCTGTTCTTCCTCGCCGAATACGCGAACATGATCCTGGTCAGCTTCCTGGTCTCGATCTTCTTCGTCGGTGGCTGGCTGAGCCCCTTCCAGGGCCTCGGCATCCCGTTGCTGTCGGTCGATGGCTGGTGGTGGCTGCTGGCCAAGGTCTTCTTCTTCGCCAGCGCCTACATCTGGTTCCGTGCGACGTTCCCGCGCTACCGGTACGACCAGATCATGCGCCTGGGCTGGAAGGTCTTCATCCCGCTCTCGATCGCATGGATCGTGGTGGTGTCGCTGATGGCGTACCACGACGTCTTCCTGCCGGGGCAGTGAGAAAGCTATGAATCGCATCACCTCCTATTTCAGAAGCCTGCTGCTGATCGAGCTGGCCCAGGGCATGGCGCTCACGCTCAAGTACCTGTTCCGGCCCAAGTACACGCTGATGTACCCGATGGAGAAGACGCCGCAGTCGCCGCGCTTCCGCGGCATGCACGCCTTGCGCCGGTACGCGAACGGGGAGGAGCGCTGCATCGCCTGCAAGCTGTGCGAGGCGGTGTGCCCCGCGCTGGCCATCACCATCGATTCGGAGCGCCGCGAGGACGGCAGCCGCCGCACCACGCGTTACGACATCGACCTGTTCAAGTGCATCTACTGCGGGTTCTGCGAGGAGTCCTGCCCGGTGGACTCGATCGTCCAGACCCACATCCACGAGTACCACTTCGACCAGCGTGGCCAGAACATCGCCACCAAGCCGCAGCTGCTGGCGATCGGTGACCGGCTGGAAGCCGAGATCGCCGAGCGCCGCGCCGCCGACGCCCCCTACCGCTGAGCCCGCCATGGATCTCGCCTTCATCGCCTTCATCGTCTTCGCGCTCACCGCCGTGGCGTCCGCCATCGGCGTGATCAGCGTCCGCAACCCGGTCCACGCCGCGTTGTCGCTGGTGCTGACGTTCTTCTCGGTGGCCTGCGTGTGGATCATCGCCGGTGCCGAGTTCCTAGGCGTGGCGCTGATCCTGGTCTACGTCGGGGCGGTGATGGTGTTGTTCCTGTTCGTGGTCATGATGCTGGACATCAACGTCGGACCGATGCGAACGGGCTTCGTGCGCTACCTGCCGTTCGGCCTGCTGGTGGCGGTGGTCATGCTGGTGGAGATCCTGCTGCTGATCGGCATCAAGGCGCAGATGTCGGTCCCGCTGTCGGCGGATCCGTCGGCGGGGATATCGAATGTCGAGTGGCTCGCGACCTCGCTGTTCACCACCTACCTGCTGCCGTTCGAGACCGCCGCGGTGATCCTGACCATCGCGGTGATCGCAGCGGTCATGCTGACCCTGCGCCAGCGCGGCGGAACCAAGCGCCAGAACCCGGGCGACCAGTCCCGTGTCAAGTCGACCGACCGCGTGCGCTTGGTCAAGATGGCGCCGTCGCAGCCGGCACCGGCGCCCGAGCCGGGCTCGCTGTACGACTCGCCGGCCGATACCGAGGTGAAGCCATGAACCTGCTCGCGTCCGGCCTGACGCCGGGACACTTCCTCGCACTCGGTGCCGCGCTGTTCTGCATCAGCGTCGCCGGCATCTTCCTCAACCGCAGGAACGTGATCGTGCTGCTGATGTGCCTGGAGCTGATGCTGCTGGCGGTCAACATCAACTTCGTCGCGTTCTCGCGCCAGCACGGAGATCCATCCGGCCAGGTGTTCGTGTTCTTCATCCTGACGGTGGCGGCCGCCGAGGCCGCGATTGGCCTGGCGATCCTCGTCACGCTGTTCCGCAACCGGCGCACGGTCAACGTCGCCGAACTCGATACGATGAAGGGCTGATCCGATGCCGGGTGCTGAAATCTACGGTGGCCACATGATCTCCAGGTCGCTGCTGATCGCGATCGTGTTGGCGCCGCTGCTGGGCGCGATCATTGCCGGCCTGTTCGGGCGTCGTGTCGGGCGGGCCGGTGCCCACACCGTCACCATCCTGGGCGTCGGCGCGAGCTGCGTGATGTCTGCCTGGGTGCTGTGGCAACTGGTGGGGCAGGGTGCCGCGCCGTTCAACGAGAACATCTACACCTGGTTCCAGGTGGGCGGGCTGGAGGCGAATGTCGGCTTCATGGTCGACAAGCTGACCGCGATGATGATGGTCGTGGTGACGTTCGTGTCGCTGCTGGTGCACATCTACACCATCGGCTACATGCACGAGGATCCCGGCTACCAGCGCTTCTTCAGCTACATCTCGCTGTTCACCTTCTCGATGCTCATGCTGGTGATGAGCAACAACTTCCTCCAGCTGTTCTTCGGCTGGGAGGCGGTGGGCCTGGTGTCGTACCTGCTGATCGGGTTCTGGTTCAAGAAGCCGACGGCGGTGTTCGCCAACCTCAAGGCGTTCCTGGTGAACCGCGTGGGCGACTTCGGCTTCCTGCTCGGCATCGCCGGCGTGGTGCTGATGTTCGGGTCGCTGGACTACGGCGTGGTCTTCGCCAATGCCCCGACGATCGCGAACATGAACATGTCGCTCATCGACGGCTACGAATGGTCGGTGCCGACGGTGATCTGCATCCTGTTGTTCATCGGTGCGATGGGCAAGTCGGCGCAGGTGCCCCTGCACGTCTGGCTGCCGGACTCGATGGAAGGCCCGACCCCGATCTCGGCCCTGATCCATGCCGCGACCATGGTGACGGCGGGCATCTTCATGGTGGCCCGGATGTCGCCGCTGTTCGAGCTCAGCCAGACGGCCCTGAACTTCGTGCTGTTCATCGGCGCCACCACGGCCTTCTGGACCGGTCTGATCGGCATCGTGCAGAACGACATCAAGCGCGTCGTGGCGTATTCGACGTTGTCGCAGCTGGGTTACATGACCGTGGCCCTGGGTGTCTCCGCGTACAGCGCGGCGGTGTACCACCTGATGACGCACGCCTTCTTCAAGGCGCTGCTGTTCCTGGGCGCCGGCTCGGTGATCATCGCGATGCACCACGAGCAGGACATGCGCAAGATGGGCGGCCTGAAGAAGTACATGCCGATCACCTACTGGACCATGTTGCTGGGCACGCTCGCGCTGGTTGCCACGCCATTCTTCAGCGGCTTCTACTCCAAGGACACCATCATCGAGGCGGCGCACCTGGCGAGCGAGCGCGCCGGCTGGATCGGGACCTACGGTTACTGGGCCGTGCTGCTGGGCGCCTTCGTCACCTCGTTCTACAGCTTCCGCCTGCTGTACCTGACCTTCCACGGCAAGGAGCGCTTCCGCCAGACGGCCGATTCCCACGCGCGCGATGCGCATGGTCCGCATGGACAGGAGACGCACCACGAACCGCTGGACGACGACGGACACGGCCATCATGGCCATGCGCACCAACACGAGCCCCATGAGTCCCCGTGGGTGGTCACCGTGCCGCTCATCCTGCTCGCCATTCCCTCGGTGCTGATCGGCTACTTCACCGCAGGCCCGATGCTGTTCGGTACCGACTGGACCGGCCACCACGAGCAACTCCCGTTCTTCCTGGGCGCCATCGACCTCGCGGCAGCCAACGACGTCATGGCCACCCTGAAGGCCGAGGTCTGGCACGGTCCCGCACAGTTCGCGCTGCACGGCCTGCAGTCGCCGGCGTTCTGGCTCGCGTTCGGTGGGTTCGTTCTCGCGACGGTGATGTACTGGTGGAAACCGGCGCTGGCTGCCCGGGCGCGCCACATGTTCGCCTGGCCGGTGCGCGTACTCGAGAACAAGTACGGCTTCGACACCCTCTGGATCACCGGGTTCGCCGGCGGCAGCGTGCAGATGGGCAAGGTCTCGCGAGCCATCGATACCCACGTGATCGACGGCGCCGCAGTCAATGGCAGCGCGTCGCTGGTCGGGCTGGTCGCGCGCCTGGCGCGCCGGCTGCAGTCGGGCTTCCTCTACCACTACGCGTTCGCGATGATCCTCGGCCTGATTGTGTTGCTGGCCCTGCTCATCCGGACCTTGAACTGACCAGGACCGCGACGTGACCCAAGAGCCTCTCCAAAGCGCGCTGCCCTTGCTGAGCCTGCTTGTCTGGCTGCCGATCATCGGCGGCTTCATCACCCTTGCGCTCGGCGAAGGGCGGGCCAACGCTGCGCGCTGGTTCGCCACCGGCATTGCCGCGGTGACGCTGCTGTTGTGCGTGCCGATGCTGACCGGCTTCGACATGGCGACGCCGGCGATGCAGCTGGTCGAGGACCACGCGTGGATCCCCGCGTTCGACATCCGCTACCACCTCGGGGTGGACGGCATCTCCGCCGCCCTGATCGCACTGACCGCGTTCACTTCGGTGCTGGTACTCATCGGCGCGTGGGGCGTGGACAAGCGGGTGAGCCAGTACTACGCGTGCTTCCTCATCCTCGAGGGCTTGATGGTCGGTGTGTTCGCGGCACTGGACGCGATGCTGTTCTACGTGTTCTTCGAGGCGATGCTGATCCCGATGTTCATCATCATCGGCGTCTGGGGCGGTCCGCGCCGCGTGTTCGCCTCGGTCAAGTTCTTCCTCTACACCTTCCTCGGCTCGCTGTTCATGCTGGTGGCGCTGATCTACCTCTACATGAAGGGTGGCAGCTGGCAGCTGGCGGACCTGTACCAGCTCCAGCTGACCGCGTCGGAGCAGATGTGGATCTTCTTCGCCTTCCTGGTGGCATTCGCGGTCAAGGTACCGATGTTCCCGGTGCACACGTGGCTGCCGGATGCGCACGTGGAGGCGCCGACCGCGGGTTCGGTCATCCTGGCCGCGATCATGCTGAAGATCGGCGGTTACGGCTTCCTGCGCTTCGTGCTGCCGATCGTGCCCGACGCCGGCGCCGAGTGGGCATGGCTGGTGATCGCCCTCAGCCTGGTGGCCATCATCTATGTCGGCCTGGTCGCGCTGGCCCAAGACGACATGAAGAAGCTGGTGGCGTACTCCTCGATTTCGCACATGGGCTTCGTGACCCTGGGTACCTTCATCGCCTTCGGGCTGGTGCGTGACTACGGCAACCTCGACGGCGCGCGGCTGGGCCTGCAGGGCGGGATGGTGCAGATGGTCAGCCATGGCTTCATCTCGGCCGCGATGTTCACCTGCATCGGGGTGCTGTACGACCGTATGCATACCCGGCGCATCAAGGACTACGGCGGCGTCGCCAACGTGATGCCTTGGTTCGCGGTGTTCTACGTGCTGTTCGCGATGGCGAACGCCGGATTGCCCGGCACCTCGGGTTTCGTCGGCGAGTTCATGGTCATCATCGCCAGCTTCCAGAAGCACCCGATGATCGCGTTCGCCGCGGCAACCACGCTGATCCTCGGCGCCGGCTACACGCTGTGGCTGGTCAAGCGCGTGCTGTGGGGCGACGTGGCCAACGAGAACGTGGCGAAGCTGCGGGATATCAATCCGCGGGAAGTGTTCGTGCTCGGTGCGTTCGCGGCAGGCACGCTCCTGATCGGCATCTGGCCCAAGCCGCTGACCGACCTGATGGAGCCTTCGATCGCCAACCTCGCCATGCAGATCGCCGCTTCCAAGCTTTAACCGACAAGCCGCGCCACTCGCGCGACCACCAGAGAAATGCCAATGGTTCCCGTACGTTCCGCTGCCGAACTGATGCCGATGCTGCCCGAGCTGGTCCTGGTCGGCGGCGCCTTCGCGCTGCTGATGCTGGATCTGTTCCTGTCGGAGCGGCAGCGGATCATCACCCATGCCTGCTCGATCGGCCTGCTCGTCGTGGTGACGGCGATGCTGGCGTTCGGCGTGGGCGGGCAGGGCGAGGTGCTCAGTGGCATGTTCGTCCGCGATGGCGTGGCCGACGTACTCAAGATCACCATCGCGGCGGTCGCCGCGCTGTCGATGGTCTACCTGTGGCCGTTCCTGCGGGCGCGCGGCCTGTACAAAGGCGAGATCCCGGTGCTCATGCTGTTCGCGACGCTGGGCATGATGCTGCTGGTGTCTGCCGGATCCATGGTCATGATCTACGTCGGGCTCGAAATGCTCGCGCTGTGCCAGTACGCGCTGGTGGCACTGGATCGCGACAACCCGACCGCGTCGGAGGCCGGCATCAAGTACTTCGTGCTCGGCGCCCTGGCCTCTGGCCTGCTGCTGTACGGCATGTCGCTGGTCTACGGCGCGACCGGGACGCTGCAATTGCAGGCCATCGCCAACTCCATCGCCGGTTCCCCTGCGCCGACCATGCTGGTGACCGGCGTGGTCTTCATGGTGGTCGCGATCGGCTTCAAGTTCGGTGCCGCGCCGTTCCACATGTGGTTGCCGGACGTCTACCACGGTGCGCCGACGCCGATCACGCTCTTCATCGGTTCTGCGCCTAAGCTCGCTACCTTTGGCATGGCCTATCGGCTGCTCGAGGTGGCCGCCGGACCGCTGGAGGATCATTGGCGCCTGATGCTGGCGGGCCTGGCGGTGCTGTCGCTGGTGATCGGCAACCTCGGCGCGATGGTGCAGACCAACCTCAAGCGCATGCTGGCGTACTCGACCATCTCCCACGTCGGCTTCCTGTTCATGGGCTTTGCCGGGGGCGGTGACCAGGGCTTCGCCGCGGCGTTGTTCTATTCCATCAGCTATGCCTTGATGGCGACCGCGGCATTCGGCGCGATCGTCGTGCTCGCCAGCCGCGGCTTCGAGGCCGATGCGATTTCGGACTACAGGGGGCTCAACGCGCGCGATCCTTGGATGGCGGGCATGGTCCTTTGCATCATGGTGTCCCTCGCCGGCGTGCCGCCGTTCCTCGGCTTCTGGGCCAAGCTCGCGGTGCTACAGGCGGCCCTGCAGGGCGACATGCTGTGGCTCGCCATCATCGGCATTGTGTTCGCCGTGGTGGGTGCCTTCTACTACCTCGGCGTGGTCAAGGCGATGTACTTCGATGAACCCGAAGGCGACATGCCGGTTTCCAGCAGCGGGCGTCCGACCCGGCTGGTGTTCGGGATCAATGCGCTGTCGCTGCTCGCGCTGGGTTTTGCCTGGAGCCCGATCATGGCCTGGTGCCAGCGGGCCTTCGGCATCTGAAAGAAAAAGCCTATTCAGGCTTGCGTAGTTCAAAGACCGTCGCTATCATGGACGGCCTGATGCGGGGTGGAGCAGTCTGGCAGCTCGTCGGGCTCATAACCCGAAGGTCGCAGGTTCAAATCCTGCCCCCGCTACCAGCTTCGGCTGATCAAGGAAGCCTCGTTCGAGGCTTTCTTTTTTAGCCAAAGGCTCGGGCTTGGTGACGCGCACTGCTCTCGCGTCACGCCGACATCCAGCGGTACGGACAAGGGGCCCTTCGGGCCCTTTTTGTTTACGCCGGTTCCGGGATTGCCCGCAGCCCAACTCGCCAGTCGCAACCGCAGGAGCTTCAGCGCGTGACGGACAAAGCGGCCGAAATTTCAAACCTGCTCGCCCCGACGGTGGAGTCGCTGGGCGTCGAGCTGCTGGGCATCGAGTACCTGCCCGGATCCGGTGGCGCAACGCTGCGCCTGTACATCGACGTGCCCGCGAGCGAGGCCGACCAGCAGGACGAGCCGCGCCTGGTGAGCATCGAGGATTGCGAAGCGGTCAGCCGCGAAGTCTCCGCCCAGCTCGACGTGGAAGATCCGATCAGTGGCAACTACACCCTCGAGGTGTCGTCGCCGGGGATCGACCGCCCACTGTTCAACCTGGAGCACTTCAAGCGCTTCCAGGGCGAGACTGCGAAGGTCACGCTCAAGCTCCCCCAGGAAGGCCGCAGGCGCCTGACCGGCCGCATTGAACGGATCGAGGGAAGCACCATCGTATTCGTCGTCGATGGCGCGGAAATCCAGGCGGACATCGAGAACATCGACAAGGCGCGGCTGGTCCCGGACTGGGCTGCGCTGGGCCTGGAGCCTGTCAAGCCGGGCAAGCCCGGTGCCGGCAAGGCCAGGGCGAACAAGAACCAAACCGAAAATCCCACCAACAAGCCGGCGTCGGACGATCCGACCCCGGTGGAGTAACGAGATGAGCAAGGAACTGTTGCTGGTCGTTGATGCCGTCGCCAACGAAAAGGGCGTACCGGAATCGGTGATCTTCGAGGCGATCGAAGCCGCACTGGCATCGGCGGCGAAGAAGCGCTACCAGGACGAGGACGTCCTGGTGCGGGTCAAGATCGATCCGAAGGATGGCAGCTACGAGACCTTCCGCCGTATGGAGGTGGTGGCCGACGACGTCGTGATGGAGTCGCCCGACCGCCAGATCCGCCTGATGGACGCCGTCGATGAGGTCGAAGGCGTCGAGGTCGGCGACTACATCGAGGAGCAGATCGAGAATCCCGGCTTCGGCCGCATCGCCGCGCAGGCCGCCAAGCAGGTTATCGTCCAGCGGGTTCGCGAAGCCGAGCGCGCCCAGGTCGTCGACCAGTGGAAGGACCGCGTCGGCGAGCTGGTGACCGGCATCGTCAAGCGCGTGGAGCGCGGCAACATCTACGTCGACCTGGGCGGCAACGCCGAGGCGATCATCCCCAAGGACAAGGGCATCCCGCGCGACGTGCTGCGCGCCGGCGACCGTGTCCGCGGCTACCTGTTCGACGTGCGTTCCGAGCCGCGCGGCCCGCAGTTGTTCATCAGCCGCGCCGCTCCCGAGTTCATGATGGAGCTGTTCAAGCTGGAAGTGCCGGAAGTCGGCCAGGGCCTGGTGTCGATCATGGGTTGCGCCCGTGATCCCGGCGACCGCGCCAAGATCGCGGTGCTTGCGCATGACAACCGCACCGATCCGATCGGCGCGTGCATCGGCATGCGCGGTTCGCGCGTGCAGGCGGTGACCAACGAACTCAACGGCGAGCGCGTGGACATCGTGCTGTGGTCGGACAACCCGGCGCAGTTCGTGATCAACGCGATGGCGCCGGCCGAGGTGCAGTCGATCATCGTCGATGAAGAGAAGCACTCGATGGATCTCGCGGTTGCCGAAGACCGGCTGGCCCAGGCGATCGGCAAGGGCGGCCAGAACGTGCGCCTCGCCAGCCGCCTCTCGGGCTGGCAGCTGAACGTGATGACGCAGGACCAGGTGACGGAGAAGTCCGAGGCCGAGCAGGCCGCCGCGCGCCAGGTCTTCCAGGACAAGCTCGAGGTCGACGAGGAGATCGCGAACATCCTGGTCACCGAAGGCTTCAGCACCGTCGAGGAGATCGCCTACGTGCCGGTCGGCGAGCTGCTGGCGGTCGAAGGTTTCGACGAGGACATCGTCGAGGAGCTGCGGGCCCGCGCCCGCGACGCCCTGCTCAACGAGGCGCTGGCGGCGGAGGTGGAGCTCGACGAGCACCAGCCGGCCGAAGACCTGCTCTCGTTGGAGGGCATGGATGAAGAACTCGCCTACGCCCTTGCGGCTCGAGGGGTGGTCACCCGGGACGACCTGGCCGACCTCGCCACCGACGAGCTGACCGACCTGGAGAACGTCGACGAGGACCGCGCCGCCGCGCTGATCATGGAAGCGCGCAAGCACTGGTTCGAGTGATGCCTCCGCCCAGGGCTGCGGCGCTCGCGCCGCAGGGCTAGAATTGATTGATCACGCGCGGGGCGGTGCCCCAGCGCCACAGGACACGGAAACCGAATGTCGCAGCAAACCACGATCCGCAAGCTGGCCGCACTGGTGAACACACCGGTCGAGAAGTTGCTGGAGCAGCTGGCCGAGGCCGGCATGCCCTTCAGCGACCCCGACCAGGTCGTCTCCAGTACCGAAAAGGTCAAGCTGCTCGGCTTCCTGCGCCGCACCCACGGCAAGGTCGACAAACCGGCCGCCGAGGGTGATGCGCCCAAGAAGATCACCCTCAGCCGCAGCCGCAAGCAGGAACTCACCGTCGGGGGAGGCAAGACGCGCTCCACGGTGGACGTGGTGGTGCGCAAGAAGGTGACCGTGGTGCGCCCGGAGGCCGGGCAGGAGCAGTCGCCGGGCGACGAGCGCGCGGAGATCCTGCGCAAGCTCGAGGAGTCCAAGCAGCGCAACCTGGCAGAGCAGAAGGCCCTGGCCGAAGCTGATCGCCTGCGCGCCGAGGAAGCCGAACGCGTCAAGCGCGAGGCCGAGGAGGCCGAGCAGCGCCGCATCGCGGAGGCCGCAGCGGCCCAGGCGGCCGCCGAGGCCGGCACGGTGCCCGCGGACGACGAGTCCCGCAAGGTTCCGCCAGCGCACGGCCACGGCCATCCCAAGCCGCCGGCACGTACCGACGATCGCGCCGCGCCGCGCCACAAGACCCGCGGTTCCCATGTGATGGCGACCGGGGTCGAGGACGACGACCGGACCAAGCGCTTCGCTGGGCAGATGCACCTCAGCGCCGCCGAGCGCGCACGCCGCACCAACAGCACGCGCGGCCGTGCGAAGCCGCGCCGCCATCCCGACCAGAGCCGTACCGGTACCGGTTTCACCAAGCCGACCGCGCCGATCGTGCGTGACGTTGCCATCGGCGAGACGATCACCGTGGCCGACCTCGCGCAGAAGATGGCGATGAAGGGCGGTGAAGTGGTGAAGGCGCTGTTCAAGATGGGCGTGATGGCGACCATCAACCAGAGCATCGACCACGACACCGCTGCCCTCGTCACCGAGGAGCTCGGGCACAACGTGGTCCGTGCCGATGCGTCCGACGTCGAGAACGAGCTGCTGGCACACGTGGAGAGCGTCGAAGGCGATGCGGTCGCGCGTCCGCCGGTGGTCACCATCATGGGCCACGTCGACCACGGCAAAACCTCTCTGCTGGACTACATCCGGCGGACCAAGGTCGCGACCGGCGAGGCGGGTGGCATCACCCAGCACATCGGTGCCTACCACGTCGAAACCGACAAGGGCGTCATCAGCTTCCTGGATACCCCGGGCCATGCGGCGTTCTCGTCGATGCGCGCCCGTGGTGCCAAGCTCACCGACATCGTGGTGCTGGTGGTCGCCGCCGACGACGGCGTCAAGCCGCAGACGATCGAGGCGATCCAGCATGCGAAGGCGGCCAGTGTTCCGCTGATCATCGCGGTCAACAAGATCGACAAGTCCGGCGCCGATCCGCTGCGGGTCAAGAACGAGCTGCTCGAGCAGGAAGTCGTGGCCGAGGAATTCGGTGGTGACGTGCAGTTCGTCGAGCTCTCGGCCAAGACCGGCCAGAACGTTGACTCGCTGCTCGATGCGATTTCGCTGCAGGCGGAGTTCCTGGAGCTGAAGGCGGTGGCCGAGGGCCGCGCCAACGGCGTGGTGATCGAGTCCTCGCTGGACAAGGGCCGCGGCCCGGTGGCGACGGTGCTGGTCCAGCAGGGCGAGCTGAAGAAGGGCGACTACCTGGTCTGCGGCGTGCAGTACGGCCGTGTCCGTGCGTTGTTCGACGAAACCGGCTCGCAGGTCGAGGGTGCCGGTCCTTCGATCCCGGTACAGGTGCTTGGCCTGTCGGGCGTGCCCGACGCCGGCGACGATTTCGTCGTCGTCGAGGACGAGCGCCTGGCCAAGGACGTCGCTGAACAGCGCGACGCCAAGCGCCGCGAATCGCGCCTGGCGCAGGGCGGCAACCGCATGGAAGACATCATGGCGCAGCTCGGCCAGGGTGAAGGCCAGCTCAGCCTGCCGCTGATCATCAAGGCCGACGTGCAGGGTTCCGTGCAGGCGTTGCGCGAGGCGCTGGCGGCGCTGTCGACCGACGCCATCCGGATCAACGTCATCGGCTCCGGCGTGGGTGGCATCACCGAGTCCGACGCCCAGCTGGCATCGACCTCGAAGGCCACCATCATCGGCTTCAACGTGCGTGCCGACGCCACCGCCCGCAAGGTCATCGAGACCAACGGCGTGGACTTGCGCTACTTCTCGATCATCTATGACGTGATCGACCAGGTGAAGCAGGTGGCCTCCGGCATCCTGGGCGTGGAGATCCGCGAGGAGATCATCGGTACCGCCGAGGTCCGCGACGTCTTCCGCAGCTCCAAGTTCGGCGCCGTCGCCGGCTGCATGGTGGTCGAGGGCGTGGTCAAGCGCACCAAGCCCATCCGCGTGCTGCGCGACAACACCGTCATCTTCGAGGGCGAGCTGGAATCGCTGCGCCGCTTCAAGGAGAACGTCGACGAGGTGCGCGAGAACACCGAGTGCGGCATCGGCGTGAAGCAGTACAACGACGTCAAGCCGGGCGACCAGATCGAGTGCTTCGAGCGCATCGAAGTGCAGCGCACGCTGTAACCGGCCATGGCGCAGAAATCGTTCTATCGCAGCGACCGTGTTTCCGCCCAGCTCCGTCGCGAGCTGGGCACGCTGGTCCACGCAGCCGTGCGGGAGCACGGCCTGCCGTCGGTCAGCGTGTCCGACGTCGAAGTCACCCGCGACCTGGCCCATGCCAAGGTGTTCGTCACCGCCCTGCAGCCGGAACGTGCGGCCGAGGCGATGAAGGGCCTCAAGGAACTGGTGAAGCCCATTCGCTATGAGCTGGGCAAGGCGATGAAGCTGCGCCACGTGCCGGAGCTGCACTTCCACTACGACGAATCCGTCGACCGTGGCGAGCGCATCGAGACACTGTTGCGCGAGAATCCCCCGACACCTGCCGAAGAAGAGGGCGGGGCGGGCCAGTAGCGCCCGTCGCCCGCTTCGCTCTTTGTAGGAGCGGCTTCAGCCGCGATCGCAGACCGGTATGTACAACCGACCATCCGATCGCGGCTGAAGCCGCTCCTGCGGGACATCAACAACCGGGAGCCGCCTGACCGCGATGACCCAGCGCCCCCGAACGAAATTCCGATCCCTCGATGGTCTGCTGCTGCTGGACAAGCCGGCGGGCCTGAGTTCCAACCAGGCCTTGCAGCGGGTACGCCACCTGTTCCGCGCCGAAAAGGGCGGCCACACCGGCAGCCTGGATCCTCTGGCCACCGGCCTGCTGCCGATCTGTTTCGGCGAAGCGACCAAGATCGCCGGACTCCTCCTGGGCGCTTCCAAGGCCTATGAGACCGTCGCGGTGCTGGGTGTCACCACCGATACCGACGATGCCGACGGCCAGGTGCTGCGCGAGCGCGAAATACCGCAGCTCGACGCCGCCGCCATCGAGGCCGCATTGGTGCCGCTGCGTGGCGCAATTCGCCAGCGTGCCCCCATCTACTCGGCCCTCAAGCAGGGCGGTGAACCCCTGTATGCGAAGGCGCGCCGCGGCGAGTCGATAGAAGCACCGGAGCGCGAGGTCCAGGTGCATTCGATCGAACTCCTGGAACGCGACGGCCCGCGGCTTCGGCTCCATGTCGAGTGCGGCTCGGGCACCTACATCCGCAGCCTCGTGCGCGATCTGGGCGAGGCGCTCGGCTGCGGCGCCCATGTGGAGTGCCTGCGCAGGCTATGGGTGGATCCGTTCCGGGGCCAGCCGATGTTCACCATGGAGGCGCTGCAGACCTTGTCTGAACAGGGGGAGGAAGCGCTGGAAGGCTGCCTGCTGCCCATTTCCGCGGGGCTGTCAGACTTCCCGGCGGTCAGGCTGGACGGCCAGCAGGCGACGCGGCTGTCGCATGGCCAGAGCCTGCAGATGCCGGCGCCGGCTGAACCGTGCGAACCCGTGGCGATCTACGGGCCGGCCGGGCAGGTTCTCGGGCTCGGAAGCATGAACGGGGGCGGGTTGCTGCGGCCCCGCAGGCTGTTCAGTTGGGCATCGGCCAGCCCCAGCTGACGGGCGGCGTGCCGGCTGCTTGTGGCCCTCCGGTACGGGGGCTACAATTCGCGGGCTTTTCAAGCACCAATCGCAACATCCCCTAGGCAAGCGGCGGACCAGGCGGTGCGTCGGCGTTGGCATTTCCAGCGCCGGGCGCGTTCTGCGGGTCGCGCATCAAACAGAGAAACAACATGCCCATCGACACCAGCAAGGTCATCGAAGAAAACAAGCGCGGCGATAACGACACCGGTTCGCCGGAAGTCCAGGTCGCCCTGCTCACCGCCCGGATCGAACAGCTCCAGGGCCACTTCAAGGCGCACAAGCAGGACCACCACAGCCGTCGTGGCCTGTTGATGATGGTCAACCGTCGTCGCAGCCTGCTCGACTACCTGAAGCGCAAGGACAACCAGCGCTACAAGGCCCTGATCGAGAAGCTGGGCCTGCGTCGCTGATCCAGTTCCACCACCGCGGCGCATCATGCGCCGCGGTTCGTTTACGGGATCGGAAGATCCCCCAGGTCGCGAGCCGGCGACCGACCGGGCAGGGCAAGGGCCATGTCCGGATCGCACCGAACCGATAGGAACCCAACGTGGCAAAAACAACCAAGACCTTCCAGTACGGCAAACACCAGGTCACCCTGGAAACCGGCGAGATCGCCCGCCAGGCCGGCGGCGCCGTCATCGTCCGGATCGAGGACACCGTGCTGCTGGTCAGCGCCGTCGCCAACCGGACCGCGCGCGAGGGGCAGGACTTCTTCCCCCTGACCGTCGACTACCAGGAGAAGTTCTACGCCGGCGGCCGCATCCCGGGTGGCTTCTTCAAGCGTGAAGGCCGCCAGACCGAGAAGGAAACGCTGATCTCGCGCCTGATCGATCGCCCGATCCGTCCGCTGTTCCCGGAGGGCTTCCGCAACGAAGTCCAGATCATCGCCACGGTGATGTCCATGAACCCGGAGATCGACGGCGACATCCCGGCCCTGCTGGGCGCGTCGGCCGCGCTTGCATTGTCCGGCGCTCCGTTCGACGGCCCGATCGGCGCCGCGAAGGTGGGCTACAAGGACGGCGAATACCTGCTGAACCCGACCAAGACTGAGCTGGAAGACTCCAAGCTGGAGCTGGTCGTCGCCGGTACCAAGGCCGCCGTGCTCATGGTGGAATCCGAAGCCGACGTGCTGTCGGAAGACGTGATGCTGGGCGCGGTGATGTTCGGCCACCAGCAGATGCAGGTCGCCATCGACGCGATCAACGAGCTCGTCGCCGAAGCCGGCAAGCCGAAGTGGGACTGGGCGGCTCCGGCGCGCAACGACGCGATCGTTTCCGCGCTTAAGAATGCGATCGGCAACCGCCTCTCCGACGCCTTCCAGATCCGCAACAAGGCTGAGCGCCGCGATGCGATCTCGGCGCTGAAGAAGGAAGTGCTGGCTTCGCTGGCCCCGCAGTGCGAAGCCAACGAGTGGAGCAACGCCGAGCTCTCCAAGGAGTTCTCCGAGCTCGAGTACGAGACCATGCGTGGCGCGGTGCTCAGCACCAAGATCCGCATCGATGGTCGCGCACTGGACACCGTGCGCCCGATCGATTCCAAGGTCGGCATCCTGCCGCGCACCCATGGCTCGTCGCTGTTCACCCGCGGCGAGACCCAGGCGATCGTGGTGGCCACCCTCGGTACCGCGCGCGACGGCCAGATCATCGATGCCGTTTCGGGCGAGTACAAGGAGCACTTCCTGTTCCACTACAACTTCCCCCCGTACTCGGTGGGTGAAGCGGGCCGCATGATGGGTCCGAAGCGTCGCGAGATCGGCCATGGCCGCCTCGCCAAGCGTGGCGTGCTGGCGGTGATGCCGTCGATGGAAGAGTTCCCGTACACCATCCGCATCGTCTCGGAGATCACCGAGTCGAACGGCTCGTCCTCGATGGCTTCGGTCTGCGGCAGTTCGCTGGCGCTGATGGATGCCGGCGTGCCGATCAAGGCACCGGTGGCGGGCATCGCGATGGGCCTGGTGAAGGAAGGCGACGATTTCGTCGTGCTGTCCGACATCCTCGGCGACGAGGACCACCTCGGCGACATGGACTTCAAGGTGGCCGGTACCAGCGAGGGCATCTCCGCCCTGCAGATGGACATCAAGATCCAGGGCATTACCGAAGAGATCATGAAGGTCGCGCTGGCCCAGGCCAAGCAGGGCCGCCTGCACATCCTCGGCGAGATGGCCAATGCCTTGACCGCGCCGCGTGGCGAGCTCAGCGAGTTCGCGCCGCGACTGCTGACCATGAAGATCCACCCGGACAAGATCCGCGAAGTGATCGGCAAGGGTGGTTCCACCATCCAGGCCATCACCAAGGAGACCGGCACCCAGATCGACATCCAGGATGACGGCACCATCGTCATCGCTTCGGTCAACGCCGCCGCCGCCAACGCCGCCAAGGACCGCATCGAGCAGATCACGTCCGATGTCGAGCCGGGCCGGATCTACGAGGGCAAGGTCGCCAAGATCATGGACTTCGGTGCGTTCGTCACCATCCTGCCGGGCAAGGACGGCCTCGTGCACGTCTCGCAGATCTCCAACGAGCGCGTCGAGAAGGTGTCCGACAAGCTGAAGGAAGGCGACCTGGTCAAGGTCAAGGTGCTGGAAGTCGACAAGCAGGGCCGCATCCGCCTGTCGATGAAGGCCGTGGAAGAAGGCGAGGGCGAGTCGGCCGAATAAGCCGCCACGTCATCGTGTGATACGAAAAAGCGGGCTTCGGCCCGCTTTTTCTTTTTGCCGGGTCAGAGCAGCCGCCGCAATATCTCTGCTTTCGCCCGGGTATAGGGTGGATACACCACGCGCAACGTGTCCAGCCATGTGCCCTTCGAGAACACCGGGCGTAGCTGGCTGAAAGTCTCGAACGACTGCCTGCCGTGGTAGGCGCCCATGCCGCTGGGACCGAGCCCGCCGAAGGGCAGGCCGGGGACGGCGAGGTGGGCGGCACAGACATTGATGCCAATGGCACCGGCGCGCACGCCGTTTTCGACGGACCTGTGTACATCCGGCCGCTCGGTGAAGACGTAGGCGGCCAACGGGGCGGGACCTGCACGCACGCGCTGTACGGCGGCGTCGACGCCCGCGACCGGGATCACGGGCAGGATCGGGCCGAAGATCTCCTCGTCCATCAGCTCTGAGCCCTCCGCGGGCTCGACGATCACGGTCGGCTCGATGAACAGCTGCCCCGCGTTGCTGCGGCCGCCGACGTGCACTCGCCCATGGCCGAGCAGGCCGACCAGCCGCTCGAAGTGCTTCCGGTTGATGATGCGTCCGTAGTCGGGGCTGGCGATCGGGTCTGCTCCGAAGAACTCCAGAACGACCTCGCGCAGGTGGCGCAGAAGCTCATCCGCCCGTGACGATTCGACCAGCACGTAGTCGGGCGCGACGCAGGTCTGGCCCGCGTTGATGAACTTGGCGTAGGCGATGCGGCGGGCGGCGGCGCGCAGGTCGCCATCGCTGACGATGGCCGGGCACTTGCCGCCCAGCTCCAGGGTCACCGGCGTCAGGTGCCGGGCGGCAGCGGCCATGACGATCTTCGCCACGCGGGTGCCGCCGGTGAAGAAGACATGGTCGAACCGCTGCTCCAGGAGCGCGGTCGTAGTGTCGGCGTCCCCCTCCAAGACGGCCACCGCATCGGGATCGAGGTATTCGGGCAGCAACCGCGCAAGGATCTTCGAGGTGGCCGGCGCCAGTTCGCTGGGCTTGAGCAGCGCGCAGTTGCCTGCCGCCAGTGCGCCGCACAGGGGCGCCAGCAGCAACTGGACCGGATAGTTCCAGGGCGAGATCACCAGCACGACACCGAGCGGTTGCGGCTCCACCCGTGCACGCGCGGGTTGCAGCGCCATCGGTACCCGGACCCGGGTCGGGCGCATCCACCGGGACAGGTGCGAGAGCACATGGTCGATCTCGCTGCGGGTGAAGCCCAGCTCGGTCACGAAGCTCTCGACCGCCGGCTTGCCCAGGTCCTGGTGCAGGGCCTGCGCCAGTTCCGGCTCGCGTTCCACCAGCAGGCGGCGCAGGCCCTGCAGCTGGCGGCGGCGCCACTCCAGGGGGCGGGTGCGGCCACTGTCGAAGGTGCGTCGCAGGTGGGCGACCTGTGCGGCGGCCTCCGCGGAAACGTCTGTCCCGTTCATCGGGGGGTGCGCCCGGTGAATGCGTCCATCGACGAGTAGACCTTGAACACGCGTCCAGCCAGCCAGTCCCAGACCGGTTGTGGCAGCAGGCCGCGGAGTGCGCCGCTCAACGCCACCGGCCAGGGCATCATGATCCGGGCGCGACCGCGCTTCATGGCGTCCCAGGCTTTGTCGACCACGTGTGCGGGTTCGAGGATCGGCGTCAGCAGGGGCGCCCGGGCGCCGGCGAACATGCCGGTGCCGATGTAGCTGGGGATCAACGTGGTGACCTTCACGTGCGCGTGCCCGGCCCGTTCCAGCTCCAGGCGGACGGAGTCGCTCCATCCGATCACCGCCCATTTGGAAGAGGTGTAGACGCTCATCATCGGCACCGACAGCATGCCGGAGGCGGACGCGACATTGAGCAGGCGTGCAGGCCTGCCGTTGGCGATCATGTCCGGCAGGAACTCGCGGGCGATGTGCATCAGGGCGAGCGTGTTGATGTTCATCACGAAGGCGATGTCACGCACGTGGTCGTGCTCCCAGAAGTACTTGCTGCGCACCACCCCCGCGTTGTTGATGACGATGTCGGGATGGCCGACCTCGGCCCGGACCCGGGTCGCGGCGGTGGTGATGTCGGCCAGTGATGCCACGTCGACCACGTAGGCATGCACGTTGGCCGCCGTGCCGCCAAGTTCCGCCTGTGTCTCCGCCAGCTGCCTGCCGTCGATGTCCCACAGCACCACCGCGGCGGCGCGCTCGGCGATGGCGCGTTCGGCGTAAAGGCGTCCCATGCCCATGGCGGCGCCGGTAACCAGCACGATCCTACCTTCGACTGTCTGCATGTGGTTCTCCCCCGTGTCGTCCCGATTATGCATGGCGGCTGGATTTCCCCTTGCCGGCTTTTGTCCCCAAGGGGACTTCCGTTGGGGCGTAGGAGCGGCTTCAGCCGCGATCGTGGAGTCGTACGCGCGAAAGAGATGCCGGTCGCGGCTGAAGCCGCTCCTACAAGGGCGGAGGGTTCTGCGGAAAGATCAGTGGAAGTCGCGGGAGCGGGCGTCGAGCTCGCCGAGCAACGGGGTCAGGTTCTCCAGCCGCCGGGCGACCAGGTGCTGCACGCCATCGCGACTCTCCAGCCGGCCTTCGACCGCGAGCAGGCGCGATTCCAGCAGTTCGCGCCGCTGGCGGTCGGCGAGATGGCGCCAGACCACCACGTTGGTCATGCCGTCTTCGTCCTCCAGCGTCATGAAGATCACGCCGCTGGCGGTCTGTGGGCGTTGGCGCAGCGTCACCAGCCCGGCCACGCGCACGTTGCGGCCGTGGGGCATCCGGGCCACCTCGCCTGAGCGTCGGCAGCGGTGTGCCGACAGCGCCTTGCGGATCATCGACAGCGGGTGCCGGCCCAGGGTGGTGCCGGTCATGGCGTAGTCGGCACGCATGTCCTCGTCGGCACTGGGCAACGGCAGCATGATCGGGTCGGTCTCGGCTGCGGCGGGTGCTTCTGCGAACAGCGGCAACTGCGGTTCGACCCCGGTGATCGCCCAGCGGGCACGGTGGCGGTGACCGGCCAGCCCGCGCAGGGCGCCGGCATCGGCGAGCAGCGATTGCTGGCGGCGGTCCAGGCGGGCGCGGGCGCAGAGGTCGGCGACATCGGTAAAAGATTGCAACGCCCGGGCGGCTTCGATCCGCTTCGCCGCTTCCTCCGGGAATCCGCGGATCATCCGCAGGCCCATGCGGATGGCCGGCTGCCGCGCGGTATTCCGCGAGGAGGCATCGACTTCACCTTGCCGCGTATTCGACTGTAGGAGCGGCTTCAGCCGCGATCGGGAACCGGCGCGCGCGGTCGACCACCCGGTCGCGGCTGAAGCCGCTCCTACGCCCAGAAGGGACTCCCCTTGGGGGGCAGGGTGCGGGGGAGCGTCGTCTTCGAGGCTGCAGTCCCAGTCGCTGTAGCGCACGTCCACCGGGAGCGTGCGAAGGCCATGCCGGCGGGCGTCCTGCAGGATCTGGTCGGGTGAGTAGAACCCCATCGGCCAGGAGTTGATCAACGCGCAGGCGAAGGCGGCCGGTTCGTGGCACTTGAGCCAGCTGCTGACGTAGGCGATCAGGGCAAAGCTGGCGGCGTGGGACTCGGGGAACCCGTAGCTGCCGAATCCCTTGATCTGGTCGAATAGCCTGTCGGCGTATTCCTGTGTGTAGCCGTTATTCAACATGCCCGCCAGCAGGCGCTCGCGATGCGGTTCCAGCCCGCCGTGGCGCTTCCAGGCCGCCATCGAGCGGCGCAGCTGGTCGGCCTCGCCGGGCTCGAAGCCGGCGGCGGTGATCGCGATCTGCATCACCTGCTCCTGGAACAGCGGCACCCCCAGCGTGCGGCCAAGCACTTCCCTGAGCTTGTCGGACGGGTAGTCGATGGGCTCTTCGCCGTTGCGGCGCTTGAGGTAGGGATTGACCATCTCACCCTGGATCGGGCCGGGCCGCACGATCGCCACCTGGATGACCAGGTCGTAGAACTCGCGTGGCTTCAGGCGCGGCAGCATCGCCATCTGCGCGCGCGACTCGATCTGGAACACACCGATGGTGTCGGCGCGGCTGATCATCTCGAAGGTCGACTTGTCCTTGGCGGGGATGTCGGCCATGGCCATGTCGCGGCGCCCGCTGTCGCGCAACAGGTCCAGGGTCTTGCGCACCGCGGTCAGCATACCCAGCGCGAGGCAGTCGACCTTGAGCAGCCCGAGCAGGTCGAGATCGTCCTTGTCCCACTGGATGACGGTGCGGTCGGCCATCGCCGCGTTCTCCACCGGCACCAGGGTGTGCAGCGGATGCTCGGAGATGACGAAGCCACCCGGATGCTGGGACAGGTGGCGTGGGAAGCCGATCAATTCCGTGGTCAGGGCGATCACCTGGCGCAGTACCGGCGAGTCCGGGTCGAAACCCCGCTCGCGCAGGTGTTCGGCGATCGGTGCTTCGCTGCTCCACTGGTCCAGGGTCGAGGCCAGCTCGCCGACCAGGTCCGCCGGCAGGCCCAGGGCACGGCCGACGTCGCGCACCGCGCCACGGCCGCGGTACTGGGTGGCGATGGCGGTCAGGGCGGCGCGTTCGCGGCCGTAGCGTTCGAACACGTACTGGATGACTTCTTCGCGGCGCTCGTGCTCGAAGTCCACGTCGATGTCGGGCGGTTCCTTACGCTCGCGCGAGAGGAACCGCTCGAACAGCATGTTCATCCGTGCCGGATCGATCTCGGTCACGCCCAGCGCATAGCAGACCGCCGAGTTCGCGGCCGAGCCACGGCCCTGGCAGAGGATCCCGCGCGAGCGTGCGAAGCGCACTATGTCGTGCACGGTCAGGAAGAAGGATTCGTATTCCAGCTCGGCGATCAGCGCCAGTTCGTGTTCGATCAGCCTGCGTGCCTTCTCGCCGATGCCCCCGGGCCAGCGGCTGTGCGCGCCTTCCTCGGTGAGGTGGCGCAACCAGCTGGTGGCGGTGTGGCCGGCCGGCACCAGTTCGTGCGGGTATTCGTAGCGCAGCTGCCTGAGGTTGAAGGTGCAGCGGTCGGCGATGCGGACCGTCTCGGCCAGCAGGTCGGGTGGATGGATGGCGGCCAGGGCGCGGCGGCTGCGCAGATGGCGTTCGCCGTTGGGGAACAGCCGGTGGCCGGCCTCGGCGACGGTGACGTGGTGGCGGATGGCGGTCATGGTGTCCTGCAGGGCGCGGCGGCCGCGCACGTGCATGTGGACATCGCCGGCGGCCACCAGCGGCAGGCCGAAGCGGGCGCCGGCGCGGCGCAACTGTTCGATGCGGGCCTCGTCGTCGGGACCGCGATGCAGCTCGACGGCCAACCAGGTGCGGCCGGGGAACATGCCGCCGACCCAGCGGGCGTGGGCGTCATCGGGGACCTCGCCCGGTACCCACAACGCCAGCAGGCCGGCGGTGTCGGTGAAGTCTTCGCGCAGCAGCCGGTATCCGCCCTTGGGTGCGCGCCGGCGGGCGCGGGTCAGCAACTGGCACAGGGCGGTGTAGCCGCGCTGGTCCTCGACCAGCAGCACAAGCCTGGGGCCATCCTCGACCTGTACCTCGCTGCCGACGATCAGCTTCACGCCGAACCGCTCCGAGGCCTCGAGCGCACGCACGATGCCGGCCAGCGAACCTTCATCGGTGATCGCCAGCGCGGCGTAGCCCAGCTGTTTTGCCCGCTCGAACAGCTCCGGCGCGATCGATGCCCCGCGCTGGAAGCTGAAGGCGGACAGGCAGTGCAGTTCGGCGTAGCCGGGCAGGGCGCTCATCCGAACCACCCGTGGAGCATGAAGCCTTCGCCGCGCCCGCCGACCGGCGCATCGCCCGCGGGACGGAAGGCCCAGGCGCATTGGCCCAGCTGGGTCTGGACGAGGTAGTAGTCGCGGCGCACGTCGCTTTCCCACCAGCCGGTCTCGATGCGTTCGGGGCCGGCCAGCACCTGGACCTGATGGTCGCGCAGGGGGGCGGGTTGCGGCAGCAGCCAACCGGGACGGGGAGAGGTAGGCGGGGTGGTGCCGCGTGACGGCTCGGCCTGCCATGCACGTTCGGGGCGATGGTCGGCCCGCACCGCCAGCCCGTGCACGGCGTCGTCGCCAAGGCGCGCGCGCAGGCGTTCGCGCAGCTGCTCCCACGGCACGGCCTGCTGGGGGCGGGCATCGAACAGGTCGCGGCCGGCGGGCACGAAGGGCGGCAGTTCGTTGGCGATCAGTTGGACGCCACGCACCGGTGCCGGCACCCGGGCCTGTTCAAGCCGCCCGCGAGCGAGTTCGAACAGCATCGCCGGGCTGCGCTCGGGGGCGAGCAGGCCGATGGTGATGGTCGAATCGGCGCAGCGCTCGTGTTCCAGCACGATGTCGAAACGCTGGACGCCACCATCGCGGCCGGCGAGGTAGGCAGCCAGGTCCGCCGTCAGCCGGCGCAACGGGAACAGCAATGCCTGGCTGGATTCGACGTCGTAGTTCAGTTCGATCCGGGCCTTGAATGAATCCGGAGGCTGGTAGTACGGCAGGGGGGCGGGCAATGCCCCGGTCAGCCGGTCCAGGTGCGCCAGTGCATCGCGCCCGACGCGCTTGCCCAGCGCGGCGCGTGGCAGGGCGAACACCTGCCGCAGTTTGCGCAGGCCCATCCGGCGCAGGCTGGTGGCGACGTCGGGCGCCAGGCCACTGCGTTCCACTGGGAGTTGGCCCAGCGCGTTGTGCAGGGGGGCGTCATGGGTGATGGCCAGGCCGTCATGCACGCTGGCCAGGGCGCGGGCGGCATGGGGGTTGGGGGCGAGGGTGATGCGGTGGCGGAAGCCGAGTTCGGCGAGGTCGGCACGCAGTTGTGCCTCGAAGCGGGGCCAGGGGCCGAACAGCTTGAAGCTGGCTTCGACTTCCAGCAGCAGGGTGGAGGGCATGCTGCGGTTGACCAGCGAGCTGTAGCGGTAGGCCCAGGCCGCGAGGAAGTCGTGCCAGCGTTCGACTTCGGCGGGATCGTGGTCGATGGCGGCGAAGCGGCTGCACAGGGCTTGGGCGGCGCCCAGCGATTGCCCTGCGCGTAGACCGGCGGCTTTGGCGGCGCCATTGACCGCACGCAGCACCCGTCGTTGCGCCGGGCCTTCCACCAGTGCCAGTGGGGCATCGGGGTCGGGGTGGCGGCGCAGGACGCCGTCGAGCGCCAGTTGCGGCAGGAGGATGCAGGCCCAGAGCATCGATCTTTCTCACTGGGCCTGTTCTGGCTGGCGGCGGGGTACGTGCGAGGCCTCGACGCGCAGAGGGTGGACGGTGGGCATAGTGCTCCGGCCCTTCATCAGGACTTCCTGTCCTGAGGCGGGCCGCCGGCCATCCATGGCCGGCTTCTCCGCACTATGCCCACCGTCCACCCTCTGTCCGATTGTTGATGGCGACCGGTCAGAAGAAACCGCAGTCGCGGATGGTTGGCCGATAGCGGATGGAAACGGAATCGGCCGGGGGGGCGGATTGCCACCGCGGCACTTGAGCACGCGCAGTTGCGCGGGCTGGGCGTCGATGGCGATGCGCAACGCGACCGGCGATGGGTTGATGGCCGCCTTCATCGGGCGCATGGCGAAGCCGAGGCACTGGCCGGTCTCGGCGGCGACCTGCAGGCGGCGCATGGCCTTGTCGTCAGCGCCCTGGGGCCAGCACAGCACGGCCGAGCAGGCGGCCGAGCGCAGGCACTGTTCGGTGGCCCACAGTGCGTTACGCGGATCGGTGCGGACCACCTGCAGGCGGTTGAGCTGGATGCCGGCATTCGCCCATGCCTGCGCGAACGGCAGGTAGGGCGGGGCGACCAGCGCGATCATGCCGTCGGCCTGCGACAGCCGGGCGAGGGTGGGCCACAGCAGGCGCAATTCGCCGATGCCATCGGCCGGCAACAGCAGTTCACTCAGCGCGTGTTCCGGCCAGCCGCCGTCGGGCAGGGCTTCATCGAGCAGCGCATGGCCGGTCGGTTGCCGCGAAGGCGGACGGGGGGCGGGTTGGCCACGCCAGATGCGGCGTGATTCCAGCAGGGACTCCAGGGCGACGACGGCACCCATCAGGAAGGCCTCACCAGGCCGGCGAACAGGCCTTCGATGGCGAAGTCGGTGATGCGTGCATCGATCTCGATGGGGGCGTGCTCGGGGTTGCGCGGCAGCAGGTGCAAGTGGTTCGGGCCGCTGTCGAGCCGCTTGACGGTCAGTTCGCCCTCGATGCGGGCGACCACGGTCTGGCCATTGCGGGCCTGGGGCGTGCGGTGCACGCCGATCAGGTCGCCCGGGAGGATGCCATCGAGCAGCATCGATTCGCCTTCGACCTCCAGCAGGTAATCGGGGCGCAGCTGGAACAGCGATGGATCGAGCCCCACTTCGCGGCGGACCTCCGGATCCGAGCCGATCGGCGTGCCCGCCGCGACCCGGCCGAGCAGGGGGACCTGCAACAAACCCGAAGACCGGACCGCTGCACCGGATCGCGCACCGGGCGAGGCCAACCGGATGCCGCGCGCCCGCCCGCTGGACAGTTCGATCAGCCCCGCCTGCGCCAGGGCCTCGAGGTGGTAGCGCGCCGAGCGGTTCTGGCTGAAGCCGAAGGCCTTGGCGATCTCCATCTGCGAGGGCGGATAGCCATGCACGTCGATGTGCTGGCGGAGGAACTCGAGCAGGCGGCGCTGGGTATCGGTCAGGTGCATGGTACTAATTCTAGTAACAAATGGACGGGCAAAACGTGAGCCCCGGGGAGTCAGTGGGTTACGGCTTGAAGTTGAAGTGGAACCGACGCGTGGCCAGCATCCGCGCGTGCCGTCTCACCGGTTCGGACACCTGTCGGATGGTCTCCCCGGGATTGCTCTTTGTAGGAGCGGCTTCAGCCGCGATCCGGAATCGGCAACCGCGCATGGGTATCCGATCGCGGCTGAAGCCGCTCCTACAAAAACGGGAGGGCTCGTGTAGGAGCGACGTGAGTCGCGACCTGTACATCGCACCGGACGTTCGGCGGGTCGCGACTCACGTCGCTCCTACTCGGCATGGCTGCGAAGCGGATAGGGCCACGGGCGCGAATCCTTCACCGCGACTGTCGCAGCATCGGACTCCCCGCATCCCTGTCGAGCCGATGCCCCGGACCACGGACACCGCTGCATTGCCGCTGGCCAAGCCGGTCGACGAGATCCCGGCTGGCAACCTGCGCACCCTCACCCGCAAGGCACGGGGTTGCCAGGCCTGTCCGTTGTGGAAGCCGGCCACCCAGACCGTCTTCGGGCAGGGGCCGGAGGATGCGCTGGCGATGCTGGTGGGCGAGCAGCCTGGCAACCAGGAGGACATCACCGGCGCGCCCTTCGTGGGGCCGGCGGGGCAACTGCTGGACCGGGCACTGGAAGAGGCGGGGCTGGATCGGGACACGCTGTACCTGACCAACACCGTCAAGCATTTCAAATTCGAGATGCGCGGCAAGGCGCGCCTGCACAAACGCGCCAATGCCGCCGAACAGGAGGCCTGTCGCATGTGGCTGGCGGCCGAGTTGCTGCAGGTGCAGCCCAAGATCGTGGTTGCACTCGGCGCGATGGCCGCCCACACCGTCTTCGGCAACCAGTTCCGGGTGACGCGGGAGCGCGGCCAGTGGCGGGAGCTGGCCGGCGATACCCGCGGCATTGCCAGCTGGCACCCTTCGGCAGTGCTGCGTATGCCGGGTGAGCGTCGCAAGGTGGGCTATGGCGAGCTGGTGGAGGACCTGGCCAAGGTGGCCGAGGCGGTCAAGGCATTGGGTCCTGGAATGTAGGAGCGGCTTCAGCCGCGATCGGGAATCGGTAAGCCCGCATGGGGATTCGATCGCGGCTGAAGCCGCTCCTACAAAAGCGGGAGGCTCGTGTAGGAGCGACGTGAGTCGCGACCTGTACATTCCATCGATCGTTCGGCGGGTCGCGACTTACGTCGCTCCTACAGGCATTGGGGCCGCCGTTGGAGACGGGTGCAAGACCGGCAGCCTACGCTCGCTCGAACAGGTCGGACTGCGCTTGCAGGTCGTGCTGGTCGATGAAACCGGACAGGCCGACACCGACGAGGCGATAGCGGGTGCTGGCCGGCATCTCCACTCGTCCGCGCAGTTTGCAGGCGATCTCGCACAGCACCTCGAGGCTGCCCGGATGCGTCGCCGGGGTCAGGCTGCGGGTGAGGTTGCGGAAGTCGCTGGTCTTGAGCTTGAGCACCACGGTGCGGGCGACGCGGTCCTTTTCGCGCTGGTAGCCCGCCCAGGTCTTTTCGGCCAGGCGCCGGATGTGGGGCTCCAGCTCCTCCAGCGGCAGGTCGTGATCGAAGGTGTCTTCCGAGGAGATCTGCACCGTGGGCCGCTCGGGGCGCACCGGGTTGTCATCGATGCCCAGCGACAGCTCATGCAGGCGCCGGCCCCAACGGCCGAACCGCTGCTCCAGGCCTTGCGCCGGGATGCCCCGCAGGTCGCCGACGGTGGCGATGCCCAGTTCGGCCAGCTTGCTTTCCATCACCTTGCCCACGCCGGGCAGCCGGCCGACCGGCAGTGGCGTCAAGAAGGCTTCGACCTGGTGCGGGCGCACCACGCAGATGCCGTCGGGCTTGTTCCAGTCCGACGCGATCTTGGCCAGGAACTTGTTGGGCGCGACACCGGCCGAGGCTGTCAGGGAGGTCTCTTCCCGGATCGCGCTGCGGATCGCTTCCGCCGTGGCGGTGGCCGAGGGCAGCCCGGACAGGTTGGCGGTGACGTCGAGGTAGGCCTCGTCGAGCGACAGCGGCTCTACCAGGTCGGTATGGCGGGCGAAGATGTCGCGCACCTGCCGCGAGACCGCCTTGTAGCGCACGAAGTCCGGTGGCACGAAGACTGCCTGCGGGCACAGCCGCTCCGCACGCACCGCTGGCATCGCCGAGCGCACGCCGAACACCCGCGCCTCGTAGCTGGCGGCGCAGACCACCGAGCGCGCGCCCCGCCAGGCCACGACCACCGGCTTGCCGCGCAGGCCCGGATCGTCGCGCTGCTCAACCGACGCATAGAACGCGTCCATGTCGATGTGCAGGATCTTGCGGGTCGCGGCCATCGCGACATTGTCGCGCCTCCGGCCCAAATGTGCGTTGTAGGAGCGGCTTCAGCCGCGATCGGACGACCACGCGTCAACGCCGGTTCCATGATCGCGGCTGAAGCCGCTCCTACAGGGATACAGCCGGTGCGCGAAAACGGTGCTTTAGCTTTCACCCGGTATTTGGCAGTCTGGCGGCCACACCTACCGGGAGCGCCGCATGCAGCGTCGCCATTTCTCAATGCTCCGCGAGTTCCACCTCGCCGACTGGTTCACGCTCGGCAATGCCTTCTGCGGCACCGGGGCGATCTTCGCGGCGATGCGCTTCCTGCAGGAGGGCGGGGTCCGTGACCTCATGATCGGCATGGCGCTGATCCCGCTGGCGTTCGTGCTCGACGCCCTCGACGGGCGGGTAGCGCGCTGGCGCAAGTCGGCCTCCACCCTCGGCCGGGAGCTGGACTCGCTGTCGGACGTGATCTCCTTCGGTGTGGCGCCGGCCGCGCTGGCGTATGCCTGCGGGCTCCAGGGCGGTTGGGACTGGGTGGTGCTGAGCTACTTCGTCGGTTGCGGCGTCAGCCGGTTGGCGCGCTACAACGTCACCGCCGAGCAACTGTCAGGCGACGAGGGCAAGGTGAAGTTCTTCGAAGGCACGCCCATCCCCACCAGCCTGGCGCTGGTGGTGGTTCTGTGGATCGCGGCGGGCCAGGGGGCGATCGGCCCGGACATCTGGCTGGGCATGGTCAAGATCGGGCCATGGCAACTGCACCCGCTGGTGTTGATGTTCGCCATCTCCGGCACCCTGATGGTGAGCAAGACCCTGCGCATCCCCAAGCCCTGAGACCTGCCTGCCACACCTGCGTTGCTATGATCCGCGCAACATCTGGAGGGTGCGATGGCCAATCACGGATCGGGTTCCGGTAGCGACGACTTCGAAGCACTGGCGCGGCAGTACTGGAGCCGCTGGGGCGAGATGCTGCGCGCGGGTGGTGCGCCTTCGGCCGGCTTCCCCGGCATGGGCGGGCAGGGCGGAGGCAACTTCGTCCCAGGCTTCAATGGCCAGGGTTTCAACAACTTCGGGTTCCCCGGCGCCCCGGGCCAGGCGGCAGGCGCGGGTGGCATGCCCGGCTGGGACGAGGCGATGGGCTGGTGGTCGCAACTCGCCCGCGGTGGTGCGCCGGTCAACGACGTGGTCGACCGCTTCAACACGCAGGCCCGCGGCTGGTATGGCCAGATGCAGCAACTGGCAGCCCGGTTTGCCGGTGAGCAGGCCAGCGCGGCCGATATCGCCGATGCCTGGAAGCAGTCGCTGTCCGGCGCGGGTGGCAATCCGTTCGCCGAGGTGCTGCGCGGCATGCAGGGGCCGGGGCAGCAGGGGTTCGAGCGTTGGATGGAAGAGGTGTCTCCCTTCCTCGAACAGCTCACCGGCGACGCCCGGGCGTGGATGGGCATGCCGGCATTCGGCTTCACCCGCGAGCACCAGGAACGCTGGCAGCAGCTTGCGCGGGCCCAGCAGGATTACCAGCAACAGGCGCAGGCCTACCAGGCACTGATGTCCGAGGCGGTGCAGGACGCCTGCAAGCGCTTTGAACGCAAGCTGGAAGAGCGCAGTGAGCCGGGCCGGCAGCTCGAATCGGCGCGGGCGCTGTTCGACCTGTGGATCGACGCCGCGGAGGAGGCCTACGCCGACATCGCACTTTCGCCGCGCTTCAGTGACGTCTACGGCGCGATGGTGAATTCGCAGATGCGCTTGCGCGCGGCAGTGCAGCACGAAGTGGAGCAGGCGGGTGAGGCGATGGGTGTGCCCACGCGGACCGAGGTCGACGCCGCACATCGCAAGATCACCCTGCTCGAGCGCGAGGTCCGGCGTCTGCGGGACCTGCTGGAACAGGAAGCCGACACCGCGAACCCACCCGCAGCGAAAAAAGCTGTCAATGCCAAGCGCACCGGCACGGCGGCAGGCGGCAAAAGCTCCAGCAAGAAGAGCGCCAGCAAGAAGACCACCAGGAAGGCCGCCAGCAAGAGCACCGCCAAGAAGGCCGCCGGGAAGGCGGGCAAACCGGCCGCCAAGGCGACGGCCAAGAAGACAGCCAAGAAGACAGCCAAGAAGACATCGAGGCGCTGACCATGGACAGTTCCAAGGCCTTCGGCAACGGCCCATTAAACATCACCCCCGACGCGCTGGCCCACGAGGCGATGCAGGTGCAGTCGCGCCTGCGCGCCGGGCTGGACACCCTGCGACAGGTCGAAAACACCGACTACGGCGTGACCGACAAGGAAGAGGTCTGGCGCGACGGCAAGGTCGTGCTGTACCGCTACCGGGGCGATCGCCCTCCCACCTCGAAGGTGCCCCTGCTGATCGCCTACGCGCTGGTGAACCGGCCGTACATGGTGGACCTGCAGGCCGACAAGTCGATCGTGCGCGGACTGCTGGAAAAAGGGGAGGACGTGTACATCCTGGACTGGGGCTATCCGGACCGGTCCGACCGCTACCTCGAGCTCGACGACTACATCCAGCGCTACCTTGGCGGTGCGGTCGACCACGTGCGCCGGGCCCATCGGCTCGAAGCGATCAACCTGCTGGGCATCTGCCAGGGGGGCGCGTTCTCGCTGTGCTACACCGCGCTGAACCCGCGGAAGGTGCGCAACCTGGTCACCATGGTCACGCCGGTGGACTTCCATACGCCGGACAACATGCTGTCGAACTGGGTGCGCAACCTGGACGTGGATGTCTTCGTCGACACCCTCGGCAACGTCCCGGCGGACATGATGAACTTCACCTACCTGACGCTGAAGCCGTGGCGGCTGTTCGTGCAGAAGTATGTCGGGCTGGTCGACATCCTCGACGACAAGCGCGCGCTGGAAGACTTCCTGCGCATGGAGAAATGGATCTTCGATTCCCCCGCGCAGGCCGGGGAGGCGTTCCGCCAGTTCACCAAACAGTTCTACCAGGCCAACGGCTTCGTCAACGGTGGCATCGAGATCGGCGGCCGACCGGTGGACCTGGAGCAGATCAAGGTGCCGGTGCTCAACGTTTTCGCCGAGCAGGACCACCTGGTGCCACCGGATTCGTCGCGTGCACTGGGCGGGCTGGTGGGCAGCGATGACTACAGCGAGCTGTCCTTCCGCGGGGGGCACATCGGCATCTATGTCTCCGGCCGGGCCCAGCGCGAAGTGCCGCCCGCCATCCACCAGTGGTTGGCCGAGCGTTCCGGTTGAGCTCCGACGCAGCCGTCACGCCGGCCCGATAGACTCGTTCCAACCCCCCATACAGCTTCCGACGATGGCCTCTTCCTCACGCCCTTTTGTCCGCTCCCGCCATGACCGCATGCTTGCCGGGGTCATGGGCGGCATCGCCCGGCGATTCGGCTGGAGCTCCACGTTGCTGCGGGTGATCTTCGTGATCGTCTCGATCGCCTCCGCCGCTTTCCCGGGCATCCTGGTGTACCTGATCCTCTGGCTGCTGATGCCCGACGAAGCCGACGCGGCCTGACCCATCCGGCAGCGGGATGAGCCTGCGCCTGTTCACCGATGACGTGCTGTTCCTGCAACGCCTGCTCAAGGCGCAGGGTCTCTATGGCGCCGGACTGGACGGCATATGGGGACCCGTCACCGAGGCGGGTGCCACCCGATTCCAGGCCTTGAGTTTCCAGATCCGCGGGCAACACAGGACGTTCGACCTGCGCAGCGAAGCCCAGATCTCGACCCTGCTGCTGACGGCGCAGGCGAAGGCGCGCGCTTTCCTTGCCCGGGTCCTCGATGCCGGCATCATCGCCCGCCTCATTTCCGGGACCCGCAGTTATGAAGAACAGAACCGTCTGTTCCGCCGGGGCCGGTACGGGAATGCCGGGCCCGTCGTGACCAACGCACGGGGCGGGCAGAGCCTGCACAACTTCGGCCTCGCCTGGGATATCGGGGTGTTCGGGCCGGATGGCAGCTACCTGACGGTGCCGGAGCCGTACGAGCGTGCGGCGGAGGACGGTCTGGTCGAGGGGCTGGAGTGGGGCGGCCACAATCCGCGATTCGTCGACCGGCCGCACTTCCACCTGGAGACCGGACTCGGGGTGGCGGAGCTGCGTGCCCGCTTCGAAGCCGGCGTCGCCTATGCACCGGCAGCGGAGGCGGTCGATGCACCCTGAACGTGGTTCATGGGGCCTGCGGCTGCTGCGTTGCCTGGGCGTCTGCTGGACGCTGCCCAACAGCGCCATCGGCCTGATGGGCGGACTGGCGGGCATACCTTTCGGCGCTCGGCCGGAGTGGCGCGGGCGCGATCTGGCCATTGCATTCGAGCGCTGGCCGTGGGGCCCCGGCGGTGCGATCACCTTCGGCAACGTGATCCTGCATACCGGTGCCAGCCTGGATTGCGAATGCCACACCTATGCCCACCGCGCCGGCCGCTGCATCGAATCGCCCGTACTGCTGGCCGACCACGAACGTGCCCACGTCTACCAGTACATGGTGCTCGGGCCGCTGTTCCTGCCGGTCTATCTGGTATGCGGTGGCATCGGCGTGCGCAACCGCTTCGAGCGGGCAGCCGACCGCTATGCGCTCACGGGGCGCGGCTGGTGGCCGTGGCCGGCGCCGTTGTTGCCGGGCCGGTAAGCCACTCCAGCCATTCGTCGCTTTCCCCCAGCGGTACGCCATCGGGTCCGAAGCGCCGCTCGACGAAGCGCATGCCGGTGTCTTCCACCAGCACGACGGTGCTGCAGCGCGTCCCGTAGCGGGAGTCGCGGACGAATGGCGGCGAAAGCCGGCGCTCCAGGTCGAGGCCGATACCGGTGTCGGGAAGCGCCGCATCCGGTGCAGGCTCGTCATCGGCCAGTGCGTCCAGCAAGGGCGCGACGTCTGCGGCCGCTGCATCGCCACCGGCGGCCTGCAGCCAAACCGACAACGCCTGCGTTGCACGGTTGGTCTTCGGCCACGGCGCATCGAGCGCTCCGTTCGACATGGCATGGATGCCGCGCCTCAACATCTGCGTGCGGTAATCCGGGTGGTTGCTGGCGAACGTCAACGAGTCGCCGTCCCATCCGAGCAGGTTGAACGGCGCGTACTGTCCCGACTCCCTGCGGAGCGGATCCAGCGTCGCCGGCGCCGGGCCAGATGCACCCGCGAACCCGCGGACCAGGTCACCACGCGACTTCGGACGCGGCGCGCCCGCCAAGCGTACGCGCACGTTGGTCACCGCCGCCAGCCGGCCGCGGCGGGATGCCATCAGCCAGCTGCCGCCCATCTGCAGGTCGCGGCCGCCATACAGCTCAGGCTGTTGCGGGTCCGGTCCGGCAGCTGCCGCCGGGCGCGCGTGCAACTCGTCGCGGTTGGCAATCAAGGCCAGCCGGTAGCGGGGGTGGTGTTCCCAGGCAACTGCAATGAGGCACATGGAGCCATCCTAGCCGAGCGGATGTTCGCTATACTGCGCCCCCGCGCCGAAGTGGCGGAATCGGTAGACGCAGCGGACTCAAAATCCGCCGCCCTTAAAAGCGTGTGGGTTCGAGTCCCACCTTCGGCACCAGGTATCCGTACGCGGGAACCCGCAGTGCGTATCAAATCCCCGCCACGGCGGGGTTTTTTGTTGCGGCTTCTCCGTTCTCGTGCGGCCTCATCCGCCGAAGGGCGGTACAAGATCGAGTCTGACCTCCTCACCCTGTTCCGCGCGAAAGTCTCGCCTGCTGCCAATGTCGCGTTCCTGCCCCTGCAATCCCTCCGCCACGTACGCCAGCTGTTGCAAGCCGTTGCACGACGACTGTGCAGTGGCTTCCAGCGCCGAAGCGCTGATGCGTTCGCGGTACAGCGCCTACGTACTTGGGCTGGGCGACTACCTGCTGGCCACTTGGCATCCCGATACCCGCCCGGATGCGCTGGCGCTGGATGACACCCCCGGCCTGCGCTGGCTCGGGCTGGACGTGAAGCGCCATACCGACGCTGGTGACGGCACTGCAGTGGTGGAATTCGTCGCCCGCTACAAAGTCGGCGGCGCGTCGGCGGAACGGCTGCACGAGCTGAGTCGGTTCGAGCGCGTCGACGGACGCTGGTTCTATCTCGCGGGAGACTTCCCAGGTTGATGCTGAAGGGCGGTGGCCGCCGGTCGGGGCTGCGCGCCTGCCAGCGGCACCTTGCCAGCGGGCTTTCGGTTTCATGCCGCCAGCGCGCCGGGGCGGGCCCACTCGCGCGGCATCGGCCATTCCGCGACCGATGACCCTTCCAGCACCCGGCGGATGTCGCGGGTATCGAGCTGGGGGGCCAGCAGGCGGATCAGGTCGAGGGTGTAGTCCCGCGCGACTCGACCGGACGGGAGCAGGGCCCAGGAGATACAGGCGGGCAGGGCAGGGTCGGCGGGCAGTACGCAGAAGTCGTCGTGGTCCTTGGCCTCTATCGCCAGTTCCGCCACCAGCCCGACGCCGAGGCCGGCACGCACGTAGACCTTGATCAGGTCCGCATCCTGCGCGGAACAGGCGAATCGCGGCTCCATGCCGACCTGTCCCATCGCCAGGCGCAGCGTGGATTCGGGGCGGCGCGAGGCGTCGTAGGTCACCAACGGATATCGGCCCAGTTCCGCCAGGGTCGGGGCACGTCCAAGGCTGGCCAGCGGGTGTGAACGCTCCACCAGCACCACCCGCCGCCAGGTGAACAGCGGGATCGCGATGCCCTCGGGCATGCGGTCGCCGGCGGTGCTGACCAGTGCGATGTCGACGTCGTTGTGGGACAGTCGCTCGAAAACCTCGCCTTCGCCCAGACCCTGGATCTGTACGTCGAGGTTCGGGTAGTGGTCCACCAGGATGGAAAGCAGGGGCGGGAGCACGTGTCGGGCGTAAGTGCGGGCGGTGGCAAGGGCCAGCTCGCCGGAGGTGTCTCCCCGCTGGTTGGCGGCGTAGGTACGCAGGCTTGCGGCATCGGCGACGATGCGCCGTGCGATCTCGATGACTTCCCGGCCTGCCGGCGTGATCTCGGCCAGGCTGCGCCCGTGACGGGTGAAGACCTGGAAGCCCAGTTCGTCTTCCAGTTGCTTCAAGCTGCGCGAAAGACTGGGTTGGGTGCCGTGGACGCGTTGCGCAGCCGCGCTGATGTTGAGGTCGGCGTCGACAATGGCGAGGAGATAGCGGAGTTCAGTCAGCGTCATGGGGCGCTTCCTTGCACGTCAGTGCGGGCCAGCGAGCGCGTCGCGACGGGAGCATCCCGCCCGGTGCCGCCCCCAAACGGCACTTTGACGCATTAGCGGCCATTTATAGCAGCAATGTGTGATGAACGTGTGTTGAACGGAAATCGATAACGTCATCCGGTTTAAGCATTGGACAGGATTGAGTGCGGTCCGTATCACTTCCGGGGCCGGGTTCCCCCGTTCCACCCCGCCCGGCCTACCTGCCACGGGTTGCCTTCAACCCACTTCCCAACCAAGGGGATACGACCTTGAACTTCAAGACATCCATTCTCGCCGCGAGCATCGGCGCGGTGGTGACGCTGGGCACCCTGTCCTCGTCAGCCTCCGCCGCCGAACTGCGGTTCGTAAAGAAGCCCATCGAGGGCCAGTACATCGTCGTGCTCAAGGACGAGGTCGCCAGCCTCGCCAACGAGCAGTCGGCGCAGCCGCGGGTGGCCGACGTCGCCCGGGCGGTCAGCCAGTCCCACCGCGCCCAGCTGGTCACCACCTTCCAGCACGCACTGCGCGGATTCGTGGTCCGCGCCGACGACCGGGCGCTGGCAAAGCTGCTCGCCGACGACCGCATCGCCTATGTCGAGGAAGACGGCGTGGTGAGCATCTCGGCCACCCAGACCAACCCGACCTGGGGCCTGGATCGCAGCGACCAGCGCAATCGCCCGCTCGACAACCGCTACAACTACGACACCACCGCATCCTCGGTGCATGCGTACATCATCGACACCGGCATTCGCGCCGGGCACAACGACTTCGGCGGCCGCGTCGGCAACGGCTACACCGCGATCAACGACGGCCGTGGCACCGAGGACTGCAACGGCCACGGCACGCACGTTGCCGGCACGGTTGCCGGCAGCACCTACGGCATCGCCAAGGCCGCTCGCCTGCACGCCATCCGCGTGCTGGATTGCGCCGGCTCCGGCAGCAATTCCGGCGTGATCGCCGGTGTGGACTGGGTCACCTCCAACCACGTGAAGCCGGCCGTCGCCAACATGAGCCTGGGTGGCGGCGCGTCCAGCGCGCTGGACTCGGCGGTGAGCGCCTCGATCAATGCCGGCGTCACCTATGCCGTGGCCGCGGGCAACAGCAACGACAACGCCTGCAACTACTCCCCCGCACGGGTAGGTGCCGCGTTGACCGTCGGCTCCACCACCTCGACCGACGCCCGTTCGTCGTTCTCCAGCTACGGCTCCTGCCTGGACATCTTCGCGCCGGGTTCGTCGATCACCTCGGCGTGGCACACCAGCAACAGCGCGACCAACACCATCAGCGGCACCTCGATGGCTTCCCCGCACGTCGCCGGGGCGGCCGCGCTCTACCTGGCCGCCAACCCGAGCGCCACCCCGAGCCAGGTGAACAGCGCGGTCGTCTCCAACGCCACGTCCGGCGTTGTGGGCGGACCGGGCAGCGGCTCGCCGAATCGCCTGCTGTACACGATCTTCGACGGCGGTGGCGGTGATCCCGATCCGGATCCGGATCCCGACCAGCTGCAGGACGGCGTGCCGGTGCCGAACCTGTCCGGCGCCAGTGGCTCCGAAAAGCGCTTCACGATGACGGTGCCCGCCGGCCAGGGCAGCCTGGTGTTCAACACCTCCGGCGGCAGCGGCGATGCGGACCTCTACGTGCGCTTCGGTGCCGCCCCGACCACCAGCACCTACGATTGCCGGCCGTACCAGAACGGCAACTCCGAGTCCTGCAGCTTCAACAATCCGCAGGCCGGCACCTGGCACGTGATGCTGCGCGGCTACTCGACGTATTCCGGCGTCAGCCTCGTCGGTGACTACAGCGGCGGCGGTGGTGGCGGTGGCGGTGGCGGCGATGCGCCGTGCACGGACTGCACCGCGTACGAAGGCACCCTGTCGGGCAACGGAGATGCCGACATCCAGCCGGAAGGCAACTACTACCAGTCCGGTGCGGGCGCACAGCAGGGCTGGCTGCAGGGGCCGTCGGGTACCGACTTCGACCTGGAGCTGTATCGCTGGAGCGGTTCCAGCTGGGCCCGCGTGGCGCGTTCGGCCAGCGCGAGCAGCGAGGAGCAGATCTCGTACAACGGCAGCGCCGGCTACTACTACTGGCGCGTGGTGTCCTACACCGGCAGCGGCAACTACGACCTCTGGTTGAAGACGCCGTAACCGGACAGGATTGATCCGACAGCAGCAGAGGCCCCGGCAAACGCCGGGGCCTTTTTTTGTCCGACGGAGTCTCCCGTCAGGCGGCGGTGGCGTCGGTTTCCAGCGCTTTCGCGGCCCGGGTGAACCACTCGCCGTCACTGGGCACGAACATCGAGCATTCCTGCATCTGCGCCTTGTAGATGTGCACCGAGACGGCGACCTCTTCACTGCTGGTATTGCGGATCGCGTGGTATTCGTGCGGCGGGATCAGGCTGCCGGCGCTGCCGGGGCCGGCGACCATGCCGCCGGCGGCGCGGAAGCGTACCCGGTCCCCGTCCCGCTCCAGCAGTTCGTACTGGGTGATCTCCAGCTCTCCGTCCCACACGCCTTCAACGCACCACAGGCCGCAGTGGTCGTGGACCGGCGTGCCCTGGCCTGGCCCCCAGGTCATCGCCACGACGCTGTAGCCATGCTCGGCGCTGCGGTAGATCTCGCGGCGTGCGTAGTGGTCCTGGATGGGCTCGTACACGCAACGCGGCAGGTGGACGTCGCGGTCGCGGATCATCCGGCACAGGGTGGTCCGCAGGGCGGCGGTGATCGCATGGTCGTCGCCGGCCATGACGGCCGCATCGACGGCCTGGACGAGCTTGTCGTGGCCGGGAAACGGAACGTCCGGCAGGGCATTGGCATTCATGGCCCGATTCTACCCGGGACGGGGCGGGGCTTCAGGGATGCGCAGGCGGTTCGCGCGGCAGCGGGGGCTGCGTGGCTCGGGGCGGTTGCGGGCTGGGGCTGAAGCCCCTCCTACAGGGTGGACAGGAAATCGGCGACGGCGGGGCCGAAACGGTCGAAGTCGACCAGGAAGGCGTCGTGGCCCTGCGGGGACGGCATCGGGACGAACATGGCTTCGGCGCCACCTGCACGCAGCCCTTCGGCGATCTCCCGCTGTTGCTGCAACGGGAACAGGATGTCGGTCTCGGCCCCCAGCACCAGGGCCTTTTCGACCTTGATCGATGCCAGCCCTGCACGGGTGTCGGCCTCCCGGTCGATGCCATGTTCCAGGCAGTAGTCGCCCAGGTCGAACCAGTCCATGGAGCGGCTGAGGTAGAGGTAGCAGTTGGGGTCGAAGCGGCGCACGAAGCGGCGTGCGTGGGCCTCCAGGTAGCTTTCCACTTCGAACTCGAGCCCGAACGGTTCGTCGTCGGCCCGGTCGGAATCGAGCCGCACGCGGCCGAAGCGCCCATCCCATTCGAGGGCGGAGCGGTAGGTGATGACGCCCAGTTTGCGGGCCATGCGCATCCCCGACTCGGGATAGCTGTCTTCCTCGTATCGACCCTCGTTCCAGTTCGGATCCAGCCGGATGGCCTCGCGCTGCAGCGAACGGATCGCGATCGAGAACGGCAGCGCCTTGGCCGCCCCGGAGATATTGACGTGGCTCCGCGCGATGCCGGGGTGGCGGACCAGCATGGCCAACGCCGTCATCCCGCCCATCGAGTTGCCGACCAGGCAGGCCAATTGCTCGATCCCCAGCGCATGCACCACGTGGGCAGCCGCCTCGGCGCCGTCTTCGATCGACAGTTCCGGGAAGTCGAGGCGATAGGGCGCGCCGGTCCCGGGACGGACGGAGGCGGGGCCGGTGGAACCCTTGCAGCTGCCCAGCGAATTCACGCAGATGACGTACCAGCGCTGGGTGTCGATTGGCTTGCCCGGGCCCACCATCGGCTCCCACCAGCCTGGATCCGGGTCTTCTTCGCTGGCGGCGGCATGCGCGTCGGGCGACAGCCCGGTGACGATCAGGACCGCGTTGTCCCCGGAGGGGGAGAGGCGGCCCCAGGTCTCGTAGGCCATGCGGGCGCCGTGCAGCGCGCCACCACGCCGCATGGGGAACGGCGAGCGCAGGTCGATGTGGCGGGTGCCGGGCGGGATGAATTCGGTCATGCCGGGACATCGTTCCTTGAGTGTGGCAGCGCCCTTATTCCACCACGCGATCGATGGTCAGTGCAGCCGCGGCGTCGGCGGCGGTGTCGACCACCACCGGCGCGGACTCGAAATCGCCGGGCGCCGGGATGGCGTCGCCGCTGGCGGACACGCGCGCGGCCAGTTCGACCCGCTCGAGCTGCGAGAGCTTCATCGTCGGCATCAGGCTGTCGGCGTCGGTGAGGGTGACGGTCAGCGGGAACCCGGTCGGCTGCAGCTTCCGCACCGCGACCGGCATCGGCGGACCGTCGGGCTGGCGGGCGATGACGAATACGCTGGCGCCGTCCGGGTACTGCATCGCCAGCGACGGCTCGAGCGAGATGGCGATCGTGATCGCGACCGGCGAGGCGGCCTCGTCCTGCGGCTCCGGCGCGGCCAGCGGCTCCAGCCCGGCCTCGGCACGGGCGAGGTTGATCTGCTCGCGGACGCTGGCCACGGTGCCAGGGTCGATGGCGGCCAGCAGCGGCTCCCAGGTGCGCGCGGCCTCGGCCGCTTCGCCGGCCTGCCGCAGCGCGATGCCCAGGAACCAGCGCGCGCGCTGGTTGGCCGGGTCGATCTCCAGCGTGTGCCGCAGCATCGCCACCGCCTCGGCGTCGAAGCGGTGCTGCGGATGGGCCTGCGCGCGGGCCTCGGCGGCTTCCGCCAGCAATCCGGGTTCGTCCGGCGCCAGCGCCACCGCCCGGGCGAACGCGTCGCGCGATTCGACCAGCCGCCCCTCGGCAGCGTAGGCACGGCCGAGCAGGCGCCAGCCCTCGATCTGGCCGGGGTCGCGGTCGAGCTCGGCGCGCAGCTGCACGATCGCCTCGGCGAGTGTCTCAGGGGCGCGGAGCTGGGCCGGGTCGAGTGCGCGCGGTGTGCCGACCAGGCCGTAGAGCAGGGCGGTGGCGAGCGCCAGGCCGACCACCACGCAGGCGCCGGTCAGCGGCCGCGGGCGCCACAACGGCCGCAGCACCCAGGCCAGGATGCCGACGACCAGCACCGCGCTGGCGATCAAGAAGGCGGTCATCACCACTCCTGTTCGTCGTCGGCGGGCAGCGCCGGCTGCGTGCCCGCGCGGCGGCGCACGATCCGGGCGACCACGAAGCCGCCGGCCACCAGCAACAGCGCCGGGCCGAACCACAACAGCCAGGTCATCGGCTCGACCTTCGGCCGGTACAGCACGAACTCGCCGTAGCGGGCGACCAGGTAGTGCTTGATCTCCTCGTCGTCCATGCCCTTGCGCATCAGCTCCAGCACCTCGTTGCGCAGGTCCTGGGCGATCGCGGCGTGGGAGTCGGCAAGCGACTGGTTCTGGCACTTCACGCAGCGCAGTTCTTCCGTCAGCGCATGGAAGCGTTCGGCCTCGGCGCGATCGGTGAACTCCGGCGGCGGCGTGATGTTGGCGGCCTGGGCGAGGACGGCGCCGGGCAGCAGCAGCGCCAGCGCGAGCAGCATGGAGGCGAGGCGGGCGATCACCCCTCCACCTCGTCCAGCAGCGGGACCAGCTCTTCGGCGATCACCTGGTCGCTGACCGGGCCGACGTGCTTCCAGCGAATGATCCCGTCGGCGTCGACCAGGAAGGTCTCGGGCGCGCCGTAGATGCCCCAGTCGATCGCCTTCTCGCCGGTGTAGTCGGTCAGCACCAGCCAGTAGGGATTGCCGAACTGCTCCAGCCAGCGCAGGGCGTCGGCGTGCTCGTCCTTGAGGTTGTAGCCGATCACGCGGAGCCGCTTGGTCTCGGCGAACTTGGTCAGCACCGGGTGCTCGACCCGGCATTCGGGGCACCAGCTGCCCCAGACGTTGAGCAGGTAGGGCTCGCCGAGCAGCTCTTCGGAGGACACCAGCCGGCCGGCCTCGTGCAGCACCGGCAGCTCGAATTCCGGCGCGGACTTGCCGATCAGCGGCGAGGGCAGGGCGTCGCGGTTGCCTTCGCGGCTGAGGATCACGCCGGCCAGCAGCAGCGCCGCGACCAGCGCGAACGCCACCAGCGGCAGCCAGCGCATCATCGGTGGCTTGTTGCCATTCATGTCGTGGCCTCCTTCCTGACGGTGTCGACACGCCGGAATCGCCGGTCGGTCGCGGTGACCAGGCCGCCGAGCATCATCAACAGGGCGCCGGCCCAGATCCAGCGCACGAACGGCTTGGTATGCACCCGGATCGCCCAGGCGTCGCCGCCCAGCTCCTCGCCCAAGGCGACGTAGATGTCGCGGGTGATGCCGCGCTCGATCGCGGCCTCGGTCATCACCTGGCCGCCGCTGAGGTAGGCGCGCTTTTCCGGATGCAGCAGCACCAGCGGGGCGCCATCGGCGAAAACCTGCACGGTGCCGATGTCGGCCCGGTAGTTCGGGCCCGGGCGTTGTTGGACGCCGTCGAAACGGAAGGCGTAGTCGCCGACCTCGATAGTCTGCCCCGGTTTCACCGCGACCTCGCGCTGGACGTGGAGGCCCTCGACCAGCAGCGCGCCGACCACGAACACCGCGACGCCGAGGTGGGCGAGGGTCATGCCAAGCATCTCGGAGGTGAAGCGGCTGCCGGGGTTGCGCAGGCGCGACCATACGAAGCGCAGCGTGCCGACGCCGACCCAGACCGCACCGAACACGCCGGCGGCGACTTTCCACGCGCCTTGCGGGGCGAAGAAGAACGCCAGTGCGCCGGCGAGCAACGCCAGCCCGATCCATGGCAGTAGCATCGCCAGCGGTTTCGACACCTGCTCGCGCTGCCACCGGGTCATCGGGCCGAGTGGCAGCAGCAGCACCAGCGGCGCCATCAGCAGGGTGAACAGCAACGCGAAGTAGGGTGGACCGACCGAGATCTTGCCCAGCTCCAGCGCATCGGCCAGCAGCGGATACAGGGTGCCGAGCAGGACCATCGCGCAGGCGGTCGACAGCAGCAGGTTGTTGGCCAGCAGCAGGGTTTCGCGCGAGAACAGTTCGAACGGCTTACCGTCATCGCCCGGCGCCCGCAGCGCATACAACACCAGCGAGCCGCCGATGACGATGCCGAGAAAGATCAGGATGAACAATCCGCGGGTAGGATCGGCGGCGAACGCATGCACGCTGGTCAGCACACCCGAACGCACCAGGAAAGTCCCCAGCAGCGACAGCGAGAACGTCGCGATGGCGAGCAACAGCGTCCAGCCGCGGAAGCTGCCGCGCTTCTCGGTCACCGCCTGCGAATGCAGCAGCGCCGTACCGGCCAGCCACGGCATGAAGCTGGCGTTCTCGACCGGGTCCCAGAACCACCAGCCGCCCCAGCCCAGCTCGTAGTACGCCCACCACGACCCCAACGCGATGCCGACCGTCAAAAACGCCCAGGCGACATTGGTCCACGGCCGCGTCCAGCGCAGCCAGCGTGCATCGACCTTGCCGTCGAGCAGCGCGGCGATCGCGAACGCGAACGGCACGGAGAATCCGACGTAGCCGAAGTACAGCATCGGCGGATGGATGATCATCCCCGGGTCCTGCAGCAACGGGTTGAGGTCGCGGCCCTCGGCGACCGCCGGCAACAGCCGCTCGAACGGATTGCTGGTGAAGATCAGGAATGCCAGGAAGCCGACGCTGACCACCCCCATCACCCCGAGCACGCGCGCGATCACCGACATCGGCAGCCGTTGCGAGAATCGCGCGACCGCCGCCGTCCACAGCGCCAGTACCAGCGCCCACAACAGCAGCGAGCCTTCGTGCGCGCCCCATACCGCGGTGTAGCGATAGGCGATTGGCAGCAGCGAATTGGAGTTCTCGGCGACATAGCGCAACGAAAAATCCTGGGAGACGAAACCATAGGTGAGGATCGCGAACGCCAACCCGACCAGCAGCAACTGGACATAGGCCGCGGGTCGCGCGATGGCCATCCACGGGGCGATGTCGCGCTGGGCGCCGACCAGCGGCAAGGTCGCCTGCAGCGCCGCGAGCAGAAGCGCGAGGACCAGCGCAACCTGTCCGAATTCGGGCAGCACGGCTTATTGCGCCATCGCGGGGGGCGCGTCGACGTCATGCTTCTGGTGCGCCATCCCCATCTTGTCGGCGACTTCCTTCGGCATGTAGGTCTCGTCGTGCTTGGCCAGCACTTCCTCGGCGACGAAGCGGTCGCCGTCCATGCGGCCGGTGGCGATCACCGCCTGCTTCTCGCGGAACAGGTCGGGCAGGATGCCGGTGTAGGTGACCGGCATCAGCGCGTCGCCGTCGGTGACGGTGAAGTGCGATTCCAGGGTGCCGTCGACACGCTTGATCGAACCCTCGGCGACCATCCCGCCAAGCCGGAACCGGGCCTGGCCGGACTTCACCTCAGCGCCGGCCTCGCCGCTGATCACCTCGTTGGGCGTGTACAGGTAGGCGATGTTGCGTTGCAGCGCCATCGCCACCAGGGTCGTGGCGATCGCGCCGGCGGCGACGAGGGCGGCCACCCACAGCAGGCGGCGGCGTCGGATCGGATTCATCGGTGCAGTTCACTCGCAGATTGGGGGTCCGGGCCATGCCGGTTGGGGCCATGTCCGGCAGAGTCTTGCCCGGTTGAAGCGGGCCGGCTGGCCTGGCGGGCGGCGCGGCGGCGTGCGTTGCGCAATTCGCGGCCGATCTGGAGGCGGCTGGCGACAAAGTCCCAGCCGAGCACGAGCACGAACACCGCATACGCGGCAATGACGTAGTTCAGGTAGCTCATTGCGCCCGCCTCGCCGCAGCCTGTCGGCCGCCGGTCGCCAGTTCGGCGACCCAGGCCTTGCCGTTCTCGCGCCGCAGGTTGTCGCCGCGCGCACGTGCCAGCAGCGCGCCGATGAACCACAGCTTGGTGCCGACGATCGTCCAGATCAGCGGCTGGACCATGCTCGCGTCCATGCTCGACTCGCCGAACATGCGGATGGTCTGGCCCTGGTGCAGCGAGTTCCACCACACCACCGAATAGCGGATCACCGGCAGCAGCACCACGCCGACGATCGCCAGCAATCCCGCCGCGCGGGCGGCGGCGCGGCGGTCGTCGATGGCGTTGTAGAGGCCGATCACGCCCAGGTACAGGAACAGCAGGATCAGCTCGGTGGTCAGTCGGGGGTCCCAGTCCCACCAGGTGCCCCACATCGGCTTGCCCCAGATCGAGCCGGTGGCCAGGGTAATCAGGGTGAAGCCGGCACCGATGGGCGCGCACGCCATCGCCAGGATCTCGCACAGCTTGATCCGCCAGACCAGCGCGGTCGCCGCGTAGAACGCCATCAGGCCGAACACGAACAGGCTCATCCACGCGCTCGGCACGTGGATGTAGAGGATCCGGAAGCTATCGCCCTGCTGGTAGTCGGCCGGCACCACGAACAGCGCGGCGTAGATGCCCCAAGCCAGCGCCAGCAGGCCGAACCCATACGCCCACGGCGCCCAGCGCGCGGCGAAGCGGTCGAAGGAGGGTGGCGAACCGATCTGGTGGAACCAGCGGACCACCGGGTTCATGTTGGACATCTACGGGTTTTTCGCTTGCTGAGGGAGGGACCGGTGGCCGGGCGTACCGGCATGATGCCGCATCGCGCGGGACCCGCCCGCCAGACCGTCATTTTTTCAGGTTCCGTACCCCAGGACAAGCTCCCGGCGCAGGGAACCACCGGCGCCGCCGCGTACCGTCCCACCTGCCCTGGGTCAGGGCGTGAGGGTGATCGTGCCCTTCATCAGTGCCGAGTGGCCCGGAAAACTGCAGAAGAACGAGTAGGGCGCGTCGCCGGCGAGCTTGGCCACCGGGAACGTCACCGAGGTGCTCTCGCCGCCGCCGACGACCTCGCTGTGCGCAATGACGCGGGTGTCGCCCGGCTTGACGTAATCGGCGGCGAGGCCGGCCTTGACGCCGTCGGCGTCGATGCCCTTCATGTCGGCGGTCTTGGCGATGACCACGTTGTGGCCCATGATGTTCTTCGCCAGCTTGCCGGTGTGCTTGAGGTTGATGGTGAAGTCCTTGCAGGACTTGCTGACGTCGATGTTGGCGACATTGAACTTCATCATGTCGTTGCCTTCGATGTCGGCCGAGCATGTGGCCGCCATGGCCGCCGGCGCGCCGAGCATGAGGACGGTCGCGAAGAGGATTTTGCGAAGCATGGAGGAAACTCCTTCAGGATGTCTTGGACGACGGTTGTGTAACCACAATTACATTGTATCGGCTCACGCGGGCCGACTCAATCGGACAGGCTTGAAAGCCACGCCGACAAGGCCTGGATGCTGTCGCCGTCGAGGCGGTGGCCGACGTCGTTCATGATGAAATCCGTGGTGGAACTGTGGTACTTGCCGTCGCGGTACTCGCCGAGACGGGTCACCAAGTAGAGTTCGCGCTGCCCGCGAAGCACCGGGTACACCGCATACGGCGTATACCCGGCGGCATCGCGCTCCAACGGACGCGGGTGGCCGCGGGCATCGCTGCCGTGGCAGGCCTGGCAGGGGGGGATGCCCTGGTCCGGGCCGCCGGACCGGTACAACTGCTCGCCGAGGGCCAGGATGGCGGGGTCGGCCGCCTCTTCCCCGCCGGAGTCGGCGTCGATGATTCCCACCTCCGCCTCCGCGGACGCACCTGCGGGGTCGAGCCCCGCGTAGTAGACCGACAGGTCGCGCATGTCCTCGTCGCTGAGTTGGGAGGCGATGGGGGTCATTATCGAGGTGCCCTCGTCGGCGAACTTCAACTTCACCAACTGCCAGTACTGGTAGTCGGCACGCTGGCCGGCGAGGTTGGGGTACATGGGGACGACCGAGATGCCATCCGGGCCATGGCAGGCCGAGCAGAGTTCCGCCTTGGCCTGGCCACGCGCGGCGTCGCCGCTGATCGGCGTAATCCGGCGCAGGTCGTTGTAGGGACGCGCAGCAGGTTCGGCATCGGTCGCCAGGTCAGTTGGCGCGTCCGCGGCAGGCTCCGCTTCCTGCGCGAAGGCGCCGGGCATGCCGACCAGCAGCAGCGCCATCGCCAGTGCGAGGGCCGGACCAGGCCCGTGCCGGCTCACAGCTTCACCTCCAGCAACGCGCCGACCATGTTCACCGAGTAGTTGGAAGGACCGGCGTCGAGGTAGACGCGGTTTGCCGTCACCAGGCTCTGGTCGAATCCGAAATAGTGCCAGTCGGACAGTTTGCCGGTTTCGTACCGGTCGAACAGGCGCAACCCGATGCGCTCGGTCAGCGGCATCGACCATTCCAGACTGAAGGTATTGACCCGGTGCACCATCGGTGCGAAACCGGTGCCAGCGGCCTCGACCAGCGCCGGGTAGGCGAGGGCGTCGGGCGAGTTGAAGCGGTAGTCGGTTTCGCCGCGCGAGTCGCTCAGGTTCCAGCCCAGCTCCAGGGTGCCGCGGCTGAACGCGCGGCTGAAGTTGATGCCGGCGTAGTAGTTGCGCTGGTCGTCGTCGAGCCACCAGCGGCCGGCGTCGACGTAGGTGTTTCCGCCCAGTTCCGGTTCCATGCCGAAAGCGGCGATCTCGTTGATGTTGGCCATGGCCAGTTCCGAGCGGTCGTAACCGAGGAACAGGTTGGCGGTGGTGCGCTCGTCGGGCTGCCAGTCCCAGCTCAGGCTGCCGCCGAGCGTGTCGTAGCCCTGGCGGCCTAATTCCGCGTCGTAGTCGTTCCAGTCGCCACGCAAGGTGCCGGAAAGCGTGTGGTTGCCT
>Ga0114898_1000035_pt1 | contig 148986 bp, 120 predicted proteins | sample Malvired_Geostar_FD_83496 | JGI IMG/M metagenome (GOLD analysis project Ga0114898, IMG submission 83496) | Marine viral communities from the Global Malaspina Expedition - Malaspina viral metaG DeepMed_Geostar | ecosystem: Environmental > Aquatic > Marine > Oceanic | place: Mediterranean Sea...
CTCCCATGCCTTCCCTGCTGCCACTGGCGGCGGCGATTGTGTGCGTGCGTGGAACGATGGGTCCCCGTGTAGTAACACGGGGGGGACTCTCCCCGGCGCGTGCGCCGGGGGTCGGTCATGAGCGCCTTGCCCGTTGTACGTCGGCCGCGTGATACGTGGGACTGGCTCACGCTTGCGGACGTTGAGCGCTGTGTGCTTCCTGCGTTCCTTGAGGCGTGCCGTCACCAGGCATCGCCGCCGGGTGAGGCCTTCGTGCTTGAGGGGTCGCCGTGGGCTTCCCGTGAGGACTTCCGGGACTGTCTCGCCGCAATGATCGCGCAGCGCATCAACGCACTGGCACTTCAGCGTGGCGTCGTTGGCTCGTCGGGTTCCGTGTGGCCGGCTCTTCCCGACGGCGGCGGGTGGGCTATGGCGCAAGGATGCGCCGCTGTTGCTGTAGGCGCTGGAGCGCCGCCTGCGTCTGCCTCCGGGCCTGACATAACCTCCCATGATGACCCGCTTTTAATCCGCCCGAATGGGCAGGAATTGCCCTCTTCCGATTATCCGGGTGATACTCAAATTCAGCGCGAGGTGGCATGTGAAAGTTAACCGCAGCACTAGCTATGCATTATGCGAATAGCAGGTACTTTTCCTAGTGTTGCGTTTTAGCCGCCTTGAAGCCCCTTAGCACCGCAACATTGATGTCGGGGCCGAACCCGGTGAGCTGGCGCTGCCGGTCGAGCGCTTCCACGAAGCCTGCCGTCGCCGACGGAGGACAATGCCGCATACGCTGCTCTCCACCGCGACACACGACAACAAGCGGGGTGAAGATGCCCGCGCAAGACTCGCGGTGCTCAGCGAGATGCCCGACGCGTGGGCGCGCTACGTCGAATCGTGGACCGAGCTCAACGCCCGGCACCGCGGCGGCGCTGACGCTCGCGGAGCCCCCGACCCCGCGGACGAGCTGATCCTCTACCAGACCCTGGTGGGCGCCTGGCCTCTGGAGCTCGAAGCTGACGACGCGCCAGCCTTGCACGCGTTCACCGAACGCGTCTCGCAATGGCAACGCAAGGCGCTGCGCGAAGCCAAACGCCACTCGTCCTGGATCAACCCGGACGAGGACTACGAGGAAGCCTGCGATCACTTCCTCCGGGCATGCCTGGCCGTTGGCGATGACAACGCCTTCCCCCGCGAGCTTGACGCGTTTGTCCGCAAGATCGCCGCGGCGGGCGCCATCAACAGCCTCAGCCAGGCGTTGCTGAGGATGACCACCCCCGGCATTCCCGACCTCTACCAGGGCACCGACCGTTGGGATTTCTCGATGGTCGATCCCGACAACCGGCGCGAGGTGGACCATGACCTGCGCGCCCGAGCGCTTGCCGCGGAGCGTCCCTTGCGCACCCTCCTCGCCGCCTGGCACGACGGCGCCATGAAGCAGCGTCTGGTGGAGCGCGTGCTTGCAACGAGGAAGCGGATGCCAGCGCTGTTCACGGAGGGCGCCTACCGCCCGCTGGACCCCACCGGACCGGGCGACCGGCACCTCGTCGCCTTCGCGCGGGAGCACCGTCAGGCCGCCGCCATCACCCTCGCCCCGCGGCTGCCATGGGGCTTGCTGGATTCTGCGCCAGGCGACCCGACCATCCCCGCAGAGCGCTGGGCCGGTACCCGCCTCCACCTGCCGCCTGGACGCTGGCAGAACGTGCTGGACGACACCATCATCGATGGCGGCCGCCCATTTGAAGTGGCCGGGCTGATGACCCCATGGCCGCTGGCGCTGCTCGTGCAACGGTAGCCCGCCTTGCGCGGAACATGACCCAAGGCTCATTCGACCATCATGCGCGCCTTTGGCGGGACGGTCTGGAAGTACTGGCTCATGTACTTCATGGCGTCGTCGATGATGGCGGCGAGCGTGCGGCTCGCGTCGCTGTTGGACACCTCGGCCGCCTCCAGGAAGCCGCTCCACCAAGGGAGGTAGGAGCCAAGCCTTTCGAAGACCACCAGACGGACCGCCTGCCCGATTTCCGCGGGTGACGGGTCGACACGGTGTGCCAGTGCCGAAGTCACCAGTGAAATGAACACCGTGTTCTGCGTCATGTTGCTCGGCTCTGGCAACATCGGCTTCTCACTCAGTACGGGACCCGGCTGGAACGCCGGGGGAATCCTGCTGACGAACGTGACGCGATGAAGCACCCGCCACGACGGATTGGATCGGCTCCTCCCCTCCGCCTCGCGCAACGCCGCAGCCCGGGGGTCGCTGCTGTTGTTCAGCCACTCCTGGTCGATGACCTCGTCGAAGAACGTGCGGCTGTTCTTCTCCTCCGGACTCAGATAGAAGCTCATGAAGCGGTAGCTATCCACCTTTCCTGGTTCAGGTGCGGGATCGAAACAGGGGGACTCCACTCCGAGGTACCGTTGCAGGAACCCGTCAGGATCCGCAGCGGCGTCCAGCTTCAACGCGTGCGACTGGTCCCGCGCCTTCTGTACCGTCACCGTCCAGTTGGTACCGCCGAACAGGCTGGACTGGAAGTACGGTCCAATGGAAATGAATGACAGGGACAGCTCGCCGCTGAAGCCCAGTGACCAGGAGAACTGGTAGGCCCCCGAGTGGGTCTCCTGGAACAGGCTCGCGTAGCCGGATTGCTCGCTGTAGAGACCGCCTGCAGCAGTCCACACATATGTATTGGCGATCGACCTCCTCGGCGCGCGGCTCTCCCAGTCATGGAAGAGTTGGCCGGATGCCTCGGAAAGATCCCGGTTCTGGCTCCTGCCCCGTGCAGTGGCATCGAACCCGGTGTAGTAGCTTGCCATCTCCAGGTTCTGCTTTTCGATCCGCTTCTTGAGCGTGTACGCCTCCGAGGGCCGGAAGTAGCTCTGCTCCGTTTCCGGGTCGGCCTGCAGTCCGATGCGCCCATCCAGCGACCCGTTCTTTTGATAGGTTGGGGAAATGGGGAAGTAGATCAGGTTGGTATCTTCTGGAATGTCGGGATTGGGCAGGATCGTGATTGCAACCAGTGCCCCTGTCTCCTCATGGTGCAGCGAGTACATGTCCGCGGTGGAAGATCGCACCAGTGCATAACCTTCATTGTTGGGAATGAACCGGCGCTCGCCGCTTCGGAGGAAGTACGCCCCGCTGTCGTCGGGACGCTCCCAGTCGCCACAGTTGTAGAAGTGGTTTGTCGTTCCCTTGGTGAAACTGGCCCCCACGCCCTTTGATTCGTTCGCCTTGGTGGACCAGTCGATCGCGGTGCCTGCCGCGAACTTTCCGCTTACCTTCACTTGCTGGATGACGCTCTGGACCGGTGGCACCCCGATGATGGTTTCCACCTTGGATCCCGGGGATATTCCAGCCCCGAAACTGAAATTCAGGTGCGAGCCGTCCTCGCGCGAGGACACGAAGCCGATGCTCTCGCCTTCGGTCTCCGACAGGGTCACCGATGAACTGTTGTAGTAGGAGAGGTAACTCGGCTTTGTGGGATCGAGATAGAACGGGCGCGTCAGGTTCTCGCTTGGCAGAGGCGGGGCGCCTTCGATGTAGCCAAGCAGCGTGGGCTGGGTCTGGACCTGTCCGATGTATACCTGGCGGAGGTTACCGACCTTGTAGCCCGTGTAGGCAAGAATCGAACCGTCCTCCGCCGACCGGTAGATGTAGCTCCTCTTCAGGACACTGATGGGGCTGCCGGCGGCGTCGTACTGCATAACCCCGTACTCCACCGCAGTGGGGCCCGAGCGGATGGATGCGGACGCGGGAAGTGTTTGCCCTCCCAGGGCATTGATCACGGGCGGTGCTTCGTTGCTGATCGGCGCCGTGGAAGGCATCCATTGCGGCATCGTCCCCGAGGCGGAAGCGGCGAACTTCGCGTTGTTGCCACCGGCGGACTGATCGAACACATATTTCCCACTGCCCACGTCGAACCGCCAGTAACCCACCAGATCGCGCTCGCTCCCCGTGAGGTACCGGTTCATGTTGTCGGCGATCTGCTGGGGCGTTCGCACCCCGGTCCAGACGCGGACTTCATCGAGGCTTCCCTGGAAGTCACTCAACAGCCGACCGTTGTCGTTGACCATGGCACCCAGTCGGTACTGCCGGTGACCGTAACCACCCACGGCACCGGAATGGACGGGCCTCACGGGCACGACCTCGCCATTGATCGAGATCGCCAGGCTGGCTGTTCCGTAGTAGGGACACCAAAGGGTGCTGTTGCTGAGCACGGCATCGTTGTCCGCCCGGCTGTCATGCGCAACCCGCCCCGCCTGCTCCTGGAACCTCCATTCAGAAACCAGGCCCTCATCCCGCTCTTGCGCGCCCGCCGCGTCCTCATTCGCCCCCGCAAGTTCAGCAGCCTGACCCGCGCTTATCGAGACGTTCCACAATCGGATGTGAGAAACAAGGCCGCTGAAATGGTTGCTTCCGCCTCCGTCCGGCAGAGGCTGGGACCGACCGATCTGCGCGTCGACGGAGGTGGATCGCAACGTGACGGCCTCGAACGTTCCCCGCGCCAGGATCACCCTGTCCTCGGCGGGCATCTTGAAGCTGGTCGATGCGGAGCTGCGGTCGACCAGGCCACCGGTCTGCCCGTACCACCTGGTAAAGCCGGTGAGATCGGTGGCGGTAACCGGCACCGTCTCACCGGCCTTGTAGCGTCCGCTGCCGGAGCCACCGACCACGCTCAGGAGGAAGGTGTCTTCGGCGACCGGCAGGAGCTCGGCACCCTCTGGCCCCTCGATGCTCGGCGAGCCGTCGAGGTAGATCTGGGCTCCGGCGGCATAGCATTGCTTGGCCCCGCCGCCGGCAACGGCTTCATCAAGTACGCTCCAGATGCGAACGGTTGCCGTCAGCTGGCATGCAAGGTCGACAACCACGGTCTTCGAACTCACGAAAGACTGCAGGTCGAACCCTTCCGGCAACGCCTCCCCGCCTCCGCTGCCTTGCAGGCGGATCCGCAGGAATGGGGCGCCTGTGGCGTTGATGCCGAACTCGTAGCTCTGTTGCTCGGCATCCACGCCGAACTTGCTGAATATGGTCTGGGCCGTATTGCCACTGCGGCGCCGCTGGGTGACCCAGCATGCAATAGTGAAGCCTTGTGCCATGTTGAGCGAACTGTCGTTTCCGCAGCTCGCGAACTGGCCGTCATCAAGATCGATAGCAAAACCCGGCTGGTAGACCGCGGCCAGGTGATTCCAGTGCGTCGGGGCGATTCGCGCCTGCCGGGTGATGGCAGCGCTGTCCCGGAAGCCCGCAATGGCTCGATAGAACACGCCAGGGCTGTCCCAGAAAAACTCCTTGCGATCGAACTCGGTGTTGTACAGACCGCTCGTGGCCGACGCAGTGTTTACTGCCCGCGGCCCGACACTGCTGTCGTCGAGCGGCCACTGCAGCACCAGGCCGTCATCGGTGGATCCGAAGCTGCGGTAGACGCGGCGCGCCACCTGATCCGGACCGAGCGCCCTGCTCCAGATGCAGAACTGGTTGAGCTCCATCCCCATGAACAGGTCGGCACCGTTGTCTCCAACCAGCAGCTGGCTGTGGGCGGACCACGTCGAGGGAATTCCTTCGCGCTCGATATCCAGTGCGCCGTCGATGTAAATGCGGATGCGGTCACCGGACCGGACCACGGTGACGCAGCTCCAGGCCAGTGTCGGGATCGCGTCCGCGGACTCGATGACGACCGGCTCTCCCGCTGCCGGCGTGACGGTCAGTTGCAGTCTCGCACTCGTGTAGGGCCGCGGGCCCTGCTGTACAAGACGGAGGACCTCGCTCGGACTGTCCAAGTCCGCAGCGCGCTTCTCGTATACGCGTCCCGGATCGTCCGCGCTGTCGATATCCGGATAGACGTAGCACTGCACCGTATATTGATCGCCGGAGAACAGCCGCTCTTCGGCCTGCTCCTCGGGCACCAACTTGTCATCGATCCCGATTGGACTCTTGTGGAACTGCAGGGTATTGGTCGACGACAGACCAAGGAAGTAGCGGGACCCGGAACCGGAAGACACCAGGTTGGCGTGGACCAGTCGCGGGTATGCAAACTCGCCGCCACTTTCCGAACGTTCCGGGAGGTCGGTCCTGGCCCACGCTTCCAACGTCGAGCCAGCCGTCAGGTCGAGCCGGTCGATCGTGTCGCCGTCTGCTGCAACTTCGAGATGGGCGCCACCGTCTGTCGCCACTGCGAACGCGGGCGGAAGCGACTGCCAGCCGCCGTCGGTTCCCGGTGCGGCCAGAAGCACACTGTCTTCGGTAGTGCCGATGCCGACAATGCCCAGGTAACCATTGGACGGCATCCTGTGGACCTGCGCGGCGAACAGGTTCGAACCCAGGGACAGGTCGCTTGCCTCGCGGGTCGCAGTTGCGGACTGCAGCGGCTCCAAGGCGACGGAGAACGGCTCGACCTCGCCACCGATCCCGTAGTCCAGTACGACGAACAGCCCGCTGATGACCTGCAGCGGAGCATCCACGTCAACCGTACCGGTATCGAGCGTCTGTTCGCCTGCGGTATTGCGAAAGCGAAGCAGGCCAGCCACCTCCTCCTGCGCCGGCTCCGTACTGGCGATGATGTGCCGCATGAACGGACCGGCTTGTCGTGGCACATCACTCCACTCCGCGGACACATCTCCGGAGTCCCTGCTGACCGTGATCGTCACCGTGCACCGGTCGGCCGCCCCTGCTTGACGGATGGTGAATGTAGCGCCTTGGACATCGGCATCCGGAAGGAAAATTTCGAGGTGGCGGGTACCGCCTGCAGCAGGCAAGGCAAACAGATGCGTACTGCCTGCCACCGCGTTCGCAGCCCAGGCGTATTCGTAGTCGGGGTCACTCCCGAACAACGTCGAAAGGAATCGATCGGGCGCTACTGGGACGTGCTTGAACGTTGCAGTCAGGGTCTCTTCGGGATGGCGCGAATCCGAAGCGAAGCTGACCTTGACGTCAAGGTGGCCATCGCCTGCCGCAACGGCATCGATGGCGGTCACCGCGAAGGCGCCGATCTGGCTGCTGATGGCTTGGAGGAAGCCGTGCCGTCCCGCATCGCCCATCGACCGGACGGCCACGTTGCGGGTTCCGCTATGGTCGAAGAACACGCGGGTCCCGTCCCGCAACCCGGCGTCGCCGGGTTGTGAAGTCGTTTTGCCTTGCAGCACTGCAAGGAACTGATCAATGTGCCTGGGCACACCGCTCCACCGCTCTTCACCGCCGGGTGGTGACGCTTCGCGCTCCGCTGCAAGCGGTTTCTGGTTCGCCAGCGTCACGTCCGCCAGGAGGGCACTGGTGGCGTTGGAGCGCAGCGCGATGTACGCGTGGTTGTACTGGCTTCCGACCTGGCGCGCCGCCAGGAAGACACTGCCTGTCTGGGTATCGGCCGGTGCACTCGCGGCCGCCGTCCACGGAGCGGTGAATACCGCCCTGGCCTCCGCACTGTCACGTTGCATGGCATAGAACCTGTCGTCCGCACCCTGGTAATAGAGGTGGATCAGTCCATCCCCTCCAGACAACAGGCTCGGGCGCGATCCGCGCTTGAGCGCTCCGTATGCCGGCCATTGTCCGGACGGGGCTACCAGTCCAACCCGCAAGGTCATGCCACGACTGTCGAAATAGTTGATCGCATCGCTCTCGCGCAGAATCGGCGCGTGGGCACTCTGCCAGGCTGCGCCGACCAGTTCCGCGTCGCCTCGATTGGCCGAGAGGTCCCGCGCGACCACTCCGTGCCCATCGTCGAGCCGCCAATAGCCCAGGAGATCGGCGTCGCCTTCGGCAACCTGCTGGGGAATCTCACGGAACAGGTACTCGTGGATCTCTTCCTCCGTGAGTGCCCGGCTCCAGATGCGGACTTCGTCGATGTCGCCGACGAACCGGTGTGCGCCGTCATCACCTATGCGGTCGAGCCGGCCTTCTCCGGGACTGGCACCAGGCTCTACCGCACCGGTCAGTGCGACCTCCGTCCCGTTCACATACAACCTGAAAGTGTTCCCGTTGAATTGCGCCGTCAACTGGGTCCATCGGCGAAGCGGCAACACGTTGTCCCGGCTCCGCACGACATGGGACGTGTCGCCGTCACCAAATCCGATGCATACCAGCTGCTGGTTTTCGACCCACAACGCTGGCGCCATCGCCGGCGATCCGCCACCGTCCGCGCCGCCGAGGATCCCGCGGGATTCGAGACCCGTTGCGGTGGAATAGACCCAAGCCTGTAGCGTGAATGGCCTGGAGGAAAGCCCGACGCCTTTCATCCGTGCAAAGCCGATTCCGTCGAAATGCAGGGCCGAAGTTGCTGGAAGCACCTCCCCGGCATCGAACGCACTTTCGTTCCCGCCCGACTCCCCGGTGAAGGCAAGCCTTCCCTCGCCGGAGACCGCGAAGTCCAGCGTCGCCATTGACAGCGTCCCGCCGGACTGCGCGTTGGCAACGCCAGGCGCTTCCGCCTCCACTTGCGCCGTGAGCAGCACGTGTGCCGTCTGCTTCACCTGCAGGAACTGTCCATCGTCGGTGGAGACCGGTTCCTGCTTCATGTAGACGAGCGCGTCGGGAGGACCCACGAACTTCAGGGTGGTTCCGTTGCGGGACAGAGCGCACCTGAGATCGGGAACGATGCGGTCGCCGGTATCGTCAAGTTGTCGGGTCGAGACGACAGGCAAGCCCGTGGAGCCGCGTTCGAAGGAGTAGACGTATAGACGGTTTTCGGCCTGGTTGATCAGCAGGAACTGCCAGCGCAGACCACCGGCATTGGTGGGCGTGAGCAAGACCGAGAATCCAAGCGACTGCAGCGCGAAGGCCTCATCCGTCGCTATCGGCAGTTCGAATACAGGCTCGAAGAACGGGTCGTTCGCCAGATCGAGGAAGCTCTGGCTGTCCCGATCGCCGGCGGGAAGGTTGACGTCCCCGCTCCGCCGGAACCGCACCTGCCAGGCGGGCTTCAGCTCATATACGGCGGCGTCCCCCGCGGCTTTCCCGTCGCCCGACGCCTGGATCAGGGTGTACCGGTTCAGATAGATGGCGTTGTGGCTGGCACGGAACAGGTAGAGGTACTTCTGGTCGGACACCACCCTGAAGAGCCCGCTGCATCCGGGCCGCCTCGCGACCGAAACGAGGTTGAGACCGGCGCCCGTGATTTCACCGGGGACCTCTAGTTCCCGATACCCCTGCCAATCATCGTCCCCCGCTTTCGCATCCGGAGAGGAATCCAGGACGTTGTAGAAAATGGAATCGCCAGCCCCATCCTCGCCGGGGACGGAAACGAAGAATATCGCCTTGCCCTGGTGCGTCGTGGCGAGCGGGTGTTCGAAGTCCTTCTGCATGTGGCACTTCCTTGTTGTCTGCGGCCAACCTTGGGCGAACTACCCCCTGGCCTTGATCAGAAAGGCGACGTACACATTGGCCGGGCGCGTATCTCCATCGCCGCCCTCGGTGCAAGTCGCGTATGTATCGCTGCCGTCTTCACCTGCGTAGCCACTTGACGTGATGCCGTGCGCACCCATGGTGTCATCCGGATAGTGGGGAATCGACGCAATAATGGGTGTGTTGGGCAGGGCCGTCGCGAACTCTTGCGCGGAGCCGACCACATCTCCGGCAACCACGCTCGCATCCACGGGCGAACGCCGATCGTCAGCGTCCGGATCGATCCCGCTGGACAGGCTTGCGCCGCGCAGGAAGTAACCCCGGTAATCGGGAATCCGGAAGCGTTTGGTCTCATTGGAGCCACCATAGGTATAGCCGATGACGGCGAAAAGCTCTGGCAGCTCTTCGGTTGCGAACTCCCGTCCATCGCACACCAGCCACGACCCGTCGTCGACCGTGAGGCCGCCATATGCGGCCACTGCACCGACGGTCATGAAGTCATTCGTCGTCGAAAGGTCCATCCTTGATTTTCCTCAGGTCTGTATCGCCCGCCGATGGCAGGTCCGCGTGCAGCAAATGCCCCCGGTTGCACGCCGGGACTCAGCGGAAGCGTACGTACCAGCTGACAGCCATGTTGTTCGGCCGTGTCTCGGCGTCGCCCCCGCTACCGGTCAGCTTCTTGCTCGAGCTGCCGCTACGGAACTTGAAGTACGTCTTGACCGTGCCAGCTACCCGCTTTGATCCATCGTTCGTCGGGATATGCGGGATGCGCGTCGTGAAATCCGCGGAAACCGGGAGCGCAGTCGCGTACCCCTGGCGCGAGCCAACGGCGTTCTTCTCGTTCCCATTGTTGGGATAGCCTTCTGCGGGCGCGCTCCGTGCTTCGACATCCGGATCGTTGGAAGAATCACCTGCGACCCCGCGGAGGAAGTAGCCGCGATAGTCGGGTAGCAGGAATTTGTCGCCGTCGTCCCCACCGTTGGAGAAGCCGATCGCTTCGAAGAGCCGCTTGAAGTCCACGCCCCGATTGGACAGCTCCCGCCCGTCGCACAGGAGCCAGTTGGCCGCCATCGCGGCATCATCCGAGGCGGCGTAGGGAATCACACTCCCGATGGGAGGGGTGACCACGCGAGCGTCGCTTGTGAGCCTGGAGCTCTTGATGATGAAGTAGACATACTTGTTGACCGGCCGGGACTCGAGATCCCCACCGGCATATCCGCTTGCCGTGACCGAACCGTCGTTGTAGTCGGCCGGAGAATCAGCGCAGCCCTTGTCCATCTTGTTCTTGTCGACCTTCACCATGCTTTCCCCGACGAAAGCCTTCTTCGGGGGGGCCGTTCCATAGGTCTGGCGCGAGCCGACGTTGTTCCCGCTGTTCCCGCCATCTGCAGGGGCTGTCCTGCCGGCAGATTGCGGGTCCCGATCTGCTGGCGCGTTGCCGAGCACTCCTCTCAGGAACAGGCCCCGCAGGTCCGGGATATTGAACGTTTCCGGATCCGGAGCGCCGTAGTTCGTTGCAATGGCCGCGAACAGCTCTGGATACGCCGCCTGCGACAACTTCGAGCCATCGCACGCAAGCCAGCCTTCGTCCTTGAGGACCCCTGGATCGACTCCGGCATACGCCAATATGCAACCGACCGGCAACAGGGGGGCGGTTTCGCTGCTTCCAAGCTTCATGGCTGGCCTCCTTGGCCGATTGTGCGATCAGGATCCGGCGAGCGCCTCGATCAGGTTGCGACGCATGAGCTGGCCATGATCGTCCTGCCCCAGCCTCTGGGTCGCGGTATAGAACTGCTTGCGAAACGCCGTCGCAGAGTCTTCGCTGCTGGCCTGCGACACCAGCGTTGCGATGTGCCGGGCGCGGTCGTCGCCAAGCTCGGCGACGTCGGCTGCCGCGGCAGCAGCCCGCCGCTGTGCGTGACGCAGCTCCCCGAGGCTGGCCTGCCCCTCGAGCCAGCGACGCTTGATACGCAACGCGTAGCTGCTTCGGAGGTCGACATACGTGCCATCGGCAAGCTCGCGCTCCAGCAGCGACTCGGCCGAATCGAGTGCCGCCCGGTGCACCACCGCGGGGGAAACCACCTCGTCCCGCAGAATCACCCAGAGAATACGACTGAGCGGGATATCCTTCCCAAGCAACTCGCTGGCGGTGAGTTCGTTCCGCTCACCCCACCAGGCCCGCACCTTGTTCTCGTCGTAGAGCCCGAACGCGCCCCACTTCACGATCTGCCGATAATCAACGGCCCCATCCATGGTCATGATCAACCCTCCCTGATTGAATGCCCGGCAATCAACACCTGCCTTGGCGGACAAGCAATAACCACTGCCAAACAAGCACGTCAAGAATGTCCGTCACATATTTCGAAATCACGTGTGCGCGCTCGCCTCGCGCAAGGACGCCATGTCGATCACGAAGCGGTACTTCACGTCGCCCTTCAGCATTCGCTCGTAGGCCTCGTTGATGTCCTTGATGTCGATCATCTCGATGTCCGAGACGATCCCGTGCTCGGCGCAGAAGTCCAGCATCTCCTGGGTCTCGGCGATGCCGCCGATCAGCGAACCGGCGAGCCGGCGGCGCTTCATGATCAGGTTGAACACGCCCGGAGACGGGTGCGGCTCGGCCGGAGCGCCGACCAGCACCATGGTGCCGTCGAGCTTGAGCAGGTTGAGGAAGGCATCCAGGTCATGCGGGGCGGCCACGCAGTTGAGGATGAAGTCCAGGCTGTTCGTCTGTGCCTTCATCTGCTCGGCATCGCGTGACACCACCACCTCGTGCGCGCCCAGGCGCAGGGCGTCTTCCTTCTTCTCCGGGGAGGTGGTGAACAGCACCACTTCGGCGCCCATCGCCCGGGCGATCTTCACCGCCATGTGGCCCAGTCCGCCGAGCCCGACCACGCCGACCCGCTTGCCGGGCCCCACGCCCCACTGCTTCAGCGGCGAATACGTGGTGATCCCGGCACAAAGCAAGGGTGCCACGGCCGCCAGGTTGTCGGCATGACCGACCTTCAGGACGAAATCCTCCTTGACCACGATGTTCTCGGCGTAGCCGCCATACGTGCATCCACCATCGGGGGCGAGCCCGTTGTAGGTGCCGACGAAGCCGTTCTCGCAATACTGCTCCAGCCCCTGGGTGCAGGAGCTGCAGTGCTGGCAACTGTCGACCATGCAGCCGACGCCGGCGACGTCGCCGACCTTGAAGCGGGACACCTGGCTGCCGACCTCGACCACCTTGCCGATGATCTCGTGGCCCGGCACGGACGGGTAGATGGTATTGCCCCACTCGTTGCGGGCGGTGTGCAGGTCGGAGTGGCAGATGCCGCAGTAGATGATGTCGATCCTGACGTCATCGGGCCCGACATCCCGCCGCTCGAACTGGAACGGCGCCAGGGCGTCCTTGGGGGACTGGGCTGCATAGCCGCGCGACTTGATCATGGTGCCTCCGGGCAAGGTATCGAAGCGCTCAGGATAGCCGCCCTATCATGACCGGGATGTCGTCCCCCGCCCTGCCCCACGCGTTCTACCGCCGCGATGCACGCGAGGTGGGCCCGACCCTGCTCAACAAGGTCCTCGTTGCAGCCGACGGCCGTGCGGGGCGCATCATCGAGGTCGAGGCCTACCTCGGCACGGATGATCCCGCCTCGCATTCATGGCGCGGCATGACCGCACGCAATGCGACGATGTTCGGACCGGCGGGGCACATGTACGTGTACTTCACCTACGGCATGCACTGGTGCGCCAACGCCGTGTGCGGAGAAGATGGAGAAGGCACCGCGGTGCTGCTCCGGGCCCTCGAGCCGCTGCGGGGGCTGGACCTGATGTACCCGGCCCGGCCGGCTGCACGGAAGGACCGCGACCTGTGCAGCGGACCGGCCCGCCTTGCGCAGGCCCTGGGTATCGACGGGCGCTTCGACGGCGAAGACCTGGCCACCGGCGCGTTCAGGATCCTCGACGATGGCACCCCGCCGCCCGCGACACCCGTGGCGACGACGCGGGTTGGCATCACGCGGGCGCGCGACCTGCCGTGGCGCTGGTACGTACCTGGCCATGCCGGGATTTCGCGGACCTAGCCCCGGGGCCGGCACTCCGGGTTGCAGCTGACGAATCTCAGCCCTTGGGACGCCGGGACTTCCGCTCGCTGCGCAGGCGGTCGAGCTTGTCCTTGAGCTTGATCTCCAGCCCCCTGTCCACTGGCCGGTAATAGACGCGCTCCCCCATCGCATCCGGGAAACCGGTCTGGTCGAGCGCCACCCCACCCTCCGCGTCGTGGTCGTACTGGTAGCCTTTGGCGTAGCCGAGCTGCTTCATCAGCTTGGTCGGCGCATTGCGCAGGTGCAGGGGCACCTCCTGGGTCCCGTGTTCCCGGACATCCCGCTTCGCCTCATTGAAGGCAACGTAGGCGGCGTTGGATTTCGCGGTGCTGGCGAGGTAGATCACCAGTTGCGCCAGGGCCAGGTCTCCTTCCGGGCTTCCCAGCCGCTCGTACGTGTCCCACGCCTCCACCGCCATGGTCTGCGCGCGCGGGTCGGCCAGCCCGATGTCCTCGGTGGCCATCCGCGTCAGGCGGCGCGCCAGGTAGATCGGATCGCAGCCGCCATCGAGCATGCGCGCGAACCAGTACAGCGCTGCATCCGGATTGGAGCTGCGCACCGATTTGTGCAGCGCCGATATCTGGTCGTAGAACTGCTCTCCGCCCTTGTCGAAGCGGCGGGTGCGGTCGGCCAGCACCTGCACGAGCGTGGCTTCGGTGATTTCTCCACCCTCGTCCCCGGCGAGTTCGGCGGCGATCTCGAGCAACGTGAGGCCGCGGCGGACGTCCCCATCCGCGGCACCGGCGATCTGCGCCAGCGCCTCCGCACTGACCCGCAGCCCGTGTCCGCCGAGGCCGCGCTCGTCATCCTGCAGTGCGCGTTCAAGCGCGACTGCAATGTCCTGCGCGGAGACCGCCTCCATCACGTGGACGCGGCATCGCGAAAGCAGGGCGGAGTTGAGCTCGAAAGATGGATTCTCGGTGGTCGCACCGACAAACAGGATGCTGCCGCGTTCGATGTGCGGCAGGAAGGCGTCCTGCTGGGCTTTGTTGAACCGGTGGACCTCGTCGACGAACAGCACCGTCCGTCGCCCCTGCGCGAATCGCTCACCTGCTTCTGCGAGCACGACGCGCACATCCGGCAGCCCCGACAGCACCGCGGAGATCGCGCGGAATTCGGCGTCTGCGTAATGCGCCAGCAACAGCGCCAAGGTGGTCTTGCCACACCCCGGCGGGCCCCACAGGATCATCGAGTGCACGTGCCCCGATTCGACCGCGCGCCGCAGCGCCGAGCCGTGGGCGAGCAGCCGGCGCTGGCCGACCATCTCGTCGAGTTCGCGCGGGCGCATCCGTTCCGCGAGCGGGCGAAGCGCATCGCTACCGGCAGCGGGGATCAGGTCAGGGGTGGAGCGGGCGGAGCGACGTGCCAAGGCGGGTCCGGGGTGGCGGCCGGCGCTTAAGATACCAAGCAGCGGCTCAACGCGTGGCGACCGACGTTGCTACCGGATCCATTTGGTCGCCCGCCCAGTTGGCGGTGGTTCCGAGTTCGTAGTCGACATCGATCCAGTCACCCGTGCGCTGGTCGTAGAGGGCCTGCACCTGGGCAGCAGTCGTGCCTTCGGTATCGAAATGGGCGGTCCCTGTGGCCTGGACCCTCAGGTATCGTCCGCCCGCCGGCGCCGCCACGACCCTTTCCAGCTCAAGCTCGACCGGCTGGCCCGCGAACTCGGCTGCCAGCGCGGCATTCACGCGTTCACCGAGTTCGACCGCCACTTCCGAACCCTCATCCAGAACGTCCCCGGCGCCGCGGTCGCCCAGCACCAGGTACGGATAACCGACCGTCGCCGTGCGGGTGTCATACACCGCCTCGAAGCTGAGCGGCATCCACGCTTCGCCGTCGCCGATCCGCATGCGGCCATGTCCACTCACGGCCCGGTCCCGGACGCTGAGCGGCTCCACGTCCACCTGGTCGAGCTTGACCGCCACGTCGCGCTCATCGAAGCGCGTGGAAATCGCGCCGACCACGGCCGCTGCGACGGCACCGTCCATGGCCAGGTCACCCTCGACACGGGAGTCGGGTGCTTCCAGGGCCTCGGCCTGCACGGCAACCACGGATTGCTCCCCCCCGCGGTCCTGCCCGGCAGAAGCCGTGGCCACTGCGCCACCGAATACCAACGCGGCGATGGCCAACGGAAGAGAAGCGGGACGCAGCGAAAAACGCAATGAAGGCACTTGCACGATACAGACTCCCGGGGCGGCAGGCTGTGCCCCTGGAAGCCACTATCCCCACCTGCGCGTCGAAGCCATGTGAGCCAAGTGCCTGAATATGAACGGTTATGTCTGGCGCCGCGTTCAGCCTCCGCCGATCACGTCCACGCCCGGTGCGGGGGTGTAGGTGAACGTGCCGGGCGCGAATTCGGGATTGCGTTGCCAGCCGCTGAACTTGATCTCGGTCCGCTGGCCGACACCGTCGACCACGACCATCTGCACCAGTTGCTCATCGTCGAAGGCGAGCCGCGCGGAATTGAAGCTGGCACGCTCGGAATCCTTCGGGGTGAGCTTGAGCCACTGCAGGTCGCCGGTCCTTCCCGCTTCCTCGACCTTGAACTTCGCATCCAGCTTCTTCGGCTCGATCAGGGCGGACAGTGGGCTGTCCTGTTCTTCCGCGCCCTGCGGGCGGACCGTGACCTGTTCAAGGTCCGGATCGAGGATCCACACCTTCTTCCCGTCCGCCACGATCAGCTGTGGATACGGCTTGACGTACTCCCAGCGAAACAGTCGGGGCACCGACAACTGGACCTGTCCACTGGAGGTCTCCTTCAGCGCGCCGCGGGCGTCGTACACCTGCTGGGTGAAGCTGCCATCGAGCCCCTCCAGCCCGTCGGTGAATTGGTTGAGCTCGTCGCGGGCGGCAGCAAACGCGCTTCCGGCAACGAGGGTTCCCAACAACAGTCCGGTGCCCCGGCGGATCATCTGGTTCATACAATCGATCTCCGATCAGTCAGGCTGCAGTGTGTGCGCGACAAGCTGAACAGGTGCTCGACATCGCTCGAGGTGGAGCCGGCGAGCGCTGTTGTAGGAGCGGCTTCAGCCGCGATCCGGAAGCGGATGGGTAACCGATGATCCGATCGCGGCTGAAGCCGATCCTACGCCCCGAAGGAAGTCCCCTTGGGGGACAGAAGCCTTAAATCCGCTCCCCGGTCTCAGTCCCGCGGTGGGGGTGGCGCCAGGACACTGCGGTCACCGTTGTGTTCCGCCCGGCTGACGACGCCCGCCTCTTCCATCGCTTCCACCAGGCGCGCGGCGCGGTTGTAGCCGATCTTCAGCCGGCGCTGGACACCGGAGATCGAGGCGCGGCGGGTCTCGGTCACTACCCGGACCGCTTCGTCGTACAACGGATCGGACTCGTCGCCACCGCCGCCGGAAGCCTCGGGCAGGCCACTGGCACCGACCACCGTGCCGTCGCCCAGTGTCTGCACCTCTTCCAGCACGCCCTCGATGTAGTCGGGGCCGCCGCCGGACTGCTTGAGGTGCTCCACCACGCGGTGGACCTCTTCGTCCGAGACGAACGCGCCGTGCACGCGTTCGGGCATCGCGGTGCCGGGCGGCAGGTAGAGCATGTCGCCGTTGCCCAGGAGCGTCTCGGCACCGGACTGGTCGAGGATGGTGCGGGAATCGATCTTGCTGGATACCTGGAACGCGATGCGGGTCGGGATATTGGCCTTGATCAGGCCCGTGATCACGTCCACGGACGGGCGCTGGGTCGCCAGGATCAGGTGGATGCCGGCGGCACGGGCCTTCTGCGCCAGGCGGGCAATGAGCTCCTCCACCTTCTTGCCGACGATCATCATCATGTCGGCGAATTCGTCGATGAACACGACGATGTGCGGCAGCGGCTCCAGTTGGGGCGCGACTTCGTTGATATCGGGGTTCGGCTTGAACAGGGGGTCCAGCATCGGCTGCCCGGCATCGGCGGCCTCACGCACTTTCTTGTTGAAGCCTGCCAGGTTGCGCACGCCGACGGCGCTCATCAGCTTGTAGCGGCGCTCCATCTCGGCCACGCACCAACGCAGGCCATTGGCGGCCTCCTTCATGTCGGTGACCACCGGGGCCAGCAGGTGCGGGATGCCCTCGTAGACGCTCAGCTCGAGCATCTTCGGGTCGATCATCAGTACCCGCAGGTCCTTCGGCGAAGCCTTGTAGAGCAGGCTGAGCACCATCGCGTTGACCGCCACCGACTTGCCCGAACCGGTGGTGCCAGCGACCAGCAGGTGCGGCATTCGCGCCAGGTCGGCCACCGTGGGACGACCGGAGATGTCCTTGCCCAGTGCAAGGGTCAGGGGGCCGTGGGACTTGTCGTATTCCTTCGAGCGCAGCAGCTCGGAGAGATAGATCATCTCGCGCTGGGTGTTCGGGATCTCCAGGCCGATCACCGACTTGCCCGGGATCACGTCGACCACGCGCACCGATTTCACCGAAAGCCCGCGCGCGATGTCCTTGTCCAGCGAACTGATCTGGCTGACCTTGACCCCTGGCGCCGGCTCGATTTCGAAGCGCGTGATCACCGGCCCGGGATAGGCACCCACCACCTGCGCTTCGATCCGGAAATCCTTGAGCTTGAACTCGATTTGCCTCGACAGGGTTTCCAGCGTCTCGGCGCTGTAGCCCTTGGGCTGCGGCTTGGGATCGTCCAGCAGCGCCAATGGTGGGATGCCGCTGCCGTCCCCGACATGGAACAGCGGGATCTGCTGCTCCCGCTTGGCCCGGTCGCTCTTCTCGACCGCCGGCGGCGCCGGGGGCTCGATCCGGACCGGGGCGCGCTTGGCCCGCAGCTCGGTGTCGACCTTGCGCACGACCTCACGCTCCTCGCGCATCGCCCGGGTCTTTTGCCAGTCGCTGGCCTGTCGGCTGCTGCGCCGGAACAGGCCCTTCAGCACCGGTCCCGCGGCCAGCACCCACTGCCCGATGCGGTCCATCACCGCGAGCCAGGAAATGCCCGTTGCCAGGGTGATCGACACCAGCAGCAATGCGAGCAGGAACAGGTTGCCGCCGACGGGCCCGAACCCGCTATAGAGCGAACGGCCCACGAGTTGCCCGAGGATGCCCCCTGCCCCGGCGGAAAAATCCAGCACGGGACCGATCCGGAGCTGCAGCAGCCCGGTAGCGGACACCAGGAACCCGACGATCCCGACCAGCCGCAGTGCCGGCCCGAGGTCCGGGTCACCGTCACCATCGGCATCCATCCGGAACAACGCGATCCAGGCGATCAGGCCCAGCACCAGCGGCAGCAGGAAGGCGACGTAGCCGGTCAGGTACAACAGGACATCCGCCAACCACGCACCTACCCGGCCACCGCGATTGTGCAGCGGCGCGGTGATGCTGCCCGACTGCGACCAGCCCGGGTCATTGGGTGAAAATGTCACCAGGCACACCAGCAGGTACAGCAGGAACGGCGCGATCAGGATCAGCGCGATGTCGCGCATCAACCGCTGCCGCCGCGGCGAGGCTGCGGGGCGGTCGGATGCGGTCGTCTTCTTCCTGCGGATTGCGGTCGAGGCTTGCGCCACCGTGATGTTCTGCCTCAGCTAGGTGCTGTTAGTCGTTGAATATACGGAGGATGATTGCAAAATGACAGCGCCGGCACTGGGCCGGCGCCGTGGCTGCGTCAGGTCAGACCTTCATGTCCTGCAGCGCGGGATGCACCAACTTGCCACCTTCCACGTTGATGCCCTTCGCAAGCGCGGGGTCTTCGCGCCAGTTGCTGTTCGAGGCCATGCGATTCACCCACGGCAGGATGGCCGCGCAGATCGCCTGCGAGCTCGTCTGCGGGACCGCGCCGGGCATGTTGGTGACGCAGAAGTGGGTCACGCCCTCCTCGACGTAGGTCGGCTCTTTCCAGGTGGTCGGGCGGGAGGTCTCGAAGCAGCCGCCCTGGTCGATGGAGATATCCACCACCACGCTGCCGTCCTGCATGCCCTTGAGCATCTCCCGGGTCAGCACGCGCGGGGCCTTGGCACCGGTCACCAGCACGGCACCGACCACCAGGTCGGCGGTGGCGAGCTCGCGGGCGACCACGTCGTGGTACGGGTACAGCGCGGTGACGTTCGGGCCCAGGCGCATCATTTCGTCCATGCGGTCCTGGCGCATCTCGAACACCACCACGTTGGCACCGCCGGCCGCAGCCAGTTCGGCCGAGGCACCACCGGCCTTGCCGGCGCCAAACACCACCACCTTGCCCCGCTCGGTCGACGGCAGGCCGCCCAGCAGCTTGCCCTTGCCGCCCTGCGGCTGGTGCAGCAGCGTGGTGCCGACCTGGGTGGCGATCTTGCCGGCGACGATCGACATCGGTGCCAGCAGCGGGAGGTCGCCATTGGGCAACTCGACGGTCTCGAAGGCGACGCCGGTCAGGCCGATGTCCAGCAGGCGGCGTGTCAGTGCCGGCTCCGCTGCCAGGTGCAGGTAGCAGAACAGCAGGTGGTCCTTGCGCAGGTGCGCCAGGTCGCCTTCGATTGGCTCCTTCACCTTGACGATCATCTCGCCCTGCTCGTACAGGGCTGCGGCATCGGGCGCGATCTTCACGCCCAGGTCGATGTACTGCTGGTCGCTGAAGCCACTCTTGGTGCCCGCATCCTTTTCGACCCAGACCTCATGGCCCCGCTTGACCAGGTCACCGGCCGCGGCCGGCACGAGCGCAACGCGCCCTTCGAGGGTCTTGGTTTCCTTGGGTACGCCGATACGCATTGCCGTGCTCTCCGGTGGGCCAGAAAAAACGCCGCGTCGGCGCGGCGTCTGGCCAGGTTGGGTGTGGTCCTTGTGTACAGATGCCACGGTGCACTGGAACGCTGCGTCCGTGGTGCCTGCCTTGTTTTGCCGGAGCGCCGCCGCCAAGCTATGTCCACGTCGGCCGCGCTTGCGCGGCCTTGCTTCGCGCGCCGATGGCGCGCCCCGGAAATCCTGCCGCGATTATACCCATGACCCCAAGCAAACACGCCCGTCTCATCATCCTCGGCTCCGGCCCCGCCGGCTGGACATCGGCGGTCTACGCCGCCCGCGCCAACCTGAAGCCGCTGGTGATCACCGGCCTCCAGATGGGCGGCCAGCTGATGACCACCACCGAGGTCGACAACTGGCCCGGCGATGCCCACGGACTGATGGGGCCGGACCTGATGGCCCGCATGCAGGCCCACGCCGAGCGTTTCGATACCGAGGTGGTGTTCGACCACATCCACACCGCCGACCTGTCCCAGCGCCCGTTCCGCTTGGCCGGCGACAACGGCGAGTACACCTGCGACGCGCTCGTCATCGCCACCGGCGCCAGCGCCAAGTACCTGGGCATCGAGTCCGAGCAGAAGTACATGGGCAAGGGCGTCTCGGCCTGCGCCACCTGCGACGGATTCTTCTACAAGGACCAGGAAGTCGCGGTGATCGGCGGCGGCAACACCGCCGTGGAAGAGGCGTTGTACCTGTCCAACATCGCCCGCAAGGTCTACGTGGTGCATCGTCGCGACACCCTGCGCGCCGAAAAGATCATGCAGGACAAGCTGTTCGCCAAGGCCCAGGCCGGCAAGGTCGAGATGGTGTGGGACCACACCGTCGACGAAGTGCTGGGAGACGACTCCGGCGTGACCGGCATGCGCCTGCGCTCGACCAAGGACGGCGCCACCCGGGAGATCGCCGTGAACGGCTTCTTCGTGGCGATCGGGCACACGCCCAACACGTCGTTGTTCGAAGGGCAACTGGAGATGAAGGGCGGCTACCTGCAGATCAAGTCGGGCCTGGACGGCAATGCCACCCAGACCTCGGTGCGCGGCGTGTTCGCGGCGGGTGACGTCGCCGACCAGGTGTACCGCCAAGCGATCACCTCGGCGGGCTTCGGCTGCATGGCGGCGCTGGACGCGGAGAAATTCCTCGACCTGGACGCGTGACCGTGGAGGCGCGGTTCCTCGCGAACCTCGCTGAAGTGGAGGCAGCGCGTTGGGATGCGCTGCACGATGGCAGCAACCCTTTCCTGGTCCATGCCTTCCTTGAAGGCCTGGAGTCCACGGGTTGCCTGCGCCCCGACTGGGGCTGGACGCCGCGCCATCTCACCCTGTGGCGCGGCGACGAACTGGTGGCCGCCGCACCGGGCTACCTGAAGGACAACTCCCACGGGGAGTTCGTGTTCGACCACGCATGGGCACATGCCCATGCCCGGCACGGCCTGGAGTACTTCCCCAAGTATCTGTGCGGGGTGCCCTACTCGCCGGTGCAGGGCCCGCGCCTATTGGCGAAGGACGAGGAGACGCGGCGCCTGCTGCCGGACGTGATGGTGGCGATGTGCCGGCAGACCCATCTGTCCTCCGCCCACGTCAACTTCCATCTGGAACGCGATGACGTCGCCTTCGGTCCCGAGTGGCTGCAGCGCATCGACGTGCAGTACCACTGGCACAACGAGGCCGGGTGGCGGGACTTCGAAGGCTTCCTCTCCGCCTTCGACCACAAACACCGCAAGAACATCCGGCAGGAGCGTGCGCGGGTCGCGCGGGCCGGCGTGACCTTCCGGGTCGTGGAGGGCCAGAAGGCCACACCAGCCGACCTGGAGGCGATGCATGGCTTCTACCTGCGCACCTTCGCCGAGTATGGCAACCATCCAGCGCTCACCCTCGCCTTCCTGCAGCACCTGGCGGAGAAGATGCCGCAATCGCTGGTGATCTTCTTCGCCGAGCTCGCAGGCGAGCCCGTCGCCGGCGCCCTTTGCCTTCGCGGCGGGGACACGCTCCATGGGCGCTATTGGGGTGCACGCGAGGCGATCCCGGGCCTGCACTTCGAGACCTGCTACTACCAGGGCATCGACTACTGCCTGCGCAATGGGCTGACCCGTTTCGAACCCGGTGCACAGGGCGAGCACAAGCTGGCGCGGGGCTTCCTGCCCAGCATCGTGCGCAGCCGCCACTGGATCGCCCACCCTGCGTTCCACGATGCACTGCAGGGATGGTGCAGGCAGGAGGCGGAATCGGTCCAAGCGTACGCTGCGACCCTCGCCGCGCATTCGCCCTTCAAGACCCTCCCCGCCGATGCCCATCCGCCTGCCCGCCCTGCCCGCTGATCCGACGGCCGCATTCCCGCCGCCCGAAACTGCCCTGCGGGAGCCGGACGGGCTGCTGGCGATGGGCGGCGACCTGTCCCCGGCCCGCCTGTTGAATGCCTACGCGCAGGGGGTGTTCCCCTGGTATGCCGAAGGGCAGCCCCTCCTGTGGTGGTCGCCGGATCCGAGAATGGTCGTCCGGACCGGCCGGGTCCGGCTGTCATCAAGGTTTCGCCGCTCGCTGCGGCGCTGCGAGTGGACGGTTACCGCCGACACCTGCTTCCAGGACGTGGTCACCGCGTGCGCCGACACTCCGCGCGCCGGCCAGCCGGGGACTTGGATCACCGGCGAGATGCAGGCCGCCTACCTCGAGCTCCACCGGCTGGGCCATGCCCATTCGATCGAGGTGCGGGCGGGCGCCCGGCTGGTCGGCGGGCTCTATGGCATCGCGATCGGGCGCATGTTTTTCGGCGAGAGCATGGTCAGCCTCGCCTCCGGCGGGTCCAAGGTGGCGATTGCCGCGCTCGCGCGTCGGTTGGAGGGATGGGGTTTCCCGCTGATCGACGCGCAGGTGGAGAACCCGCACCTGCTCTCACTGGGCGCGGAATCCTGGCCGAGGGAACGCTTTCTCCAGGCAGTGCATGAACTATGCGCACAACCGGGGATGACGGGCTGCTGGAGCAATGCGTTCGGCCAACTCCACGCCGCGGACCTTGCAACGGCCGACGGCAACCGCCGCGACGGCTGAACACGCCGGGCGCCTGGCTTTGCTTGATGGCCCCTGCCGTGGCAGAATGCCCGGCTTCGCGGCCGCATTTTGCGCTGCTTCAAGGCAACACTAGGAAACACATGGCAAAAGACGACGTGATCGAATTCGAGGGCACGGTGGCGGAAACCCTTCCGAACACCATGTTCCGTGTGCGTCTCGAAAACGGGCACGAGATCATTGCCCATATCTCCGGCCGGATGCGCAAGAACTACATCCGCATCCTGACGGGTGACCGGGTGAAGGTGGAGATGACCCCATACGACCTGACCAAGGGTCGCATCACCTACCGCATGAAGTAACTGCGGTAAGTTACTGAAAAAAAGGCGGCCACTGGCCGCCTTTTTCGTTTCTGCCTGTCTCACACCGTCGCTGGCAATAGCCGCTCGGGCTCGGCGTGTGCATCGATCACCAACTCGTTGTCCCTCACCTCGACGGTGACCCGGCCACCGCCTACCAGCTTGCCGAACAGCAACTCGTCTGCCAGCGGACGCCTGATCTTGTCCTGGATCACGCGTGCCATCGGGCGCGCACCCATCAACGGGTCGAACCCGTGCTGGGCGAGCCACTCCCTCGCTTCCGGGGTCACGCTCAGGGTGACACCCTTCTCGTGCAACTGGGACTCCAGCTCGATCAGGAACTTGTCCACTACCCGCAGGATGTGGTCCAGCCCCAGTGCCTGGAACTGCACCACCGCGTCCAGCCGATTGCGGAACTCGGGGGTGAAGCCCTTGCGGATCACTTCCATGGCATCGGTACTGTGGTCCTGCTTGGTAAAGCCGATCGAGCGACGGGCGGCCTGAGCCGCGCCGGCGTTGGTGGTCATCACCAGGATCACGTTGCGGAAATTCGCCTCGCGCCCGTTGGTGTCGGTCAGCACGCCACGGTCCATGACCTGCAGCAGGATGTTGAAGATGTCCGGATGGGCCTTCTCCACCTCGTCCAGCAGCAGCACACAGTGCGGCGTCTTGACGATCTTCTCGGTCAGCAGGCCGCCCTGGTCGAAGCCGACGTAGCCCGGAGGCGCACCGATCAGGCGCGACACCGAATGCGGCTCCATGTACTCGGACATGTCGAAACGCACCAGCTCGATGCCCAACTGCAGCGCGAGCTGCTTGGTCACCTCGGTCTTGCCGACGCCGGTCGGACCGGCGAACAGGAAGTTGCCGATGGGCTTGTCGGGGTTGCCCAAGCCGGAACGTGCCAGCTTGATGGCGGCAGTCAGCGACTCGATCGCCGGGTCCTGCCCGAAGATCACCATCTTCAGGTTGCGCTCGAGATTGCGCAGCACGTCCTTGTCGGTGGCCGAGACCTGCTTGGCGGGAATACGGGCCATCTTCGCCACGATCGTCTCGATCTCCTCGACGTCGATCAGCGACTTGCGCTCACCCTCGGGCAGCAGTCGCTGGCGGGCACCGGCCTCGTCGATGACATCGATGGCCTTGTCGGGCAGCAACCGGTCGCCGATGTGCTTGACCGAAAGGTCCACCGCGGCCTGCAACGCATCGTCCTCGTAGGTGACCCCGTGGTGGGCCTCGTAGCGCGGCTTGAGGCCCTGCAGGATCTCGAAGGCCTCGCCAACGGTCGGCTCGACGATATCGATCTTCTGGAAGCGGCGGGCCAGCGCCCGATCCTTCTCGAAGATCCCGCGGTATTCCTGGAACGTGGTCGAGCCGATGCAACGCAGCTCGCCCGACGACAGTGCCGGCTTGATCAGGTTACTCGCGTCCATGGTGCCGCCCGACGCAGAGCCGGCACCGATGATGGTGTGGATCTCGTCGATGAAGAGCACCGCGCCCTCGATCTTCTTCATCTGCGCGAGCACCGCCTTCAGGCGTTTCTCGAAGTCGCCGCGGTACTTGGTCCCGGCCACGAGCGCGCCGAGGTCCAGTGAATAGATCGTCGCGTCGGCCAGCACCTCGGGCACGTCGCCGTCGACGATGCGCTTGGCCAGGCCCTCGGCGATCGCGGTCTTGCCCACGCCGGCCTCGCCAACGTACAGCGGATTGTTCTTGCGGCGGCGGCACAGCACCTGGATGGTGCGCTCGACCTCCTCGGAACGCCCCACCAGCGGGTCGATCTTCCCGTCCCGCGCCAGCTGGTTCAGGTCCACGGCGAACTCGGTCAGGGGATCGGCCTTGCCCTCGCCGCCCTCGACCGGCTGCGCTTCTCCCTCGACCGGCTCGCTGTCGCCCGCGTCGCCGTGGCGAGCGATGCCGTGCGAGAGGAAGTTCACCACGTCCAGGCGCGCGACGTCCTGCTGGTTGAGGTAGTACACGGCGTGGGAGTCCTTCTCGCCGAAGATCGCCACCAGCACATTGGCGCCGGTGACCTCCTTCTTGCCGGAGGACTGCACGTGGTAGACCGCCCGCTGCAGCACGCGCTGGAACCCCAGCGTGGGCTGGGTATCCCGGTCGATCTCATCGGGAAGCACGGAGACGGAGGTGGTGATGGCCTGCTCCAGATCGCCCCGGAGCCGCTCGAAATCGATCCCGCAGGCCTTCATCACGGTTTCGGCCGACGGGTTTTCGGTCAGGGCCAACAGGAGGTGCTCGACCGTCATGTACTCATGGCGCGCCTCACGGGCGCGCTTGTAGCACTGGCCGATGCTGTACTCGAGATCCTTGCTGAACATGGGGCGGACGCCTCCGAAAAGCTACTGCGATCCTAGATGGGGATGTACGCGGGCTTTTCCATGCGCCCCCGGCCTCTTTGGACCCCGAACGCCCTGGCAGGTTCCCCCTTCGTTCAGAAGATACTGCCTGGCGGTCAGGCCCGCTCCATGGTGCACAGCAGAGGATGCTGGTTGAGCCGCGAGAACTCGTTCACCTGGGCCACCTTGGATTCGGCCACTTCGCGCGTGAAAACCCCGCATACGCCCCGGCCACGCGTGTGCACGTGGAGCATGATCTGGGTCGCCTTCTCGGCGGTCATGGGGAAGAAGCGCATCAGCACCTCCACCACGAAGTCCATCGGGGTGTAGTCGTCGTTGAGCAACAACACCGAATACAGCGGCGGCTTGGCGACTTCGGGTCGGCTGGCTTCGACCATGGCGCCATGGCCGTGGTCGTGCTCGTGTTCTCGGTCGGAGTGCTTGGGCATGGCGCGATTATAAATCCCGCCGGCCCGCGCGGCGATGGACCACCGCCGGCACCACGGTCAGAATGGCGCACTGTCCCTACCACCGGATCGTCTCCTTGAGCTATCGCGAAGGCCGCTTTTGGCAACCGGACGTGACCGTCGCCACGGTGGTGGTCCGCGACGGAAAGCTGTTGATGGTCGAGGAGGTCGTCGGGGGGCAGCGGGTCCTGAACCAGCCGGCCGGCCACCTCGAACCGGACGAAAGCCTGGTGGATGCGGCGGTGCGGGAGACGCGCGAAGAGTCGGCGTGGGACGTGAAGCCCACCTGCTTCCTCGGCGCCTACCAGTGGAAGGCCCCGGTCTTGCCCGACGGCAGCGGTGGACGCCACTACCTGCGTTTCGCCTTCGCCGCGGAACCGGTCTCGCACGACCCGGCCCGAACGCTCGACACGGGTATCGTGCGGGCCTTGTGGCTGACCCCGGCGGAACTGCAGGCCCGGTCCGCCGAGCACCGCAGCCCCCTGGTCTGGCAGGCGGTGGACGACTTCCTCGCAGGTCGGCGACACCCGCTCGACCTGGCCCGCCAGCTGTCGTGAACGCTGCCGGCTCCACGCCTGCCCGGACCATCGTGGGGATGTCCGGCGGGGTCGACTCCTCCGTCGCAGCACTGTTGCTGCAGCAGGCGGGCGAGCCGATTGCCGGATTGTTCATGCAGAACTGGGCCGACGACGGCAGTGGTGACTGCCGGGCCGAGGACGATCGGCGTGATGCGGTCGCGGTGTGCGGGCGGCTCGGCATCCCCATCCACTTCCGCGACTTCTCCGGCGAATACTGGAGCGGTGTCTTCGAGCACTTCCTCGCCGAATACGCTGCCGGCCGCACGCCGAATCCGGACGTGCTCTGCAACCGCGAGATCAAGTTCCGGTACTTCCTGGATGCCGCCCGGGAACTCGGCGCCAGCCACATCGCCACCGGGCACTACGCACGGGTTGCAGGGGATGGCGGGTGCTTCCGGTTGCTGCGTGGACGGGACCGCAACAAGGACCAGAGCTACTTCCTGCACCAGCTGGGGCAGGAGCAGCTGGCGGCCACGCGGTTCCCGCTCGGCGACCTTCCCAAGGACCAGGTCCGGGAGTTTGCACGCAGCGCAGGCCTTCCGACCGCCGCAAAGAAGGACTCCACCGGCATCTGCTTCATCGGCGAACGCGATTTCCGCGAGTTCCTCGGCCGCTACCTGCCCGCCAGGGAGGGGGAGATGCGGACCCCGGAAGGCCACGTGGTCGGCATGCACCCCGGGGTCTTTTACTTCACCCTGGGCCAGCGCGAGGGCCTGAACATCGGCGGTGTCCGCGGTTTCGAACCCGCCCCGTGGTACGTGGTCGGCAAGGACGTACGGCAGAACGTACTGTACGTTGCCCAGGGCAGTGATTCGCCATGGCTCCACTCCACGACGCTGCAGTCCGAAACCATGCACTGGATCGCCGGTGCTCCGCCCGCTGCGCGCTTCAGTTGCACCGCCCAGACCCGGTACCGGCAGGCGGAGGAGCCATGCGACGTCATCGTGCGGGAGGACGCCACGCTGGAGGTGCGGTTCCAGCGCCCCCAACGTGCGGTCACGCCCGGCCAGTCGGTCGTGCTCTACGACGGCGACGCCTGCCTGGGCGGAGCGGTCATCGCCACCACCAATGCGCCACTCGAACTCCGCATGAGGACTACCGCTGAATGAGTGATACCAGTGACAACCCGCTTTCCGCACGCGTACTGGCCCTGGCAGGACTGGTCCAGGCCTTGGCGCAGGTGCGTCGGATCGCCGATACTGGGCAGGCGAACGCCAGCGTGCTGGAGACCTCGCTCGGATCGGTGTTCCGGATCGAAGCCGACTCTCCCGAGGGCGTATATGGCGGCCGCGAACAGGTCCGGCCGGGGCTGATGCTGCTCCGCGAGTACTTCGGCAGCAAGCCCAAGGACGAGCAACTCCCCCGGCTCGCCCTGTCGGTCATGCAGCTCGAGCGCAGGTTCGTTGGCGACGCCGCCATGGCCGACAAGGTGCAGGCCGGGATCCTCGCGCAGTCAGGGCCGGCCCGCGAGCTGGGATGCACCCATCCCGACGTGATCGCCGCGATGGGGAGCCTGTACGCCGACACCTTGAGCAACCTGCGGCCGCGGGTGCTGGTGCAGGGAAACCCGCACTACCTTGGCCAGGCCGGGGTGGTGGCCGAGGTACGTGCAGTGCTGCTCGCGGCGGTCCGCTCGGCGGTCCTCTGGCGCCAGATGGGCGGCAGCATGTGGGACTTCCTGCTGCGGCGCCGGGCGATGGCGGCCACCGTGGACGAACTGCTGCGTTGAGGCCGCTGCAGCGCGCCGCGGAGGGCGTGCGACGGCCGCGCGAACCGGCACCATCCCCGCCGCGTGCACAAGGCGCCGACGCAGGATGGGCCCGTTTCCGGCATAATTGACCAGCTAAATATGCGGCGACATACCCCGCTCGGGGGCGTCCCGCCCTTCCCTGCTGCAGCCACGGAGCCCCCAATGGCAGACTCCTTCGCCACCCGCTCGCAACTTGACGTCAACGGCAAGTCCTATACCTACTTCAGCCTGCCCAAGCTGGGCGAGCGCTTCGACCTGGGCAAGCTGCCCTACTCGATGAAGATCCTGCTGGAGAACCTGCTCCGCCACGAGGATGGCGGGATGACGGTCGGCAAGGACCACATCGAGGCCGTTGCAAGCTGGGACCCCGCGGCCGAGGCCTCCACCGAGATCGCCTTCATGCCGGCGCGCGTGGTGTTGCAGGACTTCACCGGGGTGCCGTGCGTGGTCGACCTCGCTGCGATGCGCGATGCCGTTTCCCGCTTGGGTGGCACCGCCGGCCAGATCAATCCGCAGATCCCCTCCGAACTGGTGATCGACCATTCCGTGCAGGTCGACGTGTTCGGCCGCGCCGATGCGCTGGACCTCAACGGCAGGATCGAGTTCGAGCGCAACAAGGAGCGCTACAGCTTCCTGCACTGGGGCCAGAAGGCGCTTGAGAACTTCAAGGTGGTGCCGCCCAACACCGGCATCGTGCACCAGGTGAACCTGGAGAACCTGGCCCGGGTGGTGATGGAGCGCGAGGTCGACGGTGAGCTGCTGGCCTTCCCCGATACCGTGTTCGGTACTGACAGCCACACCACCATGATCAACGGCATCGGCGTGCTCGGCTGGGGCGTGGGCGGCATCGAGGCGGAGGCCGCGATGCTGGGCCAGCCGTCTTCCATGCTCATCCCGCAGGTCGTCGGGTTCAAGTTGAACGGCAAGCTGCCGGAAGGCGCGACCGCGACCGACCTGGTGCTCACCGTCACCCAGATGCTGCGCAAGCACGGGGTGGTCGGCAAGTTCGTCGAGTTCTTCGGCGACGGCCTGCAGCACCTGCCGCTGGCCGACCGCGCGACCATCGGCAACATGGCCCCCGAGTACGGCGCGACCTGCGGCATCTTCCCGGTGGATGCCGAGGCACTGCGCTACCTGCGCCTGTCGGGCCGCAGCGAACAGCAGATCGCGCTGGTGGAGGCATACGCCAAGGCCCAGGGAATGTGGCACGAGGCCGGCCAGGCTCCGGCCCAGTACTCCTCCGTGCTCGAGCTGGACATGGGTGACGTCAAGCCGTCCCTCGCCGGCCCGAAGCGTCCCCAGGACCGCGTACTGCTCACCGACATGCAGGCCAATTTCCAGGCCAACGTGCAGAGTCTTGTGGCCAACCGCAAGCCCGTGCGCCAGGAGGTCCGGTTCGACCAGGAAGGCGGCGCACAGCAGCAGGCCGAAACGCTGGCTGCCAAGCCGGTGTCGCGCATCCGCATGCAGGACCGCGACGTGGAGCTGACCGACGGCTCGGTGGTCATCGCCGCGATCACCTCCTGCACCAACACTTCCAATCCGGCCGTGATGCTGGGTGCGGGCCTGCTGGCGCGCAATGCCGCGGCCAAGGGGCTGAAGGCCGCGCCGTGGGTCAAGACCTCGCTCGGGCCGGGTTCGCGCGTGGTCACCGACTACCTGCAGAAAGCCGGCGTGCTGGACGACCTGGAGAAGCTGGGCTTCTTCGTGGTCGGCTACGGCTGCACCACCTGCATCGGCAACTCCGGTCCGCTGCCGGAGGAAGTGTCCAAGGGCATCGCGGAGAACGACCTCGCCGTCGCCTCGGTCCTGTCGGGCAACCGCAACTTCGAGGGCCGCATCCACGCCGAGGTCAAGATGAACTACCTGGCCTCGCCGCCGCTGGTGGTGGCCTACGCGATCGTTGGTCAGGTCGATATCGACCTGACCAACGATCCGCTTGGCCAGGACGCGGATGGCAACGACGTCTACCTGCGTGACATCTGGCCGAGCAACAAGGAAATCGGCGACACCATCGCCGCGACCGTGGGCCCGGAGCTGTTCGCACAGAACTACGCCGACGTCTTCAAGGGCGACAGCCGCTGGAACGAGATTGCCTCGCCCGACAGCGAATCCTTCGCCTGGGACGAAGCTTCGACCTACATCAAGAACCCGCCCTACTTCGACGGGATGACCATGGACGTCGGCGCGATCTCGGACATCCACGAGGCGCGCGTGATGGGGCTGTTCGGCGATTCGATCACCACCGACCACATCTCCCCGGCTGGCGCGATCAAGAAGGACTCCCCGGCCGGTCGGTTCCTGCAGGAGCGCGGGGTACAGCCGGCGGACTTCAACAGCTACGGCAGCCGCCGCGGCAACGATGACGTCATGGTGCGTGGCACCTTCGCCAACATCCGCATCAAGAACCTGATGCTCGATGGCGTCGAGGGCGGCTACACCCGGTACTTCGGCGGCGGCGCCGACGAGCAGATGTCGATCTACGACGCGGCAATGAAGTACAAGGCCGACGGCACCCCGCTGGTGGTCTTCGCGGGCAAGGAGTACGGCACCGGCTCATCGCGCGACTGGGCGGCCAAGGGCACCAACCTGCTCGGGGTGAAAGCGGTCGTGGCCGAGAGCTTCGAGCGCATCCATCGCTCCAACCTGGTCGGCATGGGCGTGCTTCCGCTGCAGTTCAAGGACGGCGAAAGCGCCAAGTCGCACGGCCTGGATGGCTCGGAAGTCATCAGCGTGACCGGTCTGCAGGATGGCAAGTCCAAGACCGCGACGGTCGTGGCCCGCAAGGCCGACGGTTCCGAAGTGCGGTTCGACGTCCACGTGCTGCTGCTGACGCCGAAGGAAGTCGAGTACTTCCGCCACGGCGGCATCCTGCACTACGTGTTGCGGGACCTCGCCAAGCGCGCTGCCTGATCACTGGCAGCACATGCGGTAACAGGGAAAGCGGCTTCGGCCGCTTTTCCTTTTTATGGCCCGCATCCCCCACCGGGAACCTTCTCTCAGTCGCATCCACCAGCAGGGACGAAAGAGAGGTCCTCGTAGTCGTAGCTGAAGTCCACTTCCGGGTCGACCTTGGCCATCTCCAGCCGGCGTCCCTGCTCCCCGTCCCCACGCGGGAACAGCCACGCCTCTGCGTCGACGCTGTCGCGATCCCAGTCGACCAGGTAGCGTCCCGCCGACTCCATCACCACGCCCGCCAGCATCGGCGACTTTGCTGCGGCGAAACGGACGGTGTCGCCCTCGCTGCACAGGCGGATCTCGCCAAACCAGGGATCGCGCCATGTCCCGAGCCAGTGCCGCAGCTCTTCGCCGGTTGCAGGCCGGCGTACCGATACATCCGGCTTCGACATGCTTGTGCCGTCCTGGACCGGTTGACGTTCCAACAGGTTCGCGTAGCGCTCCACCGTGTGCGACTCGTCCGGACGGGTGAAGCGCTTCACCAGCACCTGGTTGATCACCGTCCTGGCGCGGTCGCCGCTGCCGTTGATCAGCACCACGAACCCGCTCCTTCGGTCCGGCAGCAGGTGCAGCACCGAGTACATGCCCGACAACGTGCCGGTGTGGGAAACACTCCACTCGCCGTCGATGTCGGCCAGGCGCCAGCCATACCCATAGGCGCGGAAACGGGTTCCGCTCCAGTCGCGGTCACGCTGCGAAATCGGGAGCGGCGTGTGCGATGCCCATAGTTCGGCGCGCTGGGCCCCGGACAGCCAAGCCCTTTGTGACGAATCCGGCGCCAGCCACGTTTGTGCCCATTTCAGCATGTCTGCCAGTCCACAGCGGATGCCTCCAGCCGCGGCAGAGGTGATCGCCGGTACCCGGGTGTCGTCGCGGTTGACCACCACGTTGGCGCCATCGCGATGGCTGTGCGGCTGGGCCACGCTACCGGATGACTCGAGATCGAACGCCCCAACCCGGCAGCCGGTCAGCCCCAGCGGCTCGAACACTTCCCGACGCACCAGCGCTTCGTACGAAGCCCCACCAGCGGCCGCGGCCACTTCGCCGGCGACCACGTAAAGCAGGTTGTCGTAGGCGTAGCCGGAACGGAAGCTCCGCTGCGGCTTGAGGTGCGCGAGCCCGGCGATGATGTCGCCACGATCGTAGTCGTTCGGCTCCGGCCACAGCATCAGGTCGCCGGCACCTTCGCGCAGCCCGCTGTTGTGGATCAGCAGGTCACGCACCTGCATCTCCCGGGTGACCCACGGATCGTGCATCCGGAACCCGGGCAGGTGCTTGACGACCGGATCCTCCCACTGCAGTTCACCCGCATCGACGAGCCGTGCCAGCACGCTCGCCGTCATCGCCTTGGAATTGGATGCGATCTTGAACAGCGTGGCCGGGGTGATCGGGTCGCCGGTGCCGGCCACCGTCTCCCCGACGGTACGCGTGTAGACGATCTCGCCATCCTCGATCACCCCCACGGCCAGCCCCGGGAGGTGGTAACGCTCCACCAGGGCGTCGACCTCCCGGTCGAGCTCTGCCGGGGTGGTGGCGGAGACGTTGCCACCTCCGAGCGCAGTTGCCAGCGCGAGCACCACTCGCACGCCACGGAAGAGTCGCATGCTCACGCACCCGCCCCTGCGGCGATGCGTTCGACCTCGGCCCATACCCGCAGCAGGTTGCCGCCCCAGAGCTTGTCGATCTCCTCATCGCCGTAGCCCCGCTCGCGCAACGCCCGGGTGACATTGGCGGTCTCGGAGGCATCCATCCATCCGGTGATGCCACCACCGCCGTCGAAGTCGGATGCCAGGCCAACGTGGTCGATACCCGCCACGGACACCACGTGGTCGACATGGTCCATGTAGTCATCGAGGGTGGCGATCGGGAATTCGGCATCGATCCGGGCGATGCCGTCCACGTAGGCCGGGTGGCCGTCGTGCAGATCGCTGTCGAACTCCGCTGCCCCGGCGAGCTTCGCAACCTCCTCCTGCAGTGCCTGCTCCGCCGCTTCACGTGCCGGGTCGGGCTTGAGGAAGTAGGTGTAGGCCACTACCTGGACGACACCCCCGGAATCGGCGATGCCGCGCAACAGTCCGTCATTGATGTTCCGCGGGTGCGGGACCAGCGCGTGGGCGGCCGAATGCGAGGCGATCACCGGGGCGGCGGAAGCCTGCAGCACGTCGCGCACGCACGCATCGGAGGCATGGGACACATCGATCATCATGCCCAGCCGGTTGGCACGCAGGATCACCGAGCGGCCGAACCCGCTCAGCCCCCTGTCCCCGGCCGGCACGTCCCCGAACTCCGGCCGCGCGCCCGAACTGGTGCAGATGGCGTTGTGTCCGGTGTGGGTCAGGCCAAGGTAGCGCGCACCACGCGCGTGGGCGGCGTCGAGCCGGTCGAGCCGACGGCCAAGCGAATAGCCGTTCTCGATGCCGATCATGGCCGACAGCACTCCGCCCTCGTGGTTCCGGCGCACCTGTTGCGGGCCAGTCGCCAACCGGATCCGGTCGGGGTTCTGCTGGACCAGTGTTTCGATGGCGGCGTACTTCTGATCCGCGAGGCGCATCGCCTCCCGGTAACCCTCTGCGGTCAGCGGCCCCTGCTCGACATAGACCACGAAGAACGCCGCATCCAGGCCGCCGCGTTCCATCTTGGCCAGGTCCACCTTGAGCACCGAGTCGACGCCGGCATCGAAGCGGGCCTGCTGCATGTAGGCCTGCGGGATGTCGACATGGGTGTCGATGGCCAGCACGTCGTCCGGCGCTGCGATCGCCGGGTTCATCCCCGACAGAACCACTGCTGCGATGGCAGCAATGCATTTGTTTTTCATCCCGCCTCTGCCTTCTTGAGCGAAAAGATCGGCGGCCCCGTAGATGGGGCCGCCAAAGGGGGTTCGACTCAGTAGGACAGCGAGAGGATCAGCTGCGCGTAGCGCGGAGACTGCAGGAAGCGCTCCTGTCCGAAGTACGGATCGCGCTCGCCGACGCTCGATTCGAGCTTCTGGTAGACCCATACCGGCTTCTGGTCGTTCAGCAGGTTGTAGACCGCCAGCTTGGCCAGGAAGGTCGCGCGGCCGAAGTTCTTCTCGTATGCCACGCTCGCGCCCACGTCGACCGTCCAGGGCATGCGTCCGGCGCCACCGCGTGCCGAATGCTCGTAGACGCGATCGGCGGTGCTCCAGGTATCACCGTCCGCCGCCCCGTCCGGAGGGGTGCAGTTTTCCACGCACAGGTAGTAGCTGTGGTAGGTCTTCCAGTTGTACGGATTGCCGACGCCCAGTGCACTGATCGGCCCGCCTGACTTCGCGTCGATCGTGCCGCCGATGCGCCAGTTGTCGTTGAGCGCGTAGGTGCCGCGGAGCTTGATCTGGTGGCGGTGGTCGTTCGCCAGCGGACCATCACCGTTGAGGTTCACGAACGGGTCGTCGAAGTTTTCGGTCCGGCCGGCATCCCCGAAGTTGGTATCGGTATTGACCGGCCCTTCGGCGTTGCCTTCGTTCCACGACAACGTGTACGAGCCATTGAACATCCACTTGTCGTCCCAGGCCCGGTCCACCTGGAACTCCAAAGCCTTGTACGTACGTTCGGGCTTCACCCAGCCGCGCTGTCCGGTCGGCGTGGAGCCGACGTACTCCCAGCTGCCATCGATGAACTCGTAGTCGTCCGACTCGGTCCAGTAACCCGCCTTGGATGTGTCGATGGTCAGGTAGCCGTCGTCGGTACCGTCACAGTCGGTGTCGCCCCAGATGGTGACGTCCTCGCCCGGGTTGGCCATCACCCAGGTGCTACCGATCCGTCCGCAATGGGTCGCGGTGATGTTGATGTCGTCGATGGCGTTGTTGAGCTTGCGATAGATGCCGCGCACGCCCCACGACCATGCCTGGGTGAGCTGCTGCTGGAAACCGAGGATCAGTTCATCCTGGTAGACCTGGTCCATGTCGGCATCGACCTCCGAGCGCAGGTCGCCGACGGTGCCATCGCCCTGGTCGTCGTCGAAACCCATGAACTCCCCGAGGATCGGCACGGCGTATTCGACGCCGTTGGTCTCGCGGACCTCCCACCCATCGAAGCCGTAATAGTTACGGGCATCGAGCAATGCGCCGCCCTGCTTGATGTTGATGACGTTGGCCACCGGCAGGAAGTAGCGGCCGACGTTGCCGAACAGCTTGGTGGTGCCATCGCCCTTCATGTCCCATGAGAATCCGAGGCGCGGCGACCACATGTCATCCATTTCGATGTAGGTGTTGCCCTCGCCGTCCTTGTTGTCGAAGGCTTCATTGCGGATGCCCAGGCTGAGCACCAGGTTGTCCGTGGCCGACCAGCTGTCCTCGATGTACCACGCGTTGTTGGTCGACTCGAAGTTCCCAAAGATCTCGTACTGGCGCGCACGAACGCACGCGGTGTAGCCAGCGGGGACGAAGAACCCGCCGCAGTTGTTGTTCTGGGTTCCGGGCGTGGCCGTATAGACGTTGTACTGGACGCCACCTGGCCCGGAATAGGCCTGGCTGAGGTCGGAGGTGTTCTTCTCCCGGTCGACACCGAATCGCAGCAGGTGGTCGCCCACGGCCCATTCGAAGTCGATCCGGCTTTGCTCGCGCTCGTCCTCCCGGTCATAGATGCTGGGGTTGTCGGTGCATCCCAGCGGCAAGCCCGGATCCGGCACCCCGGTGCCGGCGGTAACGTAGTTGCAGTCGGCGTCGTACGGCGAGGCGGCGACGCTGGTGCGCTCGTTGGTCCCGTGCATCAGTTTCATCGACAGGGTGTCGGTGAGGTAGGACGTCCAGCTCAGCGCCCAGTTGACGCCGCCGTTCTCGGAGTACCTGTCGCTGAGCTTCTGGCCGACGGTATCGGTGTCGAAGTCGTACTCGTAGGTCGTGCTGTCTACCCGGTTCTCGTTGGAGAACGCCATCAGGCTCAACAGGTTGTTGTCGGTGACGTGCCAGTCGAGCGTGGTACCCCAGAAGCCGTCATCGGAGGCCCCGCGGGTCAGGCTCTGGCCCTGGTTGTCGGTGTTCTCCGGCTCGACCTGCCGCCCCTCGTACATCGCGAAGAAGAACAGCCGGTCGCTCACCAGCGGACCCGATGCCCAGATATTCATCCGGGTCGAGTCGGTGATGTCACGGCTACGCGTCAGGTAACGCTCCCCATCGAGATAGCTGTCCCGCGGCGCGCTCCGCCATTCCTCCGGGGTCAGCACCAGCTTGCCGCCGGAGTGGAAATCGTTGCTGCCGGATTTCGCCACGGCGTTGACGACACCGCCGGTGGTGCGTCCGAACTCCACCGAATACCCGCCTGTCTTGACCTGGAACTCCTGGTAGAAGTCGAACGGGGCCTCGGAGAACCCGACGCGGTTGTAGAAGTCGGTGACATTCAGCCCATTGACGTAGAACGAGTTCTCCGCGACCGAGCTGCCGCCGAACGAGATACCGCCGAAACCCGCGCTACCGGCCGCGACACCCGGGGCCAGCAATGCCACTGAGCCGACGTCGCGCTCCACGGGGAGACGCTGGATCTCTTCGGCCGTGACGTTGGTCGCCGACTCCGTGGAGCTGACATCGACCGCGTTGATCACCCGTGACCCTTCCACCCGGACGGCACCGAGCGTCGCCACGCCGTCGTCGCTCGCACCTACGTAGGTGGCACTACCCAGCCCCACCCGGACATTGGTCGGCGGCCCCAGCGGCTCACCTTCCCGGCTGGCTTGCAACGTATAGGTGCCGATCGGAAGGAACGGGATGCGGTAGTTGCCTTGGGCATCGGCGGTGACCGTACGGCTGAAACCCGTCGAGGGATTGACCACGGTGACCTGCGCTCCGGCTTCGGAACGCCCGATGACAGCGCCATCCTGCGCCAGTGCTACGGGTGCCAGGGACGCAAGGCAAAGGCCCAGTGCGACCGATAACGTGGTGTGGTGCAGCGCCTTCTTGTTCATGGCCCCTCCGGATGATGGATATGCATGTCAGCGGGCAGGCTCGCCGGGCACCACTTGCGCCCGGAAGCCGTAGTCCCACTGGTCGAAGTACAGGTTGCCGCCGCTCCATTCGACTTCGCCCCGTTGGGAGTCGACGGTCTCTGAACGGAAATGCTGCTTGGACGGCTGCAGCGGGGTGCCGTAGTCGTCGTTGAAGGCGATCCGATAGGCATCCAGCCCGCCCAGGTAGAACCACTCCAGATCCTCGTCCCCGGCATCGGCGGCATCCTTGAAGCGCCCGGTGGTGACGTCCATCGGCACCCAGCCGTAGGGGGCTAGATACAGCCAGCCCCAATCGTGCAGGTTCCAGTAGTCGCCGTCGGAATAGACCATGCCGGACTGCCAGCGAGCCGGGATGCCGTTGAGCCTGAGCAGCGTCATCAACAGCAAGGTCTGCTGACCGCAATCGGCATGGCCGGCCTGCAGCGCGTGCTCGCTGATGTTGGAGATGGTCGAGTACTCGCGCGCACCCGCCCACGGGATCTGGTCCACGGCCGCGAACAGCTTTCTGGCAATCCGGTAAGGGTTCTTCTCGTCGCCCACGATCCGCGCCGAGAATTCGCGGATCGCCGGGGTGAAGACGATGTGCGGCGGGCGCTCGCCCAGGTGCGTGGCCAGTTCCGCGGTCGCCGGGGCGGGCTGGACCTTGTCCGGGTCGATGTCGTGGTAGCGGGCGTAGAGGGTGAGCTCGTATTCCACTGAGAACTCCACCGGCTGCCCTGCCCTCGCCACTTTCTCGAAGTGCACGGTGCGTTGCATCGTCGATGGGTCCGCCACCTGGATATCCTTCGGCTCGCTCGCCAGCAACTGGATGTCTTCCTGCTGCCCTTCGATCTCGCGCGGATACGGAATCCACGCGCGGACAGGCTCTCCCGCCGGCACGGCATCCGCCTCGACGCTGATCGTCTGTTTCACCCGGACCCTGCGGGGAAGAACACTCGTGCTGCCGCTCTCGACGGCGGCGGCGCGCACGGCAGAGTGGTGCGAATCCAGCGACTCCATGGGCCCCTGGCTGAAGGGCTTGGGATCGTTGCGCCGGGCTGCGGCTTCTTCGCTGAGGCGGAACAGGTTGGGCACGGCGCGGTTGAAGTACAGCACCCGCCCATCGATCACCCGATGCTCGAGGACGCCCTGCCGTTTCCAGCGTTCGACCTCTTCGGGGCGAACGTCCGGAACGTAGCGGCGGAGTCGCGCGAGCATCTCTTCTTCATCGTGGCTGAAGTCCAGCAGGATGCGGCGCATGCGCTCGCGCTCGAACTCCAGTGCCTCGTGTTCCGGCGCGGTGATCTGTCCGACCAGGGCGCGCTCGATCTTCGAGCTGGCCTCTGCGAAACGGCCGGCGTCGACGTCAGCAATCACCGTGTCCACTGTTACCGCAGCATCAGCCGGAGCCCGTTGCAACGGATTCGATGCCGCCACCGGCGCAACCAGGCCGATGGCAAGCATCCCAAGCGCCACGAAGCGCAGCGCCTGGTTGCGTCTCTGTCCCGCGCTGCCGTTGCTGCCCGCTCGCACCGGAGCCACCCTCCCGATATCCCCTTGGCTCAGCTGTGTAGCACGGCGTGGAATGGCGGTCAATAATTTATTCTTCGACACTGTGCTATAAGAATGACTATTCCGCAGCGCAGCAATCGGGGGACGTCAGCTTGCGGCAGGGAAACCACCTGAACACCGCATTGGCCAAACGATACCCGTAGCCGATGCCATCCGTATCCTGATCACCACCACCCCCGCTATTTGCCGATTCGAAGGTGCAGCCATGCGATCCACCCTCTCCGTTCTGCTCACCATTCCCGTGCTTGCGGCCGGCATTGCGCTCGGTCCGGTGGCGGCACGGGAGCCGATCCAGCCGGGCGCCATTCCCGCACACGGCGTGGTGGGGGTGCAGGAGGATCATCTCGAGCCGGGCTACTGGCTGGCACGCCTGCGCACCCCGGACCGGGTGTTGATGGACAAGGCGTCGATCCGGAAGCAGAACACCGCTCTGCTGCAACTCGACGATTCAATGCACGACCTGCGCGCACTGCCGACGACACTTTCGGCCGGGATGGTGCGTCGATGGATCCAGGACCTGTCGAACAGACCCGACGGTGAGCGGTGGGACGTGGATGGCAACCTCGTCCCGGCCCGCGTGATCGAGGCGATGATGGAAAACCTCGCGCTGGATGCGGTGCCCGCCGTGCAGGACACCCGCTACGGGCTGGTTGTCCAACGCGCGGCGCTGCGCACCTTCCCCACCGGGCAACGCATGTTCAGCCGCCGTGGCGAAACCGACATCGACAGGCTCCAGGAGAGTGCGCTGTTCCCCGGCACGCCAGTGGTGATCGCGCACGAGAGCCGCGACGGCGACTGGCTGTTCGTGGTCAGTCCGAGATACGCGGCCTGGATCGAGCGACGCCATGTCGCCGAGGGTGGGGCCGGGGATGTCTTCGGCTACGTCGACGACGCGCCGTACCGGGTGGTCACAGGCCGCACCGAACGCACCGTGTTCACGCGGGAAGAGCCCCGGGTGTCCGCGCTGCAACTGGACATGGGCATCCGCCTGCCCCTGGCCGATGCCGCACCGGACGAACCGGTGAACGGCCAACACCCTTACACCGCCCACATCCTGCGGTTGCCGGTTCGCGAAGAAGATGGCGCACTCGCATTCGCACCGGCGCTGCTGCCCCGCCGTGCCGACAGCGCCGCGGACTACCTGCCGCTGACGCAGGCCAACCTGGTTCGCCAGGGCTTCAAGTTCCTGGGCGAGCGCTACGGCTGGGGGCACGCGTACGACGCACGTGACTGCAGCGGCTTCGTGTCCGAGATCTACCGGAGCATGGGCGTGCAGCTCCCGCGCAATACCAGCGCGCAGGCGGTCAGCCCCGCGTTCGACCATCAACTGTTCGACGAGGACGACGGACGGGACGTACGGGATGCGGCGGTCGCAGGATTGCAGGTGGGCGACCTGGTCTACATTCCCGGCCACGTGATGATGGTGATCGGGCACGTCGATGGCGCGCCGTACGTCATCCATGACACCAACGGTGGGCGCTACCTGGGTCCGGACGGAACCCTGCAGTCGATGGCGCTCAATGGCGTCTCCGTAACGCCACTGCTGCCGATGATGTTCAACGAGCGCGAGAGCTACGTGGACCGTATGACCAGCATCGTCCACCCCTACCGCCCCAGGGCCACCCTTCATTGATCCCGGATCACCACCGGCCAACAAAGACGACCGAGCCATGAAGATCACAGACATCCAGTTCGGCATGCTCCGGGTGCCGCTCAAGACCCCGTTCAAGACCGCCCTGCGCACCGTGGAGCGGGTCGAGGACATCGTGGTGATGGTGCATACCGACACCGGCCACGTCGGGTACGGCGAGGCACCGGCCACCGCGGTCATCACCGGCGATACCCACGGCTCCATCGTCGATGCGATCCAGCACTACATCTGCCCGCGCCTGATCGGAGAGGACATCGCCGACCTCAACCGGATCACCCGGCTGGTGCAGTCGTCGATGGAGAAGAACTCCAGCGCCAAGGCCGCGGTGGAGATCGCGGTGTACGACCTGTTCGGGCAGCTGTACGACGCGCCGCTCTACAAGATGCTGGGCGGTGGCGACCCGGTCATCACCACCGACATCACCATCAGCGTCGATACCATCGACAAGATGGTGTCGGACTCCATCAGCGCGGTGGAGCGTGGCTTCGACTCGCTCAAGATCAAGGTCGGCAAGGACATCGGCGTCGACATCGAGCGGATCCGGGCCATCTATGCGGCGGTCGAAAACCGTGCGCTGCTTCGGCTCGACGCCAACCAGGGCTGGACCGCGAAGCAGGCCGTATATGCGATCCGCACCCTCGAGGATGCGGGCGTGCGCCTGGAGCTGGTCGAGCAACCGGTGAAGGCCAACGACCTGGAGGGCATGCGCTACGTCACCGAGCGCGTGCACACCCCGATCATGGCCGACGAGAGCGTGTTCGGGCCGATGGAGGTCATCGAATTGATCAACATGCGTGCGGCCGACATCATCAACATCAAGCTCATGAAGACCGGCGGCATCTCCAATGCCATCCGCATCGCGGACATCGCCGCCCTCCACCAGGTCGAGTGCATGATCGGGTGCATGCTCGAATCCAGCATCAGCGTCGCCGCCGCCGTGCACGTGGCCGTGGCCAAGGCCGACGTCATCACCAAGGTCGACCTCGACGGCCCCTCGCTTTGCCGGGAGAACCCGGTCGATGGTGGCGTCATCTTCAACGAGTCGGAGATCACCATCACCGATGCCCCCGGGCTCGGCATCCGCAGCATCCGCGGCCTCGAACCGATCTCCGCCGGCAGCGCCGCCGCCTGATGTCCGCCCTGCTCAGGATCCGCGCAGGGCGGGACCATATGTCCGCCATCGAGCGGCGCATCGCCGACTTCATCCTCGACAACGCGCAGTTGTTGCGCGACTACTCGTCCCAGCAACTGGCCAACGCGCTGGGGATCAGCCAGTCGAGCGTGGTGAAGTTCTGCCAGAAGCTGGGATTCAAGGGCTATCCGGACCTGAAGTACGCCGTTGGCGAGGCCATGGCCCGCGCGGGCAACGGAGATGATGCCGACGTCGAAGCGGGCAGCGAGGCGAGCGCCGATGGTGGACTGGCCGGAGACCTGTGGCGGCGGAAATCGCAGGCCGAGGAGGAAACGCGATCGATCAATCCGCCACGCGCCATCGAAGCCGTGGCCCAGGCGATCGCCGGCGCCGCCGAATCCGGGAAGGTCTTCATCATCGGCCTGGGCGAGGACGACATCCACGCCCGCTCCTTTGCCCTGAAACTCTCGCTGCTGGGCATCCTGACGGTACACAACTTCGATACGGCGCACATGACCGCCAGCGTGTCCGCTGCCGGCCGGCATGACGTACTGCTGGTCTTCTCCGAACAGGGCAAGCAGCCGTCGCTGTGCCAGATCGGCCACCAGTTCCGCGAGTGCGGCGGCAAGGTGATCTCCATCACCCGCCACACCTCCAATCCCCTGCGGGCATACGCCCACCTTGCCCTCCTGGTCTCGGCGCACGATGATCGTCCGTCCATCGAGGCGCTGCTCTACCACTCCGCACTGCAGCACCTGCTGGACCGCATCTTCGTCCTGCTGTGCGAGGGAGGACGCGAGGCACAGTTGCAAGCCAACCTCGAACGTATCCAGCCGATGCTGGAGCACTGACCACCGACTGGAGGCAACATGAAGTACCTGCTGATGCTGGTTGTCGCGGGCATTGGCGCGGTGCTGCCTCTGCAGGCGCTCATCAATGCCAGGCTCGGCCAGGCCACGTCCGGGGCAATGTTCGCCGCCGCCGTGTCCTTTTTGGTCGGAACGGCTTCGCTGGCGCTGCTGCTGGTGTTGATGCGCCCTCCACTGCCCGGCGCCGACCAATTGGGGCGGTTGCCGCCTTGGATATGGCTGGGCGGCGTCATCGGGGCCGCCTACGTGGCCATCGCGACCATCACGGTGCCGCGCCTTGGAGCATCGGCGCTGATTGCGCTGACGGTGCTGGGCCAACTGGCCGGCGCCCTGGTGCTGGACCATTTCGGAGTGCTTCATGCGCCCCAGGCGGCGACGCCCGTGAGGATCGCCGGCGCCGCGTTGATCCTGGTCGGCGCCCTGATGATCGTGCAGCCCTGGAAGAACTGAGGCGGCCTTTTTCCCGGCTACAACCGCGGCGACCACTCGGCGCTGGTCATGCGCCACTCACCCGATTCATACCTCCACCCGGTGCGCACCGTGTAGACCCTCGCCGCATCCGGCAGTGCACGGCCCGCACCACCCGTCAGCACCGCTTCGAGCCGGACGGTCGCATGGTCCTCGGAGATGTCCACTTCGCGGATGGCCACTGTCGCGCCGACATCCCGGTGACGCATGAACATCACGCGGGCCAGGCGCCCCGCCGCCTCCCTGTCCATCCCGCCCGGCCCGATGAAGTCGTCGGCGAGTTTCGACCGTATGCCCGATACGTCCCGCTCCTCGATGGCGGCTTCGATCCCGCCGATCGCCTCCCGCAGTTGCTGCTCGGGCGGCGGACGGCCGCAGGCGGCCACCATCAGGAGCATCAGGAAAACCGGAAGCCAGCGGTTTCCCGCCACTTCCATGCATGGGTACCCCGACTTCGCCATTGCCTGCTCCGGCCCGTTTTCCCCGCATCCTGACATGCTTCGCAGATGGCACGGGTGCGCCTTGCCAGTCCGGGGGGCCTATGCTCCAATCCGGTGGAGCACCGTACGGTTGCGCATCAGAGAAGAGGGGATCAGACGATGAGTGTTGAACGTCCGTGGCTTGACCAGTACCCGGCCGGAGTCCCGGAACAGATCGACGTCGACGAGTTCCCCTCTGTGGTGGCGGTGCTGGAAAACGCGATCCAGAACTATCGCGACCGGCCGGCGTTCGCCAACTTCGGCAAGACGCTGACCTACGCGGAGATCGACACCCTCAGCGCCCGCTTCGCCGGTTACCTGCTGGGCGAGCTCGGCCTGAAGAAGGGCGACCGCGTCGCCATCATGATGCCGAACTGCCTGCAGTACCCCATCGCCACGTTCGGTGTATTGCGTGCGGGCCTGACGGTGGTCAACACCAACCCGATGTACACACCGAGGGAGCTCAGGCACCAGCTGGTCGACTCCGGTGCGACGGTGGTGCTGGTGCTGGACAACTTCGCCCACACCGTCGAGCAGGTGCTGGCCGATACCCAGGTGAAGCAGGTCATCACCACGGGCCTGGGCGACATGCTCGGGCTGAAGGGTTCGGTGATGAACTTCGTGCTCAAGCACATCAAGAAGATGGTGCCGGATTTCGACATCCGCGGCGCCGTCCGGTTCCGGTCGGCGCTGGAGCGCGGCGCGGCCCACCCGCTGCCGAAGATCGAATCGCAGCCCGAGGACATCGCCTTCCTGCAATACACCGGCGGCACCACCGGGTTGGCCAAGGGTGCGATGCTGACCCACCGCAACCTGGTCGCGAACATGCAGCAGGCCGCCGCGTGGGTCGGGGCCAACGTCAATCCCGGCCACGAGGTGATCATCACCGCCCTGCCGCTGTACCACATCTTCGCGTTGACGGCGAACGGCCTGGTCTTCATGAAGTTCGGCGGGCTGAACCACATGATCACCAATCCGCGCGACATGCCGGGGTTCGTGAAGGAGCTCAAGAAGGTCCGCTTCACCGCCATCACCGGGGTCAACACCCTGTTCAATGGCCTGTTGAATACCCCCGGTTTCGATGAAGTGGACTTCTCCAAGCTGCACCTGACCCTGGGTGGCGGCATGGCGGTCCAGCGCGCAGTCGCCGAGCGCTGGAAGAAGACCACGGGCAGTACCTTGATCGAGGCCTACGGACTGACCGAAACGTCCCCGGCCGCCTGCATCAATCCCATGGACCTGGCGGAGTACAGCGGCGCCATCGGCCTGCCCATCCCCTCCACCGATGCATGCATCAAGGACGAAGACGGCAGGACCCTGCCGATGGGCGACATCGGCGAGCTCTGCATCAAGGGGCCGCAGGTCATGAAGGGCTACTGGCGGCGGCCGCAGGAGACGGCCGAGGCCATCGACGGGGACGGCTGGCTGCACACCGGCGACATGGCGCGCATGGACGAGAAGGGATTCTTCTACATCGTCGACCGCAAGAAGGACATGATCCTGGTGTCCGGCTTCAACGTCTATCCGAACGAGATCGAGGACGTGGTGGCCATGCTTCCGGGCGTACTGGAAGTAGCGGCGGTGGGCGTACCCGACGAACAGTCCGGCGAGGTGGTCAAGCTGGTCGTGGTCAAGAAGGACCCGTCGCTCACCGCGGAGCAGATCAAGGCCCATACCCGCGAGAACCTCACCGGTTACAAGCAGCCCAAGGTCATCGAGTTCCGCAAGGAGCTGCCCAAAACCAACGTCGGCAAGATCCTGAGGCGGGAGCTCCGGGACGACGCCGCGACCTGATACCGGAGTCTGTTTCCGAACCGACCAAGCCCCTCCCCGGAGGGGCTTTTTATTGCCCGGATGGCGCCGGGACTGATGCTTCTCATGGCGGTTTCACGGCGGGTGTAGCATCACTTGAGCCAGGCATCAAGCCTGCTTTCCGGCCACTTCCTTGGAAACCGTCATGTCCAATCTCGCTCTCGTTCCCAATGCCAATCCCGCCCTTGTCCGCCACGTCACGGACGCTTCGGGCACCGCCGACTGGTGCTTCATGCACGCCAATCCCTCGGCCGTCTACCACCCCTGCTTCTCGGAGCGGCTGTTGCACGAAATGAAGCGGACCCAGGAAGGCATCCGCCGCTCCCTCGCGGCCGACACCAATCCGCAGGCGGGCATCCACCACCTCGTGCTTGCCTCCGACGCGGACGTATTCAACCTGGGGGGAGACCTCACGCTGTTCGCACAGCTCATCCGCAATGGCGATCGCGGCCGCTTGCTCGACTACGCCAAGCTCTGCATCGAGGTGGCTTACAACCTGTACCGCCTGTACGAAGATCGCGTCCACAGCATCGCCGTGATCCAGGGCGAGGCCCTGGGCGGCGGATTCGAGGCCGCCTTGTGCTGCCACACCATCATCGCCGAGGAAGGTGCCGGAATGGGCTTCCCGGAGGTGCTGTTCGACCTGTTCCCGGGAATGGGCGCCTACACCTTCCTGACCCGCCGCGTGACGCCGGTACAGGCGGAACGGATGATGCTTGACGCCCGGGTCTACCCGGTGGAAGAGCTGCTCGCCATGGGGGTGGTCGACATGGTGGTACCCAAGGGCGAGGGACTGCAGGCCGCGCGGGACCTGGTCAAGCGCCACCAGCGCATGGGCAACGCCATGCGTGCCATGAACACCGTCCGCCATGCCTGCAAGCCGGTAAGCCTCGACGAGCTGCTCGCAGTGACCACCGAGTGGGTCGACGCCGCGATGCGCCTGAACGACCGCGGCCTGCGGACGATGGAGCGCCTGATCCGGGCCCAGCAGCGCCGGGCGGAATCAGCGCCGCGGGTGCTCTCCTCGGCCTCGGCCTGATGCCTCCTGAGGACCCGCACACCGCGTCCTCAGGAGGCGTCCGGGGCACCGCGCTCCCTGCTGGCCTCGGGCTCGCGCTTGTTGGAAAGCCGCTCGACCTCCCGGCGTGCGGTATCGGCTGCCTCTGCAAGCATCACCGCAAGATCGCCCACGAAGCGCGGCTGCTCATTTGTCAGCGCTTCGTCGCTTGCGCGCATCAGCTGGGCGCATCGCTCGGACATCGCCCTCGCCCCCAGGTTCTCCGCGACACCCTTCATGGCATGCGCAATCTCGCGTACCTCGCTCCAGTCGCGGTCCGATGCCGCGCGCGCCAGTTCAGCCTGGCAGTTCGACGCGTCTTTCATGCACTGGGCAACGAAGTCACGCAGGAAGACATCTCCCAGCCCCATCTCGGCCAACTCCTCCAGCACCGCCGCCGGGGCGACAGGATGCGCGACGTCGCTGATCACTCCAGCTGCGGGAAGCTTCTGGGAATCGAGCACGTCCGCGATCGTCTCGAGCAGGCGGCTGTTGACGATCGGCTTGGTCAGGAACGCTTCGGCACCGGCTTCGGCGGAAGCCTCGGACGCCTGCACCGTCGCGTCGGCACTCAGGATGATCGCGGCCGTGCGCTTGCCGTCACCCACCTGCATGAAACGCAACTGCCGGATCACGTCGAGCCCGGTCAGCCCGGGCATGTGCATGTCGAGCACCGCCAGGTCGAAGTGCTCCTCCGCCAGCAGGTCCAGCGCCTGCTCGCCGTCGTTGGCGGCCTTCACCTTGTGGCCCGCCCGCTCGAGGATACGGGTCAGCACGATGCGGTTGGCCGACTGGTCGTCGGCGATGAGGATTCGCAGGCTGCGCATGCGCGCGCGATGGCGGATGAACGGGTCGTCGAAGGAAATGACCTTGTCGCCCTCTTCCTCATCCACCTCCACCGGCCCGGCGGCAGCCTGTTGCACCCGCAGCGGGAGCTCCACCCAGAAGTGGCTGCCACCACCGGGATTGGCCTCGAGCCCGATCTCGCCATCGAGCAGGTGGCTCAGCGTCTTGGCGATGGTCGTGCCCAGGCCGGTGCCACCAAAGCGCCGCGTCGGGCCGGAGTCCGCCTGCTCGAAAGCAAGGAAGATGCGTTCGGCATCCTCCTGCGGGACCCCGATGCCGGTATCGCGAACCGAGAACCGCAGCCGCACCCCGCCCTCGTCCAGCGCCCCGACCTTGGCGACGGTCAGCTCCACCCTCCCCTGCTCGGTGAACTTCACCGCGTTGTGGGTCAGGTTCAACAGGATCTGGGTCAGGTGGGTACCATCGCCGTGCAACCTGACGGGCACGTCCGGGTCGCAATCGACCCTGAGTGCCAGTCCCTTCGCCGCCGCCACCGGCTGCAGCATCTTCTGCAGGCGCTGCAACAGGTCCTGCAGGTTGAAATCGGCATCCTTGCGCTGCAGCTTGCCCGCTTCGATCGCGGAGATGTCCAGCACGTCATTGACCAGCAGCAGCAGCGATTGCGCCGAGGTATGGATCACCTCCGCATACTCGCGCTGCTCCGCATTCAACCGGGTCCCATGGATGAGTTCGGCCATCCCGATGATGCCGTTGAGCGGGGATCTCAGCTCATGGCTCATGTTGGCCAGGAAGCGGCTCTTGGCCTCGTTGGCGCGCTTGGCCTCCTGCGTCGCGACCTGCAGGCTGTGCAGCAGCGACGACAGATACGCCGGGATTGCGAACAGCCCGATCAGCAATCCGCCCGCCAGGTAAGGCTGCGCCAGCCAGTACGGGCTGCCCAGCACCACCGCCAGGAAGGCTGCCGAGCCCAGGCTCGCCGCCGTGTACAGGTACGTGGTGCCGAAGCGGAGGCCGTTGCCGATGGCCACCCACAGGATGATGACGTAGAGGGGTGCCAGCGACATCGCATCCAGCGACATCAGGATGGACAGGGTGCTGAAGTCGGCGAGCATGCCGATCCACCGACGTACGTGGGACACCCCCGGCCAGGCTGCGATCGCCGCGAGCAATCCCAATCCCACCACTGCCTCGGCCAGCATCACCAACAGCATGGTCAGGTTGGTCTGGGTGTCGGCGCCGGCCCAACGCAATGCGGCCAGGTAGGAGACGATCAGGCAGGCGATGACCAGCCGCACCATCGCCTGGCCGTGCTCGCTGTCGGGGCGGTTCGAAAAGCGCTGCTTCAGCGTGGCGAGCATCGCGGCCATGGTCTCAGGCAAAGCCGGGACGCCGCGCCTGCACCGAGAAGCGCGCGCAGATGTCTTCGAGTTGCGGCCGTCCCTGAAGCAGGGCGTCGACGCAACTCGGATCGAACAGACGGCCACGCTGGTCGCGCAGATAGGACAGCGCCGCCTCGATCTCCCATGCCGGCTTGTACGGCCGCGGGGACACCAGTGCATCGAAGACGTCCGCGACGGCCACGATGCGTGCCTCCAGTGGAATATCCTCGCCAACCAGGCCGTCCGGGTAGCCGCTTCCGTCGTAGCGCTCGTGGTGGCGAAAGGCGATCACCGCCCCTGCCTGAATGAAGCGGTTCTGGCTGCCCACCAGCAGCTCGTGGCCGATCCTGGGATGGCGCTGCATGACCTTCACTTCTTCGGCATCCAGCGGGCCCGGCTTGAGCAGCACCGAATCCGGGATGGCGATCTTCCCGATATCGTGCAGGGGCGCCGCCATCTCGATCAGGCGGACCTCGTCCTCGGGCAGGCCGAGCCGCTCGGCGATGAGGGCCGCCACCCGCGCCATGCGTTCCAGATACGCGCTGGTACCGCTGTCGCGGTACTCGATGGCGCGAGCGAGGCGGGACAGGGTCTCGCGTTCGCGCTCCTCGACCTCGTGCATGCTCGAAAGCAGGCGCTGTTCCAGCGACAGGGCACGCTGTTTGACGGTTTCCGACTGTTGTCGCAGTTGCAGCAGATTGCGGCAGCGGGCGCGCAGCTCGCGCGGCCGGACCGGCTTGACCAGGAAGTCGATGACACCGGCATCCAGCGCCGCCTGGCGCACGGGCTCATCGCCGACCACCGTCACCAGGATGATCGGGATGTCGAGATGCAGCGGTTGCCGGCGGAAACGCCGGGCGAATTCCAGCCCGTCGATGCCCGGCATGCGGTAATCCAGCAGCAACAGGTCCGGATGGTGGGACTCACACCACGCCAGCGCCGCCTCGGACTCACCGAAATCGTGGACCACCAGCTCGGGACCAATGTCCTCGATGATGTGGCGCAGCATCGTACGCGCCGACGCCTGGTCATCGATGATGACTACGTTCATGCCTGCACCTGGGGTGCTTGCCTCCGCGGGATGGCCATGTCCCGAGGATAACGTCTGCAGGGCAGCAGGAAGTGACCGTTGTCGCGTCCGGGGGCAGTGGTGCTCGCGCGTTCCATGCGGCGTGCGTACTCCTTGTCAGGCGTGGGTCTGAGGGCGCATGTAGGGGAACAGCAGGACGTCCCGGATGGACGACGATCCGGTCATCATCATGACCAGCCGGTCGATGCCCACGCCAAGACCGCCGGTGGGCGGCAGGCCGACCTCCAGGGCTCGGATGTAGTCGGCGTCGTAGTGCATGGCTTCGTCGTCGCCGCCCTCCTTCGCATCCACCTGGGCCTGGAAACGGGCCGCCTGGTCCTCGGGGTCGTTGAGCTCCGAGAAGCCGTTGGCCATTTCCTTGCCGCCGATGAACAGCTCGAAGCGGTCGGTCATGCCGGGGTCGAGATCGTTCGCGCGCGCCAGGGGGCTGACTTCCACCGGATGGCCGGTGATGAACGTCGGCTGCACCAGGGTGTCCTCGACAGTCTTCTCGAACACCTCCAGCAGCATCTTGCCCCAGCCATACGAAGGCCGGACCTGGATGCCAAGGCGCTCACAGTGGCCGCGCATCGCCGCCACGTCACGCAGATCCTCGGCGCGGATCTCCGGGTTGTGCTCCAGCACGGCGTCGGACATCGACCAGCGGCGGAAAGCGGGCCCCAGGTCGATGCTGCGCTCCTCCCACTCCACCACTGTCGTACCAAGCACCGAAGCCGCGACGTCGCGGATCATGCCTTCCGTCAGGTCCATGACCTCGTCATGGGTGGCGTAGGCCTCGTAGAGCTCGAGCATGGTGAACTCGGGATTGTGCCGCGTAGATACCCCTTCATTGCGGAAGTTGCGGTTGATCTCGTACACCCGCTCCAGCCCGCCGACCACGAGCCGCTTGAGGTAGAGCTCCGGGGCCACGCGCAGGTAGAGCTCCAGATCGAGCGCGTTGTGGTGGGTAACGAAGGGCTTGGCCGTCGCGCCGCCGGGGATGTAATGCATCATCGGCGTTTCGACTTCGAGGAAACGCCGGTTGTCGAGCCACTCCCGCATCGCCCGGATGATGCGCGACCGCTTGACGAAGACCTCGCGAGCCTCGGGAGACACGATCAGGTCCACGTACCGCTGGCGATAGCGCTGCTCCACGTCCGAAAGCCCGTGGAACTTGTCCGGCAGCGGCCGCAGGGATTTGGTCAGCAGGCGCAGGTGCGCGACCTTGACCGACAGCTCGCCGGTGCGCGTGCGCGTCAGCACACCCCGGGCACCCACGATGTCGCCGACATCCCAGCCCTTGAAAGCGTCATAGGTGTCGCCCAGCGCGTTGCCCTGCAGGAACAGCTGCAGGCGACCGGACTCGTCCTGGACCTGCACGAAGCTGGCCTTGCCCATCACGCGCTTGAGCATGATGCGCCCGGCCACCGACACTTCATGGCCCTTGGCCTCGAGTGCTTCGGCGGTCCAATGCTCCGCATCGGCGTACTCGGCCTGCAGGTCGCCGGCGAAATCGCCGCGGCGGAAGTCGTTCGGGAATGCGACTCCCTGCTCCCTCAGGGCCTTCAGCTTGCCGCGGCGCTCGGCGATCAGCTTGTTCTCGTCCCTGGCATCGTCTGCGGGCGTTTGCGGGTTGTGCTCGGTCATCTGGATATCGCCATGGGGGCTGTTGCAGGAGCGGCTTCAGCCGCGATCGTATGGTTGTCCGCACGGGCCGCCTCCACGATCGCGGCTGAAGCCGCTCCTACAGGAGGCCAGGTTGGATCAGGTCGCGTCGGCGCGTTTGGCGCCTACCTCGAGCCCGGACTTCAGGCTGGCCTCGACGAACTCATCCAGGTCGCCATCGAGCACCTTCTGCGTGTCGCTGCGCTCCACGCCGGTCCGCAGGTCCTTGATGCGGCTCTGGTCCAGCACGTAATTGCGGATCTGGCTGCCCCAGCCGATGTCGGACTTGGTGGCTTCCACGGCATCGCGCTCGGCGTTGCGCTTCTGGATCTCGAGTTCGTAGAGCTTGGCCGCCAGCATCTTCATCGCGGTATCGCGGTTCTGGTGCTGGCTGCGGCCGGTCTGGCAGGCGACCACGATGCCGGTGGGTACGTGCGTGATGCGAACCGCCGACTCGGTCTTGTTGACGTGCTGGCCGCCGGCGCCGGACGAACGGTACACGTCGGTCCTGAGGTCGGCCGGGTTGATCTCGATGTCGATGTTGTCGTCGACTTCGGGGCTGACGAACACCGAAGTGAAGCTGGTGTGGCGTCGGTTGTCCGAGTCAAACGGCGACTTGCGCACCAGCCGGTGCACGCCGGTCTCGGTCTTCAGCCAACCGTAGGCGAAGTCGCCTTCCACCCGGACCGTCGCTGACTTGATGCCGGCGACGTCGCCACCGCTGACTTCCATCAGCTCGGTCTTCCAGCCGCGCGACTCGGCCCAGCGCAGGTACATGCGCAGCAGGATCTCTGCCCAGTCCTGGGCCTCGGTGCCGCCGGCACCGGCCTGGATGTCGACGAACGCGGGTGCGCTGTCCATCTGGCCCGAGAACATGCGTTGGAACTCGAGCGCATCGACGTGTTTGGCGTAACCCTCGACATCGTCGACAACGGCCTGGGCAGTGGACTCGTCATCCTCCATCTCCGCCAGCTCGAGCAGCTCCCCGGCGCCGGCCAGGCCGTCGGTGAGCTCACGGATGCCGTTGACCACCTTCTCCAGGGACGCGCGCTCGCGCCCCAGGGACTGGGCCCGCTCGGCATCGTTCCAGATGTCGGGGTTCTCGAGCTCGCGGGTTACTTCTTCGAGGCGCTCGACCTTGGCATCGAAGTCAAAGATACCCCCTGAGCGCATCCAGCCGACCGGTCAGGTCGGCGATGCGCTGGCGGACGGGATTCAGTTCGATCATGTCCGTGGCTGCTGGAAAAGTGACCGGCGATTCTATCAGGGCCACGCTCGCGCGTCCCCGGCCTTGCGGGATTGAACCGCCAGCGCCAATGGGCGCTCAGGCCGCTTCGCGGTGGACGACGACCAGCTGGATGGCATCACCGCCGCGATAGTCGTCCGGTTCCAGGCGGTATGCCAGCCTCACGCGCGAGGGAGGCTCGCCGCCATCCCAGCCGCCGAACTCGATCGCCGGGATCCGGATGCCGGCGTACTCGAGTTCCAGCTTCAGGTGACGCTCGCCCACCACGCGCCAGCGCTGCACCGTGAAAACGCCGTCGAACTGCGGTTCCGGGAACGCCTGCCCCCAAGGCCCGCCGTCGCGCAGGGCCTCCGCCGCACTGCGGCAGAACTCCTCCACCCCGAGCTCTCCGTCGCTGAGGATCTCGACACGCAGCAGGTCCGGGGTCGCGAGGGCCTGGACGCAGTCCCTGAACGCCTGTTCGAACAGCGGCAGGGCACTGGAAGCAAGGGTCAGCCCCGCCGCCATCGCGTGCCCGCCAAAGCGATCGATCAATCCGGGGTGGCGGGCGTCGACGGTGGCCAGCACATCGCGAATATGCAGCCCCGGGATGGACCGGGCCGAGCCGCGGAGGATATCGCTGCCGGGCTCGGCAGGGGCGAACGCGACGACCGGCCGGTGCAGGCGCTCCTTCATCTTCGAAGCGACCAACCCGATCACGCCGGGATGCCAGTCGGTATCGTGCAGGCACATCGCCAACGGCATCCCGGCGTCGGCGACAGAAATGCGCGCAGCGAAGGCCTCGCCCTCCTCCATCATTTGCTGCTGCATCGCCCTGCGCTCGCCATTGATGCGGTCGAGTGTCTCGGCCAGCTCGCGGCCATGTGCGGGATCGTCTGTCAGCAGGCATTCGATGCCCAGCGACATGTCTTCCAACCTGCCCGCCGCGTTCAGGCGTGGCGCGACGGCATAGCCGATGTCCGCTGCCGACAGGCGCGTCGGATCCCGTCGTGCAACCTCGATCAGCGCATTGAGGCCGGCGCAGCCCTGGCCGGCCCGCAAACGGCGCAGGCCTGCCGCGACCAGGGTGCGGTTGTTGGTATCCAGCGGCACCAGGTCGGCGACGGTGCCGACCGCCACCAGGTCGAGCAGGCGGGACAGATCCGGTCCTGCCCCTGCAAACGCTCCCGCTTCGCGCATCCTTCGGCGCAGCGCCAGGAGCACGTAGAAGACCACGCCGACACCAGCCAGGGCCTTGCTGGGAAATCCGTCGCCCGGCTGGTTCGGGTCCACGATGGCGTCCGCTGCAGGGAGGGTCTCGCCAGGCAGGTGGTGGTCGGTGACGAGTACCTGCCAGCCGCGCGCCTTCGCCTCGGAAATGCCGGCATGGCAGGCAATGCCGTGATCCACGGTGACCAGCAGGTCGGGGTTGCGTTCGGCAAGCTCGGCCACCAGCGCGGGGGAGAGTCCATAGCCGTGGGTAATGCGATTGGGCACCGCGTGCGACACCTTTCGCGCACCCAGCATGCGCAGCCCGCGCACCGCCACCGCGCAAGCCGTGGCGCCGTCGCAATCGAAATCGCCGACCACCACCACGTGGCGATCATTGGCAATGGCGTCGGCCAGCAGGTGGCTCGCCGCATCGAGACCAAGCATTCCGTCGGGCGGGAGCAAGTGGGCCAGGCGCGGCTGGGCCAGCTCGATTGCGCCCGCTCCCCGGGCTGCATAGATGCGCCGCAGCAGCGGGATGACCTGCTCCGGCCAATGGCCATGGGCTTCGGCTGGAGGCCGGCGACGCAGCACCACCGGGGCTGTCACTCCTCGATCTCTCCGTTGCGTGGCGCGAGCGAAAGCAAGGGCTTGCGCCAGAAGCGCAGCACGTGGGCACGCTTCAACTCGAAACGCCAGCCGTCGGCGAAGTCCAGCGTCGCGCGGACCGCGCGGCCGGCCTGCAGGTCATCGAACAGCGGCGACAACCAGTGGCGGTCGACCTGACCCAGCTCCCGGAAGTGCCGCAGGTCCAGCAGCGCCTCGCCCTTGGCCGAGTGCCAATGGGCGGGAAGCGGCGCCGCCTCCGCTCCGGCGGCGCTGGCGAACGCCGCAAGGGTCCGGTCGTCGGTGAACACTCTTTCGAAACCCGTGGCGATACGGTCCGGTGCCCGCCCACCGCCCCAGAACCAGAGCGAGTTCACCGGCGCCAGGCCGAGCCGTGCGCGTTCCCCGTTCCGCGGGTGGTTGTGCAGGACCACCTGCGCTTCGCTGAGCAAGGCGCGCCAGTGACGGCTGTCCTCGCCCTGCGGGAAGTGATCGAAGACATCGGCTCCCAACGCCTGCTCTGGCGAGGCCATCGATGGCAAGCGCGAATCGAGCGGTAGCCTGAGGTACCAGCGGTCCGGTACCGGCGCGTCGATGGGGAATCCTGCGTCACCGAACAGCGGCTTCAGGGGCCGGAGGAACGCAGCGGCGTCCTCAGGGCTCAGCCCCAGGGCATCGCCATGGGCGAGCAGGCGCGCACCGTTGAGGTCGGGCTGGATGAACACCGGGTCGGCCCGCAACCACGCATGGCCGGCGGCGTCCCGTGCATCGCGTTCACGCGTGACTGCCGCTGCCGGCCAGCCACGGGGCAGCACGTCGAAGTGGCGCTCGACCTGATCACCGTCCTGCCGCACGCGATCGGCACGGGCCAACCACCTGCCCGAACCCAAAGCGAGCCGCTGTCCGCCGAACCGGCTGTGGGGCGGCAGCAGCAACGTGGCCGATGCCACGGCTCAGCCGACGTAGCGGACGGCGATGATGTCGTACTCGCGGGTTCCGCCGGGGGCATCGATGCTGACGCTGTCGCCCTCGTGGCGTCCGATCAACGCACGCGCGACCGGCGACGAGATCGCGATCAGGCCCTTCTTGATGTCCGCTTCCAGGTCACCGACGATCTGGTACGTCCGTTCCTCGTCGGTATCGGCATCGGCCAGGTCAACAGTGGCGCCGAAGACGATCTTGGACCCCGCGTTCAGGGATGCGATGTCGATCACCTGGGCGTGCGAAAGCTCGGCCTCCAGTTGCTTGATCCGGCCCTCGATGAAGCCCTGCTGCTCGCGGGCAGCGTGGTACTCGGCATTCTCCTTCAGATCGCCATGCGCCCGGGCTTCGGCGATCGCGTTGATGACCGCCGGGCGCTGGACCGACTTGAGCTCCTCGAGCTCGGCGCGCAGGCGCTGCGCGCCCTTGGATGTGATGGGTGCCTGCATGAAAAAGTCCTTGCACCGGCCCTCGGCCGGCCTTGCTGTTCCGGGTGGATGATTGTGCGCACATCCGGACGGACGTACGCAACGGGTTCAGGCGGAGCCGTTCAACTCCGCATGCAGCTCCTGCAGCGACCAGACGGGCCCCGTGCCTCGGAACTCCATCGACTGCACCAGTGCGCGGGCGCCGGCGACGGTGGTCGAGTACGTGACCCGCTGCTGCAATGCCTCCCGCCGGATGGAGAAGGAGTCCGAGATCGCCTGCCGGCCCTCGGTAGTGTTGATGATGTAGGCGATCTCGCCGTTCTTGATGAGATCGACGATGTGCGGCCGGCCCTCGTTCACCTTGTTGATCGAACCGCACTCCAGGCCCTGGTCACGCAGGAAGCTCGCCGTGCCACCGGTGGCGACCAGCGAGTAGCCCCGCTCCACCAGGTCACGGGCGACCGGCAGGACGCGCTGCTTGTCCGGATCCCGGACGGATACGAACACCTTGCCGCTCTCCGGGACCTGCTTGATACCGCCGGCCTCCTGCGCACGCGCCATGGCGGCGCCGAAGCTGCGGCCTACGCCCATCACCTCGCCGGTGGAACGCATCTCCGGCCCCAGGATGGGATCGACGTTCTGGAACTTGGCGAACGGGAAGATCGCTTCCTTCACCGAGTAGTAGTCGGGGATCACTTCGTGCAGGGCGCCTTGCTCGGCCAGCGTCTTGCCCGCCATGCAACGTGCGGCGATCTTGGCCAGCGGCATGCCGGTGGCCTTGGACACGAACGGCACCGTGCGCGATGCACGCGGGTTCACTTCCAGCAGATAGATGCTGTCGGCGCCCTCCCCGTCCACCTGCACCGCGAACTGGGTGTTCATCAGGCCGACCACGTTCAGGGCCTTGGCCAGTGCGACCACCTGGTCCCGCAGCCGGGCCTGGGTATCGGCCGACAGCGAATACGGTGGCAGCGAGCAGGACGAGTCGCCCGAATGCACGCCCGCCTCTTCGATATGTTCCATCACGCCGCCGATCAGCACATTGCCGTCCTTGTCGGCGATCACGTCCACGTCGACCTCGACCGCGTTGTCGAGGAAGCGGTCCAGCAGTACCGGCGACTTTTCCGACACCCTCACCGCGTCGCGGATGTAGCGCGCCAGGTCGCTGTCGGAATGCACGACTTCCATGGCGCGGCCGCCGAGCACATAGCTGGGTCGCACCACCAGCGGATAACCGACCTCGCGCGCGAGCACCACCGCCTCGTCGGCGTTGCGGGCGATGCGGTTGGGCGGCTGCTTGAGGCCCAGCTTCTCGATCAGTTGCTGGAAGCGCTCGCGGTCCTCGGCCAGGTCGATGCTGTCGGGGCTCGTGCCAATGATCGGCACGCCGGCGGCTTCAAGGTCCTGCGCCAGCTTGAGCGGCGTCTGGCCGCCGTACTGCACGATGACCCCGAACGGCTTCTCGAGATCACAGATCTCCAGCACGTCCTCGAGTGTCAGCGGCTCGAAATAGAGGCGGTCGGAGGTGTCGTAGTCGGTGGACACGGTTTCCGGATTGCAGTTGACCATGATGGTCTCGAACCCGTCGTCGCGCAGCGCCAACGCGGCGTGCACGCAGCAGTAGTCGAACTCGATGCCCTGTCCGATGCGGTTTGGGCCACCACCCAACACGATGATCTTGCGGAGGTCGCTCGGCTGCGCCTCGCACTCGTCCTCGTAGGTCGAGTACATGTAGGCGGTAGTGGTGGCGAACTCGGCGGCGCAGGAGTCGACACGCTTGTACACAGGGCGGACCGCGAAGGCGTGGCGCAGGGTGCGGACGGCCACCTCGTCGGTCCCGGTCAACTGGGCCAGGCGGGCATCCGAGAAGCCCATGCGCTTGAGCGCACGCATGCGACGCGCGTCCAGTGCGGACAGACCCGCGGCCGCCACCTCATTCTCGGCCGCCACCAGCTCTTCGATCTGGTCCAGGAACCACGGATCGACGAACGACAGCGCATGCACGTCCTCAACGCTCATACCGGCGCGGAAGGCGTCGCCGATGTGGAACATGCGCTCGGGACCGGGCTCCTTCAGCTCGCGCCGCACCGCAGCCATGCCTTCGTCGCTGGACAGGTCCAGGCCGGTCGGGTCGAGCCCCACCTTCCCGGTTTCCAGGCCACGCAGCGCCTTCTGCAGGGACTCCTGGAAGGTGCGGCCCATGGCCATCACCTCGCCTACCGACTTCATCTGGGTGGTCAGGCGGGAGTCCGCCTGGGGGAACTTCTCGAAAGCGAAGCGCGGGATCTTGGTGACCACGTAGTCGATGGTCGGTTCGAACGAGGCGGGCGTCTCGCCGCCGGTGATCTCGTTGCGAAGTTCATCCAGCGTGTAACCGACCGCGAGCTTCGCGGCGATCTTGGCGATCGGGAAGCCGGTCGCCTTCGAAGCTAGCGCCGAGGACCGCGACACCCGCGGATTCATCTCGATCACTACCACGCGCCCAGTCTGGGCATTGATGCCGAACTGCACGTTGGAGCCGCCGGTATCCACGCCGATCTTGCGCAGCACCGCCAGGGATGCATCACGCAGGCGCTGGTACTCGCGGTCGGTCAGGGTCTGCGCCGGCGCCACCGTGATCGAGTCGCCGGTGTGCACACCCATCGCATCGAAGTTCTCGATCGAGCAGACGATGATGCAGTTGTCCGCCTTGTCGCGGACCACCTCCATCTCGAACTCCTTCCAGCCCAGCACCGACTCCTCGATCAGCACTTCGCTGGTCGGAGACAGTTCCAGGCCGCCCTTGACGATCTCCTCGAATTCTTCCTTGTTGTAGGCGATGCCACCGCCGCTGCCGCCGAGCGTGAAGGATGGCCGGATGATCGTGGGATAGCCGACCGTCGCCTGGATCTCGACCGCTTGCTCGAAGGTCCGGGCAACCGCGGCCTTGGGGCATTCCAGCCCGATCTCGGCCATTGCCACGCGGAACAGCTCGCGGTCCTCGGCCATGCGGATCGCCTCGCGCGAGGCGCCGATCAGCTCGACGCCATGCTTCTCCAGCACGCCGTTGTCGGCGAGGTCCAGCGCGCAGTTGAGCGCTGTCTGGCCACCCATGGTCGGCAGCAGGGCATCGGGCTTTTCCTTGGCGATGATCTTCTCGACCGTGCGCCAGTTGATCGGCTCGATGTACACCGCATCCGCCATCTCCGGATCGGTCATGATCGTGGCCGGGTTGCTGTTGACCAGCACCACCCGGTAACCCTCGGCGCGCAGCGCCTTGCAGGCCTGGGCGCCGGAGTAGTCGAACTCGCAGGCCTGCCCGATCACGATGGGGCCTGCGCCGATGATCAGGACGGTCTTGATGTCGGTGCGCTTGGGCATCGATGTTCCTCAGAGATAGGCTTCGGGCGGCACTTGGCAGGTGCGGGTGGCGGCGAGCATGAATTGCCGCGCCACGTTGGCGCCGAGGCGCTCACCGGCTGCGGCCTGTTCGTCCGGGGGAAGGTGGGTGTTGAAGACTTCGCCGATGCCGGACAGCTCGCGAAGCGGGGCCAGAGCGGGGTCTTCGACGAACCGGGTAGCGGCTGCCATCTGTTGCTCGGTGGCACCCTTGATCACGGCATCGACGTCGGGCGCCTGTCCGGTTGCCATGTCGTTGACACCGGCGTTTACCAAACGTCCCAGGACCTCGGCGGCCCCTTCCTCCAGCAAGCGGACCTCGTCCTGCATCCGCTCCGGGTGGGCAGCAGCGTATTCCGCCACCTGCCGACGCTTGGCCCGGCGGAACCCGTCCCGCGAGAGCTCGGTGCGCAGGCAGGAGAGCTGCTCCGGCGTCACCGCATCGGGCCGTGCCTGCATCGGCCAGGACGGGTCCTGGCTGGCGAACATCTCGAATACCTGGCCCAGCGGCAGCAGCTGGACCATGGAATCGGTCATCCGGTCAACGTGGGCCTCGTCGGCAGGCGCCGTCTGGGCGAGGACAGCCGGCGCGCAGCACAGCGCCATTGCGAGGACGGCCGATCGAAGTGTTTTCATGCCTGCTTCTTCCGCATTTCGTGGACGTTGGCCCAGGACTCAGCGCGCATCCATCAGCGCCAGGAACCGGTCGAACATGGGTGATACGTCATGCGGGCCCGGCCCGGCCTCCGGATGTCCCTGAAAGCTGAAGGCCGGTGCGTCGGTCAGCGCGATGCCCTGGTTGGAACCGTCGAACAGGGACCGGTGCGTGACCCGCGCGTTAGACGGCAGCGTGGCTTCGTCGACGGCGAAACCATGGTTCTGGCTGGTGATCATGACCCGGCCGGTATCAAGGTCCTGGACGGGGTGGTTCGCACCGTGGTGGCCGAACTTCATCTTCATCGTGCGCGCGCCCACCGCCAGGCCCAGCAACTGGTGGCCGAGGCAGATGCCGAATGTCGGGATCTTCCGCGAGATGAACTCGCGGGTGGCGTCGATCGCGTAGTCGCAGGGTTCCGGATCACCCGGACCGTTCGACAGCAGCACGCCATCGGGCTCGAGCGCCAGTACGTCCGCGGCGCTGGATTGCGCCGGCACCACCGTCACCCGGCAGCCGCGTTCGGCCAGCATGCGCAGGGTGTTGTACTTGACGCCGAAATCGTAGGCCACCACGTGGCGCTTGGGCTCGGTGACCGGCACCTCGCCGGTGTCGAGGTCCAGCTGTCCATCGCGCCACTGCAGCGACTGGGCCACCGTGACTTCCTTCGCCAGGTCCATGCCCTTCAAACCTGCGAACTTGCGTGCGGCCTCCAGGGCGCGCTCGCGATCGATGTTCTCCCCCGCCATGAGCGCCCCGCCTTGGGCACCGGTATCGCGCAACAGGCGGGTCAGTTTGCGGGTATCGACATCGGCGATGGCGACCACGCCCTGCGCGACCAGCCATTCCGGCAACGACTGTTCGCTTCGCCAGCTGCTCGGGCGGCGCGGCACGTTGCGGACGATCAGGCCGGCAGCCCATGCCTTGCGTGACTCGTCATCGTGCCGGTTCACGCCGGTATTGCCGACGTGGGGATAGGTCAGCGTCACCAGCTGTCGGGCGTAGGACGGATCGGTGAGGATCTCCTGGTAGCCGGTCATCGCGGTGTTGAAAACGACTTCGCCGACGGAAAGGCCTGATGCGCCTACGGAGATGCCCTCGAAGATGGTGCCGTCTTCGAGCGCGAGGATTGCGGTTTGGTTCACGGAGATCGCCTTGGCTGCCAGGGAACTGACTCCATTCGCGCAGCGCCGCCGGATCACGGCTGCAGCAAAGCACGAACACGGTGCTGGACCGGTCCGAAATGGAGTTCAGGCGAACGGGAATTCTAGCGATGAACTCCCCCGGGCGCCAGCGGTAGATCGCCCGCAATCCACCAGGCCGCACTCAGGAAAGCAGCAGGTCCCGCAACCGGTAGCAGCCGGGGGGACGCGCGGCAAGCGCGGCGGCGGCATGCAGCGCGCCCCGGGCGAAGATGTCGCGGTTGGTCGCGCGGTGTACCAGCTCAATGCGTTCACCGGGGCCGGTGAACTGCACCGTGTGTTCGCCGACGATGTCGCCGGCCCTGAGCGAGGCGTAGCGAGGGTCCGCCCCGCCATCGGACGCGCGCGCGCCCAAGGCCAGTGCCGTCCCTGAAGGCGCGTCCTTCTTGTGCACGTGGTGGGATTCGACGATGTCGCAGTCCCACCGTCGCAGCATCGCAGCGGCCCGCTCCACCAGGTCGGCAAGAACCGCGACGCCCAGGCTGTAGTTGGCCGCCCACAGCACCGGTATGGCTTCTCCCGCCGACTCGAGTGCCTGCAAATCCGCCTGTTCGAGTCCGGTCGTGCCCGACACCAGCGCCGCCCCCCGCTCGCCGCACAACGACAGGATCGACTGGAATCCGGGCGGCAGGCTGAAATCGATCGCCACGTCGAACGCCGGCACCCCATGCAGCTCCTGGGAAGCGAACTGCGGTACGCCATCCAGCACCCGCTGCGCGGGCTTGCCGCCAGACACCGCCGCCACCACCTGCAGGTCTTCACGTTCCGCGGCGAGGCGAAGCAGGGACTGGCCCATCCTCCCCGTGGCTCCGTGGATCAGTACGCGGGTGGTCATGTGCAGGTCGCTTCCGGCATCGGGGTCATTGCCGGAAGCCTAGGTGGCCGCGGGCCAACGGGCAAGCAGGCGCAAGCACAGGCTTCGATCAGGAGGTCATCCGGTCCCAGAAGCCCTTCACTCCATCGATGAACGTGGACGAGCGCGGCGAATGCTTGCGCGCACCTTCGCCGATGAACGTCGCTTCCAGTTTTTCGAGGAGCTCACGCTGCTCGGCCGTGAGGTTCACCGGGGTTTCCACCACCACCCGGCAATAGAGATCACCCGGGTGGCGGCTGCGCACCGACTTCACCCCCTTGTCCCGCAGGCGGAACACCTTGCCGGTCTGGGTTTCGGCGGGGATGCGCAGCTCCACCTCGCCGCCGAGCGTGGGCACCCGGGTGACGTCTCCCAGCGCGGCCTGGCCCAGGCGGATCGGCACGTCGCAGTGCAGGTCGTCGCCCTCGCGACGGAAGATCTCGTGCTCGCGCACCCGCACATCGACGTACAGGTCTCCCGGGGGGGCACCTGCCGGCCCGGCCTCGCCCTCGCCGCTCAGGCGGATCCTGTCGCCGTTGTCGACGCCGGCGGGAATCTTGACCTGCAGGTTCTTGACGTTCTCGATGCGGCCCTGGCCGTGGCAGTCCCCACACGGATTGGCGATGATCTGGCCGCGCCCGCCGCAATGCGGACAGCCCTGCTGCATCGAAAAGATGCCGCGTTGGAACCGGACCTGGCCGCGTCCACCGCAGGTCGCGCACGTCTCGAGCTTCCCGTCGTCGGACCCGGTGCCGTCGCAGGTGTCGCACTCGTCGAGCGTCGGGACCTGGATCTCCTTCTCGACGCCGCCAACGGCCTCTTCCAGCGACAGCTCCATCACATAGCCGATGTCGGCGCCCCGGCGAGGTCCGCGCCCGCCGGCGCCACCACCGAAGATGTCGCCGAAGATGTCGCCGAAGATGTCGCCCATGTCCGAATAGCCACCGGGGCCACCCGGACCACCCCTGCCGCCCATGCCATGTTCGAAGGCGGCGTGGCCGTGCTGGTCGTACATGCGGCGGCGGTTCGGATCGGCCAGGACCTCGTACGCCTCCTTGCACTCCTTGAACGCGGCTTCGGCCGCGGCGTCGCCCGGGTTGCGATCCGGGTGGTGTTTCATCGCGCATCGGCGATACGCCTTCTTGAGATCCTCGGCACCGACGTTGCGGGCCACGCCCAGGACTTCGTAATAGTCGCGTTTGCTCATCTGCTGCTGGTTCCCCCTGCCCCACCGGGACAGGTCGGGACGCGGTGTTTGTTTAAACGACAAGGGTCCGGAAGCGCGAACGATCCCGGACCCTCACCTCGGGCCCGCGTGGGACCCGTTTCGGCATGGTGGTGGCCGAATTACTTCTTGTCGTCGTCCTTGACCTCGGTGAACTCGGCGTCCACCACGTCGTCTGCCGCCTTGTTCGCGCTGGCTTCGCCGGCCGCCGCGTCGGCGCCCGGCTGCTGGCCCTGCACCGCGCCCATCAGCGTCTGCACCACTTCTTCCAGCGCCTTGCTCTTGGCCTCGATCTGCGACTTGTCGTCGCCCTTCATCGCGGTCTCGAGCTCGCCGATGGCGCTTTCGGCGTTGCCGATCGCATCGCCCGGCAGTTTCTCGCCGTGCTCCTTGATGGTGCTGCGGGCCATGTGGATGAGGCCGTCGGCCTGGTTGCGGGCCTGCACCAGCTCCTGGAACTTGAGGTCCTCCTCGCGGTTGGCCTCGGCGTCCTGGACCATCTTCTGGATCTCTTCGTCCGACAGGCCCGAGCCGGCCTTGATCTCGACCTTCTGCTCCTTGCCGGTCTTCTTGTCCTTCGCGGTCACGTGCACGATGCCGTTGGCGTCGATGTCGAAGGACACCTCCACCTGCGGCATGCCGCGCGGCGCCGGCTCGATGCCGGTGAGGTCGAAGCGGGCCAGCGACTTGTTGAAGCGGGCCTGCTCGCGCTCACCCTGCAGCACGTGCACGGTGACGGCGGATTGGTTGTCCTCCGCGGTCGAGAACGTCTGCGAGGCCTTGGTCGGCACCGTGGTGTTCTTTTCGATGATCTTGGTGAACACGCCACCCAGGGTTTCAATGCCCAGCGACAGCGGGGTCACGTCCAGCAGCAGCACGTCCTTGACGTCGCCGGCGAGCACGCCGCCCTGGATTGCCGCACCCAGTGCCACGGCCTCGTCCGGGTTGACGTCCTTGCGCGGCTCCTTGCCGAAGAACTCGCCCACCGCCTGCTGCACCTTCGGCATGCGGGTCTGGCCGCCCACCAGGATCACTTCGCTGATGTCGCTGGCGCGCAGGCCGGCGTCGTTCAGCGCGGTGCGGCACGGCTCGATCGTCTTCTTGACCAGGTCCTCCACCAGCGACTCCAGCTTGGCGCGGGTCAGCTTGATGTTCAGGTGTTTGGGGCCGGAGGCGTCGGCGGTGACGTACGGCAGGTTGACCTCGGTCTGCTGGCTGGAAGACAGCTCGATCTTGGCGCGCTCGGCGGCGTCCTTCAGGCGCTGCAGGGCGAGCGGATCCTTGCGCAGGTCGATGCCCTGGTCCTTGTTGAACTCGTCGACCAGGTAGTCGATGACGCGCTTGTCGAAGTCTTCGCCGCCCAGGAAGGTGTCGCCGTTGGTGGCCAGCACCTCGACCTGCATCTCCTCGTCCACCGAGGCGATCTCGATGATGGAGACGTCGAAGGTACCGCCACCGAGGTCGTAGACGGCGACCTTGCGGTCACCACCCTTCTTGTCCATGCCATAGGCCAGCGCTGCGGCGGTCGGCTCGTTGATGATGCGCTTGACCTCGAGCCCGGCGATGCGGCCGGCGTCCTTGGTGGCCTGGCGCTGGCTGTCGTTGAAGTAGGCCGGCACGGTGATGACCGCCTCGGTGACCGTCTCGCCCAGGTAGGCCTCGGCGGTCTTCTTCATCTTGCCCAGGACCTCGGCGGAGATCTGCTGCGGTGCCATCTTCTTGCCGTCGGCACTCTGCACCCACGCGTCGCCGTTGTCGTGCTGGACGATGCCGTAGGGCACCAGGTCGATGTCCTTCTGCACCTCGCCGTCGGTGAACTTGCGGCCGATGAGGCGCTTCACCGCGTAGAAGGTGTTCTTCGGGTTGGTGACGGCCTGGCGCTTGGCCGAGGCGCCCACCAGGATCTCGCCGTCCTTGGTGTAGGCGACGATGGATGGCGTGGTGCGATCGCCCTCCGCGTTTTCGATGACCTTGGCCTTGCCGCCTTCCATCACCGCGACGCACGAATTGGTCGTGCCCAGGTCGATACCGATGATCTTGCCCATGTTGCTGCTCCCTCTCGAATCCGGAATGTCTGAAATGTCTTGATCAGGGGGCGGTCTTGTCCGCCAATGACCGCTATCTGGGGACGCCGCCCCCCAGTTCAAGAACGGGCGGCTCAGTCGGCCTTGCTGACCACCACCAGGGCGGGACGCAGCAGGCGCTCGTTCAGCAGCCAGCCCTTCTGGTAGACCTGCACCACGTGGCCGGGCGGGTGGTCGGCGCTCTCGACGGTGCTCATGGCCTGGTGGTGCTCCGGATTGAACGGCTGTCCCACCGGATTCACCTCGACCAGCCCGTTGTCGGCGGCCACCTTCAGCAGTTGCTTCAGGGTCAGCTCCATCCCTTCGCGCAGGGCGGAGGCCCCGTCGGCGTTCACGCCCAGTCCCGCTTCCAGGCTGTCGATGACCGGCAACAGCTGGCCCAGCAAGCGCTCGTTGGCGAACTTGCGCGCCATGTCGACGTCACGCGTCAGGCGCTTGCGCTGGTTGTCGAGGTCGGCGCGCTCGCGCAGCGACTCCTCGCGCAGCTGCGCCAGCTCGGCTTGCACGGCCTCCAACTCTGCTGCGATGGGCGACTGCACGTCGGTATCGACATCGGCCTGCTCGGCCGCTTCCTTCATCGGTTCGGTTGTCATGCTCTGCTCTGGTCCTGGCGCCGGAAGGCGCGTTTCACGCGACAGGAACGAGCAATGGGGCCGCCTGGCACCAATTCAAGCCGGGGGCGGTTTTCCGCCATCGAAAGCCCGCCCCAGGGCATCCGCTGCTGCCTGCACCACTGGAATGACGCGTTCGTACGCCATCCGGGTGGGTCCGATGACGCCCAGCACGCCCAGCACGCGGTCGCCGGCGACGTAGGGGGCGGAGACGACGGAGACGCCGTCGAGGGGCGCCAGGCCGGTTTCCTCGCCTATGAAGATGCGCACACCCGGCGCCTGCACGGTGCGCTCCAGCAACTGCAGGATCTCGCGCTTGCTGGCGAATGCCTCGAACAGCTCGCGCAGGCGGTCCAGGTCCGCCAGCTCCTGCAGCCCCATGAGGCGGGTCTGGCCCGCCACCAGCATGTCCTCGTGCCCCGGCACCAGCACCTGCTCGGCGAGCTCGACCGACTGTGCGAGCAACTGCTCCATCTCGGCCCGTGCCGACTTGAGCTCGTGTAGCAGCGTCGTGCGGATCTCCGCGACCGAGCGCCCGGCGAAGTGGTGGTTGAGGTAGTTGGCGATGCGCTCCAGCTCGCCCTGGTCATAGGCGCGCCGGGTTTGCAGCACCCGGTTCTGCACCTCGTTGTCGGCGAACACGAGGATCGCCAGGACCCGCTCCGCGTCGATCGCAACGAAGTCCAGCCGGCGGAACGCGAACTGCTCCCGGCTGGGAACGCTCACCACCCCCACGAAGTGGGTCATCGCCGACACCAGCTCCGATGCGCTGTCCAGCAACACGCGGGTACCGGCACCACTCGGGAGTTCATTGCGCAGGCGCACCAGCTCGCCTTCCGGCAATGGCCGAACCTGCAGCAGCGAATCGACGAACAACCGGTAACCCTGCGCGGTCGGAATCCGTCCGGCCGAGGTATGCGGTGCACTCAGCAGCCCGACGTCCTCCAGGTCGGCCAGGATGTTCCGCACGGTTGCCGGGCTCACGTCCAGCCCCGAGTGGCGGGCAAGTGTCTGCGAACCGACCGGCTCGCCACTGCGGATGTAGCGCGAGATCAGCGTGCGCAGCAGGTGCCGTGCACGGGGATCCTGGGTCGGGTCGAAGGATTTCCGGTTCATCGGCCCTTGATATAGGTCCGTGGCGCCACGGGCGCAAGCGCGCCGAATGGTGCCTCCATGGCACCGGGGCGCTGATAGAATCGCCGCCGCATGCTCGCCCACCTCTCCCTCAAGCAATTCGCCGTGGTCAGCGAGGCGGAACTCGCCTTCGGACCGGGGCTCACCGTGATCTCGGGCGAAACCGGCGCCGGCAAGTCGCTGCTGGTGGATGCGCTCGGGCTGCTGTCGGGCCTGCGCGCCGACAGCGGCGTCGTCCGCCATGGCGCCGACCGGGCCGAGGTGCTGGGTGAGTTCTCGCTGGAGGACGTGCCGGCCGCCCGTGAGTGGCTGGTGGCGAACGAGCTGGACGAGGACGACACCTGCCAGATCCGACGCGTGGTCCGCGCCGACGGCGGCTCCCGGACCTGGATCAACGGCCGGCCGGTGACGCTGACGCAGCTGGCGGCGCTGGCGGGCTGCCTGGTGGAGATCCACGGCCAGCACGAGCACCAGGCACTGATGTCCCGCCCCAGCCAACTGGCGCTGCTCGATGCATTTGCCCGCACCGCCCCCGAGCTCGAGGCGGTGGCGGCGGCAGCCAATCGCTGGACCGACCTGCTGCGTGAACGCGACAGGCTGTCTTCCCAGGGAGATGTGAGCGAGCGGATCGACTGGCTGGCCCACCAGCACGCGGAGCTGGAGCGCGAGACGCTCGAGCCGGAGTCGATCGAGCAACTGCAGCGCGATCATCGTCGCCAAGCCCATGCCTCGGACCTCATCGCCGCCTGCGAGACCGCCTTTGCCCGGCTTGGTGGCGACGACAACGAGTCAGTGACCCGCTCACTGGGCCGGGTGCGTGGAGAACTGCAACGCGTCGCCGAGCACGAGCCGCGCCTTTCGCAGGTCGATGCGATGCTGGACACCGCCGCGATCCAGGTGGACGAGGCGCACGCCCTGCTCGACCGCGTCCTGAGCGACCTGGACCTGGACCCGTCGGCATTCGACTCGATCGAACAACGCCTGGGCCGTTTGCACGACCTGGCCCGGAAGCACCGCGTGGCGCCGGAGCAGCTGGCCGCCCAGCGCGATGCGATCGAAGCCGAGCTGGAGGAGCTTCGTGGGGCGGGTGCCCGCCTGGAGAAGCTCGACCTGGAGATCGAGCAGGCACGTCAGCAGTGGCGTGCGGCCGCCGATGTGCTCGGTGCGAAACGCAGGTCGGCCGGGGGCACGCTTGCCGAAGCGACAACGGCCTTGATCACCGAACTGGGCATGGGCGGCGGACGCTTCGACGTCGCCCTTGAACCCGGCGATGCCGACAAGCCGGATCCGCAGGGTGCCGAGCGGGTGGAGTTCCTGGTGGCGGCCAATCCAGGCCAGCCGCCCCGCCCGCTGCGCAAGGTCGCCTCGGGCGGCGAGCTGTCGCGCATTTCGCTCGCGATCGAAGTTGCCGCGCTGGGCCTGGATGCGGTGCCGACCATGGTGTTCGACGAGGTCGACTCCGGCATCGGCGGCGGCGTGGCCGAGATCGTCGGCCAGAAACTCAGGGCGCTGGGCGCGAGCCGGCAGGTGCTCTGCGTGACCCACCTTCCCCAGGTCGCGGCCCAGGGACATGCGCACTACCGCGTGAGCAAGGCGGCCAGTGAGGGCGTGACCCAAAGCCAGGTCAAGCTGTTGGACGGCAAGCAGCGCCAGGAGGAACTGGCGCGGATGCTGGGTGGCGTGGAGTTGACGCCGGAGGCGCGTGCAGCGGCGCGCCGGCTGCTGCGCGACGTCGACTGAGCTCAGCGCTTCTTGCGCACGTAGAGCACCAGCGAGTGCTCCTCGATCTGGTAACCGTGCTGTTCGGCGATCCTGGCCTGCAGCTCTTCGATCTCGCTGCTCTCGAACTCGATGATCTTCCCGGTCTCGATGTCGACCATGTGGTCGTGGTGCTGCCCGCGATCGAGCTCGTAGACCGATTGGCCGGACTCGAAATTGTGCTTGAGCACCAGCCCCGCACTCTCGAACTGGGTCAGCACGCGGTACACCGTCGCCAGGCCGATGTCCTCACCCTGGTCGAGCAGGAGCCGATAGATATCCTCGGCGGTCATGTGGCGCGGCTGTGCCTGTTCCAGCAACTCCAGTATGCGCATCCGCGGGTGCGTCACCTTGAGTCCGGCCTTGCGCAGTTCGTTCGATTCCATCGGCTTCCCGTTCGGCGCGTCGCGACGCCGATGCATTGCAATCCAGTATGAACAAGGCGCGGCAGCGTCTGCGCCATGGCCGCGGCAGTGTATCATCGGCCCGATATCCACCTGCCGCGGAAAACGATGTCCAAGCAATCGATGCGTACCCTCCTGCTCGCCTTCGCCGTTGCCCTGGTGGCAAGTGGCTGCGGCATCGTCTACCGGCAGCCGATCTACCAGGGCAACCTGCTGGAAAAGAATGCGGTCGACCAGCTGCAGGAAGGCATGAGCAAGCAGCAGGTCCAGGGCCTGCTCGGCACGCCCTCGATCCAGGACCCGTTCCACCAGGATCGCTGGGACTACGCTGCCACCGAGCGCACCGACCGCCGCGCCCGGACCCGGGTGAAGAACCTGACCCTGTGGTTCGAGAATGACGTCCTGGCCCGCTGGGAGGGCGAGTACTTCCCGGAGCAGGACGCGGAACTCGCCAAGTCCGCCAGGAAGCAGTTCGGCCCCAACCTCGCGCGCGACCGGAAGTAACGGCGCCCGCCTTCCCGGTTTTTTCCGGCGGCACCGCGTGTCAGGGCTGCCGCCTGGCCGCGCGCCGGCGGCGTGATTCCTTGGGGTCGACCTGCAGCGGTCGCAGCAATTCGATGCGGTCCCCGTCACCCAGAGGTGTCCGCACGTCGACCACCTCGCCGAACACGGCCCAGCGCCCCGCCGGGTCCATCCAGCCCGCCGCGTGCAGCGCGTCCTCGACGCACGCCCCCTGCGGCAGCTCGACTTCGACCGACTCGAAGCGCCGCGGCCAGGCGCGGATGAGCGTCACCTTCATTCGGCTCCGCGGTCGGCGACCTTGATGAAGTCTTCCACCATCCGGTCGGCCAGGCTCTGGAAGCCCACCGCCATCGCGGGGCCAAGCAGCTTCACGGCCGGCTCGAATGTCAGCGTGAGCGTCACCTTGCAGGCCGATTCGTCCAGCGCATGGAATTCCCAGCGGCCGGACAGGCGCCGGAACGGCCCATCGACCAGCCGCAGGTCGATGTGGTGCGGCGGTTCGAGCGTGTTCTCGGTGGTGAACCAGGTACGCAACGCACCGAGCCCAAGGTCCAGCCTCGCCACCATGCGGTGCTCGGAGGATTCCAGGACCTGCGCCGAATCGCACCAGCCAAAGCGCCGCGGATAGGCGCCGACGTCGTTGACGAGCGCGAACATGCGGGCGGCGGAGTGTTCGACCAGGGCAGAGCGGCGGATGGTGGGCATGGCGTCCAGTTGGGGCACTGATGGCCGGATGTATCGCACGCCACCTCCGCTTCGGGGACAATGACGCGATGAGCAAGAACAAAAACCAGAACGCCAAGGATAAGGGAAAGGGCGGTGGCGGGACCATCGCGCTCAACAAGCGCGCCCGCCACGACTACCACCTGGAGGAACGCTTCGAGGCCGGGCTTGCCTTGCAGGGCTGGGAACTGAAGTCCATCCGCGCCGGCCGCGCCAACATCGGCGAGAGCTATGCCGTGGTTCGCAACGGCGAGATGTTCCTGTTCGGTGCGCAGATGACGCCGCTGATCTCGGCGTCCACGCACGTGGTTGCCGATGATCGCCGCACCCGCAAGCTGCTGCTGCACCGGCGCGAGATCGACAACCTCATGGGTCGCATCCAGCGCGACGGCTACACCGTGGTGCCGACCTCGATGTACTGGAAGGGCAACAAGGTGAAGGTCGAGCTGGCGCTGGCGAAGGGCAAGCAGGACCACGACAAGCGGCAGGCCAGCAAGGACCGCGACTGGGCGCGCGAGAAACAACGCGTCATGCGCGGTCACAACAAGAGCGCCTGACCAAGGCGTCCGGCCCACTCAGACCGATTCGACCGCGCCTGGCAGGGTGAAGTAGAAGGTGGCGCCCTGCCCCTCCCGCCCGGCGGCGCGGATGCTGCCACCATGCCGCTCCACGATGCGCTTCACCGACGCCAGTCCAATGCCATGGCCGGCGAAATCGGTCTGGTCGTGCAGGCGCTGGAACGGTCGGAACAACTTGTCCACGTATTCCTGGGCGAACCCCGCCCCGTTGTCCCTGACGATGAACTCGTCGCCTTCGCGGCCGAACTCCACCCGCGGATGATCCACCCCACGGGTGAACTTCCAGGCATTGCCAAGCAGGTTGACCAGCAGGCTCCGCAACAGGGTCGGGTCGCCCTCGACCAATAGACCTGGTTCGACCACTGCCTCGACGTGGTACTCCCGATCTCCCGCGCGGAGCTCATCGATCACCTCGTGTGCCATGCGGCTCAGGTCCACGCGCTCCCGGTGCAGGGGGCTGCGCCCGACCCGCGACATCTTCAACAGTGCATCGATGAGCTCGCCCATGCGCCCGGCCGCATTGCGGACCCGCTCAAGATAGCCCAGCCCCGCCTCGTCCAGGCTGCCGGCGTAGCGCTCGGCCAGCACCTTGCTGAAGCCGTCGATCGCCCGCAACGGCGCGCGCAGATCGTGCGAGACACTGTAGGCGAAGGCTTCCAGTTCCTGGTTCGCCTGGCTCAGCTCACGGGTGCGCAGGGCCACGCGGGCTTCGAGCGTGCGGTTGAGTGCATGCACCCGTGCCTCGGCGCGCAACCGTTCGGTCACGTCTTCGACCTGCACCAGGCCGGCGATGTCCTGCTCCACGCTGCTCGGCAGGGGTGCATACGTCAGCTGGGCATGGCGCGGTTCTCCCCCCTGCCGATGCAGGCGACGCGTCTCGCGGCGCACGCCCTCGCCCAGGTCCTTCATGGCCTGGCGGGTATCGGTCGTCGCCGGCGATGTCTCACCGTCGTCCTCGAAGAGGGTGTGGAAACCGACCCCGACCAGCGCCTCCGGCGTGCGCCCGACGATGGTCGAAAACGCTTTGTTGGCCTCGACGATCGCGCCGTCGCTGTCCAGGAGGACCTTGCCGATCGCCGAATACTCCATCGCGGTACGGAACCGCTGCTCGCTGCGGCGATAGTCGCCCGTCATCCGGACCGCGATGGCGTGCGCCCGCGATTCGGTGCGTGCCAGCATCCACGCGATGGCATACATCAGCAGGGAGGCGAACAGCCCCACCGCGAGGGTGCTCTGCAGGTTCTTCAATCTCGGCGCGGCTGCCGCGACCGGGGGTGAGTCGAACTCCACGCGCCAGCGGCGTCCGTGCAGGTCGAGTTCGGTGTGGTGCCGGAAGGCAGGGGCCTGCGAATCCGGTTCGGCACTGGTGGTGTACAGCAGCGCGGCGTCGTCTCCGGACACGTCATAGATGCGGAAGCGGGCATCGCGCTGCTCACGCGGCGCCAGGACCTCGCCGACCAGCTGCTCGAGCTTGAACGGCATGTACACCCAGCCCAGCATCGCCTCCCGCCGGGCCTGCGGGGTCACGGGTCGGATGTCGCCACGGTATACGGGCAGGTACAACAGCAGTCCCGTGGACTGGGCAAGCGGGTCCTGAACCAGGTGTACCGGCCCCGACAGCGCCGGCTCGCCGGTTTCCATGGCCCTTAACATCGCCTCCCGGCGGGTCGGCTCGGAGAACATGTCGAATCCGATCGCGGCGACGTTCTCCGCAGTCCGGGGCTCCAGGTACAGGATAGGACCGTAGTTCTCGCGCTCCCCTTCCGGCCGCACGTCCAGCGTGCCCCAGCCGGCGTTGCTCCACTCCTCCTGCAGGTCTCCCACCCGCGAGCCGCGCAGGTAGCCGGCAAAGCCCAGGCCGACCATGCCCGGGAATCGCCGGGACAGCTCCATGCCCTCCACGTAGCCATACCACTGCTGCGGCGTGGGACGCTCGACCGAGGCGAACAGAGATGTGCCGCCGCCGCCTACCAGCTCGTAGTTGACCAATTGTTGCCGGATCAGCTCGGCCACCTCCTCCGTGCGTGCGACGAAGGCGGCCTCGGCCACGCGCAGTTCGCGCTCGTAGGCCATCCGCCACAACGCGAAGACGGACCCCACCGAGGCGAGAAGCACCACCAGCGCCCACAGGTGTCCGCGCAGCGGGCGCAGCCTGCGTGCGGGGGTCTGGGTGGGCTGCTCTCGATGCTGATCGTGCATGGCCGGCAAGCATACAAGGCGCGGCCACCGCCGCGCTCCCCCGCGCAAGGCGGATGGCTGAACCGCGGCTTCGAAAGCGCTCCCGGGCCCTTGAGTACCGGACGGCTGGCCCTATACTGGCTGTGTCAGCAATCTTGTAGTCCCCGGGGGTGCACTGGCTTCGACGGGGGTCGCGAAATCGCTTGGCGCATGCCGAGGGGGTAGCTTTCCTCGTAAATCCAGCTGCAAACTTTTAGTTGCCAACGACGACAACTACGCACTGGCCGCTTAAGGCCTAAGCCCCGAAACCGCTTGTGTCCGTGCTCGCGATGTAGGGTCATTTATCACGGAATCGCCGGGAGTGGCTGCCTGCCAGCACCCGGTTAACACAAAGCAGGCTGGTCCGCCGATGCGCTTTGCGCACCGTGCTGTCGGTGGATGAGATCCAACGGTGAGCTAAGCATGTAGTGCCGGGGATGGAGTGCCTTCGGACGGGGGTTCAATTCCCCCCACCTCCACCAATAGCAAACCCCAATCGTTCGCGGTTGGGGTTTTTTTTGGGTGCCAGCTGGCAGGCAGTTTGGAAACGCCCCAGTAGCGCGTTCTCATTGAGACAAGAGCTCAGTTGCCGTTGGCTCCGGCGGTTGTTTTTCTTGATCTGCCTACTATTCGTCGTGCAAATGGACCTCGGATGGCCAGGAGCTTGGAACCTTCAATCGGCGCTCTGTAAGGCAAAACGGAAGTACCCAAAGACGCATGCCCGGTGTCTTCGGGAAATCAAACACCGGTAGAGGCTCGGCGAAAGCTGACGTTCTGGGGTAAATCAGTACAACGTCGCCAGTACCGTCGAGATAGCTCAGTCCGTAGGCCTGTAGCTGGTAGAAGTCGCCTTGCGACAAGCCATACTTCTCCGATCCGTTTGCTTTCAGGCCATCAATTAGCTTCCATTTGGTGTCGAGTACCAGGACATCACAGTCCGCATTCCGAACTACCAAATCCGGCTCCAACCGAAACCATGTCTTCTCGCGATGGAGAACCAAGTGCTGACCACGTACCTGGGTCTTCAGGACGAGCGGCGGGATCAGCTGCCGTGAAAGATGCTTCGCCACATAGGCTTCAAAGACAGCCTCCATCGGAAACAACAACGAAGGAGCGCTGTGGCTGCCGGAACCAGTCAGAGGTGACTCTTCGTCCAAGATGAGGCGCGCCCATGCCAGGGCATCGTTGTAGTAGCCCATACCGCGGTCCAGTCGCACCTGCTGGAAATCTATCCGCGTTTGCGTGGAAGGTGGAACATCTGCAAAAACGAAATCCAGCTCGCGGGACAGTTGTTGGTTGGCTTGCGTTGCTGTCAGAAGCAAGACGCGTCGTAGCGCCGCACGTAGCAGCCGGTTCTCTGGCCGGTTCGTCGAAAACTCATCGTGTTCGGTAAAGAATCGGTCTGCGCGGAACAGGTTCTGCCTCAGGTGAGGCGACATCAGCAGCTTCCCACGCAAGGCGAACAAGTTGTCTCTACGCTGGCGATATTGGCTGCGGAGGCCGCGCTTGACGATATGCTCGACAGTGCGCAGAAACTCGAGGATGAAGATTTCCAGTAGCGGCATCCTCGTTGCCGAAAGCTTGGCGCTGTCGGTCAACACATGGCGGAATCCATGAAGACAACAAAGCATCTCAATGAGTAACTGACGCGCCTCGATGGCGCCGCCACCAATGGCCTTCCCGACTTTCGGCAAGACCTCAATCTGGTATCCGTCAGGCGAGCGAATCACGCCGACAAAGCTGGTTACTTGAATGACTCGATGACCACGGCGCTGAGACCATCGCAGCCAAGCGGCATCTCGAGCATCTGCTGCGCGCAGGCACTGCTGCTCAAGCCAATCAAATACGTTAACCGGGATCTCGTGCACGCCATCGATGTCCGAGAAGTCCTCCCCAGTTGCCGCCAAGGCGTCAAACTCGTATATCGTCACGCCATTCATCAGGCTGGCAACGCCAGATAGATGCCGATGTAGGCATCCGGGTTGGTGAAAGATGCGTTCTGAACCCGATAGCTTTGCCTGGTGGTATAGGTGTCCAAGCCGTGATCGCTGCCGAACAGGCCTGCCAGATCCTCTTCATGATTCTGGCTCTCAATCACAAACTGGCACGCTTTCGGCTTCTGATTGTCTGCCAGCACAAGCCGGATCTTCTGCCAGTCCTCGAAGAAGTACTCCTCGAGCAAGGGGACGATGCGATTGCTGAATATCTCGGACAGAGAAGCCAGCCGCTCGTCACCATCAGACACCTGTGCAAGCGAAGTGAAGTACGCATGACCTATGCAGTGGTCTCGGTCATAAAGCGCCTCGACACGCTGATTGATGGCAGACAGCATTCGCGGGATGTCGATCACCTGCTCACCCGAGCTCACCCGCAGGCCGAAAAGTGGTGCACCCGCCTCATCACGAGCTTCCGGCAGCACAGGCACAAAGTCGAACCTGCGACGCAGGGCGGTATCAAGCAGGGCCAGTGACCGATCGGCTGTATTCATGGTGCCGATGATGTCAAGGTTGGCTGGGACCGAGAATGAATCACCCGAGTACGGCAACGTGACCGTGATGGCATTTTCTGCCCCCTCTCGCTTGTCGGGTTCGATCAATGTGATCAGTTCGCCGAAGATCTTGCTGATATTTCCGCGGTTGATCTCGTCGATGACCATGGCGAAGCGCCGGTCGGGCGCAAGGCGCGCCTTGCGACAAAGATCCTTGAACACGCCGGGACGTATCTCGTAGTTGATGACGCCCGACTCAGTACCGTCATCCAAGACTGGTCGTAGGCCTTCAACGAACTCCTCGTAGCCATACGACTGGTGAAACGTGACGAAGCTATAGTGACGCAGGGCTTCCGAAGACTGAGCGCCGTTTTGGTACTCTTTGAGCAAGCCAACTAGATCCGCGCAAGCTTCTTCCCATTCGCCGGCAAGCTGCCAAACAGACTCCGTGTTCTTATCGAACACCTGCGGGCTGAAGCGCAACTTCTGCTTGACGGTCGTAGACTCATCGATGGTGCGCTCCTGCAGCGTCGTCCAAATCGTCTGTCGCAGGCTGTCCTTCCGGCCTTTGGCTGTAGCAAGTGCATCAACAAAGGGATGCTCCAGTAGCTGGCTCACGTTGGCCTTGCCACCAAGGTCGGCCAGCGCCAAGACGGCAGCTTCCCACCATTTCAGCGAAGCAATCCTGTCAGCGATGAATTGGCTCCGCCATTCAGCCGCAGACACCAAGGTCGTTGCCTGCTCATACTCACGTCGCAACAGTTTGGAAACCTCGTAAGTCTTGCCTGTCCCGGGCGGCCCGTAGTAGATGCGATTGAAGGCTTGCGTTGGGGCTGCATCCATCTCTGGATCCTCGTCATCGGATTCCTCGCCGGGCTCCTTCGGGTCATCCCGCAGCTGGTCGGGCCACAGGCCGGAGCGTTCTGTTTCCACCACCCACCAGTCGTCCAGCATGTCCCGTTCGGCAATCAGAGCAATTGCAATCTTCGCCGCCAGATCGTCGGTCAGTGGCTCCCGATTCAACCTGGGCACCCCACCGACATCGCGAGTCCAGGTCAGCTTCCGGGTGCGTATGCCACCCACCACGCCAAGCACACCGACGGCGCGCTCACTGCCGGGGTTCTTGCGGCCAAAGCGCACCTGAATTCCTTTGCCCATGTGCCACCAGTCCAGCCCCGCTGCGTGAACGGCTCTGGCCAGCCGGCAGAACGCAGCCTTGTCCTCGGCCGACCAGGATGCCCGGAAGGTCTTGAAAGTGGGCTTGCCATCGAAGTGTTTGAGCAGATCCTCGTCGCTCAGCTTTTCGCCCAAATCCAGCTTGGTCACCACTTCGTCATAGCGAAGCTGGAATGAGCGAATCGCCTCGACGCTCCATTCGACCAGTTCAGCCAGGGACTTGCCGAGCCCCTCCGAGGCGGGAAGCATGGCGACGATGGGTGAAGCGTTGCTGTAGTCACCACGCAGCGCGAGGTAGTCGCGACGTTCGGGCACACCCTCGTCCAGTCCGACCGTATCGATCTTGACCACAAAACCCTCGTGCGCCCCGATCCCCACGGTATAGGCCAGTTGCTTGGGTGAATCGGTGGCCGGGTAGATACGCGCCCAGTTGTACGGGAGGAAGGCATTCGCCTGACTGGTCGGGCGCTTGCGCAATTTCACCATGCCCATGGGGAACAGTGCGGCCTTGAGCTCGTTGGCCCACGCTTCGGTCACCTCGTAGGCCTTCTTCAGCTCCTCGTAGGCGCGGTTCTGCTCAGGGTTGGATTCGTCGCGCTTCTGCCCCTTCCACTTGTTCAGCAGCTTGAAGTGCTCACTGGTGAAATAGTCCGCCATGTTCTTCTATATCCCCTCGACATCGATCCCGTGTTCGGCCAGCCAGGCCCTGCGCTGCACGTAATCCGGCATGGCGCGCTCCACGCGCAGCCAGAAGGCCGGGGTGTGGTGTGGCTCGTGCAGGTGGGCAATCTCATGCACCACCACATATTCCGCGATGCGGGCCGGCAGCAGGATCGTCTTCCAGTGGAAGTACAGCCAATCGCCCTTGCCGCATGAGCCCCAGCGATAGCCCAGGTCCTGCACCCTCACGCCGGCCGGTGCCACCTCCATGCGCGACTGGTAGTCCCCTACCCGGCCCGACAGCCAGATGCGTGCCCTCTCGCTGTACCAGCGGATGAAATGCCCCCTAGCGCCTTCCAGCGCATCGTGACGCAGCGCAAAGCGGCCATTCGCCAGCTTCAGGGGCGCGTGCTGGTTATCAACGATTTTCAAACGGTGGCTGCGCCCCAGGTACAGAAAGCCCTCCCCGGCAACAAATTCCTTGCGCGGGACCCTGCGCTGCAGCCGGTCCTTTTCGGCCAGCTTGGTATAGACCCAGAAGCGCTTCTCGTTGACGAAGTCGCGCAACTGATAGATACCCACGTCCGGCGGTGCACTCAGGATCAGCTCGCCGGTTCGTCCCACCGTGATCTGCAGCGTCCGGCGCCGGGCACTGCGCCGTATCGTGAACTCCAGATCGTCCACCTGGAGGCGAGTCTCCGCCGCGTCAGCCAGGCTGTCCGCGTGCTCGTCGGCATGCATGTGGGGTGCGAGCATGGGGTTACACCTGCACCAGCGTGTCGTGGCTGGCGCGTGCCTGTTCCATCAGCCTGTCCGCCAGCACGCCCGCCTTGTCGGTATCCACCAACGGTGGCCGCAGACGCATCAAGTGCTCGAACAGTTGCGTGTTCAGGTCTTCCTGAGCCGCACGTTTATGCGGGCTCCAGATATCGCGGTTGCCTTGCAGCTCCTGCACCAGCAGATCGACCAGCTCCACGGTCACGTCCTTGAGCCTCAGCAACACGGCGGCCGTGGGTGTCTGGCCAGCACACACCACGTCCAACACGGTGCGCAGGAACGGCGCGCAATGCTCAGGCAGGTCGCTTGGTGCATCCCCACTCCCCGCCTTGCCCGAGCGCAGCTCATCAATGAGCTGCTGCAGCTGCGCGATCACCTCGTCCCACTTTTCACCCAGGGTCTTGAGAATGTCGTTCAATCGCTCCGACAGCTTTCGGTACAGCACCGGGTCCTCATCGGCGTGCTTGCGGATATGCGAGCGGATCGCGTGTTCCATTTCGGAAGCCACAGCACGACTGGCTGTTTCGCCTGCTTCGCTGGCCGTTTGCTGCAGATGCTTCGCGAAGACCGTATCGGTCAGCTGGATCGGCGCAATCCTGGGGTCTATGCCCAGCGAGATCACATGGTCGTCGATCAGCTTGCGCACCTTGGCGCCGACATCCTTGCCCAGTACCGGCGTGTCCTTGTAGCGGTTGCGGGCGCGGGCGTAGATATAGGCGAGTTTCTTGGCGTCCCTGGTGTACGCCAACCCCTCCGGGCGCGGCAGCACCGTGTCCAGTGACCCCATGAACGCCTTGAGCTTGACGGCAAACTCGGCGCGCAGCTTCTCGATGCCCAGGGCCTGGATGCAGGCTTCGGTATCATCCAGCGACTCGATGCCCCGCTGGCGGAACAGATCCACCACGCGCAGGTGCCGGCCGCGTAGTACCGGCACCTCGTCCTTCAGGCTGGCCAGCGCGCCTTCCACGTCCTCATCGGCGTAGGCCGCCAGCGCCTCCTTCAGATGCTGCGCCACGCCGTAGTAATCCACCACGATGCCGCAGCGCTTGCCGAACCCGGTGCGATTGACGCGGGCGATGGCCTGCAGAAGTTCCGCCTCGCGGATCGGACGGTCGAGATACATCACACCCTCGATCGGCGCATCGAAGCCGGTGAGCAGCATCGATTTCACCACCAGAAAGGCCAGCGGGTCGGTCTTCTCGGGCCGGGCATTGAACAGGGGCTTCTTGAAGCGCTTGATCAGCCGCTCGTGTGCGGCGCCATCGGTCCAGTGCTTCCACGCCGGGTCATCGTTGTTGCTGCCCGAAATGATGGGCGCGAATTCGATGCGCACCAGCGTGTCGCGGTAGCGCCAGGCCTGCACCACCGCCTGCACGCTCAAAGGGCGCTGGCACAGCGCCTCGTCATCCAGCGCCTGGTCTTCGGGCGGGAGCGCGTGGGCCTCGGCCAGCAACTCATCGCGTGCCAACCCCAATGCCTCGAAATAGCGGATGGCCGCCAACCGGCTGTAGGCCACCACCTGCGCCTTGTAGCCATTGGGCAGGATGTTGGTCACGTAGTGGCGAAGGATGTCGCGCGCCTTGTCGGCGATCAGCGCCGGGGCATCGAAGATGTGGCCCTTGGTGGCGTACTTCTTCTTGATCGCCTCCAGCTCTTCGGGCGAATGCTGGCGGAACAGGTCCTCGAACAGCTCGTCCAGGCTGGCGCCGTCCTTGAGCGCGCCGTGGGCGGTGCGGCCCTCGTAGAGCACCGGCACGGTCGCCCCGTCGGCCTCGGCTTCCTTGATGGTGTACTTGTCGATGAACTCGCCAAACACCTCGTGGGTGCGCTTCTTGTCTCCCATGATGATGGGCGTGCCGGTAAAGCCGATCCGCGCGCAGTTGGGCAGGCCTGCCAGCAGGTTGGCGTGCAGGTCGCCTGCCTGGGTGCGGTGCGCCTCGTCCACCAGTACCAGGATGCTGTCGTCCTCGTTCAGCACCTCGAACCTGTTGTCGGACTGGTAGCCAGCCCGCGGCTCATTCACCGCGGGTTCGCGCAGCTTGGGCAGATCATCCTTTGTCAGCGGCGCATCGCCGGCGCTGTCGGGGTCGCGGTATTTCTGGATGGTGGCGAAGATCAGCCCCGGCCCCTTGCGCCGCGCCAGCGCCTTCACACCGTGGGTGCTTTCGGCCACATCCACCACCTCGCCGGTCAGCGTGGCGGTGACCGACAACTGCCCCTGCAGGTCCTTGCGGTCGGTGACGACAATGACCTTGAAGCGCCGCAGTTCCGCGTCCGCGCGCATCTTGCGCACCAGGAACACCATGGTGAGCGACTTGCCCGAGCCCTGGGTGTGCCAGATGATGCCGCCGCGCTTGTCGTGTTCGCCGTGCTGCAGCCGCGTCTGCCCGGACTTGAGGCGCGCAATCGCCCGGTTCACCGCCCGGTACTGCTGGTAGCGGCACACCGTCTTGATGGTGTGGCCGCCTGTCTGCATGAACAACATGAAGTTCTTCACCACATCCAGCAGATGCGAGGGTGACAGCAGCCCGACGATCAAACGCTCCTGCTCGGAAAGAGCTGACTTTCCGAATGCCTGCGCCGCTTCGATCTCACTTCCCGACCCATCGGGGCCGATCACCGTCTTCCACTGGGCGTAGTGCTCGAAGGCCGCACCCACGCAGCCCACGCGTGCCTCGTCGAAGCTGCTGGCCACCAGCAACTGGTTGGTGGCGAACAGGGGCTCATTGCCCTCGTTGTCGTCCACCTCGAACGCCGCCTTGCGCTGGTTGCTGTAGCGCCGCAACTGGTCCACCGCCTCAGCCAGCGGCTCGGGGACGGACGGGCTCTTGCACTCCACCACCACCAGCGGGATGCCGTTCACCAGCAGCACCAGGTCGGGCACGATGAAGGCCTTGCCGCTGTTGAAGCCGGGCGGGCAGTCCACGCGATACTGGTTGATCACCGTGAAGCGGTTGTTGGCCGGGGTGTCCCAGTCGATGTAGTGGATCGTCTGGCCGCGCCCACCGTCCCAGCCGGGCAGGCCTTCCACGGTCAGGCCGCGGATCAACAGCGAGGTGGCCTTCTCGTTGGCCTCCATCAGCTTGTGCGTGCCCAGCCGGGTGATGGCGGCCACCGCTTCCGACAGCCGCGCTTCGTCCAGCCAGGGCGTGCCGTCGGGTCCGGAGTTCAGCGCGCGCAGTTGTTCGCGCAGCAGCTCCTCCTGAACCACCTCGGAAAAACTGTTTCGGCCTGTGGCTATCGGGTCGTCGAGACTGCCCGCGTTGTAGGTCCATCCGAGTGCCTGCAGCTGGGCTACGAACGGTGTTTCGACGTCATCGAGTTCCCAGCCCATCAAGCGCTCCCCTGTTGTTGTGCGGCCTCGTCCAGCAGTGGTGTGACGCGGACGCGGCCGGTGAGCAGGTCGTCCATCAGGCCGACTTTGGTAAGCGCCAACTTCCTTAAGACGCTGGATTCGTCTTTGAGGCGTTGACTGGCAGAATCGAGTAGGTTTCCGATCTCCCTAGCTTCATCATCGTCGGGCTTCGGCAGTGGAATCCGGCGTACATCTCGAAGGTTTATGCCCTGCACCGCTACACCGAGAGTATTGACAGCGATGAAGCGTGCTGCAGCATGTACTGACAGGTAGGCTTTAACAAAGCGCACGTCGGAGAACTTGATCGCTAAGCGCGCTGTATCTTGGGTGATGTTTGCACCCTCGAGCTGCTCAGGCACGAGTGCCGTTCGACCGACGGTTCCGCGGATCGTGAACAAAAGATCACCAGTTCGAAGTCGTGATCGCCTGTATTCGCGGTCGATCTTTGGGCTCGTCAGCAGCAGGTCGTCTAGCTTAATACTATCGTCGACAATGTCCTTTACTTTGACCACAGGCACCCCTCCGCGATGTCCGTATCCCGGCATCAGGATTCCGTAGACAACGGGCCGTGCCAGATCAATGAGGGAGTTCAGCTCACACGCATCCCACTCCTTGGGAATCCACCCCAGCGGCGACTGCTTGTAGAGCTGCGGCGCCTCGGCCTGGGGCGGGCGCAGTTCGCCGTTGGCGTCGATGCCGCGTGTCAGCAGGTCGTGCAGCAGGCCCTGCTTGACGGCCTTGAGCTTGGCGATGATCGCCTCGGTTTCGTGGATGGCGGTGTCGAGGGTGTCGAGGATCTGCGTGATCTGCTGTCGCTCAATCAGCCGGGGACGGTCAACAGTCAGTGCATAGGCGTCGTTTCGATTTAGGCCAGGAACTCCTGTTGAACTATCAAGTCGCGTCAATGGCAACCATTTCAGCACCCAATAGAACCACCGTCGATCCTCGGGGGCACAACTTACCCAATACGTAGTATCGATCGGCCAGAATGGTTCGTTTGACCACGTGACTTTTCCGACACTGCCCTTACGCCCAACAATGATGCCGGGCTCACTGATCAAGTACTTGTGGTGTCTTCCAACTTCGCCATTCGATCCAAAAACAGGAAAGCCGTGACCGGAGCGCGCCTCAGCAGGCATCGCTTCGCCATACTCAAGGGTCAGCATCGAACCCAGGTCAGACATACCGCAACCCCTTCAAAAATCCTTGCAGCGCCTTTTTAGCCTCATCCCGCTCGCCTTCAAGCTCGTTCAGCGTCACCCGGTATTTGACCCACCAATTCTCGAACGCGGCCACGACCTGCTTTCGCTGCGCGGCCATGTAGCGCTCCACGATGGCCTGCATGTCGTTGTGCAGGATGGTCAGCAGCAACTCGGTGGCGGCTTCCGGTGTCAGCTCGTCAACAGCGGCGCCTAGGTGCTGCTTGAAGCTGTCGTTCCTGGCCTTGAGTTGCTTCTTGACGGCGGTGAGCTCCTTCTTCCAGGCCTTGAGCTCGGCCTCGCTCACGGTATTTTCTTCGTCGGCTTCGTCCCCCGCTGCGTCCGCGGCTTCGCCATCATCGCCCTCGGCATCCTTGGAGGTCGCAGCCTTGATCCGGCAGTCCAGTTCGGCTTTCCTGGCTTCCAGCTCAGTGATGGCCTCGACGAATTCACCCATCAGGAACTTCACCAGCTTGTGCTCCAGCGGGCTTTCCTTGCTGGCCTTGTCCTCCATTGCGGTGACGATACTCGTGCACCAGGCATCGGCCACGCCCTTGGGGCCGCGCGCCATCAGGGTAAGGAAGTCGTACCTGGTCTGGTACCAGAAGCCGGCCACGATGCCGCGCACCTGGAAGGGATCAAGCAGACCGATGGCTTCCAGGCTTTGGCTGAAGCTGGCCAGCAGGTCGTTGCGCAGGGTCACGAGGCTGGCGGAGGCCATGGCGGTGTCGCTGTCGGCGCTGATCTGGCCGCTCAACCCGGAAATGCGCACGCCATGTTCGGCCCACCATTGCTCGAAAGCCGCGTGAATCGCCGCTTCCTTGGCCAGCAGACCGGCATTACTTTCGATGGCGGGCTTGATTGCTTGCCGTGTATCGAGGGCAGGCGCGAAGTCGAAATACCTGTCATCCCTATCCACCAGCAAGTCCATCGGGTTCAAGCCGTGGGCGCTGAACAGGCTGGACTTGTCCGCCACCTCGGCCTTGGGGATGCCGCCCACCAGATGGGCGCGCACGTCGTGTGGCTCGGGTGGCGGGGCGTTGTCGGCATACCGGCGGATGTTGAGGTTGTGGTCGTTGTCCTTGAGCGTGGCGTTGTTGACGATGGCCGAGAAGCCGTCGATGGCGCGGAACTCGTCGAAGGTGGTGACGATCTTCTCGATGTGCTCGGGCAGCAGGTGGTTCTGTGCGCGGCCTTCGGAAAACTCGCGGTCGGCATTGATAAACAGCACTTTGCCCCGGCGCTCGGCGGGCTTGCCGCTGACGCGGTTGGCGCCGTTCTGCACGCGCTGGCGCAGCACCAGGATGCACGCGGGAATGCCGGTGCCGTAGAACAGGCTGGGAGCGACGCCGATGACGGCTTCCAGCAGGTCGTCCTCGATGATGCCGGCGCGGATGGTCCTTTCCTCGCCACCCCGGAACAGCACGCCATGGGGCATGACCGTGGCCACCATGCCGCCATCGCGGGTGACGGCCAGCATGTGCTGCAGGAACATCAGGTCGGCCTTCTTGGCACCCAGCGGCACCTGGCCGTAGGGGAAGCGCTCGGCCTCGAACCTGGGCTTCCAGGCGGCATTGCCGTCGGCATCCTTCTCGGTGTTGCCCCAGTGGATGGAAAACGGCGGATTGGTGAGCACGCGATCGAAGTGCATCAGCTCGCCGCCTTCAACGTGCTGCGGCTCGGCCAGCGTATCTTCGTTTTGCAGGTTGGCGGTGCTGATGCCGTGCAGCAGCATGTTCATCTTGGCGATCGACCACACCGTGCCATTGAACTCCTGGCCGAACAGGTTGGCCTTGCGGCCGTCTTCGCCGTGCTCGTCGATGTATTCCTTGGCCGCGATCAGCATGCCGCCGGAGCCACAGCAGGGGTCGTAGATGTCGTGCTTGAGCTCGGGCTTGATCAGCCGCACCATCATCCGCACCACCGAGCGCGGCGTGTAGAACTCGCCGCCTTTCTTGCCCGCCGAATCGGCGAACTCGCCAATCAGGTATTCGTAGGCGGCACCGAGGAGATCGGGGAATTCGAAGTCTTCATTGCGCAAACGGTGCAGGCTGAAATGCGTGATGAGCTGCTGCAGCTTGATGTCGGGGATCTTGCTCTGGCCGATCTTGCGGGTGAAGTCGATGTGCTCCAGCACGTCGTACAGGCTGACGTTCTCGCCTTCAATCCCGGCCAGCGCCTTACTCAGCAGGCTGCCGACGTTGGCCTGACGCGAGTTGTCCACGATGTAGCTGTAGCGCGACTCCTTCGGCACCCAGAAGTAGCCGTCCTTCTTGTACCAGCGCTTGTTCTCGGCCGAGGCTTCCGCTTCGGCGGGTGTCTTACCGGCTTCGATTTCGAGCTGGATCACTTCGGCACGGCGCTGCTCGAACACGTCAGAGCAGCGCTTGAGGAACAGCATCCCGAAGATGTACTCCTTGAACTCGGAGGCATCCATCTTGCCGCGTAGGATGTCGGCGGCTTTGAAGAGGTGGCGTTCCAGCTGTGGCAGGGTTAGCGGCATGAAGGCAATCCAGTCAAAGTCGGTTGGTTTGTGACGGCGCAGCTCATCAGTCGGCCTCGCCAATAGTTTTCTTGCGTCCGGCAATCGGTAGCCCGTGACAGTTAGGCATGGACGCTGATCGGGGGCTCACCGGAGCCATGCCGTCACCATTGCGAATCCGACCCAGGCCGCGAGCAGGCCCAGCCCCACACTCGCGCCTGTGTACATCGCCGCCAGCAGCGGTTCGCCCCGCCGCAGCAGCGACAGCGCATCGAGCCCGAACGCCGAAAACGTGGTGAATCCGCCGAGCAGGCCGGTGAACACGAACAGCCGCACATCGGTGCCGAGCACCGGATGCCGATCTGTCCAACCGGCCAGCAGCCCCACCACCAGGCAGCCCAGCACGTTGACTGCGAAGGTGCTCCACGGGAATCGCGCCTGGGGCGCCAACTGCAGGACCAGGTTGCCGAGGGCATAGCGTGCAACGGAGCCGATGAAGCCGCCTAGACCGACGAGGATGAGTGCTTTCATCCGGCCACTTTACCCGCGGCACCGGTATCACTGTTCGAGCAGTTCGAGCCGACGGCGAAGCTGCTCCGCGTACGCCTCCCGTCCTTGCTCGTCCGGCATCTCCGGCGCATGTGGATACACCTGCAACATGCCGTCGCCCACGCGGCGCGGCTGCACATGGAAGTGCAGGTGCGGCACTTCCTGGCCACCCGCCTCCCCGATCGAGTGCCACAGACTCAGGCCCTCGTTATGGAACGCCTCTCCAACCGCCCGGGTCACGCGGACCAGCATGGCCATCACGGCGGCTCCGGTGGTTGCATCCAGCTCGCGGACATCCTGCAGGTGCTGCCGCGGAACCACGAGCACATGTCCTGGATTGAACTGCCGCAGATCGATGAAGGCAACCGCCAGCTCGTCCTCGCACACGATGCTTGAGGGTTCGACCCCTGCAACAATGGCGCAGAACATGCACTCGCTCGTCGACATCCCGCCCCTCTCAATATGGTTTGGCCACCATCAGGTAGAAGATCACAAGGAACGCGGCAAGAGCCGGGAATCCGAGCGTGGTCCAGATCCGGAACCGCCGCCAGTACGCCGGTGGCAGCGGCTCGCCCGCCGCATCGGCGGCCGCGGCGAGGTCCCTCAGGCGCACCTGCAGCCACACCACGGGCAACCAACAGGCAGCGGCGAACACGAACAGGATCGTGGACCAGACGATCCACTTCGCGCCAAGGGGCACCCCCATCAGGTGGGCCAGGTAGAAGCCGCTCACCGGCTGCACCACCATGGTGGTCGCGGTGAACAGCCAGTCGGCGATCACCACCCAGCGCGCGACGACCGCCACGGCGTGCACGTCCCGGGTCCTGCTGACGAAGAACAGGTAGAAAGCGGTGCCGATGCCCGTCCCGAACAGCATGGTCGAGGACAGGATGTGCAGCCACTTCACCACGAAGTACTCGGTCATGCGCGCTGCTCCGGGCGGTCCAGCTCATACAGCAGCCAGATGGCCGCCAGCAGCGGGATGTTCTTCAGCACCGGGCCATAGGGGTGCGCCCAGAACTCCGGCAGCCACAGGGTGATGGCGAAGGTGTACCCCAGGATGAGCGCCGCCTGGAGCCTGTAGACGAGCTGCCGGCGCAGGCCCGGCCACAGCATCGCGACGCCGAGCACCAGATCAAGTAGCGCCGCGCCGTACAGCGATATCCATCCCGCCGTTCCAGTCAGGCCGGTGCGGGCCAGCAGGCCCAGGCTGTCCGGTACCGGATACACCCACAGGGAGACGACGGCGGTAACGATCCACATCAGCGCCAGGGCGACCCGCAGGACGGGCAGGAGCCAGCGCAACTGGGCGCTGCGCCTCACCTCGGCCGTGCTTGCGGGTTCGAAGAAGTCCGCGGGGTCGCGGGGAGGCCTTCCGATCAGGCGTACCAGCGGGTCCGCGGGTGCGCAGTTGCCTCGTTCGAGCATCTTCAATGTGTCTGGATTGCCGATGGATCCGGGCACCTTCCCCATCAGCCAGACGCCGGCCCTGGACAACCAACCGGGCACCGGCACGACGATCCTGTGCCGCAGGCCCATCGATGCCGCCAGTGCATCGAGATAGCTGCGCAGGGTCAGCGGACGCGGGCCGACGACGGCCACCGTGGCGGGCGGCTCCGCGGCAGCGACCGCGGCCACCACGGCTGCGCATACATCATCCAGGTGCACCGGCTGCAGGCATTGTGGCCCGCCCCGCGGAAGTGCCAGCGCCGGCATCGTCGCCAACATGGTGAACCATCGGGCACTGGGCCCATGGGCGGAGAACACCAGCGACGGCTGCAGGATGCTCGAAGACACGTCGAGCGACGCCAGGCACCGGTCGGCCTCGCGCTTGCTGCGGTGGTAGTCGGTTTCGGCCCCTTCGTCGGCGCCCAGCGCCGATATCTGGACCACGCGCCGTACACGCATTTGCGCGCAGGCTTCGAACAACGCGCAGGGCGCGCGCACATGAATCGCCTCGAAGGTCTGCCTCCCATGCGACGAAAGAACCCCGACGGCATTGATGACGGCGTCCACGCCCTCGAGCCGCGGCAGCCAGTCCGACGCGGAATGGTCGGTGAGATAGTCGATCCCGACCGCGTCGATACCCGGCCAACGGCGGCTGGCGGCGGCGACGTCGCGGACGCCCACCACCACGTCGTGGCCGGCGCGCCCCAGCGCATCCACCAGGGCACTGCCCACGAAGCCGGTGGCGCCGGTCAGCAGGATTCGCATCGTGCTGCCAGCCCTGGTCCTTGGAAACTCGCGCTGCGCCGGGCAATGGTGTCCGGGGCCGTGGCAAGTGCGCTATGCACCGTGGTCGTCTCGCTCGGGGCGCGGGGCATCGGCCGGCGCCCGGCACGCGGCACCAATGCCACCAGCCACTGGGTCTGGGGAGATGCCGCCGCCGACCAGGACCCGGCGAGCGTGCGATATACGGCGGTCGGCTACCTGATCCACCACGCCAGCTCCGTGTTCTGGGCGACCTTCTATGAGCGATGGCTGCTGTCGCGGATTCCCCTGTCCAGACGGCCCGCCCTCGCGGCTGCCGCGATGGCGGGTGTGGCCTATACCATCGACTACAAAGTGGTGCCGCGTCGGTTGACCCCGGGTTTCGAGTTCCACCTTTCCAGACCCTCCATTCTCGCCGCGTACGCGGCGTTCGCCGCGGGGCTGTTCCTTGTTGCCGCGACGCGCCGCCGCTAGTACCGGCATGGGGAACTCCGCGTTTCGCCGCCCTGCCCGCCGGTCCGTCGCTGCAGCGTGGAAATGTTGTCCCACCTTCGCGCAGCTGCGCGTGAAGCCTTTGGAGAAGAAGCCTTGAGCGAGTCCAGCCGCACTCCCGTCCTGCTGATCGTCGACATGATCAACCCGCTCGACTTTCCGGGTGGGGCCTCGATGCGGCCCTTGGCCATCGAAGCGGCGAAGCGGCTGGCCCGGCTCAAGAAGCGGTTCCGCGACAGCGGCCATCCGGTGGTCTACGTCAACGACAACTTCATGGACTGGCAGGCGGACTTCAAGGAGATCGTCGCCGTGGTGGGCCATGACACCCCTGGTGCTCCGCTCGCGGAGCTGCTTGCACCGGAACACGATGACTACTTCGTACTGAAACCCAAGCACTCGGGGTTCTACGAGACGCCCTTGCCGACCCTGCTGGAGAAGCTGCAGGCAGGCCGGCTGGTGGTCGCAGGGGTGGCCACCGACGGCTGCGTGCTCGCGACCGCCACCGATGCGCATATCCGGGAGTTCGACGTGCACGTGCCCCGGGACTGCGTTGCCGCCATCAGCACCGAACGCACGGAGCGTGCGCTGGCGCTGATGAAGGCCTCCATGCACATCGATGTGCGGACCTCGCGCTACGTCGATCCATGAGCGCCGGCCCCGTCCTCGGGCGTCGCCTCGCCGGCTTCGGCAAGGCGACGATTACGACGGTAGATCGCTTGCCCCAGCACCGCGGTGGCGAGCAATGCGACGTTGGTGAAGACGAAGACCCAGTTATCCAGCATCCAGCTGTAGACAGTGAAGCCGACGCTGGCGGTCACCTGACCGATGAACAGCCATGAGGAAACGCCGGCGGTACTCCGGCTGCGCCACTGCACCCAGACCTGTCGCCCCAGCGTAGCCAGCAGGACCGCCGAGGCGGCCCAGCCCAGCGCGTCGGCACCCACCGGTCAGTGCCGGCCCTTCAGCATGTCGTCCCGTGCCTGCTCGGCACGGGAAGCGCCGATCTTGGTCTCGACGTTCTTGACCTCCTCCGGTGGCGGCAGCACGGCCGGCAGCCCAAGCGACTGGATCCACAGTTCGCGTGTCCAACCAGTCGTATGCAGGAGGTGGTGGTGCTCGTCCTCGGCCACTGCCTCGTAGGCCTTCTTCAACACCTTCGTCTCCTCGCCACTGCCCTTCTCGGCGACCAGTCCGATCAGCTCCCAGTTGAGGTGGTCCTTGGTTTCCGCGAGTACCACGCATTCACCGGCCACCAGCTCGGCAGCCGCCGGATCACCGGCGTCCTGGGCCATCTGCATCGCCTTGACCAGCGACTCACCGTGGTGGGCCACCACCTCGCGCCCCGGGGTCATGGTGTCAGGGTCCAACCCGAGCTCGGAGAAAACGTTCAGCAGCACCTTCTGGTGGGTGCGCGTTTCATCGAGGTACTCCTCCCATTCCTTGTGCAGGTCTTCGTTGACCGCGCACTCCAGCGCCTTCTTGTAGACCTTCTCGCCACCGAGCTCGGTTTCCAGTGCCTGGTAGAGCAGCTCGTGGAGCTGCGCCTTGTCGTACTGCTTCTTTGCCATGGGGACGTACCTTGCGGGAGGGAGACCGCAAGTTAGGCCAGCGCGCGTCTGTGTCCCGTATAGGCGGGCGCGGTCACTCGTCCAGCGGCAGCCGCACCACAACCATTGTCCCGTCCGTCCCGCCATCGCCTGTAATCTCGCCCCCGTGGGCGGTAGCGATTTCACGGGCGATCAGCAGCCGCATGCCCAACCCCTCGTCGAACGGCACCGCCTGCGGCATCCTGAACAGGCCGTCCAGCTGCACCATCCCGCCCTCCACCGGCGGCGCCTCGAAGCAGAGACTGAGGACCTCCCCATCCCGCCATGCCCGGAAGGTGATCGTGCCCTGGGGATCAAGTGCCTGGGCCCAATCGAGCAGGGTCCCCAGCATCTGCGTGAGGCGTTGGGCGTCCCCGAGGACGTTCGCTTCGTCCAGGCTCTCGGACAGGTCCACGCTGACCGTCGGACGGGTGGCGCAGGCAAGCTCCACGAGCATGGGCACCCCCAGCGGCTCCTTCGTACCGACCAGCCGCGCCTTGCGGGCGCGCATCCAGTCCGACACTTCCTGGACCATCCCACTCAGGCGGGATGTCTGCCGGTCAATGATCTCCAGCAGCTCCTTCTGGCGCTGTGGATCCACATCGCGCCGCAGCAGGTAGGCGGCCGTCTGCAGCGGCGACAAGGGGCCACGCAGGTCATGGGCGAGCCGTTCAAGCAGGTCCACGCTGTGGTCGGGTGAAGCATCAGGCATCGGTCGGCTCCTCGTCGTGGCGTGCGCGGTCCGGGCCGCTGCACAAACGGGCGATGGCGTCCAATGCCGGGGGTTTCACCAGGTGTTCGTCGAAGCCGGCCTCGCGGGTGAGGCGGCGGTCATCGGGCTGTCCCCAGCCGGTGACTGCGACGATTGCGATGTTCCGGCATTCCGGCTGGGCGCGCAGTGTCCTGGCAAGCTCGTAGCCGCTCATGCCGGGCATGCCGACATCCAGGAACACGATGTCGGGGCGGAACTCGCGCACGTCGGCGATCACCGTATGCGGCGTGTAGTGGCGATGCACGTCGTGGCCGAGCATCTCGATCATCATCGCCAATGTATCGGCGGCGTCGCGGTTGTCGTCGGCGACCACCACGCGCTTGCCTCCGGAAGCGGAGCGCTCGACGGCTGCCGCCGGTTCCGTGCTCTCGGGGCCAGTCGGCTCACACACATGCGGGAAACTCACCTTGAAGGTGGAGCCCTGCCCCGGACCGTCGCTCTCCACGGAAACCTCCCCGCCGTGCATCTCCACCAGCCTGCGCACCAGGGTCAGGCCGATGCCAAGCCCGCCATGGGTGCGGTCCACCGCCGTGTTGACCTGCGAGAACATCTCGAAGATGCGTTCGGTCTCCTGTGGTGTCAGGCCAATACCGGCATCACGTACTTCAAGCTCGACACGCTCGCCCGCAACCCGGGCCAGCAGGTGGATGTGGCCGCCGGGCTCGGAGTACTTCGCCGCGTTGTTGAGCAGGTTGGACAGCACCTGCGAAAGCCGGGCCTCGTCGGCCACCAGGTGCACGGGCGACTCCGGCACCTCCACGACCAGCTCGTGCTCACCCGCCTCGACCGTCGGCCGGGCGGTTTCCACCGCGGACTGGACGATGTCCTGGAGCACCGTCGGGTGCCTGCGCAGCATCAGCTTGGCCTGGCTGATGCGGGCGATATCCAGCAGGTCGTCGATCAGCCGGACCAACTGCGCGACCTGACGCTCCATCAGTCCCTGCAGTGGATCCTCGCTATCCTTCCCGGCCAGCGCAAGCCGGCGGATGCTCAACGCGTTCTGGAGCGGAGCCAGCGGGTTACGCAACTCATGGGCCAGGGTGGCGAGGAACTCGTCCTTGCGGCGGTCGACCTCGCGCAGCAACTGCTCGACCCGGGTCCGCTCCAGCACTTCGCCATGCAACTCGACGTTCTGTGCGCCGAGCGCGGCATTCGCGCGCCGCAACGACTCGTTGAGCACCTCGAGCTCGCGCGCCTGTTCGGCCTGCAAGGCACGGTTGGCGGCCTCGAGCTGGGTGTTGGCGGCTTGCAGCTCCGTCCTCTTCCGGTGCAGCTCCGCCAGCACCACCACCTTGCTGCGCAGGATCTCCGGGATCACCGGAACCATCACGTAATCGACGGCGCCGAGCTTGTAGCCCCTCAGGCGATCCATGTCGGTAACGTTCACCGCCGTGACGAAGATGATCGGGGTCTTCTCGAAACGCGGGTGCTGGTGGATCATGCTCGCCGTTTCGAAGCCGTCCATGCCCGGCATGTTGACGTCGAGCAGGATCAGCGCGAAGTCGTCCTGCATCAGCAGCCGCAGCGCCTCGTCGCCCGAGTCCGCCTCCACGAGCTCCTCGCCCAACGGCTCCAGGATCGCCCGATAGGTGAGCAACCGGCCCGGCTGGTCGTCGACCAGCAGGATCTTCACCGGTGCATCGACACCGGCGGGGGTCAACGGTGCAGCCACTGTCGCAGCACCCCCAACAGTTGATCCGTCACCACCGGCTTGGCGAGGTAATCCGAAGCCCCCGCCTCCAGGCACTTCTCCCGGTCGCCCTTCATCGCCTTCGCGGTCAGGGCGATGATCGGCAGTGCCCTGGAATCGGGGTTCGCACGGATGGCCTTCATGGTCTCGTAGCCGTCCATGCCGGGCATCATGATGTCCATCAGCACCAGCGCGATATCGGCGTCCGCCTCGACCCGCCCGATGGCTTCGCGCCCGTTGCTGGCGGTGACCACGTCCATGCCGTGCCGTTCAAGCGCACTGGACAGGGCGAAGATGTTGCGGACATCGTCGTCCACCACCAGCACCCGCTTGCCGAGCAGCGCATCGTTGGATTCATGCAGGCTTTGCACCATGCGCTGCTTGGCTTCGGGCAGGTCGGCGATCACCCTGTGGAGGAACAGCGCGGTCTCGTCGAGCAGGCGCTCGGGTGACTCCACGCCCTTGATCACCACGCTCTTGGCCACGCGCTTCAGGCGGCGATCCTCCTCGTCGCTGAGGTCGCGGCCGGTAAACACCACCACCGGCACTTCACTCAGCCTCGGCTCCGCCTCGAGGCGGTCGAGCAGGTCGAAGCCGCTCATGTCCGGCAGCCTCAGGTCCAGTACCACGCAGTCGTACGACGTCTTGCGGAGTGCCTCGAGCGCCTCCTCGCCACTGCCGACCGTATCGATCGACACATCGTCGTGGCGGATCAGCTCCTCGATGCTCATGCGCTCGGCCGCATCGTCCTCCACCACCAGCAACCGCTTGACGCGCGGCACCGTGTACTCCTTGATGCGCTGCAGGGCGGCGCCGATGGTCTCGGTGGTTGCTGGCTTGGCGAGATAGGAGAAGGCGCCACGCTCGATGCTGTGGTTGCGCTCCTCCTCGACGGTGACGACCTGCACCGGGATATGGCGCGTGGTCGAGTCCTGCTTCAGCCGGGCCAGCACCGTCCAGCCGAGCATGTCGGGCAGGAAGATATCGAGCGAGATCGCGGTCGGCCGGTACTCCTGCACCAGTCGCAGCGCCTCGTGGCCGCGGGTCGCCACTAGCACGCGGAAGCCCTGCGACCGCGCCAGATCGCGCAGCACAGCGGCATAGCGGGCGTCGTCCTCGATCAGCAGCAGGATAGGATCGCCTTCCTCCAGGACCTCGCGGTCGTCTTCCACGTGGACCGGCACGGTTGGTTCGTCGCTCGGAGCGGCGAGCTGGGCGCGTTCCATGGCCAGGGTGGCCCGGGCTTCATGCGCACTGTCGGCGCCGGTGTAGTTCAGCGGCAGGTACAGGGTGAAGGTGCTGCCCTCGCCCACCTGGCTGCGCAGCCGGAGCTCGCCACCCAGCAGGCCGGCGATCTCACGACTGATCGCCAGGCCCAGGCCGGTGCCGCCGTACTGGCGCGAAGTGCCGGCATCGGCCTGCTGGAACGCTTCGAACACGATCTTCTGCTTGTCCGGCGAGATGCCAATACCGGTGTCGGTGACCTCGAAGGCGACCACGGTGGCGGCCGAATCCAGGACATCGTGGCCGATGGTCCAGCCGCTGGTGACCGGGCGCGCGACCATGCGCACGCTGCCCTCGGCGGTGAACTTGAACGCGTTCGACAGCAGGTTCTTGAGGATCTGCTGCAGGCGCTTGGGGTCCGTGGTGAGTGCACGGCCGAGATCGCTGGACACCTCGACGGAGAAATCCAGGTTCCGCCTTTCCGCCTCGTGCCGGAACGTGCGCTCCACGTTCTCGCGCAGGTGGCGGAAGGTGATTTCCTCGCTGTCGACGGTGACGGTGCCCGACTCGATCTTTGACAGGTCCAGGATGTCGCTGATCAGGTGCAGCAGGTCGGTACCCGCGGCATGGATGGTGCTCGCGAACTCCACCTGGCGCGGCGTGAGGTTGGAATCCACGTTCTCGGCCAGCTGCTGGCCGAGGATCAGGATCGAGTTCAACGGCGTGCGCAGCTCGTGCGACATGTTGGCCAGGAACTCCGACTTGTAGCGCGAGGTCAGCGCCAGCTCGGCCGCCTTCTCCTCGAGCTCGCGCCGGGCGTGCTCGATCTGCAGGTTCTTGTGCTCGACCTCGTTCTTCTGCTCTGCCAGCAATGCCGCCTTGAGCGCGATGTCCTCGTTGGTCTGCTGCAGCTCCTTCTGCTGGGACTGCAGCTCGCCCGCCAGCTGTTGCGACTGGGCCAGCAGGCGCTCGGTACGCATCGTCGCCTCGATCGTGTTGAGCACGATGCCGATGCTGCGTGAGAGCTGGTCCAGGAAGGCCCGGTGCGAGACGGTGAACTCCGACAGCGATGCCAGTTCGATCACCGCCTTGATCTGGTCCTCGAACAGCACCGGCAACACGATCACGTTGCGCGGCACCATCTCCAGCAGGCCGGAACGGATCTGCACCGATCCCGGCTCGACGTCCTCGATCACGATCATCCGCGCCTGGGCGGCGCATTGGCCGACCAGGCCTTCGCCGAACTCCAGGGTGTGCCGGCCCTGGGCGGAGCCGGTATGGGCGTAGGACGCCAGCTGGCGCAGGCGCGGCGCCTCTCCGGATTCGTCGTCATCGACCACGTACATCAGGCCCTGGTGCGCGTTCACCAGCGGCGCGAGTTCCGACAGCAGCATGCTGCCCAGCGTGATCAGGTCCCGCTGGCCCTGCATCATGCTGCTGAAGGTCGCCATGTTGGTCTTCAGCCAGTCCTGCTCGCGTCCACTTTCCGTGGTCGCCCGCAGGGTGCCGATCATCACGTTGATGTTGTCCTTCAGGTCGGCGAGCTCGCCGCTCACGTCCACCTGGATCTCGCGTGTGAGATCGCCCTGAGTCACCGCGGTCGCGACCTCCGCGATGGCGCGCACCTGGGTGGTCAGGTTGGCCGCCAGCTGGTTCACGTTGCCGGTCAGGTTCTCCCAGATGCCGGCCGTGCCTGGCACCTTCGCCTGCCCGCCCAGCCGGCCCTCGACGCCCACCTCGCGGGCCACGGTGGTCACCTGGTCGGCGAAGATCGCCAGCGTGTCGGTCATCGAGTTGATGGTGTCGGCGAGCTCTGCGATCTCGCCCTTGGCCTCCACCGTCAGCTTCTTGCTGAGGTCACCGGTGGCCACCGCGGTCACCACCTGCGCGATGCCGCGCACCTGCGTGGTGAGGTTGGTCGCCATCGAGTTGACGTTGTCGGTCAGGTCGGCCCACGTGCCCGCCACGCCCGGTACGGTGGCCTGGCCGCCCAGCTTGCCCTCGGTACCCACCTCGCGCGCCACGCGCGTCACCTCGGCGGCGAAGCTGTTGAGCTGGTCCACCATCGTGTTGAGGGTGTCCTTGAGCTGCAGGATCTCGCCCTGGGCGTCCACTCCGATCTTGCGCGAGAGGTCACCCTTCGCCACCGCCGTCGCAACCTCCGCGATGTTACGCACCTGGCTGGTGAGGTTGGACGCCATCGAGTTGACGTTGTCGGTGAGGTCCGCCCACGTGCCCGCCACGCCCGGCACGGTGGCCTGGCCGCCCAGCTTGCCCTCGGTACCGACCTCGCGCGCCACGCGCGTCACCTCGGCAGCGAAGCTGTTGAGCTGGTCCACCATCGTGTTGATGGTGTCCTTGAGCTCGAGCATCTCGCCCTTCACGTCCACCGCGATCTTTCGGGACAGGTCGCCCTTGGCCACCGCGGTCGTCACCTCGGCGATGTTGCGCACCTGGCTGGTCAGGTTGGACGCCATCGCGTTGACGTTGTCGGTGAGGTCCGCCCACGTGCCCGCCACGCCGGGCACGGTGGCCTGGCCGCCCAGCTTGCCCTCGGTGCCGACCTCGCGTGCCACGCGCGTCACCTCGGCGGCGAAGCTGTTGAGCTGGTCCACCATCGTGTTGATGGTGTCCTTCAGCTGGAGGATCTCGCCCTGCGCGGTCACCGCGATCTTCCGCGAGAGGTCGCCCTTGGCCACCGCGGTGGTGACCTCGGCGATGTTGCGCACCTGGCTGGTCAGGTTGGACGCCATCGCGTTGACCGAATCGGTCAGGTCGGCCCAGGTCCCATCGACCCCGGGCACCGTAGCCTGGCCGCCCAGCTTGCCTTCTGTGCCCACCTCGCGCGCTACGCGCGTCACCTCGGCGGCGAAGCTGTTGAGCTGGTCCACCATCGTGTTGAGGGTGTTCTTGAGCTCCAGCATCTCGCCGCGCACGTCCACGGTGATCTTGCGCGACAGGTCGCCCTTCGCCACCGCCGTGGTGACTTCGGCGATGTTCCGCACCTGGCTGGTCAGGTTGGACGCCATTGAATTCACGTGGTCGGTCAGGTCCTTCCAGGTGCCCGCGACGTCCGGTACCTGCGCCTGTCCGCCCAGCTTGCCCTCGGTGCCCACCTCGCGCGCCACGCGCGTCACTTCGGCAGCGAAGCCATTGAGCTGGTCCACCATCGTGTTGATGGTGTCCTTCAGTTGCAGGATCTCGCCCTGGGCGTCCACGCCAATCTTGCGCGACAGGTCGCCCTTGGCCACCGCGGTGGTCACCTCGGCGATGTTGCGCACCTGGCTGGTCAGGTTGGAGGCCATCGCGTTCACCGAGTCGGTGAGGTCCTTCCAGGTCCCGGCCACGCCCGGCACCACGGCCTGGCCTCCGAGCTTGCCCTCGGTGCCCACCTCGCGCGCCACGCGCGTCACCTCGGAGGCGAAGCTGCGCAGCTGGTCCACCATGGTGTTGATGGCCTCCTTCAGCTGGGCCATCTCGCCGCGCACGTCGGCCGTGATCTTGCGCGAAAGGTCGCCGTCCGCCACCGCGATGGTGACCTCGGAGATGTTGCGCACCTGGGTGGTGAGGTTGGAGGCCATCTGGTTGACCGAGTCGGTCAGCTCCTTCCAGACGCCGGACACACCTTTCACCTTCGCCTGACCGCCCAGAAGACCGGCGGTGCCCACTTCGAGCGCGACCCGGGTGACCTCGGCGGAGAACTCGCCCATCTGCTCGATCATGCGGTTGACGATCCTCGCCGATCGCAGGAACTCGCCCTGCAGCGGGCGCCCTTCGGATTCGGTCGGGACGCTACGGCTCAGGTCGCCCTTGGCCACCGCGGCGACGGCGGTGGTCATGGTTTCCACGGGGCGCACCAGGTCATCGATGAGCTCGTTGACCGACTGTTGCATCTCCAGCCACGCGCCGGAGTGGTTCGGGCTGACCATGCGCTTGCCGGTCTGTCCCTGGCGGCCGACGACGTCGCCGACGCGAGCCAGCTCCGAAGCCATGTGCCGGTTGTTGGCCCCGATCGCGTTGAAGCAGGCGGCAATCTTGCCGGGCATGCCATCCCAGTGCACCGGCAGCTGGACGCTGAAGTCCCCATCCCGCATGGCACACAGGGCTTCGAGGATGCGGGTGTCGGCGTCGTCCTGCGACCCGATTTCTTCGCGACTGGTGCGGCTGGTCTTTGTTCCCACGCGTGGCTCCCCCCGAGCTCTCTGTGGCCAAAATCAAAGCAAAATAGCCTACCTCGCGTGATGGAGATTTCACGCTTTTCTAACGAATGCGGTCAGCCTGCCCACTGGGACACGCACCCGCCTACGGCTCCTGCACGCCCGCTGCAGCAAAGTGCGCGAATGGACTGGACATCACAACTCGGAGTACTCATTTCAACCGCCACCGCGATGGCGCTAGGCGGCGCAATCGGACTGGAGCGCGAACTCAAGAATCGACCCGCGGGATTCCGCACCCACATGCTGGTCGCTGGCGCCGCCGCGCTGCTGGTCGGAATCGGTCGGCTGGCGCTTGAGGACCCTAGCATCGTCGAACAGATGTCTGACAACCTCAGGTTCGACCCGCTGCGCCTGGTAGAGGCGGTGATCGCCGGCGTGGCCTTTATCGGAGCCGGCGCGATCTTCGGAAAGCGGGGAAGCATCAACGGCATCACCACCGCCGCCTCGCTGCTGATGGTGTCAGTGATCGGCATTGCCGCAGGTTTCAATTACTACGTGCTTGCCAGCGCAGCGACCGCGCTGACCCTGCTGGTGCTGGTAGCACTCAAGTTGATCGATCGCAGCCTCGGCCGCCGCCGGCCGGAGGGTGAGCCTCCCCCGGAGTAGCGGGCGCGCCTCGGGAGCTGACAACAGAAAAAACGGGCCCCGAAGGGCCCGTTGTCTATTCTTGCGGCAGAGCCTCGATCAGGAGCGGATCGGCACCAGCGTGATCTCGACCCGGCGGTTCTGGGCCCGCCCGGCCTCGGTGTCATTGCTCGCGACGGGACGGCTCTCACCGGCTCCGGTGATGATGAAGCGGTCACGCATCAGCCCCTTCGACATCAGGTAGTTGCCGACAGCCTCCGCACGCCTGACCGACAAGGCCTGGTTGTACTGGTCGGTGCCCTTGCTGTCGGTGTGGCCCGCGACCTCGACGATCGTCTGGTTGTACTCCCCGAGGGTAGCGGCGACCTGGTCGAGCACCGGATAGAATTGCGACTGCAGCGAGGAGCTGTCGAAACCGAAGGTGATGTTGTCGGGCATGTTCAGGGTGATGTTGTCGCCCTGGCGGACCACGTCGACGCCGGTTCCGGCCATGCGGTCGCGCAGCTCGCGCTCCTGGCGGTCCTGGTAGTTGCCGATGGCGCCGCCGGCCAGGCCGCCGACACCGACGCCGACCAGCGCGCGCTGGCGCCGCTCGGTGGCGTCGTCACCGCTCAACAGACCGGCCACCGCGCCCACCGCCGCGCCGATGAGGGCTCCCTTCTTGGTGCGGTCGTTGCTCGGATCGGGTTCGTTGTAGGCGTCCTGCTGGCCGTAATAGCCGCCGCCGGTGGTAGCACAGCCGGCAACGAGGGTGCTGCCCATGATGGCGGCTGCAAGTACGAGCTTGGTCGGGTTCTTCATGGTGTGTCCTTCCTTTTGGCTTTGGGCCTGAATAGCAGGCCACAAGCTAAGCACGGTCCCGTATGAGCCGGGTGACGGCTCCGGATCCCCGTTCAGGTTGCGGCGGGCGAACTGTCCGCCCCGGAAGGCTCAGCGTTCGAGGAAGCGAACCCTGCGCGTGATCGAGCAGGTCAGCTCATAGCTGATGGTCCCCGCGCATGACGCGATACTTTCGACTGGAAGCTCAGGCCCCCACAGGGTGACCGGCGCCCCCACGACACCGCCATCAATCCCGCGCAGGTCGATGGTCATGAGGTCCATCGAAACCCGGCCCACGATCTGCGCACGCTGTCCCGCCACCAGTACCGGCGTACCGGGAGGCGCGGCACGTGGATAGCCATCCCCGTAGCCGATGGCAGCGACCCCGACCGGCATGTCCTCGGGGCATTCCCAGGTGGCCGAGTAGCCGATCCGCTCGCCCTTGGCGATCGTGTTGACCGCAATCAGCCGCGTCGAGAAGGTCATCGCCGGCCGCAGCCCGAAATCAGCACCGGTCCGGCCCTCGACCACCGACATGCCGTAGAGGGCGCCGCCGGCCCGCACCCACTCGCCATGGGACTCCGGCCATCCCAGGATTGCCGCGGAGTTGGCCATCGAGCGCTCGCACGGCAGGCCGGCACAGACCTCATTGAAGATCCGCAGTTGCTCGCGGGTCTGCGCACCGCCCGAAGGCGAATCCGCGAACTCGTCGGAACTCGCAAAATGGTGGAGCAGCCGTATCTCCCCCACCACGCCCGGCAGTGCCGACAGGCGGGCATGGGCCGCGGCCACCTCGCCGGGTGGAAACCCGAGGCGATGCATCCCGGTGTCGACCTTCAGCCAGCACCGCAGCGGTTCTCCGGAATCGGCCTGCTCGAGCATCTCGATCTGGCTGGCATGGTGGATCGCCGAGTCCACGTGCAACTGGCGCATGCGCCCGATGTCGGCAGTCTCATTGAAGCCGGACAGCAGCAGGATGGGCTGTGAGATACCCACGGCACGCAGGCGCTCGGCGTCCGAAAGCGCCGCCACGCCAAAGGCATCGGCCCCGCCCATGGCCCGCGCCACCCGTTCCAGCCCATGTCCGTATCCATCGGCCTTCACCACCGCCATGACACGGCTGCCCGGGGCACGCTTTCGGATCTGCGCCAGGTTGTGGCGCAGCGCATCGAGGTGGATGACGGCGGAGGTCGGTCGGGCCATGGAGGGATACTAGTGGAGCTGGCGGAAGTCGAAGCCGGCGTCGCGGATATGGTGGGCGAAGAACTCGCCATGGGAGGCCGCGGTCATCAGCCCCACATGCACGGATTCTGGGACGTCGAGGTAGCGGTAGAGCGCGCCGCTGGTGAATTCGATCTCGAGCTCGCGCGCTTCCTGGTCGTAGCCCACGCTCGCAAGTGCCTCCGAATCGACCGGCTCGCGTCGCATCGGCGCCCTTACTCGAAGCTGCCGACCGAGTCGTGCGAGAGGTTGTCGAAACGGGTGTACTCGCCGAAGAACTTCAGCTTGATGGAGCCGGTGGGGCCGTTACGCTGCTTGCCGATGATGACCTCGGCGAGCCCCTTGTCGGGCGAGTTTTCCTTGTTGTAGTAGTCGTCGCGATAGATGAAGACGATGACGTCCGCATCCTGCTCGATGGCGCCGGACTCACGCAGGTCGGCCATCACCGGACGCTTGTCGGCACGGGTTTCCAGCGACCGGTTGAGCTGCGACAGCGCGATCACCGGCACGTTGAGTTCCTTGGCCAGGTGCTTGAGCGAGCGCGATATCTCCGAGATCTCGGTGGCGCGGTTTTCGGTGTTGCCCGGCACCGCCATCAACTGCAGGTAGTCCACCACCACCAGGCCCAGGTCGTGCTCGCGCTTGAGGCGGCGCGCCTTCGCACGCAGTACGTCGGGCGACAGGCCGGGCGTGTCGTCGATGAAGATCTTGGCTTCCTTCAGCATCCGGATCGCACTGGTGACACGGCTCCAGTCCTCGTCCTCCAGCTGGCCGCTGCGCAGGCGCTGCGCGTTGACGCGCCCATTGGATGAGATCAGGCGCAGTGCGAGCTGGCTGGCCGACATTTCCATCGAGAACACCGCCACCGCCTTCTTGGTGCGGATGGCAGCGTGCTCTGCCATGTTGAGTGCGAGCGTGGTCTTTCCCATCGCCGGTCGCGCGGCCAGGATCAGCAGGTCGGTCGGCTGCAGGCCGGCGGTCATCTCGTCGAACTCGGTGTAGCCGGTCGGCAGGCCGGTGACGGTACCGCCTGCGGCGTAGCGCGTCTGCAGGACGTCGAAAGCTTCGGAAAGTGCCGTGTTGATCGCGGTGAAGTCGGTCCGACCTTTCGCGCCGGCCTCGGCGATGGCAAACACCTCCTGCTCGGCCTTGGACAGGATCTCGCTGCTCTCGCGGCCGTCCGGCTGGAAGCCGTCGTTGACGATGCCGGTACCGACCTCGATCAGCTGCCGCAGGACCGCCTTGTCGCGCACGATCTCCGCGTAGGCCTTGATGTTGGCCGCCGAGGGCGTGGTGCTGGCGAGTTCGATCAGGTACGCGCCGCCGGCGACCTGCTCGGATTCGCCCATGGACTCGAACCATTCGCCCAGGGTCACCGCATCGAACGGCTTGTTCTTCTCCGCCAGTTCCCGGATGGCCCGGAAGATCAACTGGTGGTCGCGCCGGTAGAAGTCCCGTTCGGTGATGCTGTCGCCGACCATGTCGTAGGCGTCGGGCGCGAGCATCAGCCCGCCCAGCACCGCCTGCTCGGCCTCGATCGATTGCGGGGGCACCCGCAACTGGTCGACGCGCTGCTCGGCGCGGGTTTCGAAACGGGAGTCGCGGTGTTCGCCGCGGAAACCGGGTCGTGCGCTCATCAAGGGATGGTGTCCTGGCAGAGGCCGCCATGCCGGGGCGGCGGCCGAAGAAGCATCCTAGGGCCTGCGGCCCCGGACCGTTGCAGATAAGTCTGTGGATATCACGGTATAAAACCGCCGCTCGGGCCGCCCCGCCCTTGTCGCATGGGGTCGTCTCAGCCGATGCGACGCAGGCCGATGCGCGCGCCTGTACGAAAGGCTTGATGGGAGCGACCTTCGTAGGAGCGGCTTCAGCCGCGATCTGCAACCGTGCACCTTCGCCTGCTCTCGATCGCGGCTGAAGCCGCTCCTACAACAATCGGTACAACAATCGGGACCTGCAGAAATACGAAGGGCGCCTTTCGGCGCCCTCCGGGTCGATCGGTCGTCGGCGACGATCAGACCACTTCGCCCTCGACCACCACCTTGACGGTGGCTTCGATGTCGGCGTGCAGGTGGATGACCACCTCGTACTCACCGGTGCGGCGGATCGCGCCCTCACCCATGATCACCTCGGACTTCTCGACGGGGTAGCCGTTCTTGGTCAGCTCCTCGGCGATGTCGCGGGTGGTGATCGAGCCGTACAGCTTGCCTTCGGTGGCGGCGTTGGCGCGGATCGTGATGGACACGTCGGCCAGCTTGGCCTGGCGGGCTTCGGCTTCGTCGTGCAGCGCCTTGGCCTTGGCTTCGTACTCGGCGCGACGCGCTTCGAACTCGGCAAGGTTGGCCTCGGTCGCCGGCGTGGCCTTGCCCTGCGGCACCAGGTAGTTGCGACCGTAGCCCGGCTTGACGTCGACCTTGTCGCCCAGCTTGCCGAGGTTCTGCACGTTCTGCAGGAGGATCAGTTGCATGGTGTTGCTCCGTATTCGTTAGCGGGGCCGGGGCCCCGCAGCGATGGCTGTCCGAATGACCGGGAGGCCGATCAGGCGTTGTGGTTGTCGGTGTACGGGATCAGCGCCAGGAAACGGGCGCGCTTGACGGCCGTGGCCAGCTGGCGCTGGTACTTCGACTTGGTGCCGGTGACGCGGCTGGGAACGATCTTGCCGGTCTCGGTGAGGTACTGGCGCAGGGTGTTGAGATCCTTGTAATCGATCTCCTTGACACCCTCGGCGGTGAACTTGCAGAACTTGCGACGACGGAAGAATTTGGACATGTGCGTGCTCCTGGAAGGCGTGATCAGGCCGTTTCGGCGTTGTCGTCGGACTTCTCGTCCGATGCGGCTTCGGACTTGTCGCCCTCGCCCTCGTTGCTGTCGTCGTCACGACGACGGCGCTCGCCGCGGTCGCCACGGTCCGGCTTGTCGCTCTTCTCGTCCTTGAACTTCATGATCAGCGACTGCTCGGTGTCGGCCTCGTCGCGCTTCATGACGAGGTGGCGCAGCACGGCGTCGTTGAAGCGGAAACCGTCGACCAGCTCGTTCAGCACTTCCTGGTTGCACTCGATGTTGAGCAGGACGTAGTGGGCCTTGACCAGGTTCTCGATCGGGTAGGCCAGCTGGCGGCGGCCCCAATCCTCGAGACGGTGGATCTTGCCCTCGCCGCCCTCGATCAAGCCCTTGTAGCGCTCGATCATGGCCGGCACCTGCTCGCTCTGGTCCGGGTGGACCAGGAACACGACTTCGTAATGACGCATGGTGTTTTCCTTGTGGATATCGGCCATCTGGCCGGGTCAGCCCCCCAGCCGGCGGAATCCGCGCGCGCAGGTGGGGCAAGGTTCCCCCGGCCGGGCCGGAGGAAGCCGCGCATTATGGCAGGTTCGGGGGCGGGGAGCCAGCGTCGGCGAGCGGGCGCCCGGCAATGCAGCCGGCCCCTGTAGGAGCGGCTTCAGCCGCGATCGGATAGTGGATCGCCCGCAGCAGTTCCAGATCGCGGCTGAAGCCGCTCCTACGGGACATCGGCACCGCAGGCCTCTCCGGGAACCGCGGCCCGATTCAGGCCGCGTCGGCGTCGGTGGTGAAGCTCTCCCCGCAGCCGCACTCGGCGCTGGCGTTGGGGTTGCGGAACAGGAACTGCTCGCCCAGCCGCTGCTTGACCAGGTCGATCGTGGTGCCGTCGACCTGCGGCAGGCTCAGCATGTCCACGTAGATTCGCACCCCGTCCTGCTCGAACACGGTGTCGCCGGCACGCTCTTCTTTCGCCAGGTCGGCGGTGTGCTGCCAGCCCGAACAACCGGTCCTGGTCACGCCGAAGCGCAGGCCAATCGCGTCCGGGGTCTCGGAGAGGTAGCGCTGCACGCGGGCGAGCGCGGCGGGGGTGAGGCTGACGGACATTCGGCTACTCCTGCATTTCGACGGCTGGCACTGGAATGGCGCCCGGCCATTGCCGGCGCCGATTATAGCGACGCGGCGTGAATGGCTCCGGTAAACTCCCGGACTCTCCATATCTAGCCGGACAGGCGAGGATTCAAGGCATGACGGTGCTCAGCCCATGACGACCACGAGCGTGCAGCACGCGCTGGGGGGCAAGATGCCCGTCGGCGGCGAAGTCACCGTGCGCGGCTGGGTCCGGACCCGGCGCGATTCCAAGGCAGGCCTGAGCTTCGTCAACGTCAGCGACGGCTCCTGCTTCGCCGCCATCCAGGTGGTGGCGCCGGCGAGCCTGCCGAACTACGAATCCGAGGTGAAGCACCTGAGCGCCGGCTGTTCGGTGATCGCCACCGGCGAGCTGGTCGAGTCGCAGGGCAAGGGCCAGGGCTTCGAGCTGCAGGCCAGCCAGATCGAGGTGGTCGGCTGGGTGGATGATCCGGAAACCTACCCGATCCAGCCCAAGCCGCATTCGCTGGAGTTCCTGCGCGAGGTCGCGCACCTGCGCCCGAGGACCAACCTGTTCGGCGCCGTGACCCGCATCCGCCACTGCCTGGCGATGGCGGTGCACCGCTTCTTCCACGAAAACGGCTACTTCTGGATCAGCACGCCGATCGTGACCACGTCCGATGCCGAGGGCGCCGGGCAGATGTTCCGCGTCTCCACCCTGGACATGGCCAACCTGCCACGCAACGGCAAGGGCGAGGTCGACTTCAGCCGCGACTTCTTCGGCAAGGAGACCTTCCTCACGGTGTCGGGGCAGCTCAATGTCGAGGCCTACTGCCTGGCGATGAGCAAGGTCTACACCTTCGGCCCGACCTTCCGCGCCGAGAATTCCAATACCACCCGCCACCTGGCGGAGTTCTGGATGGTGGAGCCGGAGATCGCCTTCGCCGACCTGATGGAGAACGCCCGGGTCGCCGAAGAGTTCCTCAAGTACCTGTTCCGCGCCGTGCTCGACGAGCGGGGCGACGACATGGCGTTCATCGCCGAGCGCGTGCAGAAGGATGCGATCACGCGGCTGGAATCGTTCATCAACGCGCCGTTCGAGCAGATCGACTACGGCGATGCGATCAAGCTGCTGCAGGCGTCCGGCCACAAATTCGATTTCCCGGTGGAATGGGGCCTGGACCTGCAGACCGAGCACGAGCGCTGGCTGACCGAACAGCACGTCGGGCGGCCGGTGGTGGTGACCAACTATCCCGAGCACATCAAGGCGTTCTACATGCGCCTGAACGACGACGGCAAGACCGTCGCGGCGATGGACGTGCTGGCCCCCGGAATCGGCGAGATCATCGGCGGTGCCCAGCGCGAGGAGCGGCTGGACGTACTGGATGCCCGTATGGCGCAGTTCGGGCTGGATCCGGAGCACTACAAGTGGTACCGCGACTTCCGGCGCTACGGCTCGGTACCGCATGCCGGGTTCGGCCTGGGGTTCGAGCGGCTGGTGGTCTATGTGTGCGGATTGTCCAACATCCGCGACGCGATCCCCTATCCGCGGGCGCCGGGCAACGCCGAATACTGATGGGTCCATCGACCCCCAACGGAACCTCCACGTGATCCTGTTCTTCGCCCTGCTCTGCCTGGCCCTGGCCATCGCCGGCGCCACCGCGTTCGTGATCTTCTGGCCGTTGATGCTGGTGCACGTGCGCGATCGCCATCCCGGCCTCGAGGCAAGCCTGGGCAGCAATGCCTTTGCGCGTCCGTCCGCCTGGGCCTGGCTGCTGCGCGGCGGCTACCGCGCCGCCGGCGACCGCAACCTGGACGGGCTCGCGACGCCCGCACGCATCTCGTTGCTGACCATCATCGGCGGGCTGGTCGGTGCCGGGCTGCTCTACCTGTTGTCCCTGGTGGTGTGATGAACCTTCCGAATGATCACTGGTGGCTGGCCACCATCGGCCGTACCGTCGTCTGGGCCCGGTTGAGGCTGCTGGAGGCCGGCACCGCCGAGGTCTTCGACAGCGACGGCAACACCCTGCCCTACGACAGCGAGGACAGCGCGCGTGCCGCGCTGATGGACGCCGAGTTCTCCGCCCTCGATGGCATGGATGAAGAAGACGCCGCCGCCCGCGGCTTCGAGCTCTCCGAGCTGGTCCCGCCCAGCGGGAGCGACGAGCAACTCCGCGACCACATGGTCCAGAAGCTCCCGCGCCGGCACTGATCCACCTTCGTCGCATCGCGACCGGTCGCCGTTTGGTGGCAACATCGGGCGGACCAGCGCGTTGGCGCGAAGACTGACGGAGAACCCCATGGATCTGAACCTCAAGGGCCGGCACGCGCTCGTCTGCGGCGCCAGCCAGGGCATCGGCCTCGCGACGGCGCGCGCATTGGCGGACCTGGGCGCCGACGTGACCCTGCTGGCGCGGCGTGAGGAGCGCCTGCGCGAACTGGCAGCGGCCCTGCCCGCCTCTTCGGGCCAGGCGCACGGCTGGATCTCCGCCGACGCCGCCGACACCGAGCGGCTGCGGGCACAGGTGGAGGCGCTGGTGGCCGGCAAGCCCGTGCACATCCTGGTGAACAACAGCGGCGGACCCCCGCCGGGCACGATCCATGGCGCCGATCTCGCCGCGTTCGAAGCCGCGTACCGGCAGCACCTGCTGGCCAATCACGTGCTGGCCGAGGCCGTCATACCTGGCATGGAACGCGATGGTTACGGCCGCATCGTCAACGTCATCTCGACTTCGGTGAAGGAGCCGATCAAGGGCCTTGGCGTCTCGAACACCACCCGTTGGGCCGTCGCCAGCTGGGCCAAGACCCTGGCCACCGAGCTGGCGCCGAAGGGCATCACCGTGAACAACGTGCTCCCGGGCTCGACCGAGACTCCGCGGATCGAACAGATCATCGATACCACTGCCGGCAAGACCGGCCGTAGCCGCGAGGATGTCTTCGCCACGATGGTCGCCGAAATTCCCATGGGCCGGTTCGCCAAGCCCGAGGAAACTGCGGACGCGATCGCGTTCCTGTGCTCCCCGGCAGCCGCCTACATCACCGGGGTGAACCTGCCTGTCGACGGTGGTCGCACCCGGTCGCTCTGACAGATTCCACCCCCCGGGGAAGTGAAGCAGTCGTGGAGCTCCCGTCGCTCGATGCTGCGATAAGCTAGGCGGATGCGCCTGACCCACTGGATCGACGGCAAAGCACGAGAGGCGTCCAACGGCCGCTGGCTCGAGGTGTGGGACCCGGCCACCGGGCGGTGCGTGGGCGAAGTGGCTGCCGGTGACGCGGCCGATGTGGATGCCGCCGTCGCCGCTGCCCGGGCCGCGCTGCCCGAATGGTCGAAGCTGCCGAACACCGAGCGGTCGCAGTGGCTGGAGAAGCTGGCCTCCGCACTGGAAGACCGGCTGGAGGCATTCGCCAGCGCCGAGTCCCGCGATGGCGGCAAGCCGATCAGGCTGGCGCGCGACGTCGAGATTCCGCGCGCCATCAGCAACCTGCGCTTCTATGCACACGCGGCGACCCAGTTCGCCAGCGAATCGCACCATGGACAGGCCGGCCTCAACTACACCCTGCGCTTGCCGCTGGGGGTGGTCGCGGCGATCTCGCCCTGGAACCTGCCGCTGTACCTGCTGACCTGGAAGATCGCGCCGGCGTTGGCCGCGGGCAACACGGTGGTCGCCAAGCCTTCGGAGATCACCCCGCTCACCGCGACCATGCTTGGCGAGCTGGCCGCGGAGATCGGGCTGCCACCGGGCGTGCTCAACATCGTGCACGGCCGCGGACCCGAGGTGGGCGAGCCACTGGTGGCACACCCGGGGATCAAGGCGGTCTCCTTCACCGGCAGCACCGCGGTTGGGCGCCGCATCGCCGGCATCGCCTCACCCCTGCTCAAGAAGATCTCGCTCGAACTGGGCGGCAAGAACCCGACGCTCGTGTTCGCCGACAGCCGCTGGCGCGAAAACATGGACACGATTGTCCGCTCGGTTTTCCAGAACTCCGGGCAGATCTGCCTGTGCGGTTCGCGCATCCTGGTCGAGCGTGGCATCCATGCGGAGTTCCGCGACGCCCTGGTCAAGCACGCACTCGCCCTGCGCGTCGGAGACCCGATCGACGAGGACACCCAACTCGGCCCGCTGGTGTCGCACGCGCATTTCGACAAGGTGGTGACCGCCATCGAGCGGGCCCGTGTCGAGGGAGGCACCGTCCTGTGCGGCGGCAGCGCGCTGGACCGCCCCGGCTGGTTCGTATCGCCGACGCTGATCGAAGGGCTGGGGCCGGAATGCGCCAGCAATCGCGAAGAGATCTTCGGGCCGATCGCGACCCTGCAAGCTTTCGACAGCGACGACGACGCCCTCGCCTTGGCCAACGCAGGCGAATACGGTCTGTCGGCTTCCGTCTGGACCCGCGATCTCGACCGCGCCCACCGCATGGCGGGCGAATTGCGCGCCGGCATGGTCTGGATCAACACCTGGCTGCAGCGCGACCTGCGCACGCCCTTCGGCGGCAGCGGCGCATCCGGCATGGGCCGCGAGGGCGGCTTCGAAGCCATGCGATTCTTCACCGAGCCCCGCAACGTGGGGCTGCACCTGGAATGACCACTACATGAGCACCATCAACGACCTTCTGCGCAACAACCGTGAGTGGGCCGACCGCATCAACGCGGAGGATCCGGGGTTCTTCGAGCGCCTGTCGCGCCAGCAGGCGCCGGAGTTCCTCTGGATCGGCTGCTCGGACTCCCGCGTACCGGCCAACCAGATCATCGACGTCGCGCCCGGCGAGGTCTTCGTCCACCGCAACATCGCCAACGTGGTCGTTCACACCGACCTCAACTGCCTGTCGGTGATCCAGTTCGCGGTGGACGTACTGAAGGTGCGCCACATCCTGGTAGTAGGCCACTACGGCTGCGGTGGCGTGCACGCGGCCCTGCACGGTGCCCGCCTCGGGCTGGCCGACAACTGGGTGCGGCATGTCGTGGATGTGCGGGAGAGGCATGCCGGCACGCTAGCGGCCTTCGGCAACGACGAGCTTCGCCACGACCGCCTCTGCGAGCTGAACGTGCTCGAGCAGGTGGCCCATGTCTGCCACACCACCGTCGTACGCGATGCCTGGACGCGTGGCCAGGAGGTTTCGGTCCACGGCTGGGTCTACACCCTCCGCGACGGGCGGGTGCACGACCTGGGCATCGACGTGGATTCCAGCGCCGGCTTCAATGACCTCTACCAGGACGCACTCGACCGCATCCGCACCGACGAGGAGGACCGCTGAGATGGCTGGCTCGATCCAGGCTCCCGGTGCGCCGGCTGCGGTCGGCCACTACCCCCATGCACGCCGCGTGGGGAACCTGCTGATGCTTTCCGGCATTGGCCCCCGCGACCCGAAGACGAATGCCATCGTGGGCAACGTGCATGATGCCGATGGCAACCTGGTGAGCTACGACATCGATGCCCAGACCCGCGCCGTGTTCGCCAACGTGCGGGCGGTGCTGGAGGCCAGTGGTGCGCGCTGGGAGGACCTGGTGGACGTCACTGTCTACCTCACCGACATGGCGGCCGACTTCAAACGCTACAACGCCGTGTGGGCCGAGTATTTCCCCGATGCCGCTAGCGCGCCCTGCCGCACGACGCTCGGGATCAGCGCGCTGCCGACGCCGATCGCCATCGAACTCAAATGCACCGCTGCCATCCACGAATGAAATGAGACCGTTGTAGGAGCGGCTTCAGCCGCGACCGGATCAACACCCTCCGTTCGATTTCACGATCGCGGCTGAAGCCGCTCCTACAGGAGATCGCCAATGCCTCTGCCCGACCCGATCAACCTGCAAGCCTGGATCGAGGAGCACCGCCACCTGCTCAAGCCGCCCGTCGGTAACAAGGTGGTGTACGACGGCGACTTCATCGTGATGGTGGTCGGCGGGCCCAACGTGCGCACCGACTACCACTTCGATGAAGGCGCGGAGTGGTTCTACCAGCTGGAGGGCGAGATGGTGCTGCGCATCCAGGAGGACGGCGCGCCGCGCGACATCCCGATCCGTGCCGGCGAGACCTTCCTGCTGCCTCCACGCGTACCGCATTCGCCGCAGCGCATGCCCGATTCGGTCGGGCTGGTGATCGAACGCCGGCGCCTGGCGCACGAGGACGATGGCCTGATGTGGTTCTGCGAGCGCTGCAACCACAAGCTGTACGAGGAGTACTTCCACCTGCAGGACATCGAGCAGGACTTCCCGCCCGTATTCGATCGCTTCTATGCATCCACGGAACACCGCACCTGCGACAACTGCGGACACCTGAACCCCGCGCCCGACAAGTACGTCATGCCGGATACCTGAGGCGAAGATGCTCAAGATCGACACCCACGCCCACTACCTGCCGCGCGACTGGCCGGACCTGGCGCGCAAGTACGGCGAGAACCGCTTCCCGGTGATCCACCACACGGAGGATGGCAGGCACCGCATCTACAAGGACGGCAAGTTCTTCCGCGAGATCTGGTCCAAGACCTGGGACGCGCAGGAGCGCATCGACGACTACGCGCGCTACGGCGTGCAGGTACAGGTGCTGAGCACGGTGCCGGTGATGTTCTGCTACTGGGCACGGCCGCACCACGCGCTGGAGCTGCACCAGGCGCTCAACGACCACATGGCCCGCGCCTGTCGCGACAATCCGCGCCACTACGCCGGCATCGGTACCGTGCCGCTGCAGTCCCCGCGCCTGGCGGTGCAGGAGCTGGAGCGCTGCATGGACCAGCTCGGCCTGCAGGGCGTGCAGATCGGCAGCCATGTCGGCGACTGGAACCTGGATGCACCGGAGCTGTTCGAATTCTTCCAGGCCGCCAGCGAACTGGGCGCCGCCATCCTCGTGCACCCCTGGGACATGATGGGCAGCGACACCATGAGCAAGTACTGGCTGCCGTGGCTGGTCGGCATGCCGGCCGAGCAGTCGCGTGCCGCCTGCAGCCTGATCTTCGGCGGCGTACTGGAGCGGCTGCCGAAGCTGAAGATCTGCCTCGCCCACGGCGGCGGCAGCTTCCCGTACACCATCGGCCGCATCGAACACGGCTTCAACATGCGCCCCGACCTGGTCGCCACCGACAACCCGCGCAACCCGCGCGAGTACCTGTCGCGCCTGTACTTCGACTCCTGGGTGGCCGATCCGGCCGCGCTGCGCTACCTGCTCGACACCTGCGGCGCCGATCGGGTGATGCTCGGAACCGACTATCCCTTCCCGCTCGGCGAGCAGGAACCCGGGGCCGGCATCGCCGCGCTCGACCTGGACGACACCGCGCGCGCCCGGCTCTACCACGGCACCGCGCTGGAATGGCTCGGCCTGCCCGAATCCCGCTTCACCTGACCCACAGGACAACGACTACGTGACCGATACGTTCTCGCTCGACCATGCCCGCTCGCTCGACGCAGCCGATCCGCTGCCCACCCTGCGCGACGATTTCCACGTGCCCCGCTTCGGCGACGGCGAGCAGGCGTACTTCGTCGGCAACTCGCTGGGGCTGCAACCCAGGGGCACCCGCGCGCAGGTCGAGGATGTGCTGGACAAGTGGTCGATGGAGGCGGTGGAGGGACATTTTCGTGGCCACTCGCAGTGGATGAGCTACCACGAGCTGATGCGCGAGCCGCTCGCGCGGCTGGTCGGGGCCGAGCCCGCGGAAGTGGTCGCGATGAATTCGCTGACCGCCAACCTGCACCTGATGATGGTCGGCTTCTACCGGCCCACGTCCGAGCGTCCGGCGATCCTGGTCGAGGCCGGCTCGTTTCCGTCCGACCGCTACGCCGTCGAGTCGCAGATCCGCTTCCACGGATTCGATCCCGCGACCGACCTGGTCGAGGTACAGCCCGACGAGCCGGGCGGCACGATCTCGATGCAGGCGATCGAGCGGGCCATCGCCGAGCACGGTCCGCGCCTGGCGCTGGTCCTGTGGCCGGGCGTGCAGTACCGCACGGGCCAGGCTTTCGACCTGCGCGAGATCACCCGGCTCGCCCATGCGCAGGGGGCGGTGTGCGGGCTGGACCTGGCGCATGCGGTGGGCAACACCGAGCTGCACCTGCATGACAGCGGCGCCGACTTCGCCGTCTGGTGCCATTACAAGTACCTCAACAGTGGCCCGGGCGCGGTGGCCGGCTGCTTCGTGCACGCGCGCCATGCGCAGACCGACCGGCCGCGCTTTGCCGGCTGGTGGGGCCACGAGGCGCAGACGCGCTTCCAGATGGGTCCGCACTTCAGGCCCACGCCGGGCGCGGAAGGATGGCAGCTGAGCAACCCGCCGATCCTCGGGTTGGCCCCGCTGCGGGCGTCGCTGGACCTGTTCGACCGGGTCGGCATGCCGGCGCTGCGGGCCAAGTCACTCCGGCTGACCGGTTACCTCGAATCATTGATCACCGGCAACCTGGCGGACGTGCTGCAGGTGCTGACCCCGGCCGATCCCGCCAGCCGGGGCTGCCAACTCTCGCTCCGGGTCGCCGGCGGACGCGAACGTGGGCGGGCACTGTTCGACGATCTCGCCGCCAACGGCGTGCTGGGCGACTGGCGCGAGCCCGACGTGATCCGTATCTCCCCGGCGCCCTTGTACAACACCCACGAGGATGTGTTCCGGTTCGCCCAGGCGGTACAGTCATGGCAGGGACGTTCCGGGGCATGATGCGGCTTCCGGAGCAGGCCACGGCCAAGGACACGCGACTTTGACCCAGCACACCGACAAGCACATCACCATCATCGGCGCGGGACTGGCCGGCGCCCTGCTGGCAACGCTCCTGGCGCAGCGCGGCTGGGAAGTGGACGTGCATGAGATGCGCGGCGACCCGCGCCTGCTCGGCTATGAGCGTGGCAGGTCGATCAACCTCGCCCTGGCCGAACGCGGCCGCAATGCGCTGCGCCAGGCCGGAGCCGACGACGCCGTGATGGCGCAGGCAGTGATGATGCGCGGCCGCATGGTGCATTTCCGGGACGGCCGCACCGACCTGCAGCGCTACGGGCGCGACGACAGCGAAGTCATCTGGTCGGTGCATCGGGGCGAGCTCAACCAGGTGCTGCTGGACATCGCCGAGGCCGCCGGTGCCCGGCTGCATTTCAACCAGCGCCTGGTCGGTGCCGATTTCGACACACGCACTGCGCGATTCGCTGACGACGCCAGCGGAGGCGCGGTCACCGAAATGGCGTTCCGGACGCTGGTGGGCGCCGATGGTGCCGGTTCGGCGCTGCGCAAGGTCATGTCCGCCAGCACCGATCTCGGCGAACGCAGCAAGTTCCTCAACCACGCGTACAAGGAGCTGGAGATCCCGCCGGCTTCCGACGGCGGATTCCTCATCGAGCCCAATGCCCTGCACATCTGGCCGCGGGGCCGGTACATGTGCATCGCGCTGCCCAACGATGAGTCGACCTTCACCGTCACCCTGTTCCTGCCCAACGAGGCGGATCTCGAGAACGACGTACCCGGGTTCGACACGGTCCAGACCGGGGCCGACGCACGTGCCCTGTTCGACCGCCAGTTCCCGGACGCCTCCCGCCTGATCCCCCACCTGGAGCGGGACTTCGAGACCAACCCGACCGGCGTGCTGGGCACGCTTTACCTGGAGCACTGGCACCTGGACGAGCGCGCGGTCCTGCTCGGCGACGCCGCGCACGCGATGGTGCCGTTCCACGGCCAGGGCATGAACTGCGCGTTCGAGGACTGCGTCGCCCTCGCCCGCCACCTCGAGCGGTCCCCGGATCGGGCGAAGGCCTTCTCGGCTTTCCAGACCGAGCGCCTGCCCAATGCCCGCGCGATCCAGCACATGGCGCTGGAGAACTACCTGGAGATGCGCGACCGGGTGGATGACGACGACTACCTGTTGCAGCGGGCATTGGAGCTGCGGCTGGCCGAGCGCCACCCGGAACGCTTCGTGCCCCGCTACGCGATGGTGAGCTTCCGCCACATCCCCTACTCTGTCGCCCTGCTGCGCGGGAACATGCAGCGCGAGTTGCTGGTCGAGCTGACCCGCGGCCATGAAAGCCTGGATACGCTCGATTGGGACGCGGTGGACGCCGCCGTGAACGAGCGGCTTTCGCCGCTTCCCGCCGACGCCTCCTGATGCTTCCTGATGCTTCCTGATGCTTCCTGATGCTTCCTGATGCTTCCTGATGCTTCCTGATGCTTCCTGATGCTTCTGTAGGAGCGGCTTCAGCCGCGATCATGGAACCGGATGCCTGCGCGGGTTCCGATCGCGGCTGAAGCCGCTCCTACAAAAATGCCCCCTGCTCCAGAGAAGGTGCAATGCCCGCCAGCTTCCTGTTCTACGACCTGGAAACCTTCGGCTCCGACCCGCGCACCACGCGTATCGCCCAGTTCGCCGCCATCCGTACCGACAGCGAGCTGCGCCAGGTCGAGGAGCCGATCAGCATCTTCGTCAAGCCGGCCGACGACCTGCTGCCTTCGCCCGGCGCCACCCTGGTCACCGGCATCACCCCGCAGCAGGCCGAGCGGGATGGCATGACCGAAGCCGCGGCGATGGGCCTGATCTTCGAGGAGATGTCCCGCCCGGAAACCTGCAGCCTCGGATACAACTCGCTGCGTTTCGATGACGAGTTCATCCGCCACGGCCTGTTCCGCAACTTTTACGATCCCTATGAGCGCGAGTGGCGCGGCGGAAACTCCCGCTGGGACCTGCTGGACGTGTTCCGTTTCGCCCACGCGCTGCGCCCGGAAGGCCTGGTATGGCCAAAACGCGAGGATGGCGCCACGTCGTTCAAGCTCGAACACCTCGCCGACGCCAACCAGTGCCGCGACGGCGATGCCCACGAAGCACTGTCCGACGTCCGCGCACTGATCGCGCTGGCGCGGAAGCTCAAGGATGCCCAACCCCGGCTGTGGGATTACGCACTGCAGTTGCGGGACAAGCGGCGCGCCGCGGCACTGCTGGACGTGGTGGCCATGACGCCGGTGGTGCATGTGTCCCAGCGCTTCCCGGCGAGCCGGCTCTGCGCGGCGCCGGTGATACCGCTGGCCCGCCACCCGCACATCGACCACCGCGTGCTGGTGTTCGACCTGGGGCAGGATCCGGCGGACCTGCTGGCGCTGGATGCCGAGGCGATCGCCGCGCGGCTGTACGTGCGCAGCGCCGACCTGCCCGAAGGGGTGGAGCGCATCGGCCTCAAGGAGATCCACCTCAACAGATGCCCCGCCATCGCCGCGTGGGACCACCTGCGCCCGGCGGACCTGAAGCGGCTCTGCATCGATCCGACGCAGGCCCTGGAGCGCGCCGAACGCATCCGAGCAGCGGGCCCGGCCCTGGCCGCCAAGGTCCGACAGGTGTTCTCCCGGGAACGCCAGCACGGCCCGTCCGATGTCGATGCGGGGCTCTACGACGGGTTCATCGGCGAGGGCGACAAGCGGCTGTTCCCGCAGGTGCGCAGCACCCCGCCCGAAGCACTGGGCCGGCAGGACTTTCCGTTCCGCGACCCGCGCCTGCCCGAACTGCTGTTCCGCTATCGCGCCCGCAACCATCCACTGACCCTGACGCTGGATGAGCGTCTGCGCTGGGATGCCTACCGCCGCGAGCGGCTGATGGGTGACAACCGGCTGGGCGAGTACAACTTCGAACGCTTCGACGCTGAAGTCGCCACGCTGCGCGCCACCCACGCGGCCGATTCCGACCGGCTCACACTGCTGGAGACACTCGAGGCGTGGCGGCGGGACCTTGAGGACAGCCTGGACGCCCTGCCGGCGCAGTGAGCATCCGGTTCGGAGCCTGTTCCCGAACCGGCGGATAACATGGGCCCATGCCTACCTACTTCTCTGCCGCGACCTTCAAGTTCCTCCGCGCAGTAGCCCGCAACAACAACCGGGAATGGTTCCACGCGCACAAGCAGGACTACGAGGACCACGTGCGTGGCCCGTTCCGCCGCCTCCTCGTCGACCTGCAGCCGGTGCTGGCGGAGGTCAGCCCTCACTACCGGGCAGATCCCCGTCCCGTCGGCGGCTCGATGTTCCGGGTCAACCGGGATACCCGCTTCGCCAGCGTCAAGTCGCCGTACAAGAGCTGGCAGGGCGCGAAACTGTTCCACGAGCGCAGCCGCCAGGTCGTTGCGCCCTCGTTCCACCTCAACATCCGCCCCGGCGGGTGCTTCGTCGGCAGCGGCCTGTGGCATCCAGGGACCGAGACCCTCCGCCGGGTGCGACAGTTCATCCTCGACAACCCCGCCAACTGGAAGGTGGCGGCGCACGGTCCCGCTTTCCGCCGCCGCTACCGGCTGGACGACAGCGAAATGCTCGTACGCATGCCACGCGGCTACCCCGCCGACTTCGAGTTCGCCGAAGACCTGCGGCGCAAGAACCTCGTGGCGCTGCGTGCGCTGGACGACGAGGTAGTTACCGGTCCCCGCCTGCTGAAGGTGCTGGAAGCCGACATCAAGGCGCTCGCACCGTTCACCGATTACCTGTGCGCATCGCTCGACCTGGAGTTCTGAGATGAAGAAGCTGCTCGCGCTGTGCATCCTCGCCCTCCTGCTGCTGGTGGGCTACGTGGCGGCCGGCCCGTTCATGGCCTACAACGGCATCCGCAACGCGGTGGAGGCGCAGGACACCGCGGCGCTGGCGCGCCACGTGGACTTCCCGGTGCTGCGCCGCAACCTCAAGGCGCAGGTCGATGACTACCTGGTGCGGCGGGCCGGTATCGACGCCCAGTCCAACCTGCTGGGCGCATTCGCCCTGCGGGTGGCCAGCGGCGTCGCCGGTGGCGCGGTCGACACCATCGTGACCCCGGCAGGCCTGGGGGCACTGATGGAAGGACGGTCGGCATTGCACCGCATCACCGGCGGTGGCGTGACCGACAACACCTATGAGCATGCGCCGCCGGACAATCCGCTGGCGGAACCCGAGTACGGTTTCGAGTCGACTTCCAGGTTCACCGCGACCGTCACCGATGCGCAGGGCCAGCCTGTCCAGTTCGTGCTGACCCGGTACGGCCTGCAGTGGAAGCTGACCGACATCCGCCTGCCGCTGGGACGTTGAGACCCGCCGCTGCAGGGAGCGCTATTCGGGGTTCGCCACCCCGTGTGGCACGTGGCCGGCGGTGACCAGGCCGCGTGCGGACTCGATGTTGTGCTGGGAATCATCGAAGAAGATGTCGGCCCCGAAGGCTTCCAGGAACGGACCTTTCGAGCGGCCTCCGAGGAACAGCGCCTCGTCCAGGCGAATGCCCCACTCCCTCAAGGTGCGGATCACCCGCTCATGGGCGGGAATCGACCGTGCGGTGACCAGCGCAGTGCGGATCGGCGCGTCCTGGCCGGTCGGGAACGCCGCCTGCAGCCGATGCAGCGCGTCGAGGAAGCCGCGGAAGGGCCCGCCCGACAACGGCTCTCCGGCATGGCTCAGCTCGTGTTGCGCAAAAGCCGCCAACCCGCCTTCGCGTGACACCCGTTCGCTCTCGTCCCCGAAGATCACCGCATCCCCGTCGAAGGCGATGCGCAACTGGTCCGGCGGATGCGGCGAGGTGCGTGACAGATTGGCGCCCGGCAGCAGGGTCGCCGCGGCCACGCCGGCCGCCAGTGCGTTGCGCACGTCCGATGCGTGGGTCGACAGGAACAGATCGGCGCCGAACGGGCGGATATAGGGGAACGGCGCCGCGCCATTGCTGAAGGCGGCACGGCGGATCGACAGGCCGTGGTGGGCGATCGAGTTGAAGATGCGCAGGCCGGTATCGGCCGAATTGCGGGAAATCAGGATCACTTCGACCCGGGGCGCCTCGGGAGGCGAGCCGTCGTTGAGCCCGAGCAACTTGCGCACCAGCGGGAACGCCACCCCCGGCTCCAGCAGGTCGTCCTCGTGGCTGCGCTGGTAGGCCGCATAGGCATCCAGCCCCTCCCGCTCGAACAGGGCGTGGCTGTCCTCCATGTCGAACAGGGTGCGCGATGAGATCGCGACGATCAGCGGATCGGCTTGGCTGTCTGGCATGCGGCTATTGTGCCCCGACCGGATCGCAGCCGGTGCGACGGGACGGCGGACACCGCGCCTCAGCCGCTGGCGAACTGCTCGGTAAGCATCCGGTCGTCGAGGTTGTGCTCGGGATCGAACAGCAGGGTCACCGAGCGGTCATGCGACTCGCGGATGGTGACCTGCACGATGTCGCGGACCTCGTGCGAATCGGCGGTGGCACTGACCGGGCGCTTGTAGGGATCCAGCACCCGGAAACACACCTCGGTGTCCGCCCTCAGCACCGCACCGCGCCAACGGCGCGGGCGGAACGCGGCGATCGGCGTCAACGCCACCACCTGGGTGCCCAGCGGCAGGATCGGGCCATGCGCGGAGAAGTTGTAGGCGGTACTGCCGGCCGGGGTGGCGACCAGCACGCCGTCGCAGATCAGCTCTTCAAGGCGGACCTGGCCGTTCAGGGCGATCGACAGGTGGGCGGCCTGCCGCGTCTGGCGCAGCAGCGACACCTCGTTGTAGGCCAGCGAGCCGACAGTGGCGCCGGATTCGGTCTCGGCGACCATCTCCAGCGGGTGCAGCACGGCCGGTTCCGCCGCATGGATCCGCGCGACCAGGTCATCGAGCCTGAGGTGGTTCATCAGGAACCCGACGGTCCCAAGCTTCATGCCGTAGACGGGTTTGCCGAGCCCCGCGTGGCGGTGCAGGGTCTGCAGCATGAAGCCGTCGCCACCCAGGGCGACCAGCACATCCGCCTCCTCCGGCGGATGTTCTCCATGTCGCTGCAGCAGTTCGGCGAGGGCCTCCTGCGCGTCTTCCGACGGGCTGGCGAGGAATGCGACGCGGGGCGTCGCGGGCATCTGCTTTTCGGGACTCATGGCCGGAGGATAACGCGGGCGGGGGCCATTGGCCGCCCGCCCGCCATCACGTCCGATGCCGCTCCGGTCACGCGCCGGCCGCGGCCACCTGGGCAAGCCGCCTCACGGCGACCGATACCGTCGGGTAGTCCAGCGACTTCTGGGTCAACACATCGTTGAGCATCGCCAAGGTGAAGCGCAGGGTCGGCTCGTCGCGCTGCAACCAGGCCTCGACCCTGTCGGTGGCCGGCTTCCGGCCACCGCTCGCGAGGACCTGGCCGACCAGCGTCCTCTGCTGGGCCGCCAACTCATCACGCAGCGCACCGCGCGCAAGCGCCTGCCAGCGGTTGTCCACCGGCAGGTCCTCGATCTGTTCGTACAGCCACGGCATGTGCAGCGCCGCGCCCAGGCTGAAGTAGGCACGTGACACCTCGACCGGGGACAACTTGCGGGCATGGGCGATCTCGACGATGTCGCAGCCAAACTCCAGCGAAGGCAGGGCGGCAAGCTGTTCCGCCAGCCCGGCCGGTACCCCCTTGGCCTTCCAGTCGGCCAGGGCGGCATCGAACTGCTCGCGACGCACCTGCGACATGGTCTCGGGCAGCGCCTTGCGCACTTCTTCCAGACCATCGCCGTAGCGGGCCATGGCCTCGGTGATTTCCGGCATGTCGCCCGGCCGCGACAGCAGCCAGCGCGACATCGTGCGCAGCAGCTGCCAGATGGTCTGCAGGGCATCGATCTGCACCGATTCCAGCACCTTGCCGTCGAGCGCGTCGATCTGCGCCCACAGGGCCCGCGCATCCACCGCCTCACGGGCGATGGTGTAGGCCTCGGCCACTTCGGCGGCGCTGCGGCCCGTGTCCTCCTGCATGCGCATGGCGAAGGTCGCGCCCATGCGGTTGACCATCGAGTTGGTCACCGCGGTGGCGATGATCTCCCGCTTCAGGCGGTGGTTCTCCATCGCGGCCGAGTACTTGGCCTGCAGGGGCTGCGGGAAGTAGCGCACCAGCTCCTTGGAGAGATACGGATCCTCGGGCACGTCGGATTCGACCAGTTGCTGGAACAGCACCAGCTTGCTGTAGGACAGCAGCACGGACAGCTCCGGCCGGGTCAGGCCCAGCCCGCGCGCCTTGCGCTCTGCAAGCTCCGCGTCGGACGGCAGGTACTCGATCTGCCGGTCCAGCAGGCCTTCGGCCTCCAGGGTGCGGATGAAGTGCTGCTTGGAGCCCAGCCGCGGGACGCTCATGCGCTCCATCAGGCTGATCGCCTGGTTTTGCCGGTAGTTGTCGACCAGCACCAGTCCGGCCACTTCGTCGGTCATCGCAGCCAGCAACTTGTTGCGCGCCGGCTGCTTCAGCTTGCCGGACTGCACCAGGTCGTTGAGCAGGATCTTGATGTTGACCTCGCGGTCCGAGGTTCCGACGCCGGCGGAGTTGTCGATGAAGTCGGCGTTGAGCAGCGCGCCGGCCTGGGCGGCCTCGATGCGACCCAGCTGGGTGACGCCGAGGTTGCCGCCCTCGCCGATCACCTTGCAGCGCACCTCGTTTCCGTTGATGCGCAACCCGTTGTTGGCACGGTCGCCAACGTCGGCGTGGCTCTCACTGCTGCCCTTGATGTAGGTGCCGATGCCGCCGTTCCACAGCAGGTCCACCGGCGCCCGGAGGATCGCGTTCATCAGCTCGTTGGGGCTCATCGCGCTGACTCCGGGGTCGATGCCCAGGGCATCGCGTACCGGTGCACTGATGCTGATCGACTTGGCGCTGCGCGAATGGACGCCGCCGCCCTTGCTGACCAGGTCCCGGTTGTAGTCGTCCCAGCTCGAGGTGGGCAGGTTGAACAACCGCTGGCGCTCCTTGAAGGACTTCGCGGCGTCCGGATCCGGATCCAGGAAGATGTGGCGGTGGTCGAATGCGGCGACCAGCCGGATGTGCTTGCTCAGCAGCATGCCGTTGCCAAATACGTCGCCGGACATGTCACCGATACCGACCGCAGTGAAGTCCTGCGTCTGGGTATCCAGCCCCATGGCGCGGAAATGGCGGCGCACCGACTCCCAGGCACCGCGCGCGGTGATGCCCATGCCCTTGTGGTCGTAACCGACCGAGCCGCCGGAGGCGAAGGCATCGCCCATCCAGAAGCCGTGCTCGGCGGAGATGCCGTTGGCGATGTCGGAGAACCGGGCGGTGCCCTTGTCGGCCGCGACCACCAGGTACGGGTCGTCGCCGTCGTGGCGCACCACGTTGTCGGGGTGCACCACCTCGCCTTCGACGAGGTTGTCGGTGATGTCCAGCAGGCCGTTGATGAACATGCTGTAGCAGGCGATGCCTTCTTCCTGCAGTGCGGCGCGGTCGGACGGGGGCCGCTTGACGATGAACCCGCCCTTGGCGCCGACCGGCACGATGATGGTGTTCTTGACCATCTGCGCCTTGACCAGGCCGAGCACCTCGGTGCGGAAATCCTCGCGCCGGTCCGACCAGCGCAGGCCGCCGCGCGCAACGGGACCGAACCGCAGGTGGATGCCCTCGACCCGGGGTCCGTAGACGAAAATCTCGCGATAAGGCCGCGGCTTCGGCAGGTCCGGCACGAGCGAGGAATCGAACTTGTAGCTGACGTAGCCCTTGCCCGAACCGGCCTCGCCGGACTGGTAGTAGCTGGTCCGCAGCGTCGCCTCGATGACGCCCATGAAGCTGCGCAGGATGCGGTCTTCGTCGAGGCTGGAGACTCCGTCCAGGAGCGCCTTGAGCGCGGTGCGCGTCGCCTCGATCTGGGCATCGCGCTTGCTGCTGCGGGCGGCGACCACCGGCGCGAGCACCGCCATGACGGCCTCGTTCCCGCCACACAGTCGCTCCAGCTGCGCGGTGAAGCGCTCCTTGCCCTGCTTGACCTCGGCCTTGCTCTCCGAGCCGGTGGCCGGATCGAAGCGGGCTTCGAACAGCTCCACCAGCAGCCGCGCCAGCAACGGATGGCTCGAGAAGGTCGCCTCGACGTAGGCCTGCGAGAACGGCACGCCCACCTGCTGCAGGTACTTGCTGTAGGCCCGCAGCATCGCGACCTGGCGCCAGGAAAGACCTGCGCCGAGGATCAGGCGGTTGAAGCCGTCGTTCTCCGCGTCGCCGTGCCAGATGCGCGCGAAGGCCTGTTCGAAGTTGGCATCGAGGCCGGCGATATCGGCATCCGGATCGGCCGTCTCCACTTCGAAGTCCTGCACGTACAGCAGGCTGCTGTGCGCATACAGGCGGTATGGATGCTCGGACATCACCCGCAGGCCCATGTTCTCCATCATCGGCAGCACGTCCGACAGCGGGAGGTCCTCCCCCTGGCGGTAGAACTTGAAGCGCAGCCCGCCCACGCCGGGGCGCGACCGGTAGAAGCTCAGGCGCAGGTCGTCGGGTCCCTCCAGCGCGGCGAGGTGCTCGACATCGTCCGCGGCAACGGTGACGGACACGTCCTCGATGTACCCGGCCGGCAATGCCCGCCCGTAGCCTTCCGCCAGCGCCAGGCCCTTCTGCTCGCCATGGCGCTCGACCAGCAACTCGGCGAGGTCGTCGCGCCAGTTGCGCACGATCTCGGCGAGTTCGGCCTCGATCGCCGCGTTGTCTACGTGGATCACTTCGCCGGACTTCGGCCGCACCAGCAGGTGCAGCTGCGCCAGCGGCGACTCGCCGAGCACCACGGTGGTGTCGACGTGCTCGCCGTGCAGCACGCGCTTGAGCATGGCTTCGATGCGCAGGCGCACGTCGGTGTTGAATCGCTCGCGGGGGATGTAGATCAGTCCGGAGAAGAAGCGGCCGTAGCGATCGCGGCGCAGGAACAGCTTGCTGCGCACGCGCTCCTGCAGGCCGAGGATGCCGGTCGCCGTCGCCAGCAGTTCGTCACCGGTGGCCTGGAACAGCTCGTCGCGCGGCAGGGTCTCCAGGATATGGCGCAGTGCCTTGCCGCTGTGGCTGTCCTCGCGCAGGCCGGACTGCTCCATCACGTAGTTGTGGCGCTTGCGGACCAGCGGGATGTCCCATGGCCTGCGGGTGTAGGCGCTGGAGGTATACAGGCCGAGGAACCGCTCCTCGCGTACCGGGTTGCCCTTGCCGTCGAAGCTGAGCACGCCGATGTAGTCCATGTAGCCTGGACGGTGCACGGTGGCCCGGGCATTGGTCTTGGTCAGGATCAGCGCGTCCACCGAGCCCGACTGCGGCATGTAGTGCGCCGCCAGGCTCTTGATCGGACGCGGCTTGCGCGTATCCTGCCCGCGCAACAGGCCGAGGCCGGAACCCTTCACCGCACACAGCACGTCTTCCCCGCCGCGCTTGACCACCTCGTACTCGCGATAACCGAGGAACGTGAAGTGGTTCTCGGCGGCCCAGCGCAGGAACTCCTGGCCCTCGGCCCGCTCCGCTTCGCTCACCGGAAGCTTGCGCTCGCCCAGCTCTTCGGCGACCTCGAGCATCTTGCCGCGCATCGCCGCCCAGTCGCGCACGATGGCGCGCACGTCGCCCAGCACCGACTGCAGGGTCTTCTCGATCCTGCCCATCGCCTCCGGCGGGAGCCGGTCGATCTCCAGGTGCATCAGCGACTCGGCCTCGCCTTCGCCGATCGTCACCAGCTTGCCGCTGCGATCACGCTTGAACGGCAACACCGGGTGGCCGAGCACGTGCACGCCGAGATTCTGCTCGGCCAGCGCCATCGTCACCGAATCGACCAGGAACGGCATGTCGTCGTTGGCGATCTGCAGCACCGTGTGCGGGGAGTCCCAACCGTGGGTCCCCGTGTCGGGATTGAACAGGCGCACCAGCGCGGTTCCCGGCTTGCGCACGCGCACGTACTCGAGCAGGTCGGCCGCGAGCGCGGCCCATCCCGCCGGGCTGTGCTTGGGCATTTCGTCCTCGCCCATGCGCTGGTAGAAGGCCTGGACGAAGGCCTCCCCCTCGGCATGGCGCGACTTCGGCAGGCGCTTGCGCATCGCCTCCAGGATCGGCTTCAGCGACACGCCGCCTCCGTTACCGTAGTTGCTGCCGATGGTGGTGGGGCGTGGCTTGCCCTTTCGCGCCGCGGCCTTGGCCGGAGTCTCGGCCGGGGCCGGTTTGGATGCCTTGCCGGAGGTCTTGCCCGAAGTCTTGCTTGAAATGCTCATGTGAACGTTGGGTCCAATACAGTGAGGCCCGCGCATCTGCGCAGGCCATGGCTCGGAGTTCAGTAGGGTTGGAGACTTGCGCGGACGGCGCGAAGGGACCGTGGACGGCCCCTCCCGCGGTCCGCCACGATCGGGATGTCGCGGCGATCGCAACCGCGCTGCGCATGGCAGGCGGCGGTGAAGCGGCAGCAGGCGATGTGCATGTTCAGCGCAGGCCGGTCTCGTTGCGGGCGATCACCAGGCGCTGGATCTCGCTGGTGCCCTCGTAGATCTCGGTGATCTTGGCGTCGCGGAAGTAACGCTCGATCGGCATTTCTTTGGAATAACCCATGCCGCCGTGGATCTGAAGCGCCTGATGGGTGATCCACATGGCGGCTTCGGAGGCGGTCAGCTTGGCGATCGCGGCCTCGTTGCTGAAACGGGCGCCACCCTTGTCGAACTCGCCCTTCTGCCATGCCGCGCGCAGCGTCAGCAGCATGGCCGCATCCAGCTTGCACTTCATGTCGGCGATCTTGGCCTGCGTCATCTGGAAGGCGCCGATCGGCTGGCCGAACGCCTGCCGTTCCTTGACGTATTCCAGCGTCGCCTCGTAGGCGGCCCGGGCGATGCCGATGGCCTGGCTGGCGATGCCGATGCGGCCGGCGTCGAGCACGGTCATGGCGATCTTGAAACCCTCGCCCTGCTTGCCGAGCACTTCCTCGGGCTTGACCACGTAATCGGTGAATTCGATCTCGCAGGTGGCCGAGGCACGGATGCCGAGCTTGGGCTCGGTCTTGCCACGGTGGAAGCCCTCGCGATCGGTATCGACCATGAACGCGGTGATGCCGCGTGCGCCCTGGTCCGGATCGGTCATCGCGAACAGCACGATGTACTTGGCCACCGGGCCGGAGGTGATCCAGCTCTTCTTGCCGTTGACCACGAAGCTGCCGTCGTCCTGCTTCACGGCCTTGCAGCGCATCGAGGTGGCGTCGGAGCCGGACTGCGGCTCGGTCAGCGCGAAAGCGCCGATCTCGCGGCCCTCGGCAATCGCGCGGACATAGAGCTGCTTCTGGTCTTCGGTACCGAACTTCAGGATGCCGTTGCAGAACAGCGAGTTGTTGACCGACATGATGGTGGAGTGCGCGGCATCGGCCGCGGCGACCTCGACCATGGCCAGCACGTAGCTGATCGGATCCATGCCCGCGCCGCCGTACTCGGCCGGCACTTCGATGCCCATCAGGCCGTTCTCGCCGAGCGTCTTCATGTTCTCGAGCGGGAAGTCGCCGGTGCGGTCGTGGTGCTCGGCGCTGGGAGCGATCTTCTCCTGCGCGATGCGCCGCGCCACGTCCTGGATCATCAACTGTTCTTCGGTAAAACGAAAATCCACGTTGGCACCTCTGGCTGTCTGGTGGGCTGCCGCTTTCGCGCGGCGCTCCGGCGGCGGATGGAGCGACGCCGGGAAGCAGTGAATTGTAACTCCAGCCGCGCCGCAACCCCACTTCCGCCGGGACCCGGCCGGGCCCGCCGTTGCGCTGCAGGGCCCCTCCGCCTTGAATCGGCCGGCGGCACCCCAATCTGCGCTTCATTCCCCCGCCGCCGCGATCCGCCGGCCGCAGGGCTGCATGAACCAGACACGGAGCAACCCGAACATGAGCGTGGACACCCGCAAGGAAACCCTCGGCTTCCAGACCGAGGTGAAGCAGCTGCTTCACCTGATGATCCATTCGCTGTACTCCAACCGCGAGATCTTCCTGCGCGAGCTGGTCTCCAATGCCTCCGATGCCGCCGACAAGCTGCGCTTCGAGGCGCTGGCAAAACCGGAGCTGCTGGAGGGCGGCGGCGATCCGCGGATCCGCATCTCCTTCGACACCGATGCCCGCACGATCACCATCGACGACAACGGCATCGGCATGAGCCGGGACGAGGTGGTCTCCCACCTGGGCACGATCGCCCGCTCGGGTACTGCCGACTTCCTCAAGAACCTCTCGGGTGACCAGAAGAAGGATTCGCAGCTGATCGGCCAGTTCGGCGTGGGCTTCTACTCGGCCTTCATCGTCGCCGACCGGGTCGAGGTCTTCACCCGTCGGGCAGGCCTGCCGGCCGCGGAAGGCGTGCACTGGTCCTCCACCGGCGAGGGCGAGTTCGACATCGCCACCATCGACAAGCCCGAGCGCGGCACCCGCATCGTCCTGCACCTTAAGGAGGAGGCCAGCGAGTTCGCCAGCGGTTGGCGCCTGCGCAGCATCATCAAGAAGTACTCCGACCACATCGGCGTGCCGATCGAGCTGCCCGAGGAGTTCCATGGCGAGGAGAAGGACCGCCCGGCCCAGCCCGAATGGGAGACGGTCAACCGGGCCAGTGCCCTGTGGACGCGTCCGCGCAGCGAGGTGACGGACGAGGAGTACCGCAGCTTCTACCAGCACGTCGCCCATGACTTCAGCGACCCCGCAGCCTGGAGCCACAACAAGGTCGAGGGCAAGCTCGAATACACCTCGCTGCTGTACGTGCCGTCGCGCGCCTCTTTCGACCTCTACCAGCGCGAATCGCCGCGCGGCCTGAAGCTGTACGTGCAGCGCGTCTTCATCATGGACCAGGCGGAGGAGTTCCTGCCGCTGTACCTGCGCTTCATCCGCGGCGTGGTCGATTCCTCCGACCTGTCGTTGAACGTCTCGCGCGAGATCCTGCAGAAAGACCCGGTGATCGGCTCCATGAAGACGGCGCTCACCAAGCGCGTGCTGGACATGCTGGACAAGCTCGCCAGTAACGAGCCGGAGAAGTACGCCGAATTCTGGAAGCAGTTCGGCCAGGTGCTGAAGGAAGGCCCGGCGGAGGATGCCGGCAACCGCGAGAAGATTGCCGCGCTGCTGCGCTTCGCCTCCACCCACGGCACCGACGGCGAGCAGACGGTGTCGCTGGCCGATTACATCGACCGGATGAAGGACGGCCAGGACAAGATCTACTACCTGACCGGCGAGAGCCATGCGCAGGTCCGCAACAGCCCGCACCTGGAAGTCTTCCGCAAGAAGGGCGTTGAGGTCCTGCTGCTGACCGACCGCATCGACGAGTGGCTGATGGGCTACCTGACCGAGTTCGATGGCCGCTCCTTCGTCGACGTCACCCGTGGCGACCTCGACCTCGGCGCGCTCGACAGCGAGGACGACAAGAAGGCCCAGGAAGAGGTTTCCAGGTCGCGCGAGGGGCTGGTGGAGCGCCTGGCGAAGGCGCTGGACGACCAGGTGGCCCAGGTACGCGTGTCGCACCGGCTGACCGAGTCGCCGGCGGTGCTGGCGCTGGGTGAACAGGACATCGGCCTGCAGATGCGGCAGATACTGGAGGCCGCGGGCCAGAAGGTGCCCGAGAGCAAGCCGATCTTCGAGTTCAATCCGGAGCATCCGCTGGTGGCCAAGCTGGACGCCGAGCAGGACGAGTCCCGCTTCAACGACCTCGCCCGGGTGCTGTTCGACCAGGCTGCGCTGGCGGCCGGCGACACCCTGAAGGATCCGGCCGCGTACGTGCAGCGGCTGAACAAGCTGCTGGTCGAACTTTCGGCCTGACGCTGGTGAGCGTGGTTCCCCCGCGCCGCTTGTGGCCGGGGGAGCTGCCGATCCACACTTTCGTCGCTGCCCTGCCTTGACCCTGCGCGCCGTCCACACCACACTTATCGCTGTATCGCGATACGTTTATGGAAGGGCTTGCACGTGGATCTGGAAGGCTGGTCGTCACGACTCAAGGTATTCGCCGACGCTACGCGCGTCCGGCTGCTGGCGCTGATCGAGCGCGAAGAGCTCACCGTGGCCGAGCTCTCGGCCATTACCCGGCTGGCCCAGCCACGCGTATCCACCCACCTGGCCCGCCTGAAGGACGCCGGGCTGGTCCGCGACCGCCGCGCCGGCGTGTCCGCCTACTACCGCTTCGACGAGGCGCTGCTCGACCCGGCCCAGCGAGCGCTGTGGACGACGCTCAAGGAAGGCAGCGACGACCCGCTGTTGCGCCAGGATGCCGAGCGCGTGCCCGCGGTGCTGGCCAATCGCGCCGCCGACCAGAACTGGGCCGATGCCGTCGCCGGCGACATGGAGCGGCACTACTCGCCCGGCCGCACCTGGGAAGCCATGGCGCGTTCGGCGCTGCCATTGCTGGAAACAGGCGACGTGCTCGACATCGCCTCCGGTGATGGCGTGCTCGCGGAACTGCTGGCCCCGCACTCCCACCGCTACGTATGCCTGGACTCCAGCACCAAGGTCGTGCTGGCGGCGTCCGAGCGCCTGCGCCGGCTGGAGAACGTGGAGGTCTGCGAGGGCGACATGCACGCCCTGCCCTTCGACGACGCCCACTTCGACCTGGTGGTGCTGATGCATGCCCTGACCTATGCCGACCACCCGGGCGAGGCCGTTGCCGAGGCGGCGCGGGTGTTGCGGCCCGGTGGAAAACTGCTGCTGACCAGCCTGGCGCGGCATGAACACCAGACCGTCGTGGAGGCCTATGGCCACGTCAACCTCGGCTTCGGCGCCAAGGAACTGTCGCGCTTCGTCACCCGCGCAGGGTTGGACATCGGCAGCTGCGAACTGGTGACCAGGGAGCGCCGACCGCCCCATTTCGAAGTGATCGCCCTGATCGCGCGCAAGCCCGCGAAGCCCGCCGGCCAGCGGCGGAAGGACTGAGATGGACGGGCTCCCATGGCTGGCCCCGCGGCGGGCCGAGGCGCTCCTGCAGGCGCTGGAGCAGCGCATCCTGGTCATCGACGGCGCCATGGGCACGATGATCCAGCAACACCGGCTGGAGGAAGCCGATTACCGCGGCGAACGCTTCGCCCACGGCTTCGACGGCAACACGCCCTCCGACCACACACACGGCCCGGACTGCGGGTGCGCACATGACCAGCGCGGCAACAACGACCTGCTCAGCCTGACCCGTCCCGACATCATCAAGGCGATCCACCAGGCCTACCTCGATGCCGGCGCCGACCTGGTCGAGACCAACACCTTCAACTCGACCTCGATCGCATTGGCCGACTACGGCCTGTCGCACCTGGCGCGCGAGCTCAACGCCACCGGCGCCCAGCTCGCACGCGAGGCCTGCGACGCGGCCGAGGCCTCCGATCCCGGCCGCCCCCGCTTCGCCATCGGCGTGATCGGCCCCACCAACCGCACCGCCTCGCTGAGTCCGGACGTGAACCTCCCGGGCTTCCGTGCCATCGACTTCGACGGTTTGCGCGACGCCTACCGCGAGGCCGCCGAGGGCCTGCTCGACGGCGGGGCCGACATCATCATGGTCGAGACCGTCTTCGATACCCTCAATGCCAAGGCCGCGCTGTTCGCCATCGCCGAGGCTTTCGAGGCACGGGGTGGAATGCTGCCGGTGATGATCTCCGGCACGATCACCGACGCCTCCGGCCGCACGCTGTCGGGCCAGACCGCGGAGGCTTTCTGGTACTCGCTGCGTCACGCCCGGCCGGTATCGATCGGGCTCAATTGCGCGCTTGGGGCGAAGGACCTGCGCCAGCACGTCGACGTGCTGTCCCAAGTGGCCGACACCCGGGTCAGCGCTCACCCGAACGCCGGTCTGCCCAACGCTTTCGGCGAGTACGACGAGACGCCGGAGGAGATGGCGGCGGTGCTCCGGGAATTCGCCGAGGCCGGCCTGCTCAACCTCGTCGGCGGTTGCTGTGGCACCACGCCCGCCCACATCGCGGCCATTGCCGCCGCGGTGGCGGGCATCGCTCCCCGGCAGCCGCCTGTCATGGAGGAGGCGCCAGCGTGAGCGCCCTTCCCCGCCACACCCGGCTGAGCGGCCTCGAGCCGCTGCGGATCACGCCCGAGAGCAACTTCGTCAACGTCGGTGAGCGCACCAACGTCACCGGCAGTGCCCAGTTCCGCAAGCTGATCAAGGACGACCGGCTGGACGAGGCGGTCGCGGTCGCCCGCCAGCAGGTGGAGAACGGCGCCCAGATCCTCGACGTCAACATGGACGAGGGCCTGCTGGACTCCGAAGCGGCGATGGTGGCCTACCTGAACCTGATCGCCGCCGAACCCGACATTGCGCGGGTGCCGGTGATGGTCGACAGCTCGAAGTGGAGCGTCATCGAGGCCGGCCTGAAATGCCTGCAGGGCAAGGGCATCGTCAACTCGATTTCGATGAAGGAGGGCGAAGGCGAGTTCCTGCGCCAGGCGCGACTGGTCCGGCGCTACGGCGCTGCCGTGGTGGTGATGGCCTTCGACGAGGAGGGCCAGGCCGATACCGTGCAACGCAAGGTGGACATCTGTGCGCGTGCCTATCGCCTGCTGACGGAACGGGTTGGCTTCCCGCCCGAAGACATCATCTTCGACCCGAACGTGTTCGCGATCGCCACCGGCATCGACGAGCACAACGACTACGCGGTCGCCTTCATCGAGGCGACGCGGGAACTGCGCAGGCGGTTTCCCTGCAGCCATGTCTCCGGTGGTGTCTCCAACGTCAGCTTCTCGTTCCGCGGCAACGAGGCGGTGCGGCAAGCCATCCACGCGGTGTTCCTGTACCACGCCATCCGCGCCGGCATGGACATGGGCATCGTCAACGCCGGGGCACTGCCGCTGTACGACAGCCTCGACCCTGAACTGCGCCAGGCGGTCGAGGACGTCGTGCTCAACCGCCACCCCGGCGCCACCGAGGCGCTGCTGGCGCTCGCCGAGCGCTATCGCGGCCGCAAGGGCGAAAAGAAAGTCGAGGACCTCGCCTGGCGGGAACAGCCGGTGCACGCGCGCCTGAGCCATTCGCTGGTGCAGGGCATCGACCATTACATCGTCGAGGACACCGAAGAGGCGCGCGCCCAAGCGAAACGGCCGCTGGATGTCATCGAGGGGCCGCTGATGGACGGCATGAACGTGGTCGGCGACCTCTTCGGCGCCGGCAAGATGTTCCTGCCGCAGGTGGTGAAATCCGCCCGGGTCATGAAGAAGGCGGTCGCCCACCTGCTGCCCTACATCGAGGCCGAGAAGCTGCGCACCGGCGACAGCGGGAAGCCCAAGGGCAAGATCCTCATGGCCACGGTCAAGGGCGACGTGCACGACATCGGCAAGAACATCGTCGGCGTCGTCCTGGCCTGCAACAACTTCGATGTGGTCGACCTCGGCGTCATGGTGCCGGCCCAGAAGATCATCGACACGGCGGTGGCGGAGGGCGCGGACATGATCGGGCTATCGGGCCTGATCACGCCTTCGCTGGAGGAAATGAGCCACGTCGCCCGCGAGATGCAGCGACAGGGCCTCACGCTCCCGTTGCTGATCGGCGGCGCCACAACATCGCGCGCCCACACTGCGCTGAAGATCGATCCGCACTACAAGGCGCCCACTGTCTGGGTGAAGGACGCCTCGCGCGCGGTCGGGGTCGCGCAGACGCTGATCACCCCGGCGTCCCGCGCGCCGTACATGGAGGGCATCGCCAGCGACTACGCCGACATCCGCGAGCGCCACCGCAACCGCAGCGGCGGCAAGCGCCTGGTGTCGCTGGAGAAGGCGCGCGGACAGCGCTTCGACGGTAGCTGGGATGACTACCAGCCACCGGCGCCCACGAAGCCGGGGCTGCACGTATTCGACGACTACCCGCTCGACGAACTGGTGGGCCTGATCGACTGGACGCCCTTCTTCCAGGCATGGGAGCTCGCCGGTCGCTATCCGGCCATCCTCGACGACGAGGTGGTCGGCCGCCAGGCGACCGAGCTCTATCGTGACGCACGCGCCATGCTCGACCGCATCGTCAGGGAGAAATGGCTGCAGGCGAAGGCGGTCTTTGGCCTGTGGCCCGCCAACAGCCAGGGCGACGACGTGGTGGTCGACCTCGATGGCACCCCCACCACACTGCACTTCCTGCGCCAGCAGGTGGACAAACCGCCCGAGCGCCCGGACTTTTGCCTCGCCGACTTCATCGCTCCACGTGACTCCGGGCGCGCCGACTGGATCGGCGCCTTCGCGGTCACCGCCGGCCTCGGAATCGAGCCCCATGTCCAGCGATTCCTCGACGACCACGATGACTACAACGCCATCCTGCTGAAAGCACTGGCCGACCGTTTGGCAGAGACCCTGGCCGAACGCCTGCACCAGCGCGTGCGCAAGGAGTTCTGGGGCTACGCCGCGGACGAATCACTCGGCACCGAGGACCTCATCGCGGAGAAGTACCGCGGCATCCGGCCGGCCCCCGGCTATCCGGCCTGCCCCGAACACAGCGAAAAGGCCACGCTGTTCCGGATGCTCGACGCACCGGCCAACGCCGGCATGCAATTGACCGAGAGCTTCGCGATGACGCCTGCGGCGGCCGTATCCGGCTACTACTTCAGCCACCCCGGCAGCCAATACTTCGTGGTCGGCCGGGTCTCCAAGGAGCAGGCGGCCGATTACGCACGGCGCAAGGGCGTGCCGCTGGCGCAGGCCGAGCGCTGGCTGGCGTCGAACCTGGACTACGACCCGGAGTAGTCGACGGGCTGCAGGCGGCGCCCCGCCCCCTGTAGGAGCGGCTTCAGCCGCGATCGGGCGATGAGGCAGGCGGACAATTCCACATCGCGGCTGAAGCCGCTCCTACGCCCCGACGGAAGTCCCCCTGGGGAACAAAGCCAGGTCGGCCCGGATACCGTCACCACACCAGGTCGTCAGGCACCTGGTATTTGGGGTCCGCGTAGGGATCATCCTCGGTGGGCGCATCGGGATCGACCTTCAGCGCCACCGCGGGCGCGAATACCTGTTCTGCTTCAGCCAGCAGCGCCGCCGTGACCAGCAGATAGCGCCCATCCATCTGCAGCACGCCCAGCTCGCCCGCATTGAGCGCCTTGAGCTGGTCGGCGGTGACGTAGACGCGTTTGATCTTGCCGCCGTAAGGGAAGTGGCGCGCGATATCGGCCTCTTCGACGTTCAGCGCCTTGCCCTTCACCAGCTCCGCGAGGCGTGTACGCGCTTCGCGACGCTTGCGCGCCTCCTCCTGCTTGGCCTGCTCCGCCCGGATCCGCTCCTCCTTCTCGCGCTGCGCGCGGATCGCGTAGGCCTTGGCGAGATCGATGTCCTCCTGCGAGCGCGGCTTGCCGCGTCCCGCCCCCTGCGCGCCCTGTCTGTGGCCACCCTTGTGGGGAGCTCCCGCCCGGGCATTCCGCCCCGGCGCCGGGGCGTTGGACTTCTGCCCCGCCTTGGCATCGTGCCTGCCACCACGCCGGGGCGGATCGTTGCGCTTGGGGGCCGGAGCGGCCTTGAACCCGAGGCCGAGCAGCTGGTCGCGGAGGGAGTCGGTCATGTCGTTGTTCGCCAGGTCGCGCAGCGGGCACTGCGCCCTTGTCAGTAATGGGGCGGAGGGGGTTCGCTGGCGGGATCGGCCGAAACCGCTCCCGCCGCCATGGTGGCGCGCATCTGTTTCAGTTCTTCGACCACGCGATGCATCAACAATGCATTGCGTGCCTCTTCGTCGCGGGCCTGCGCGAGCGCATCGCTGAGTTCGCCGATGGTGTGCTCCTGGAACGCCAATCGCGTTTCCAGGTCAACCAACCGCGCTTCGATATCGGTGTCCATCGGAGTGCCGGCCATCTACGTCGTCAGCGGCCGCTTCACCGGGCCGGAGCCTCGACGATGTCCTGCAGCTCCACCTCGAACACGAGCACCTCGTTCGGGCCGATCGGGCCACCCGGGGTACCCGCTTCGCCATAACCCAGTTCGCCGGGAATCCAGAACCGGTACGTGCTGCCGACCGGCATCAGCGTGATGCCCTCCTGCCAGCCGGGCACCACCTGGTCGAGCGGGATCTCGGTCGGCTCCCCGCGGTCATGGGAGCTGTCGAACTTCTCGCCATCCAGCAACGTACCAGTGTAATGCACGCGCACGACGTCGTCGGCGGCCGGCCGCGGACCATCGCCCTGGGTCAGCACCTGGTACTGGAGGCCGGAATCGGTCGTCTGCACGTCCGGCTTGGCCGCATTGGCCGCCAGGAATGCCGCGCCCTCCTCCTTGTTCACCCTCGCCTTTTCCTGCATCTCGGCGACCCGTTCGTTGCGGACCCGCTCGGCGAACGCCGTACGCACCTGTTCGGTCTGCTCATCGGTGAGCAGCGACTCCTCGCCCTCCAGGCCGCTGCGGATGGCATCGGCCAGGGTGTCGACGTCGATGTCGTCCTTCACCTCTTCGAGGGAGCGCGCCATGTCGCGACCGATCATGTAGCTGACCTGTTGCTTCTCGGTCGGCAACGCGTCCACCTGCACCGTGCCCGGGGCAGCATCGGCCGCGGGTGCCGTCGCGGCTTCCTCGCCACCCTCCGGCTGGCAGGCGGCAAGTGCCAGGACGAGCGTGGCCATGGCAACGGGCAATGCCGCCCGGCGGGTGCTGTAGGTGGGGGAATTCGTCATCGGGTTGGACTCCTCGGGGGAAAGGATAGCGGGCCGGCCACCCTGCCCCGGTCAGGGGCGGGGTGCAAGAAAAACAGGGGGATCAATCGACGATGGCCTGCAACTCGACATCGAAGATCAGCATCTGGTTCGGGCCGATCTGGCCACCCGGGGCGCCGCGCGAACCGTAGGCCAGTTCCCCGGGAATCCAGAACCGGTACTTGGCGCCGACCGGCATCAGGGTCAGCCCCTCGGTCCATCCGGGGATGACATCGCCCAGCCCGAACTCCGCGGCTTCGCCACGCTCGTAGGAACTGTCGAACACGGTCCCGTCCTGCAGCGTGCCCTCGTAGTTCACGCGCACGCGGTCGCGCGGCGACGGACGCGGGCCAGATCCCTGGCGCAGGACCATGTACTGCAGCCCGGAACCCGTGGTGAAGACACCCTTCTGCTGCCGGTTCTCCGCCAGGAAGGCTTCGCCTTCAGCGCGGTTCTCTTCCGCCATCGCCTGCATGCGCTGCTGCATGCTTGCCTGCATCTTGCGGGCGAATGCCTCCCGCGTCGCATCCAGCTCGGCCTGCGCCATCGCCAGCTCGCCACCCGCGAAGGTGTCACGCAGCCCGCGCAGCATCGTCGGCACGGAAAGCTCGGCCTTCATCGGGACCAGCGAGCGGCCGACATCCGCGCCCACGAGATGCCCCACCTTGCGGCGATCGACCTCCGGGATCTCGGCACCGGCGGGCGCGCGGTCGGCCCGGGACGCGATGCGCATCATCAGGGCGCGACCGGTGGGTTCGACCTCGGCCTCGGCGATCAGCGGCTTGCCGCCCTCCAGTGCATTGCGGATCGCCTCCTCGAAGGCCGCCAGGTCGATGTCCGGCGCCGCCGGCTCGATCGAACGGGCGACGTCGTGGCCGACCATGTAGCTGGTGCGGTCGGTTTCGCTGGCGAGGGCCGGGTTGCCTTGCGCAGCGGCAGGGGGGACGGCTGCCAAGAGGGTGGCGGCGGCGAACAGCGCGGCCAGGCCGCTGACAAGAACCTTCATCAGTGTTGCTCCATGGATTGCCGCGGCGGACACGGCGCAAAGAGGTCCATTGTCGCGGCCGCGCGCGCCACCGGCAACGGCCGCGGCGCGATTGCCCTCCATCGGGTTCAGGGACGCGATACCGGCGCCTGCAGGGCTTGCTCGATCGCCTCGACCAGGGCCTTGTCGGAAGGCTCGGTGCGGCTGCCGAAGCTGGCCACCAGCCGACCATCGCGGCCTACGAGGTACTTGTGGAAGTTCCAGGCCGGCGCTTCCCCCGCGGCTTCTGCCAGCTGCCGGTACAGCGGCGTCGCTTCGGCTCCGACCACGTGCACCTTCTCGAACATCGGGAACCGCACGCCATAGGTGAGCGTGCAGAACTCCCGGATCTCGTCCTCGTCCTCGAACTCCTGCTCCTTGAAGTCGCCCGAGGGGAAACCCAGGACCGCGAACCCGCTGGGGCCGTACTTGGCGTGCAACGCCTCCAGCCCCTCGAACTGCGGCGTAAAGCCGCATTTGCTGGCGGTATTGACGAAGAGCAGGACCTTGCCGCCGTGCACCTGGGCCAGGTCGACGGGGTCTTTTCCAGCAAGCGGGCGGAAAGAGTGGTCCAGCAGGCCATCGCTGGCTGCCGCCGTGCCGGAGATCGCCAGGGAACACGCCAGGAAGAAAGCAGGTGCGCCGAACAGGTTCATGGACAAGGCCCGCAAGGATGGGACGACGAGTATGACTTCAGTTGGGATACGGGGGAGTTGACGGGGGCTGTCTAGGTGTTATAGTTACATACAACACCGGTCTACCAACGAACAGGACCCCCTCATGAACCGCAAGCTCCACAACACGCTCTCGGCCTTGCTGGCCAGCGGCGCTCTGCTGGTGGTCGGCCTGATCGTTGCTGCACCGGCGGTCCCCGCCCCGGGCGACGAGCTGGCCGGGGCCTCCGCGCTGGCCGCCGCCCTGGAAACCGCCGCCTCGGGCATCGAGGACGCCACCGAAAACGCTCCATCGCGCTCCACAAGGACGAACGCGCCAAACCAGAGGCAAATCCTTGTCATGCCTTATTTCTCCTTTGTCCCGCGGGGTTGACCCATGACCGCTATCCAGTGGAGCGACGGCGCTCCCATCTACCGCCAGCTGAAGGAGCGTGTCGTCGCAATGATGCTCGACGGCGTGCTCAAACCCGGCGACGCCCTGCCCTCCGTCAGGCAGGTCGCGGCCGAGTACCAGCTCAATCCGATCACTGTCTCGCGCGCCTACCAGGAGTTGGCGGACGAGGCTCTCGTGGAAAAACGCAGGGGGCTTGGCATGTACGTCACCGAAGAAGCCGCAAGGAAACTGCTCGTCAACGAGCGCGAACGCTTCCTCACCGAAGAGTGGCCGCTGGTGCTGGAGCGCATCATGCGCCTGGGCCTGACGGCCGAAGAGCTGCTGGCGCCGGCCAAGGCGGGTGAGGAATGAACGCCGCCAACCCTTCTGTTTCAACCACTTCCGACGTCGTGGTCAGCGCGCGCAACCTGCGAAAGGCCTACAAGAACAAGGTCGCGCTGGACGACACCTCCTTCGACATACCGACCGGGCGCATCGTCGGCCTGATCGGCCCCAACGGGGCCGGCAAGACCACCGCGCTGAAGGCCATGCTGGGCCTGATCCCGTTCGAAGGGCGGATGAGCGTGCTGGGCCGCGACCCCCGTACCGAGCGCGACGACCTGATGCAGGAAGTCTGCTTCATCGCCGACGTGGCGGTACTGCCGCGCTGGATCCGGGTAGAGGAAGCCATCGAATTCGTCGCCGGCGTCCATCCCCGCTTCGACCGGGCCCGTTGCCAGCGTTTCCTGGCCGGCACCCAGCTGAAGCCCCGGATGCGGGTGCGCGAGCTCTCCAAGGGCATGATCGTGCAGCTGCACCTGGCGCTGGTGATGGCCATCGACGCCCGCCTGCTGGTACTGGACGAGCCCACGCTCGGCCTGGACATCCTCTACCGCAAGCAGTTCTACCAGCGCCTGCTGGAGGATTACTTCGACGAGAACAAGACCATCCTGATCACCACGCACCAGGTCGAGGAGGTCGAGCACATCCTCACCGACGTGATGTTCATCCGCGACGGGAAGATCGTCCTGAACAGCGAAATGGACGCCGTGGGCGAGCGTTTCACGGAGGTGCTGGTCAATGCCGACCAGGCCGACAACGCCCGCGCACTGAAGCCGCTGGACGAGCGCAGCCTGCCGTTCGGAAAGACCGTGATGCTGTTCGACGGGGTACCGCGCGGGCAGCTGACCCAGCTCGGGGAAACCCGCACGCCGGGGCTCGCGGACCTGTTCGTCGCCACCATGAAGGGGACCTACGCATGAACGCTGTCGTCGAAAACGCCACTGCACCGCGGGCGCCGGCCACGGCACCGCATGCCACGCACAAGTTCAAGTTGCTGCTCAAAAGGGAGTTCTGGGAGCACAAGGGCGGCTTCCTTTGGGCCCCGCTGATCGCCGGCGGCATTTCCCTGCTGCTGAGCGCGATGGCGATCGTGCTCGGCCTGGTCGCCGCCCACAGGTCCGGGGTTACCGACGAGCTCGAAGTCGACGGCGTCAACATCAACGGCCTCGACCTGGGCAGCCTGACCAGCAAGATGGACGCCACGGAGATGGCCCAGTTCGCCCAGGGCATCGACCTGACGCTGATCCTCAGCTCGTCCTGGCCGTTCATCGTCATGTCCTTCGTGGTCTTCTTCTACTGCCTCGGCGCCCTGTACGACGATCGCAAGGACCGCAGCGTGCTGTTCTGGAAGTCGCTACCGCTGTCGGACAGCCAGACCGTCCTGTCGAAGGTCGTCAGTGCGGTGGTGGTGGCCCCGGTCATCGCGGTGGCCGCGGCGGTCGCCACGATGTTCGGGTTCCTGCTGGTCATCAGCGTGGTCGTGCTCGCCTACGGCGGCAACCCACTGACACTGCTGTGGGGTCCTGCCAGCCCGCTGGCGGTCGCGGCTTCGCACCTGGCGTGGATCCCGGTGTATGCGCTCTGGGCCCTTCCCACCGTCGGCTGGCTGCTGTTGTGCTCGGCGTGGGCCCGCAGCAAGCCCTTCCTCTGGGCCATCATGGTGCCGCTGTTCGCCGGCATCTTCGTCGCCTGGTTCGACCTGATGCAGCTGTTCGACCTCGCCACCTCCTGGTTCTGGATCCACGTGGTCGCCCGCATGCTGCTCGGCACCGTCCCCGGTTCCGACCTGCTGTACCGGGACAACGCCGGGCTGGAAAGCGCCGAAGGCCTCGATGCGCTCTTCGCCAACATGTCCCCGGCAGGACAGCTCTCGAGCCTGGCGATGCCCGAACTCTGGGTGGGTGCGGTGGCCGGTGCGCTGATGATCTTCGCGGCGATCCGGCTGCGCCGCTGGCGCGACGACGGCTGAGTACCACCGCGGGCCGGCTGTCCCTGGCCGGCCCGCACGCTCTCCAGACACCAGAGGTGATCCCGATGCGCAAGACACTCCTTGCCTGCCTGATGTCCCTGCCCTTCGCGGCGATGGCGCAGAGCCCCTGCAAGCACTCCACCCCCTACGACCTCGAGCTCGACCTGGAAGGTGTACGGAAGGTGACCTTCGAAGTCCGGCAGCACGACCTTGAGTTGACCGGCCGCGACGCTCGCGGCGGCAGGCTGCAGGGCCGCGCCTGTGCAGGCACCGAGGCCTTGCTCGAGACGCTCACCGTCACCCAGCAGAAGGACGGCGACCACCTGGTCGTCAGCCTCGAGAGCAGGGAGCGCGGTGGCTTCAGCCTCTTCGGCAACCGCTACGCCCATCTCGAACTGGAAGGATCGATCCCCCGGGCCCTCGACGTGGACATCAGGGTCGGCTCCGGTGATGCGGTGGTATCGGGCGTGGGCAGCCTGGAAGCCCGGGTTGGCTCCGGTGACCTGGAGGCACGACAGATCGCCGGCGCGGTGGAAGCCACGGTCGGGTCCGGGGATATCGAGCTCGAGCGGATGGCTTCACTGGAAGTCGGCGCGGTCGGCTCGGGCGACCTCGAGGCACGGACGGTCGAAGGCGAAGTACGGGTCGGCTCCATCGGTTCGGGCGACGTCACGCTCGTGCAGGTCGGCGGCAGCGTGGAAGTCGGCTCCATCGGCTCCGGCGACCTGCAGGTGGAAAACGTCGGCGGCGCGCTGACGGTACGCAGCATCGGCAGCGGTGACGTCGATCATGACGGCGTTGCCGGATCGATCGATCTCCCGCGCGACCACTGAACTTGATCCAGCCCCATCCATCCAACAGGCAACCCACATGAAGAACCATCACGTCCCCACCCTCGCGCTGCTCCTGGCCTGCAGCGTGTCCTGGCTCACCGCCTGCGGTGCGACCGAGCAACCCGCGGCCGCCCTGCAGGAGGCCGGCGACACCATCGGCACCCGCATGGAGGAGGCTTCCAAGGAGATCAAGCACGAGCTGGAGAACGAGAACATCTCGCTGTCGAGCGACGACAAGAAGGCACCGGATGCGGAACTCACGCCTGATGGAAGCCTGCTGATAGACGGCAAGGAAGTCGCACTGGATGCGCAGCAGCGGGCGTTGATGCTCGACTACCGCAAGCGCATCGCCGAGGTCGCCATGGCCGGCGCCGACATCGGCATGGAAGCGGCCGGCATGGCCGGCCAGGTCCTCGGCAACGTTGCCAAGGGGCTGCTGAACGGAAACATGGACGAGATGGAAGCACGCATCGAGGAGGAAGCGGCCGGCATCGAAGCCTCCGCCAAGGTGCTCTGCGAGCGCCTTCCTGCCCTGCTGGCGGCGCAACAGGCCGCAGCCGCCGCGGTACCGGAGTTCGCGCCCTACGCGACCATGACCCAGAGCGACGTCGAGGATTGCCACGTCGAAATGAACTGACCGCCCTTCACTGCTGGATGCCGCCGCGGGTCAACGCGGTGGGATCCAGCAGCCGGCGGAGGTCCTTTTCGGGCATGCCGGTGGCTTCCATCGCCACTTCCAGCACCGGCCGCCCCTCCTTGTAGGCCTGCTTGGCGATTGCAGCGGCCTTTTCGTAGCCGATCACCGGGTTCAGGGCGGTCACCAGGATCGGGTTGCGGTCCAGCGCTTCGGCCACCTTGTCCCGGCGCACCTTCAGCCCGTCGATCGTGCGGTCCGCCAGCAACCGCATGCTGTTGGACAACAGCCCGATCGAATCCAGCAGATTGGAGGCGATCAGCGGCAGCATCACGTTGAGCTGGAAGTTCCCGCTCTGGCCGGCCACGGTAATCGCGGTGTGGTGCCCCATCACCTGGGCGCAGACCATGCAGGTCGCCTCCGGCACCACCGGGTTGACCTTGCCCGGCATGATCGAGCTGCCCGGCTGCAGGGCCGGCAGTTCGACTTCGCCCAGCCCGGCCAGCGGCCCGGAGTTCATCCAGCGCAGGTCGTTGGAGATCTTCATCAGTGCGACCGCAAGCGTGTTGAGCTGGCCCGACAGTTCGACCGCATCGTCCTGCGATGCCAGCCCCTCGAACTTGTCCTCCGCCGACTCGAACCGGGTTCCCGACAGCTTCGACAACGCCCGTGCCATCGCGCTACCGAATCGCGGATCGGCGTTGATGCCCGTGCCGATCGCGGTGCCGCCGATCGGCAGGCGCCGCAAGCGCTTCAGGCTGTCCTCGACGCGCGCCTGTGCCGACGCAAGCTGCGACGCCCATGCCCCGAACTCCTGCGCGAAGGTCAGCGGCATCGCATCCATCAAGTGGGTGCGACCGGTCTTGGCGACCTTCCCGAAAGCGCGCCCCCGCCGTTCTATCGTGCGTCGCAGGTGCTTGATCGCCGGCAGCAGATCCTCGACCACGGCGAGCTGGGCCGACACCCGCAGTGCGGTCGGCACCACATCGTTGGAGCTCTGGCCGAGGTTGACGTCATCGTTCGGGTGGACCTTCGCCTTGCCTCGGATGGCGCCGCTGGCCAAGGCAGCGATCACCTCGTTGGCATTCATGTTGCTCGAGGTGCCCGAGCCGGTCTGAAAGATGTCCACCGGGAACTGCGCGTCGTGCTCGCCAGCCGCCACCGCCAGCGCGGCCTTGCGGATCGCGGCCGAGCGGTTCTTCGGCAGCAGTGCCAGGTTGCCGTTGACGTCCGCCGCGGCCGCCTTGACCAGCCCCAGCGCCCGGATGAAGCCACGGGGCATTGGTCGTCCGGACACCGGGAAGTTCTGCACGGCGCGCTGGGTCTGTGCCCCCCACAGCGCATCGATAGGCACCTGCAGCTCGCCCATGCTGTCGTGTTCGGTCCGATAGTCGCTCTTGGCCATGGTGCCCTCCGTGTGTCTGCGGGCCGAGGATACCCCCGACCGGATGAGCCGGCCGTCGCACCTCATGCCGTGCATTCCACGCTTCCGTAGGAGCGGCTTCAGCCGCGATCGGAAACCGGAACGTGCAGATGATTCCCGATCGCGGCTGAAGCCGCTCCTACAACCCCGCGTAGGCCAACCCCGCGTCGGCAATGCACGCCGTCGCCCGGCAGTGCCGCCGCGCTAGAATGGCCGGCCGCTCCCCACGCCCTGCCACGATGCCCGCCAACGCCGATTACCAGCTGCTCGCCCTGTCTCCGCTCGATGGCCGCTACGCCGCCAAGGTCGATGCGCTGCGACCGATCTTCTCGGAGTTCGGGCTGATCAAGGCCCGGGTGAAGGTCGAAGTCGAGTGGCTGCTGGCGCTGGCCGCCGAGCCGGGTATCGAGGAGCTGGCGCCGTTCTCCGATGCCGCCGTTTCGCGTTTGCGTGCATTGGCCGACGGCCTGTCGGTGGAGGACGCCGCCCGGGTCAAAGAGATCGAGCGCACCACCAACCACGACGTCAAGGCGGTGGAATACCTGATCAAGGAGCGCCTGAAGGACGACGCCGAGCTCGGGCCCGCGCTGGAGTTCGTGCACTTCGCCTGCACCTCCGAGGACATCAACAACCTGAGCTACTCGTTGATGCTCAGCCAGGCGCGCCGCGAGGTCCTGCTTCCACGCCTGGAGCAGCTGATCGACATGCTGGTCGGCATGGCCCGGGAGCACGCGGCGCTGCCGATGCTGTCGCGCACCCACGGCCAGACCGCCTCCCCCACCACCGTCGGCAAGGAGCTGGCCAACGTCGTGGCCCGGCTTCGTCGCCAGCGCGAGACCTTCGCCGCCGCGCCGATGCCGGGCAAGATCAATGGCGCCGTGGGCAACTACAACGCGCACATGGCGGCCTACCCCGACATCGACTGGGCCGGATTCTCCCGCCGCTTCGTCGAGTCGCTGGGACTGGACTGGCAGCCCTACACCACCCAGATCGAGCCGCACGACGGCATCGCCGAAGTGTGTGACGCACAGGCTCGCATCGACACCGTGGCGATCGACCTGTGCCGCGACATCTGGGGCTACATCTCGCTGGGCTACTTCAAGCAGGCGGTCAAGGCCGGCGAAGTCGGCAGCTCGACCATGCCCCACAAGGTCAATCCGATCGATTTCGAGAACGCCGAGGGCAACTTCGGCATCGCCAACGCGCTGTTCGGGCACTTCGCCAGCAAGCTCCCGATCAGCCGCTGGCAGCGCGACCTGACCGACTCGACCGTGCTGCGCGCCCTGGGCACGGCGTTCGGCCACGCGCTGATCGGCTACGACGCCCTGCTGCGCGGGCTGGGCAAGCTCTCGGTGAATCCGGAGCGGTTGGCGGCCGATCTCGACGCGTCGTGGGAAGTGCTGGCGGAGGCCGTGCAGACGGTCATGCGCCGTCATGGATTGCCTAACCCGTACGAACAGCTCAAGGCGCTGACCCGCGGCCAGGGCATCAACGAACAGTCGATGCGGACCTTCATCGAAAGCCTGGACCTGCCCGCCGACGCCCGGCAGCGGCTGCTGGCGATGACGCCGGGCAGCTACACCGGCAAGGCCGAAGCACTCGCCCGCGGCATCTGACGATGACTCCGCGCAGGCGCCGGCCGTCCCCCACCCTGCCGACGGAGGTCGAGGGCTCGGCCGACAGGCCGCTGGGCATGCCCGCGGCCGACTTCCTTCGCGATTACTGGCAGAAGCGCCCGCTGCTGATCCACAACGCATTCCCCGGCTTCCAGTCGCCACTCGAACCGGAGGACCTGGCGGGACTGGCCTGCGAGGAAGGCACCCTCTCGCGCATCGTCGCCCATGAGCCGGCCGCGGACCGGTGGATGGTCCGGCAGGGGCCATTCCCGGAGGAGATGTTCCCGGGCATGCCCGACCACGACTGGACCCTGCTGGTGCAGGACGTCGACAAATGGGACGCGGATGTCGCCGCGATACTCGACCGGTTCGACTTCCTGCCCCGCTGGCGGATCGACGACGTCATGGTGTCGTTCGCCGCGCCCGGTGGCTCGGTGGGCGCGCATGTCGATCAGTACGACGTCTTCCTGCTGCAGGGCCTGGGCCGGCGTCGCTGGCAGATCGATGACGGCCCGTCGCCGCCGCTGGAGTTCCGCGACGATGTCGAACTCAAGCTGCTGAAAGATTTCACGCCGACCCACGATTGGGTGCTCGGGCCCGGCGACATGCTCTACCTGCCACCGGGCGTGCCCCACCACGGCGTCGCCGAGGATGCCTGCCTCACCTTTTCGGTAGGCATGCGCGCGCCTTCGGCGGCGGAGCTGCTGGGCGACCTGGTCGACACGCTGGCGGCCGATGCCGACGAATCGCTTCGCTACCGCGATCCCGACCTCTCGCCCGCGGCGGACCCTGCCGAAATCGATCCTGCGGCCATGGCCCGGGTAACCGAAGCGCTGGACCTGCTGCGCATGGACGACCCCGAGCGCCTGGGCGACTGGTTCGGCCGTTTCATCACGCTCTACCGGAACGCCGGGGAGGTGATGGCACCGGAGGATGCCATCGGCACCCCGCCGCTTTCCCGCATCGAGGTCGAATGGGAGCTCCAGCAGGGCGGGCGCCTGCAGCGGCACCCGTACTCCCGCATGGCCTGGCGTCGCTCCGGCCGCGGCGCCCGTCTTTACGTCAACGGGCAGGAGTATCCGCTGGCACTGCGCGACGCACGGCGCCTGGCCAATGCCGCAACCCTGGACGGCGGAGACTACGGCCGACTGTCCGAAAGCGGCCGCGACCAGGTCTACGACCTGCTCCGCCGTGGGCACTACCATCTGTCGACGGGCGCGGCCGGTGCCGCGGACGGGGACGCAGAGGGCGGCGGGTAACTGCCACGCAGCCTGCAACGGGAGGGATTCAATGGGCACCACGCCAGGCTTCACCATCAGCGCAGTCGAATACGAAAGCGGCCTGCCCGAACTGCGCCAGGTGCGCGAGACGGTATTCGTGCAGGAACAGAAGGTCCCGCAGGAGATGGAGTGGGACGAGCTCGACCCGCTGTGCCACCACTTCATCGCGCGCGATGCTGGCGGCCAGCCGATCGGAACCGGCCGCCTCACGCCGAAACGCACGATCGGCCGGATGGCCGTGCTCTCCGACTGGCGAGGACGCGGTGTCGGCGATGCCCTGCTCGAGGCGCTGCTGGCGAAAGCCAGGGAGCTCGGCTGGCTGGAGGTCTCGCTGCACGCGCAGGCGAGCGCCATGGGTTTCTACGCCCGCCACGGATTCCTTCCCGAGGGCGAGCGTTTCGACGAGGCCGGCATCGAACACCAGGCCATGCGGCTGCTGCCGGACGCGCTGAACCCGGTGGAGACCCGCGACGCCGCCATCGCGGCGACACTGGGCGTCATCGCACTGGCCCGGCGGGAACTCGACATCTACAGCCGCGAACTCGATCCCGGCCTGCTCGACGTCCCGGAGGTGGTGGCTGCGCTGCGGCGTTTCGCCATCGACCGTGGCGAGGTCAGGTTGCTGGTGCAGGATCCGGCCACCCCGCAACGCGCACTGTCGCCGTTGATCGCCCTGGGGCAGCGCCTCTCCAGTGCGTTCGCCTTCCGAGCGGTGGAGGAACCGGTGGACCGCGCCTATCCCTCCGCCTACATCGTGAACGATCGTGGCGGCCATTATTTCCGCAAGCTCGGCCACCGCTTCGACGGCGAGACCCGGCTCGACGCGCCTGCCCGGGCACGCCAGTTGCGATCCGCCTTCGAGCCGGTATGGGAGCGCGCCCGCCCCATCACCGAATACCGCGCATTGCAGATCTGATCCGGCAACGGGTCGCCTGCCTGAACGGGCGCGAACCCGTGGTCGCACTTTTTCGCCTTCCGGGGCGGAACGCAGTGTTTTTCGCGCGCTTTCGCTGGCCGCGCCCTCCCCGCTCCGGCATAATTCGGGGTCTTGGTCGCCTGAATAGCCGCGCCACCGGGCAGTTCCGGCATCAAACCCTCCCTTTGAGTTTCCCGATGCCATCGTGGACAGTCTCCTGAAGCACTTCTCCCAGTCCTCCCAGCTCGGCTCCAACGCCGCCTATATCGAAGACCTGTACGAGCAGTACCTGGTCGACCCCGACAGCGTCGGGCCGAAGTGGAAGTCCTACTTCGATGGGCTGGAGGGTCGCGAAGCGGGGGATGTCCCGCACTCGGCGGTCATCGGCACCATCATCGAAGCCGCCCGGCACGCCGGACGCGTCGCCCCGGGCCAGGGCAGCGGCAGCGGTGGAGACGAGCGCGAGCGCTTCGTCGGCAAGCTGATCACCGCCTACCGTTCGCGCGGCCACCTGGGCGCCAACCTGGATCCGCTCGGCCTGCTGGAGATGCCATCGGCGCCGGACCTGGACCTGGGCTTCCACGGCCTGTCCGGCAACGACCTGGGCACCGAGTTCAGCACCGGCGGCGTCGGCGGCAATGACCGCATGAAGCTCGGCGACCTGCTCGCCCTGCTCAAGGCGACCTACACCGGCTCGATCGGCGCCGAGTTCATGCACATCACCGATGCCGGCCAGCGACGCTGGCTGTACGAGCGTCTGGAGAAGTCTGGCGGCAAGTACGGCCGCAGCAGCGACCAGAAGAAGCGCATCCTCGAGCGCCTGACCGCCGCGGAGGGGCTGGAGCGCTACCTCGGCACCAAGTACGTCGGCCAGAAGCGTTTCTCGCTCGAAGGTGGCGACGCGCTGATCCCGCTGATGGACACCACCATCCGCCGCGCCGGCGAACAGGGCGTGCAGGATGTCGTCATCGGCATGGCCCACCGCGGCCGCCTCAATGTGCTCGTCAACACGCTCGGCAAGCCGCCGCGGCACCTGTTCGACGAGTTCGAGGGCAAGTTCGAGCACATCCACCACGACCTCGCCCACACCGGCGACGTCAAGTACCACATGGGTTTTTCCGCCGACGTCGCGACACCGGGCGGTCCGGTGCACCTGGCGCTCGCGTTCAACCCGTCCCACCTCGAGATCGTCGACCCGGTGGTCGCCGGCTCGGTGCGCTCGCGCCAGACGCGGCGTGGCGACGAGGGTCGCAAGCAGGTCCTGCCGGTGCTGATGCACGGCGACGCGGCCTTTGCAGGCCAGGGCGTGGTGATGGAGCTGCTGCAGATGTCGCAGGCGCGCGGCTTCGCCGTCGGCGGCACCGTGCACATCGTCATCAACAACCAGGTCGGCTTCACCACCAGCGAACGCCAGGACGCCCGCTCCACCCTGTATTGCACCGACGTGGCCAAGATGGTCGGCGCACCGGTGCTGCACGTGAATGGCGACGATCCGGAAGCCGTCGTGTTCTGTGCCGAGCTGGCGCTGGACTTCCGCAACACCTTCGGCAAGGACGTGGTCATCGACCTGGTCTGCTACCGCCGCCATGGCCACAACGAGGCCGACGAACCGGCAGCAACCCAGCCGTTGATGTACCAGGTCATCCGCAAGCACAAGACCCCGCGCGATCTCTACGCGCAGCGGCTGGTTGCGGAAGGCACGCTGACCGACGACGAAGTCAAGGCGATGTCGGACGCGTATCGCGACAAGCTCGACGCCGGCGACGTGGCCATCGAGATGGCCGAAGTGAAGCCCGACGAATTCACCGTCGACTGGTCGCAGTTCCTCGCCGGCAAGCTGTCGGACCCGGTCGATACGAAGATCGGCCGCGGGACACTCGATGAGCTGGCTTCCGCGATCAATGCCATTCCCGACGAGGTCAAGTTGCACGCGCGGGTCGGCAAGATCTACGACGACCGCCGCAAGATGGCGGCCGGCGAGCTGCCGGGGGATTGGGGTTTCGCCGAGAACCTGGCCTACGCAAGCCTGCTGAGCGAGGGGTACAAGCTGCGCCTGGTCGGCCAGGACAGCGGTCGCGGCACCTTCTTCCACCGCCACGCGATCCTGCACGACCAGGCCACGGACGACTATTACCTGCCACTGCGGCAGCTGGTGAAGAACCCGACCGACCTGACCATCATCGACTCGCTGCTCAGCGAGGAAGCGGTCATGGCGTTCGAGTACGGCTACTCCACCGCCGATCCGATGACGCTGGACATCTGGGAAGCCCAGTTCGGCGACTTCGCCAACGGCGCCCAGGTGGTGATCGACCAGTTCCTGTCGTCCGGGGAGGCCAAGTGGGGCCGCCTCTGCGGCTTGGTTCTGCTGCTGCCCCACGGCTATGAAGGCCAAGGGCCGGAGCACAGCTCGGCCAGGCTCGAGCGGTTCCTGCAGTTGTGCGCGCTCGACAACATGATCGTCTGCGTGCCCACCACGCCGGCGCAGGCGTACCACATGATCCGCCGGCAGATGCACATGGCCACCCGCAAGCCGCTGGTGGTGATGACCCCGAAGTCCCTGTTGCGCCACAAGCTGGCGGTCTCCAGCCTGGACGAGCTGTCCGGCGGCGGCTTCCAGGAGCTGATCCCCGATCCGAAGGCGGACGTGAAGAAGGCCAAGCGCGTGGTGCTGTGTTCGGGCAAGGTCTACTACGACCTCGTCGAGGACATCGCCAAGCGCGAGGCCAGCGACGTCGCCGTGTTGCGAGTGGAACAGCTCTATCCGTTCCCGCGCGAGCAACTCAGGAAGGAGCTGAAGCGTTACAGCGCTGCGGCCGACGTGGTCTGGTGCCAGGAAGAGCCGCAGAACCAGGGCGCGTGGTACCAGATCAGGCACCACCTCACGGCCTGCCTGGCGCCGAAGCAGACACTGCACTATGCGGGCCGCGCCCGTTCGCCTTCACCGGCCGCCGGGCATTTCGCCGACCATGTCGCCGAACAGACCCAACTGGTCGCCGATGCCCTGGTCAATCCGCTACGCGGCGAAGAAAGCCCCGAGTGATGGCCCGCCCCCAGACCCTCCCGC